>Ga0335073_10005640_pt1 | contig 17568 bp, 10 predicted proteins | sample Lox_Sample_22_FD_207093 | JGI IMG/M metagenome (GOLD analysis project Ga0335073, IMG submission 207093) | Soil microbial communities from Loxahatchee National Wildlife Refuge, Florida, United States - Lox_Sample_2.2 | ecosystem: Environmental > Terrestrial > Soil > Wetlands | place: USA...
CGCTGGATCGGTGGACTGCACTACGACGGCCGGCCGGGCGGGAAGGTAACGCCGGTCCCGGAGTTACCTCCCTGGCACGCGATGCGTCCTAGTAGTGACACCACTGCGCGCCCTGGAGAACCGTGACCGAAGAGGGAAAGCTCGCTGCCGAGTTCGAGACCGAGCGCGCCTATCTCCACGCGATCGCGTTCCGGATGCTCGGCTCGCACGCTGACGCGGACGACGCCGTCCAGGAGGCGTGGCTGCGGCTCGCGCGCACCGGTGGCGGAAGCATCGAGGACCTGCGTGGCTGGCTCACCACAGTGACCGGCCGGATCTGCCTGGACGTGCTTCGCAGACGCGGGGTGCGGGCCGAGCAGCCGCTCGAGATCAGCGCTGGCGTGCTCGCGCGCGAGGCGGCTCGGGACTCCCGGATCGATCCGGAGGAGGAGGCCCTGCTCTCGGACTCCGTCGGCCTTGCCCTGTACGTCGTCATGGACGCACTGTCCCCGCCGGAACGAGTGTCGTTCGTGCTCCACGACGTGTTCGAGATCCCGTTCGACGCCATTGCCTCCATACTCGGCCGAAGCACTGCAGCAACAAAGATGCTGGCCAGCCGGGCCCGCGGACGCATCCGCATGGGCGCGCCGGGGACGGCCGTGGACGCGGCGGCGCGTGAGGTCGTCGACGCGTTCGTGGCGGCAGTCGGAACGGGCGACTTCGCGGGATTGCTTGCTGTGCTCGCTCCCGAAGTAGAGCTGCGGGCACACGGCCCGGAGGGAACCATCGTGGTACGAGGTGCGAGCAAGGTCGCACGCCGCGCGACGCTGGGCGCCCGCCCGCGTCCCGATGCACGGGCCCATCCGGCACTCATCGACGGTGTCCCTGGCGTCCTCGTCGTGGTAGGCGGGCGGCCAGTCATGGTTATGGCATTCACGATTGCGGACGGCGCCATCACGACGATCCGCACGCTGACCGATCCTGACAGGCTGGCCCAGGTCGTCCCCTCCTGGGTCCCGTGACCGTGGGTTACCCTTGCTTAATCGGCCACGTCCGGCTGCGAAACTAACGGGCAGTGTTGTCAGTCGAGATTGGCGTCTCAGTAGAGATTGGCGTGTCAGTCGAGATTCGGCCAGCTCAGCAGCTGCGGGATGAGCTCAGCATCGCCGTCTATCTGCAACTTCCCGATCGGGTCGCGGCGGTAGAAGGCGAGCACCATGTCGCTCGGGTCGGCCGTCAGCGTGGCGGTCGGCTTCGCGCTTCCGTGCTCGTCCCCGATGAGCACGTGAATCGCCGGAGTGTTGAGATCGAGGACCCAGCTACCGCCCGCGCCTGCTTCGAGCACCACAGTGGCAGGCTCATACGGCCACGGGCCGTTAGTCGGGAGCTCTACAGTCAGCCACTCGCCGACGCCATCGGCCGCGACCGCGGCCGGTATCGGCTGCGGTCGGCCGCCGGCCTGCTGTGCGTCGAAGGCATGGATGGCCGCCTCCTGAACCTGGTGCCTGGCTACGGCCCCAGTGTTCGTCGGTGCGCCGGAGGACTCCCACCACGTCCAGCACAGTCGGCCAGGCCCGGCATTGCGCAGCTCTAGCACCAGCAGATCGGTCGCCTCCGCGGACCAGGCCAGCAGGTCACCGTGCGGCTCGGTATCACCGACCGCTTCGTCGTCAGGTGGTCCGAGAGCCTCGCCGACTGCAACGACGGCTCTCCAGAACAGGTGAACCTCGCCAACGTGAGCGACTAGGTCCGCGACAGTCCAGTCCGGGCAGGCCGGCACTCGGGCGTCGAGGCCAGCCTCGTTCGCGGCGGCCCGCAGCGCCGCCGAGCGATCTTCGATCAGGCCGAGCATGTCAGCAAAGTTCTGTGTCTGCATGCCAGCGTTCTAGCACGGCGATCCGACAGCCCTTGCGGTCAGCCCTTGACCGGGCGTCCGGTATCAGGCCCGCCCGGCTGAAAAGGCTTGTAGCCAGCCATAATGCGGTTGCATGCCCGTCCTTTCCGGCGGGGAATTAGCCGGCCATTTTCCGCGCTCACCGAATCGGTAGCCATTTATGCAGTTCATCCCCAGTGCGTCAGCTGGGAACCCCGGTACCAAATGCGCTATAACAGGTCTTGGCACAAGGGAGCGAGATGCGGTCACCGGAGCAGGAGTCCGCGCTGCCCGGTCGCGCGACCGTGCGGGGCTGGCTGACTCGCATCCGCCAGGCTGCAAGCGCAGCGCCGCTGCCAGTGAAGGTGGCAGTAGTAGCCGGGATCTGCGTTCTTGCCCCCGCGCTCGTCGGAATCGGACTGCTGGCGGGGCTCGCCTACGCACCCTACGCGCTATGGACTGGCAAGCGGTCAGCCCTCGCGACCGCATCGGTGGCCCTTTGGGGGGTCGCCCTCGTCGGCGCGCGAACCTACGGGCTGGCGGGGCCGCGGTACCTGCTGCTCGTGCTGCCGCCACTGGTGGCCGTCGCCTCGCACGCCGGCGCGCTCGGTCGCTGGGCGATTCCGTGCCGCACGACTGCCTGGACGCTGCTGTGGTCGCTGCCAATCGGCGTTGTCATCACCACCGTCGGGATCTGGCATAGCCAGCCGCTGCTCGGACCGCTCACCGGCTGGGTTATCGCGCTAGTCGTGCTCGGCTGGCGGCTCGCTAAGGCGCTGCAGGACAGCCGCGAGTACAGCCGCAGGTCAGGGTTCGGCGGTGCGCTGGCCGCGCCGTACGCGGTGGCTCAAACCGGGGCCGCGGCGGGGCCTCCGACCGGGAGCGCTGGGCCACCGGTTGGTGGCAAAGCCTCCGCCGGGGGAGCCCTAGCCGGGTCAGCGCCCACGTCCCCGACCGCCACGCCCCCGACCGCCGCGTCCGCGCCGCCTGCCGCAGCGGCGCCGGGAAGTATCGCAGCCGGGGCGGCAGGCCAGCCCGGAGCGGTCCGGGCGGCGCAAGCCGCAGCGGCCCAGGGCCGAACCCGCAGCCTCGATGACGGCCTGCCGGCGCCTGCGGGCCAGGCAGCTTCCGACTGGCCCCCGATTACCGTCGAGGAGGCGATGAGCGAACTCACCTCGATGACTGGCCTGATCGCGGTGAAAGACCAGATCCGCTCGATCACGGCGTCGGTCGAGGCCGCCAGGCGCCGGGCCATCGCCGGCCACGGCACTGAGAAGCCGATGCAGCACTTCGTCTTCCTCGGGCCGCCCGGCACCGGTAAGACCGCCGTGGCACGCATCGTGGCGAAGATCTTTTACGCATTCGGCCTGCTAGACAGTCCCGCCGTGGTGGAGGCACAGCGGGCCGACCTGGTGGGTGAGTACCTGGGCGCAACAGCGATCAAGACCAACGAGCTGATCGATTCCGCGCTGGGCGGCGTGCTTTTCATCGACGAGGCCTACAGCCTGGTGAACGAGGCCGACGGCCAGGGCGACAGATTCGGGAACGAGGCCGTTCAGGCGCTGATCAAGCGCGCGGAGGACGACCGGGAAAACCTCATCATCATCCTGGCCGGATACGAGCGGCAGATGGAGTCGTTCCTGTCATCAAACCCGGGCCTTAACTCACGCTTCAGCATCCGGGTGAAATTCCCCAGCTACTCGCCCGCCGAGCTGATGGCGCTGACCGAGCAGGCGCTGCGGGACAAGGGCGAACTGCTGGATCCGGACGCCCGGCCAGTGCTGCGGCAGATCTTCGATGAGGTCGGCCGCCGTCGGCTCGCCGACGAACTCGGCAACGGCAGGTTCGTGCGAAGCCTGCTGGCCAGGGGAGGGCAGCAGCGCGACGTGCGGGTGATGGCCGGCAGCGCCGAGCCGACCCCGGCCGAGCTGATCACACTGCGCGCCGAAGACCTGAAACTCGCCTACGCGGAACTCACGACGAGGTTCCGCGGGTACACCGATACCCCGACCGTCGAGGGCGCGCTGGCCGAGCTGGATGCGCTGGTCGGGCTTGAGCCGGTCAAGCGCCAGGTGCACGAGATTGTCGCGCAGCTCCAGGTGGCCCGCCTCAGGGACCGCCAGGGCCTCGCCAGTCAGCCGCCGTCGCGGCATTTCGTGTTCACCGGGCCGCCCGGCACCGGTAAGACCACAGTGGCGCGCATCATCGGCCGGATCTTTGCCGCGCTCGGCCTGCTGGTACGGCCCGAGGTGATCGAGGCACACCGCGCCGATCTGGTCGGGGAGCACCTCGGGTCGACTGCGATCAAGACGTCGAAGCTGATCGACTCGGCGATGGGCGGCGTCCTTTTCATCGACGAGGCGTACGCGCTGCACAACGAGGCGTATGCGGGCGGTGACGCATTCGGGTCGGAGGCGATAGCGACCCTGCTCAAGCGCGCCGAGGACGACCGGGAACGGCTGGTTATCGTGCTGGCCGGTTACACCGATGACATGGACCGGATGTTGCGGAGCAATCCTGGCCTGGCCTCCAGGTTCAGCACCCGGATCGCGTTCCCCAGTTACTCTGCGGCTCAGCTCAGCCAGATCGCGCAGGTCATCGCCGCTCGGGCAGGTGACGTCTTCGATAACGAGGCGCTGCCGGTGCTCGACTCGATCTTCGTCCAGGTGGCCGAGTCCGGGCGGATCGACCCGCTGGGCAACGGCCGGTTCGCGCGGTCGCTGTACGAACGGGCTTGTGCTTCCCGCGATGTCCGGGTCTCACTGCACGGCGAGCAGGCCACGGCGGCGGACCTGACCACGGTCCTGGCCGCTGACCTGCTGACCGCCTACCGGGAGCTGGCCGGCTGAGGAGGGCGCACGTTGAAGCGGATGCGCTGGCCGGGCCGTAGCTGCGCCGCCACGCCGAGATCAGCTGAGATGACAACGCCGATGACCGGATACCCGCCGGTCGTCGGGTGGTCGGCGAGCAGCAGTATCGGCTGCCCATCGTGGCTGATCTGCAGCGAGCCCGCGGCCATGCCCTCGCTTGGCAGCTCGCTTTCGCTGGTGCGCCGCAGCACCGGCCCAGCTAGCCGCAGCCCGCTGCGGTTGCTGGCGGGCGTGACCTCGTAGCTGCCGCTCGCCAGAGCGGTCATCGCGGCCGGAATGAACCAATCGTCTCGCGGCCCGGCGATGACGCGAAGCTCGATCGCGTTCCCGCCGGGGCTCGTGGCACGGGCGGAAGCTGCGGGCAGATGGCCTGGTGCCACTCCAGAGAGGGAACGGGGCCGTCCCACCGGCAGCCGCTGGCCGGGCCGCAGTGGCGGCGGGCCGAGGCCGGAGAGCACGTCGGTTGATCGGCTGCCAAGCACTGGCGGGACCGCTACGCCGCCCCCGATGGCCAGGTAGCTGCGCAGCCCGGCGGGCGGCGCGCCGAGCCGGAGCAGAGAGCCGGCTGGCACGCCGAAGGCGGTCTGATGTTCTGGGCCCCTACCGCTTGCTGCACCGGAGAACTGAATCGCTGCTGGCGCTCCGGTGAGCGCGACGACCGCGTCGAAGCCGAAGCGCAGTGCCAGCCGGCCGAGGGTGACTTCCAGGCAAGCTTCGTTCTCGTCGTTGCCGACCAGCGCGTTCGCCAATCGCAGACTGGGCGCGTCGGCGGCGCCGCTGGTCGGCACACCTAGGTGCGCCAGGCCGCCGCGGCCCAGGTCCTGGATGGTCGTGAGCGGTCCTGGCTGGACGACGTCGACCCATTGGTCACATTCCTGGCGCTCAGGATCGGTTCCCGGCTGCGGTCGTGCTGCTGGCAGGCGCCCGACGGCGCGGAAGCGCACACGCTGACCCGGTGCCAGCAAGGCCGGCGGGTCACGGGCTGGATCCCACATCACCGCGGCCGTACGGCCGAGCAAGCGCCAGCCGCCGGGAGAAGCTGAGGGGTAGACCGCGGCCAGGCCGCCCGCGATCGCTACCGAGCCGGCCGGCACCGATAGCCGCGGGCTGTCCAGCCTGGGCACGGCGAGCGCCGGGTCGAGCCCGGTCAGATAGCCGAAACCGGGCGCGAACCCGAGCCATCCCACCCGGTACTCGGCCGCCTGGTGCCGCGCGATGACCTCGGCCTTGGCCAGGCCGCTCAGGGTCGCGACGCTGGCCAGGTCGGGCCCGTCGTAGACGGTGTCAATCACGACTGGGTCAATCACGACTGGGTCAATCACGACTGGGTCAATCACGACTGGCGCGCCTGAGCCGCTCGCCGCAGCCGCCGTCGCGCCCGCGGCCAGCCCAGCCAGGCGGTCCGTCAGCCTGGCCGCGGGCGAGCTGCCCGGCTCGAACGTGACCAGCACCGTGGCCGCGCCGGGCACGACATCGATGACGCCCGGTAGCGCCGCGATCCGAATGGCGGCCGCGATTGCGGCGGCCTCGTTCCCGCCATGCTGACCGCCGGTACCCGCGTCTGAAGTCTCAAGCAGCAGCGCCGCATCGCCGGCGCTCTTGATGGTGATCACGCAAACGGCGCGAGCGTCACCCCGGCCCGCTCCAGGGCTTCGCGGACGGCCCGGGCTAGGGTCACGGCGCCTGGCGTGTCGCCGTGCACGCAGATCGACCGGGGACTGATCTCCAGCGCGGCGCCGGAGACCGTGGGGACGACGCCGCCGGTGATCATGCTGACGGCACGCGCGGCGACGACCGCGGGATCGGTGAGGACCGCACCAGGTTGCCCACGCGGCACCAGCGACCCGTCATCGCGGTAGCCGCGGTCGGCGAACGCCTCGGCCACTGCGGGCAGCCGGAGGTCGGCGGCCGCCGTCTCAAGCGCTGAGCCCGGCAGGGTCAGCACCGGCAGCCCTGAGCTGAAGCTACTCACTGCCGCTGCTATCGCGGCGGCCTGTTCGGGGTCCCACGCGGCCCGGTTGTAGAGGGCGCCGTGCGGCTTGACGTAGCTGACGCCGCCGCCTTCGGCCCTGGCGACACCGTCGACCGCAGCGATCTGATAGAGCACCTCTGCGGTCAGCTCGGCTGGCGGAACCGCCATTTCCCTGCGGCCGAAGCCCGCCAGATCCCGATAGGAAACCTGGGCGCCGATCGCGACGCCGCGGCTGACCGCCCAGGCGCAGGCGCGCTGGATGGTCAGCGGATCGCCGGCGTGGAAGCCGCAGGCGATGTTCGCGCTGGTAACGATCGCCATGAGCGCCTCGTCATCGCCCAGCCGCCAGGCCCCGAAGCTCTCGGCGACATCGGAGTTGAGGTCGACGACCGGGCCTGCGCCACTCATCGGGTGATCACCCCGAGCCGCGCTCCCCGGGCGGAAGGCTGGCAAGCGCCGCGGCGATGTCGGCCTCGCGCGGGCCGGCCGACCGGATGGTCTGTATTAGCAGGTGCAGCACCTCATGCCGGTCCTCGCCGAGGTCGAGCAGGCGCTGGGCGGCCTCCCAGAGCTCGGGCGGGTCGCCTCGCCAGAGCCGGTCGGCAAGCGTCAGGTGCCCGTCCAGGTGCTCCGGGCTGACCCGGTACGCGGCATCAGCGTGCTGCAGTCCAGCGTCTTCGTGGTCGGCGGCCAGCAGCGTCCGGCGGTCGGCGGCCACTGAGGGGCCGAGCGTCGCCAGGTTTATGCCACGGTAGCTCCCGCGCAGCAGCGGGAAGGCGAACACCCGGCGGGCCAGGGCCTCCAGGTCGCCATCTGGGAGCAGCCGGGCGACCATGTCCGCCTCGAGGCCGAACGAGGCCGGATCCCGGTACACGGTGGGGAACCTGCGCATCCCCTCGAACACAGCATCGAGTGTCGCGGCCACGGCGCCGTCTGCCAGACCGGACTTGGCGCCCGCCCAGCGGACCCAGGCCAGCAGGACGTGGGGCATCGCTTCCTGATCGGCTCGGCACAGCACGACCTTGCGGGGCAGCCAGTCCAGCAGGAACGTCTCGGCCTTGGCCGGGCTCACCCGCAGCGGCCGGCCGAAGTCGCGGTCGCAGCCGTAGGCCACGATGTGGTCGGCGCACCTGCTCGCCGCCTCGCGGTCCGACAGGTCCTCGGCCTCGTCCGAGGCCAGGAACTCGGCGACGAGCATGGCCTGGCGGTCCTTGCGCCACTGCGCCCGCCTGGCTGGCGCAGTGATCGCGGCGGCGTCCGGTGCCGAGCCCAGGCTCGCTGTCCCGGCCGTCAGCACCGGCGGGAGCGTGCGAACTCTGGCCCGGATGAAAGCGTGGTACGAGGGGAACGAGGCACTCACCGTCGGATCGGTCGCATTCTCGGTCGCGGCCAGCGCGGCGGCCAGCATCCGGCGCGCCAGCGGCGCGTCGATCTGCGTGAAGGTCGGACCGGTCCCTGACTGGCCTGCGGCGGTGCCTGACTGGCCTGCGGCGGTGCTACCGTCCCGGCAGTAATCAAGCAGCTTGGACACCTGGGACGTCACCCAGCCGTCGCGGGCCATCCCGCCGCTGTTGTAGTCGATGACGACGACGAGCGCATGCTGCTCTTGGCCCGCGTAGCTGTAGACGCAGACCACCTCGTCCCGGTCCCCGTAGGCGTCGAAGTTGACGTAGCACTCGGCGGCCTCGACAGCACCGACGTGCTCGGCCCAGGCCGGGCGAGCTACCCCCTGGTCCATGAGCGCAAGCGCCGCCTGCTCGGCCTGCACCGCCTGGCGGGAGGTGCCCAGGCAGGCGATCCCGGACAACAGGGCCAGGGCGGCCGGACTGCCTTGCCGGGCGGCATAGCCGACCAGTCCCTCGCCGACCAGTTCCTCGACCTCGGCGCGGCGGCGGGCGTTCCGGGCGCCGCGGCTGCTCTGCTGACCCCACCAGGTCCCAAGAAGCTCGCTGACCATGAGCTCGGCGTCGAGCGGGCTGCGGACCGCGAGCAGCTCACGGGCGGCCCGCAGCATCTCGGCGAACAGCGCGTTCGGTGGCGGCCCGGCCAGTCCAGGGCCGCTAGCCCGACGGCTTGACGCTGCCGGATGCCGTCCCCTGTCGCCTGCTGGCTCTTTGCGTCGGCTCTGGGGGGTCACCCAACTAGCTTCGCAGATTTCCCGAGCGAGCACGCCATGCCTCGCTATCCCAGTGCCCGATTCTTGGCGTCCGGGGTAGTTCGCCGGAATCGTTAGCTAAGAAGTGGGATGCTTCCACCCGTCTTCCCGGCGAAAGGCGCATTAGTCCGGTAGCGTCCTATCGACGCATGCCTGCCGCCATCCTGACCGTGCCATGTGTCGGCCTGCGCCTCGGCCCGGCCGTTGCGGTCGGCTTGCTGCCCGGTCGGGTCCAGCCCGGCGGGTCTGATACAAAAGTCATAATTAAGGTACCTAAGACGTAAATCTGGGGACTCGTGGAGCGTGCTGGGTTGCGGCTGCCCTCTCCCTGGTTCGAGAAGGATGGCGGTTCCTCTATGCGAGCAGGATTTGCGGCCATGCGGCGAGCCGGGAGGCGAGGCGGCAGGCGGCGCGGCGCGGCGCTGGGCGCGTTCTCTGCCGCAGCCTGCCTAGCGGCCCTGCTGGCGGCGTGCGGGCCCGCCTCGAACGCCGCCTCCGGCGGTGGCGCGGCAGCAGAGGCCGGCGGGAACACCGTGACCTACGCCATGCAGCCGGGCGGACTGGCGACCTACATCTTCCCGTTCATCTCCTCCTTCAATTCGGTCGCCGACAACGTCTATAACCTCAATGACTTCCAGTACCTGCTGTACCGGCCGCTGTACTGGTTCGGCAAGGGCACGAACCCGTATCTGAATCCCACCCTTAGCCTGGCCGAGCCGCCGACCTACCGCGGCAATGAGGTCACCATCCACCTCAAGCCCAACTACAAGTGGTCCAACGGCGAGCCGGTCGACGCCAGCGACGTGGTGTTCTTCATGAACATGATGTTCGCCGAGGCGCCGTCGGCGAACACGCCGGGCTGCGAGGACGGCACTGTCCCCGCGGACTGCAAATTCTGGGTCGGTACCACCGGAGACGGGCTGCCGGGTGATGTCTCGGATGTCCGCGCGGCAGGCCCGGACGTGGTCACGATGCGCATCAAGGGCAAGTTCTCTGAGGCCTGGTTCACCAATAACGAGCTGAGCCAGATCACCCCGATGCCGATGGCCTGGGACCGGACGGCCACCGGGCCGTCTAACTGCGCGACCAGCATCTCCAGCTGCCAGGCCGTCTATAACTACCTGAACCAGCAGGCGCAGTCTGTGTCGAGCTACGGGACGTCGCCGCTGTGGGGGGTCGTCGACGGCCCGTGGAAGGTCAAGAGCCTCAACAGCCAGGGCGACCTCACCATGAAGTTCAACAACAAGTACTCCGGCCCGGTGGCCAAGAACCACATCACGACCTTCATTGAGACGCCGTACACCACCGAGCAGGCCGAGTACGAAGTGCTGCAGGATCCGCTGCCCGGTCAGACCATCGACGTCGGCTACCTGCCGACCGTCGACGCGCCGGTCCCGCCGGCCGGCGCAAACGTCGGCTCGAACCCGGCGTCGCTGTCTGGCTACGACCTGAGCGCCGTTTACCCGTGGGAGCTGAGCTACTTCCCTTACAACTTCAACAACAACACCGGCCAGGGCCCGATATTCAAGCAGCTGTACTTCCGCCAGGCGTTCCAGCAGCTGGTCGACCAGGAAGGCGTCATCAACGGGCCGCTGCACGGCTACGGCAAGCCGAATTACGGCCCCGTTTCCGGTTTCCCGGTGACGAAGTTCCTGTCACCTGCACTTGCAGCGAAGGGCGACCAGTGGAAGCTGAACATCAGCGCCGCGAAGACTGCACTGCTCAGCCATGGCTGGGAAGCGCATAGCAACGGGCCTGATACGTGCGAGCACCCCAACCTGTGCGGACCTGGCGTCAAGGCCGGGCAATCGCTGACCTTCACCCTGATGTATGCCACCGGCATCGACTACCTGGAATCGGCGGTGCGTGAGCTGGCGTCGAACGCGTCGCTGGCCGGCATCACGGTGAAACTCGACCCGGAAGCCTTCAACACTGTGACCGGGGCCGCGTTCGGGTCGGGTCACAGCTGGCAGCTCGCCTACTGGGGGGGCTGGACCTATAGCCCCGACTACCTGCCGACCGGCGACGTGCTCTTCTCGAACAAGACGCTTAACAACGCCGGCGGGTACAACAGCCCCACCAACAACGCCCTCATCACTAAAACGCTGGAGGCCAGGACCTCAAGCCAGTTCTATAGCGCCATGTACACCTGGCAGAACTACCTCGCCAAGCAGCTGCCGGTGGTCTATCAGCCCAACAACGCGATTCTCATGGAAACGATCAGCGGGCTGTTTACCGGGCCGGAGAACACTGCCCTTACGATCACCCCGGAAATGTGGTACTACCGCACGTGAACGGCCAGACCCGCGGGGGGAGACCCCCGGTGTCCCGCCCGAGGGGCGCGATCGTGCGGCCAGCTTGGCCAGATTCGTGACGGCGTACCTGGTGCGCCGGGTGCTGCAGGCCATCGCGGTAATCGTGCTCGTGACGCTCATCGTGTTCGGGCTGCTCTGGCTGGCTCCTGGCGGCACGGCCACGGCCGTGCTTGGCAGCGGTTCGGCGCATCAGGTGTTCCTGGCCCAGTACTTCAGCTGGGTCGGCCGGGTCCTGCACGGCAACCTCGGCTTCTCGTCGCGGCTGAACGAGAGCGTCGGCTCGCTGCTCGCGGCCAGCCTGCCACGGACGCTGGTGCTGACCGTCAGCTCCACGCTGATCGCCCTGGTGATCGCGATCCCAGTCGGGCTGCTTCAGGCCGTACGGCGGAACTCGGCCGTCGATCACCTGCTGCGCGGCGCGACCCTGGTGTTCTACGGCATGCCGCCATTCGTGCTCGGCTCGGTCCTGATCCTGTTCCTCGCGGTGGACAAGCACGTGTTCGGCGCAGAGGGCCCGCAGGCGCCCGGCATTGGCGGCGTCATTACCGACCTGCGGGACCTGACGCTGCCGGTCGCCACGCTCGCGCTGGTCACGATCGCGATCTTCGCCCGCTACATGCGCTCGTCGGCCATGGACACCCTTGCTCAGGAGTACATAGAGGCAGCACGGGCGCGCGGAGCTGGCCAGCGGCGGGTAGTAGTCGCGCACGTGCTCAGGAATTCTCTGGTGCCGGTGGTCACGCTGATCGGGCTCAGCTTCCCGCAGATCGTCGGCGGCGCGCTGGTGGTCGAGGCCGTGTTTAACATTCGCGGCATGGGCTGGCAGATCTGGCAGGCGGCCCAGAACCACGACTTCGCGGTAACGCTGGGCTTCACACTGGTGATCGCTGTCGCAGCCGCGCTCGGGTCGCTTCTGGCCGATGTCGGGTACGCGGTCCTGGATCCGCGAGTGAGGCACGGACGGTCATGACAGCAGACCAGGCGGCGCCCGATCAGGTGCCCTCGCTTGAGACGGCAGCGGGCCCATCGTCGGCACAGGCTGGCCTGCCGGCCCGCGGCAGCCGCGGCCGCCACGCCGGTCCTGCAATCGGACCACCTGGCCCGGCTGCGCAGCGAGCAGCGCTGACCGGACGAATGCGCCGGACCCTGGCCGCCTGCCGGGCCTACCCGCTCGCCACGGTCGGCGGGGCGCTCGTCGTGGCGATGGCAGTGTTCTGCTTTCTCGGGCCGCTGGTGTACCACTCCAACGTCACGCATGTGTTCTTCCGGCAGGCCAACCTGCCGCCCGGTACCGCGCACCCACTGGGCACCGACGGCGACGGTTCTGACGAACTCGGCACGCTGATGGCGGGCGGACAGATGTCGCTCGAACTCGGGGTCGCGGCCGGGGTCCTGGCGGCCGTACTCGGCTCGGCGTGGGGAGCGGTCGCGGGCTATCTCGGCGGCGTGGCGGACGCGGTGATGATGCGGCTGGTGGACGCTGCGATCGCGATCCCGGCAGTCGTCCTGCTGTTGCTACTGATCTCCATCTACCAGCCGTCTACGGCAATCCTGGTCGTGGTGATCGCCGGCACCTCCTGGCTGAGCACGGCCCGCCTGGTGCGGGCGGAGGCGCTGACGCTGCGGTTGCGCGAGTACGTCCAGGCAGCCCGGGTCATGGGCGCAGGCGGTCCCCGCATCATCGTCCGGCACATTGCCCCGAATGCGGTCGGGACGATCGTCGTCAACGTGTCGTTCCAGATCGCCAACGCGATCCTGGTCCTGGCCACCCTCAGCTGGCTAGGTCTCGGCGTGCAGTACCCGTCCGTCGACTGGGGCGACATGATCAGCGCCGCAGACCAGACCATCTCCGACGGCTACTGGTGGCAGATCCTTGCGCCTAGCGTCGCGATCATCGTTGTGATCGCCGCATTCGCGATGCTGGGCGATGGCCTGCGGGATGTCTTCGCCGCCGCGGACTACGATGACACGCCAGTTGCGGCTGGTGACGTCGTCCGGCCCGCCATCGACGTGGGTGCGCGGTGAGCCCGGAACGCGCCGAGGTAGTGCTGGAGATCGCCGACCTGCACACTGAGATCCGGCGCCGGGGCGATACGGTCCATGCCGTCGATGGCGTCAGCCTGACGGTCGCGGCCGGCGAGTGTCTCGGCTTGGTGGGCGAGTCAGGCTGCGGCAAGACAATGACGGCGCGGTCAGTCATGCGCCTCCTCCCGCCCGGCGGCGCCATCACGGCCGGATCCATCGTGCTGGCCGGGACGGAGCTCACCGGGCTATCCGAGCGCGACATGCAGACCATCCGGGGCAACGACGTCGGCATGGTCTTCCAGGACCCATCCAGCTGCCTCGACCCCACCATGACGATCGGTCGGCAGATCGCCGAGTCGGTAGTGGTGCACAAAGGCGCCGATCGGCATGCGGCGGCGTTGCGGGCGGTCGAGATGCTCGGCATGGTGCGTATGCCCGAACCGGAGCGAGTGGCCGGGCAGTACCCGCACGAGCTATCCGGCGGAATGCGCCAGCGGGCAATGATCGCAGCAGCGCTGGCATGCGGGCCGCGCCTGCTCATCGCCGACGAGCCCACCACCGCGCTCGATGTGACAATCCAGCGGGACATCCTGGAACTCATCGACGACTTGCGCAGGCAGCTTGGCATGGCCGTGATCCTCGTGACCCACGATCTCGGGGTTATCGCCGGGCGAGCCGAGCGGGTGGCTGTCATGTACGCCGGCCGGATTGTCGAGCAGACGGCTACCACCGAGATCTTCTCGGGGCCGCAGCATCCCTATACCGAGGCGCTGTTTGACGCACTGCCGGAGCTTGCAGGCCCCGGCCGGTCGCTGTACAGCATTCCCGGTCGGCCGCCGAGTCTGACCGCACGGACGCCGGGATGTAGTTTCGCGCCGCGGTGCCGCCACGTGCGGCGCTGGTGTGAAAGTCACGAGCCGGCCCTGGATGGAGATCATCCCGGGCATGCCTATGCCTGCTTCTTCCCAGTTGGCGCTCCCGGCGGGCTGGCAGCCACCGGCCTGGCGGCTGCGGGTGATGGGCAATCGACCGCGAGGCGCCCGCGCGTCAGCTCGTGGGCGTCGGGCCAGCCCCAGACGCCCGCCAGGCGGCCAGGTGGGCCGGAGGCGAACGATGAGCCGCTGCTGCGGGTTTCTGGCCTCGTCAAGGACTACCGCCTCACCCGCGGGCTGCTGAGCGGCCAGGCGGAACTGGTGAGCGCGGTGTCCGACGTGAGTTTCGAGCTTGCGGCGGGCCAGACATTCGGCCTCGTCGGAGAATCTGGCAGCGGCAAGACCACCATCGCGAGACTCCTGGCCGGGCTGGAGCGGCCGGACGCCGGCTCGGTGATCTTCGACGGCGCTGACCTGGCCGCTATGTCCGCCCGGCAGCGCCGCATCGGCAGTCCGGGTATCCAGCTGATGTTCCAGGATTCCTTTGCGTCCCTGGATCCCCGGATGCGCGTCAGGTCGATCCTGAGCGAGCCGCTGGCCATCCGGAAGTCAGTGCGCCCACGCGGTCGGCGCCGGCAAGTGATGAGAATCCTGGACGAGGTAGGGCTGGCGGCCGACGCGGCAGTGCGTTATCCCCGGGAGTTCTCCGGCGGCCAGCGGCAGCGGCTCGCTCTGGCCAGGGCGCTAATCCAGCGCCCAGCCCTGATCGTCGCCGACGAGCCGGTGTCCGCTCTGGATGTCTCGGTGCAGGCGCAGATCCTCAACCTGATGCGGAAGCTTCAGCGGCAGTACGGACTCAGCTATCTGTTCATCTCCCATGATTTGTCTGTCATTAGGTACATGGCGGACACAATCGGGGTGATGTACTTCGGCAAGCTCGTCGAGGTTGGCCCCGCCGAGGACATCTGTACGGCGCCTGCACATCCCTACACGGCTGGCCTGATCGCCGCTGTGCCGGCGGTCACCAGCTCGTCGTCAGCTCTTAGTGCCCGCTCCAGCCCGGCCCTTCGGCCGGAGAATGGGACCCGCGCAGCTCTGCCGCAGGGAGCGCAGCCCCCGTCGGGCTGCAGGTTCCGCACCAGGTGCCCGGCCGCCAGAGGCATCTGCGCCGAGCAGGAGCCGCCGTTGCGGGCGCAGGCGGCCGGTGGCCAGCTCGTTGCCTGCCACTTCCCGCTGCAGCCGACAGTTCACGCGGCCGGGCAGGTGATTGGCAGCACTGCCTGAGGTCATGCAGATCGTGCCTGCTAACGGCGCCGAGTTGCGGCTGCATTCCTGCTTGCACTCGTTGTTGCCGCTAGCCTTCTTGTGTCCGCAGTGCACAGGAAGGGACCGTTCGATGGTGCGCCGACGGCTGGGAGCGAGGTGGCCGCGATGAGTACCGGCATGTCCGTTCCCCGCCCCCGGATGCCAGGCGTTGACGTCTCAGACTCGGCGCTGCTGGCCGGCCTGCTGCATGAGGCTCCGCTGGCGTTCGCGTTTATCGGGCCCGACGGGGTCGTCGGGCGGATGAATCAGGCGATGGCCTCGCTGCTTGGCAGCAGCGACGCAGCCGAGGCTGGCAACTACGCAGTGCAGGCGTGGCCGCCCGATCTGGCCGCCGTAGCGCAGGCCGCCCTCGCCCGCGTTGCCGCAGGTGACCGGCCCGTTACGCACACTGAGCACGCCGCTGGCGCAAAGCCGGGCGAAGACGCGGCCGAAGGCGAGCTCCGCTACTGGTCATTTTCCTGGTTCCCGTCTAAGGACGGCGAAGTCAGCGGCGTTGGCGCGCTAGCCGTTGAGGTGACGCAGCAGCATCGGGCTGCCGAGGCACTGCGGCGAAGCGAGGAGCGCTACCGCTCGCTGGTACAGGCGGGCGCGCAGGTGGTCTGGGTGACCCGGCCTGACGGCGAGATTGCCGAAGACTCACCCGAATGGCGCTGGATCACGGGCCAGACAGCCGAGGAATACCTCAGCGAGGGCTGGCTAGAAGCGATCCACAGCGACGACCGGGAGCGGGTTGAAGCTGCCTGGCGTGACTGCGTGCGGTCCGGCAAGGTGTTTGACAGCCGCTATCGGGTCCGCAGTCGGACCGGCTCCTACCGCCACTACGACGTGCGCGCTGTGCCCATTGAGCGGGACGGCCGGATCATCGAGTGGATGGGCGCAAGCACGGATGTGACTGCTCAGCGCGAGGCCGAGGAGATGCGCGGTCGGCTGACCGAGCAACTGTCGGCCGCGGCATTGCGCACTGCCCGGCTACAGCAGGCGACCTCGATGCTTGCCGAGGCACTGACCGTCGAGCAGGTGGTACAGGTCATCACCGAGGTCGGCCGCTCCGCGATCGGGGCTGAGCGGTCCGCTGTGGCGATTCTCGACACCGAGCGGCTCCGGTTGCGGACTATCAACCCGGGCGGGCTCCCGGACAGCCCTGGGGCTCCTCGAGGTGACATCCCGCTTTCGGTGGGCAGCGTCATGACGTACGCGATTGCTTCCCGTCGGCCGATTCTGCTGGAGAGCCCGGATGCGCTGCGCCGCCATTTCGAGGCCGAAGGCGTGGACGTCAGCCTGTTCCTCGAGCACAGCGACGAGAAGGCCTGGGTCGGCATGCCGCTGCTGTCGTCCGGGGCCTCGCTCGGCGCGCTGCGCTTTTCCTTCACCAGGCCGCGACAGATCACCGAGGAAGAAAGAGTCTTCCTCGAGGCACTAGCCGGTCAGTGCGCGCTCGCCCTGGAGCGGGCCACCCTCTACGAGCGGGAGCACACCACCGCCGAGACCCTGCAGCGCAGCCTGCTGCCGGACAGGCTGCCCACGGTCCCCGGCATCATCCTCGAGGCCAGGTGCCTGCCGGTCACGAGGAACATGGAGATCGGCGGCGACTGGTACGACGCCTTCAGGCTGCCTGACGGGCGGCTGGCAGTCGCCACTGGTGACGTCATGGGTAAGGGGCTGACGGCAGCCGCCGGGATGGGCCGGGTGCGGAACGCGCTGCGGGCACTCGCGCTGACCGATCCGCGGCCCGCCGCCGTGCTGTCCGGGCTGGACCGGCTGTTCCTCGCAACAGAGCTGGCCGAGCAGGTGACCACGGTTGCCTACCTGGTGGTGGACCCGCTCACCGGGGACGGCACGGCCGCGAACGCGGGTCATCTGCCGCCGCTGCTGCTGTCGCCGGATGGGCCGCCGCGGCTGGAGACCGCCGAGGCCGGTACGCCGCTCGGCTGGGCAAGCCCGCGGCAGCAATACATCTTCCGGCTGCCGCCGGGCAACACAGCAGTGCTCTACTCCGATGGACTTGTCGAGAACCGCAAGCGCGGCCTCGACGCTGGCCTGGACGAGCTGGTGTCGGTAGCAGCTCAGGCGCCGACTTCGGTGGCTGAGGATCCGGCCCAGCTGCTGAATTACCTCGTGGACCGGATGCTGACTGGGTACGAGCAGGATGACGACGTGACTGTTCTCGTCCTGCACGTTCCT
>Ga0335073_10005641_pt1 | contig 17565 bp, 13 predicted proteins | sample Lox_Sample_22_FD_207093 | JGI IMG/M metagenome (GOLD analysis project Ga0335073, IMG submission 207093) | Soil microbial communities from Loxahatchee National Wildlife Refuge, Florida, United States - Lox_Sample_2.2 | ecosystem: Environmental > Terrestrial > Soil > Wetlands | place: USA...
GGGAGAACTTGCAGGGCGGCGGCGTAGGCGGTGATCTCGCGGGCGTTGCCGCAATGGAGCCCGCCTACGAAAGGCGGGAGAACAGCTCGTGGGATTCGAGCCACGTGACCTGGGCGGATGGGGCGTGGTGCGAGCGGTCACTGGAAGCATAGCGATGGGACCTACTCTGTGGACTTGTCAAGGTGCAAGAACAGGCGCTGACCTGCATGCGAGTGCTTCCCGGCATCACAGTCACCACCTCGGCGCTCGCGAATCAGATGATGACCGCGCTGGACGAAGGCAGTTTCTCATGGTGACCGAGGAAGAGGAAGCGGCTAGAGTCGCCGGCCTGGCCGAGGTCAATCACCATCACACTGTCCTCGGATGCTTTCATGAGTGTCTCGATGTCACTACGCATGATGATCCTCTCCTGGTCGGACAGGTCACAGACGAACACTGAGTACTGAATGCGCGTGCCGTAACCTTCCATGCATCCCGCGATGCGGCGGAGCCGACGGTCGTCGCGGATGTCGTAGGCAACCAGGTATCTGCGGCGAGCCACGACAAGCGCCTACCTGGTGATCAGCGGCTGGTAGGCGGGTAGCTCGCCGGTCAGCCTGGCGGCGAGGATCCTGGCCTGCAGCTCGGCGGCACGGCGGTAGCTGACCTGGTATCCGAACATCGGGTGCCGCACGTGCGTGGTCATCCGCCGTTCCCAGGCCCTAATCACGGCCTTGCGGCCCTCGGCGGTCAGGGTTACCGCCCCGGCGCGGACCAGGAAGTCGGAGGCGGAGATCTCCCGGTTGTTGACCAGCGTCAGCACGGTGGAGTCGGCGAGCAGCGGCCGGAACTCCTCGGCCAGATCCAGCGCGAGCGCCGGACGGCCGAACCTCGGGCGGTGATACAGGCCGATGTACGGGTCGAAGCCGACCGCGAGGCAGGCGCCCAGCAGCTCCTTGGCCAGCAGGCCATAACAGAACGACAACAGGCAGTTCACCGCGTCCGTCGGCGGGCGCCGGTTCCGCAGCCCGGTGAAAGCCGGGCCGGGCAGGGCGTCCGCGCTGGCCAGCAGTGACGGGAATGCTTCGAAATACAGGCGCGCAGCCGTGCCCTCGATGCCGAGCAGCGATCCTGGGTCTTCGGCCTGCTCGGCCTGCTTGGCCAGTGCTGCGAGCTGGCCCACGCACCGTGCCACCGCCTCTCCCCCGTTACGCCGCAGCAGCACCCGGCAGTTCCTGATCTTGCCAGCGATCATCCGCCGCGGCTCGTCCAGCTGCCCGCGCGCCGCCGCCGTGACCTGCCGGATGCGGAGCATCACGTTCCTGCTAGGCAGTCCGGTGGTCAGGCCGAGCAGCCAGCCACCACCAGAGAAGTGGAAGACGTCGACGTCGCGTGAGAACAGCTCCCGCATCGCCTGGGCGGTGAACTGGACATTCCCATACGCACAGACATGCTGCACGTCGATCAGCCGGACGCTGGCCAGCAGCTCACGGTACTTGGAGATCGTCAGCCGCCCGCCGTCGATGCCCACCACCGAACCCGGTTCAGTCACGTAAAGCGGCACCGCGTCGGGGTCGGCAGCGACCAGCCGCCGCGGCTGCGCGTGCTGCCGCCCCGCGAGCACGTGAGTCTCGTCCGGCAGGCAGATGCCCACCAGCGAGCATCGCGGACACTTCGGACTCGACTGCAGCGGCGGCGGTGGTGCGAGCCTGGTCGCGACTGAACGTGCCTCCTCGACAACCTGCATCGTCCGTGCCATCAGCTCCGGCGTCACTGTCACCTGGACCCGCTGCCTGGTCTCGGCGTAGAAGATCTCGCCGCGCTCGGCCGCGTATCCGTGCTCGCGCAGCAGCAAGACCTGCGCGCAGACCTGCACCGCGTCCGCCTCCCACGGCCCGCCGTCCCGCGAGGGCCGACCCTTCTTCGTGTCAACGGGCACCACGCCGCCGTCCTCGCCTTCGAGCAGGTCGAGCTGCGCGATGATCCCCAGCTTCTCGCTGGACAGCTCCACCGAGCGCGCCGCCTTCACCTCGCCCTCGGACGGCAGTGGGGCCGCCCCTCCCCCGGCATCGACGCGGCGGTGCTGCCGGTCGCCTTCGGCGGTGTCGCTACTCGGCGCCCAGAGCTGGTCCACCCACTCCAGGAAGAACAGCCGCGGGCAGTACGCATATTCGTTCAGCATCCGGGCCGGCACCAGCTCCGGCACCTCGGTGATGGTCATTCCCCCTCCTGGCACGTCGTCCGGGACTGGGCCGCCGCCGACACACCGCGACGGCACACCGAGCCGAAGTTCCGTCAGCATCGGCAGGCTCGGCCATGATGGAGACTATACCAACTTCCAGCTATTTCCAGTAAATTCCAAACCTAGGGTTTATCCAGCGAGGTACGGCCCGCGATGCCCGTTACGCACTCGGCGTGCGCCAGGCCTGCTGGAACCTGCCACCTGCCCAGGACAGCGGCGCGTAGCCTGGGTGCACCGTTCCTGCTACACGGAGGGGCGCTGATGACCTATGTGACGGTGGCGTCCCTGAACGTTAGGAGTGTCGCGCTGACCGAATCGCCGACCCGGCTCAGGGCCCGGATGAAGGGCGCTCTCATGACGAGGCTGATATGCGCGGGATGTCGGTCATCAATTCCCATCCGCTGGCCAACACCGATGGGACTGGTCTGCGGCGAACCGGTTCTTCTCGGCTCACCGCACCCAACTCGCCGCCCCTTCTGGAGTCATCGGCGGTGTGTCGGCTCCCGTCGTGGTCTACGGAGACTTCAACATCGACCGGGACTCGGGTTGTTCAGCGACTTCGTCAGCGGGACACGACTGAATGACGCATTCGAGGGCAGGTGCCCGCCGGGGTTCCGGGACGAGCACCTCCCGGCCGGGCAAGGCCGCGATGTATCGACTTCATCTTGACCGCGGGCGAGTTCAAGGCCGGCTCCGCGGGGGTCCTGTTCGCCGACGAGCAGCCGCTGCGCGGCGGCCCTGGGCATGTCTCGGATCACCTGGGTTTGTGCGCGCGGCTGCACGTCCTAGATCCTGGCCCCGGCTGGCGCCCGTCACCTCGGCGTCTCCAGGTCAGGGACCTACCCCGCCGCCTTCACGCGGGCCGCGAACACCCGCCACGCCTGCTGGCCGAAGGCCAGGACCGGGCCGCCGCGGTCCTGGCTGTCCCCCACCAGGATCGCTCTTGCTGGTCGCGGAGATCATCTCTCCGGGGAGTAGCAGCGGGCGAACCGACGGGGTGCGCAAGGTTCGCGAGTATGCCTCGCTCGGCATTCCCCAGTACTGGATCGTCGAGGACTCACCCAATCTGAAGGTGCAGGTCCTGACGCTTAATGAGAATGGTTACCTGCCTGGTGTGTCTGCGGTCGCCGGGACCGAGCCGCCCGCCGACATCGAGGCGGACAAGCCGTTCCTCGTCTCGTTCGATCCGGCGTCGCTGCTCACCCTCTGATGTCTCTCTGCCCGGGCAGGTCGAACCATGCGATGATCCCCAGTCGACAGCATGGTGGCGGCGAGACGCCGCTGAACGGCACGCGGCCACGGGGAGGAAGCCGGCGAGGGCGAGGACGAGCCTGGTCTCGATGAGTACGAGTTCCGGCGCCGGTTCGCTTATCCCTTCCGCAGCACCGGAGGGCCGTGACGGGTCCTGGCGGTCGCTGGCATCTCGACCTGCGTCCGCGCTCAGGTGGCTCCGTCTGGCACGAATATGCCGTACCCGAAGTGGCTGAGCTGCCCGAGCAGCAAGGGTCCGGCGATCGGCTCGGCGAGTTCGAGCCGCAGGCCAAGGCCGGGCCGTGACTTCGACATGCCCTCCGTCATCCGGTACCGCCGGAACTCCAGCGCCCATCGGTCCGGCAGCCGCGGCTCCGGAGCCATGGGGACGACCGCCGCGGGGGGCAGGTCCCGGTACGCCAGTTCGGTATGCACGTCGGCCGCCAGATAGTCCTCCAGCGGCTGCCGCTTGCGGTGCCGCACCGGAAGATACGGCGTCAAGCTCCGCCACCGGCGAGCCGGCCCGCACAGCTCCGGGGCGACCTGTCCGATCTGCCCGGCCGCCTGGAACAGCAGCTCAACCGGCGGGAGACCGCGAACCTCATACCCGTCCTCCCGGCTTCCCCGTTGCCCGGACATCCGACGCAGGCTGAGCAGGGCGGCCACCTCCTCAGTCCGTAGCCCATGCGGTACCCAGACAATCAGATACCGAACGAACCGTGGTTCCTGCCCCGGGATCGCCAGGGGGATCCAGTGGGCATGCCGGTGATCCGTGGCCGCCCCGTTGCTGCCGAGGATCTCCTGCCGTTGCGGATTGGCCAGCCCCGCCCTAGTCAGGCTGAGGCCGGCCAGCCGGTGCGCCTCGTCGGCGAGCAAGATGCCGTGCGTCGCCTTCACAGGAACCACCCCGGTCACAGCAAAGCGGACCGCGGTCACCGGCTCCGCGGCCGCCTCCTCGTTGGGCGCAGGCTCGGCGTCCGCTTCGCTAGTCGCGTAGCTAACCCATGTGGTCCCGGGCGGGACGGTCCGCCGCCGCTTCCGCACGTCCACCGTGCTCACCTCCAGCGCCGCCACGCTGACCGGCCGCGTCGCCGCCAGCAGCCTGACCCGGCGGGCGCCGACGCCGCCGGGGTGCCACCAGCCCTCGTCGGGCACCGGATCAAAGTCCGCGAGCTGGGCCTGACATACCGACTCTGCCCGGCCGAGGTACGGCAGCAGCTCCGCGAGCTTAGCCAGGGCTTGCCGCTGCTCGTCGGGCAGGTCGGCGTCCCACCGGACGAGCAGGTCCTCGTCCGGCCTGACCGCCAGGAACGGGTCCAGAGTCAGGTCGGTTCGCCCTGGTTCGCCCTTACGGTGCTCAAGATCGGGCAGGTAGTGCCGGGTGTGACCGGCCGTCGTACGCGGGGTGCGGTATGACGGCGGGTCGGCCAGCGAGTCGAGCAGCCCCTTCAGGACGTCAGCGGGCAGGTCCGGCCACCGGGTGTGCCAGGTCGATACCAGGGCGCGCAGCAGCCGCCACGGAGACGGCGGCCACTCCGATGCGCCCTCGTTGACGGCGCGATCCCAGGGATTCGCGTGATACCGCCTGAGCGGGAACCGGATCGCGAGGGTGGTTGCCATCTCACTTGCCCCTGGCCTTCTCCGACCACACGACCGTGGTTACCCCGCCGAGTTCATCCGCGCAGTCGGCGGCGAACTTCGCGATCCGCCGGGCGGCCTCGCTGGCGTCGGGCCGCTCGCCGCGTACCTCACGTACCGCCAGATCGCACCGGGTGCGCAGCCGCAGCCCGCGGTCCAGCAGCGTCCCGATCTCGAAGTCGGCCAGTGCCTCGAGCAGCGCGGTCGCGGGCTCGGACAGGCCGTACGAGCGGAACTGCGCGTGGTCGACAGTGAAGTAGGCGGTGATCTTCTCCGCGGTGTACTCGACCCGGTGATGCGGCACCGTGCCATATCCTTCCGCGGTGGCGCCGCCCTTGGCCTCGTTGATCACCACATCCCGCTTGACCCCGCCGCTGACCGCAGGCCGCACGCCGGACGCCTCGATGAAGCTAGTCAGGGCACGGGCGATCTTCGGCTGCCACGGCCAGGCCTTGCGCGCAAAGAACACGCCGTGCACCAGCGACACCGGATCCAGGCTGAAGCAGGCCCGCGCCACTGCGCGGTTGTCGAGTGGGCGGCCCCTGACCAGCCCCAGTCGCTCTTCCATCCACTTCTCGCCGGTAAGCGAGTCGATGGTGCCGTTCATGATGTAGGCCGACGCCAGGCGGTGCGCCTCCAGCCTGCTCGACGACAGGAAGCCGCCCTCTGGGCTGACGACGCGGATGTATGGCAGGACACCCAGCTCGGAGACTTGGTCAGACTGCCCGCTATCCCAGGTCGTGCTCTCCAGCCAGTTCGCCATCGACTGCGCGGATTCGACGAGCAACTCATGGTTGCCGAACTCGGCCGGTCCCAAGTCGGGAAAGCCCGTCGGCTGGAATAGCGACCCGGCCAGTGGCTCCAGTTCGGCTTCGAAGACGGTGCGGTACGCGTTCATAACAGGTCTCCTGAGTTGAGTGGCTTGATTTGCTTTGCGATCAGGGAAAGAACAGAGCGGGAATGGAGGCAACGGGGTACAAGCGCGGCCGCTATCCGGACCCCGTCGCCGGCGCCGCCCTCCGGCGGCGGCGGAGCAACGTCCCATCCAGCCCGGCGAAGCCGCGCCGCCGCTTCGCCGTGCACGGCGCGGACCTGTCCCGCGACCAGCCGTGCCGCCCAGTCCGGGCTCAGCGCCAGTCCCGGCTCGTCCCCGTCCCCGTCCCCGTCCCCAGGCGTGATACCGGCGGCCAGCGGCTCCAGCAGCCCCAGGGAGGCCACCGGAACATCGGGCCTGGCCGGTGACCATTCGTGCCGCACGTTCCGCCAGTTGAGCGCGAGGCAGGACCACAGGAACAGGTCGAGCATCTCCTGGTCGAGCGTCCCGGACGCGAACGTGTGCAGATCCGCCGCGGGCACCGGGACACCAAGGCGGAACGTGGTGACTCCGCGGAACTTCTCCCCGCCACGTTCGGCGGCTGCGGAGCGGGACCGCCAGATGAGCACTTGGGCCAGCACCTCGGGCAAGGCACGTGATCCGAACCCAGGAATGAGCGGAGCGTCGCGCCACCGCCCGTTCGGCTGGGACTTGTCACCCGGTATGGGCGGATCGACGGGGAGCAGGACCTGGCGCAGGGTGCGGGAGGGGGCGGCGACCTGGTCCGGTCCGGGCAGCGTGGCACAGGACGCGAGCCCCGCCGCGACCCTCAGTTCAGGGCACTCGGCTTGCCGCAGGACGTCCAGGAACTGCTGCGCCGAGGGCGTGTAGCGGACCGGCACGGCGTCCCTGGCCCGGCCGCTGCGGCCGACCGCCTGTTCCAGCCTGGTCAGCGCGGCGAGCAGCCGGGCGAGCGGCAACGCTCCCCCGTCGCGGGCATAGTCCAGGTGGGCCGCCTGGAAGCCCCGCGCGGCCTGGCCGACGGCCGCGGACGTGTCGCTTCCGCCGAACCGGGCTGCCCAGTCCTCGACCTCGGCCGCCAGCCGGACCTCGGCGTGCTCACGGACATCGACGCGTGCGAGCGGAACGGCGGCGAACGCGAGCCCGTTGCGGCGCTGCAGGCCGTACCGGGTGAACTCATCAATTCCCCTGGTCACACCTAGGGTGCGGGTCGCCGCGTAGAAGTCGACTGCGCGCCGTGCCGGTTGGCCGCGCCAGGACGCACGTGCCTCGGCGAACATCTGCTTGATCTCGGCCAGTGTGAACTCCCGCCTCCACACCGGCGTCCATACTTCGCCGCGCGACTCCTCGCCCACCGCGCCGCTGGCTGACCCGTCCGGGGAACCCTGTACCGTGAACGGCATCGCGGCCCGTCCGGCGGCATGCCGGTGCCGCCGGACCGCGCTGGCCGCGAACAGCAGCGCACCCTCCACGAACAGCGCGTAGCCCCACGGGTTGACCAGGGATTCCGCCGTGCCGAACCGCGACGACCCGGGGCCGCCCGCCCCGGCCGGGTCGAACTGGCCGATGGCGGCGTCGGCCAGTTGCTCGGCCTCGGTGCCGTCGATCAGGTCTCGGGCGATGGCAAGCGAACGGGCGCGGTCGTTTCCCGACGCCCCGATCACTTGGAGCAGGCGCTGATGGAAGTTCGTGGAGAAGTCGAGCCTGCCGTCGTTCCCCCCGGTGCCGAGCAGCGGCGGGAAGACCGTGTCCTCCCCCGCCAGCACGACCGCCGCGTCGATCCAGGGCAGCAGGGTGTCCGGGCACCGGTTGCGGAACTCCTGCACGACGCGGCCCTTGTCGCCGCCCGTTCCGCCGTCGGTGATCCAGCCCATGACGCGGGCTTTGCTAGCCACCTCCCGCGCGACGGGGATTGCCTCCCGCAGCGGCGCCAGCCTCGGCGACGGGTGGGTCAGCACGGCCTGCAGCGCGCGCAGCGGTTCTCTGTCCTTCAGCCCGAAGCCGCTGCCGTTGTTCCACGGGCTCAGCACCGGGGTCGGTATATACTCGTCGGCCAGCCACACCGCGATATCCGGCACGGTCGTTCCGATGACCAGGCCTTCCGGTGTCCAGGCGGCCGCCACCGCCGGGTCCGCCTGCTCGCCGATTACCCGGATGAGGCCCAGGCCGGCCAGGTAGCTGGCCAGCGGCTCCGGGCGCAAACCTGGGCAGGCATGCCGCGTGACCATGGCGCTTGTCACCGGGCCACCTCCGCTCCGGCGCTGGCGCGCCAGTCCGCGATCCGCACGATGCCTTCCAGGTAGGCCAGGACGAACGGCCCGTACCGGTCGCGCAGCCCAAGTGCGGTGCGGGTCCATGAACGCTCGCCGCCAAGCCGGAACAGGTCCAGGTCCACGGTCAGCTTGGCCGCGGGCTGGCCGAGCAACGGCGGGATGTCCACGACCGAACCTTCATCGAGCCCGAGCAGCTTGCGCTCGGCAGCCTCGCCCGGAGCCAGCACGGCAAGGTCACCAGGGTCGCGGACCTGGACGCGCAGCCTCCCGTGGTGCGCGAGCACCAGGTACCGGGCGAGGTCCGGGTCTGAGACGCCCGCCAGCAGCCCGCGTAGCGGGCTGTCGAGCATGAGCAGGGAGGCCAGCTCGTGCCGGAACGCCACGCCGCCGTTGAAGCGGAGGGACTTGTCGCTGTCCGATTTGGCCCAGGGCCGGCCAGCGTCGATTCCCTCCTTGCGCTCGGGCGGCGCCAGGCTGCACAGGGCGTCCTGCCAGGTCTTGTGGGCCTTGCCGATGTCGTGCAGGTAAGCGGCGGTCACCACGGCCGCTGCCGCGCCCTCTGGCAGGCCGGGCCGCAGCGCCGCCACCAGCGCGGCGGCCTGGTCCCGGGTCTCCCGGCTGTGCCGTTCCAGCGGTATCCAGTCGGGCTGGCCCACGCTCGCGGAATCCGCGCGGTAGGCGTCCTCGTCCCCGGCCGCCAGGTCGGTGGCAGGGATCAGTTCCGGACTACCTGGCACGGGCCCGCGCACCGCGGGATCGAAGCCGAGCTCGGGGTGGTACCCGCCGTCGGCGGCGCTCATCAGCAGCGCCTCGCCGGGCCGCGCTCTCGCCTGCGGACGGACCCTGGCCCACCGGCCGACCACCTGATCGAGCCGCCAGACGGACACGTCCCGGCTGAGCGCGTTCACCCGGCCGACCGGGACCCGGCAGCGGTACTGCGTCGGCGGAGCCTTGGCCTCGGCCGGCGGCCGGCCGTCTTCGGCTTCGGGTTCCCAGGTGGCCCAGGCGAGCTGGACATCCAGGTCGTCGGCGTCCCGTACATACGGGGCGATGTCGATGTCGGCGCCGCTCAGGTCAGGCGCGGTGTCGAACAGGGCGGTGAAATCGCTCCTGCGCAGCACTGCGACCTGGTTCTCGGTGACGTCCACATCGCGGCCCAGCAGGTCCTCGCCGGTAACTGCGCACCCTTCGAGGCTGGACAGTTCGGAACTCGCCGCGTCGACATCCGCCTGTTCGTACGGCTGCGGCCTGGCCGGAGGAACCCACCACAACTCGGCGTCGCCCACCCGGCCGGTCCGGTTGCACCGGCCCGCCCGCTGAACCAGCGACGGCCACGGCGCCGCCTCGGTGACCAGCACCGCCGCGTTGAGATCCACCCCGGCCTCGACCACCTGGGTCGCGACCACGATGCGATCCGCTAGGCCGCCGGTGATCTCGTCCATGAGCCGGGCTCGTTCCACGCCGCGGAACCGGGAGTGGACCAGCGTGCATCCGGCCGGGCCGCTGCGCAACTGCTTGTAGACCTCCCGGGCAGCGTCCACGGTGTTGAGGACGATGAGCGTCAGCGTCCCGGCTCGGTGCCGGTTCCCGGCCGCCGCCGCGATCGCCTGGTAGTTGCCCGGCTCGGCAGCCAGCCGCCGGATCGTCCGTGCCGCGTCCAGCCGCAGGGCCAGCTCCCCGGTGCGTTCCTCCGGCAGGATCGAGACCACGTCGCCGCGTACCGGATTGTCCACGGTCTCCAGCAGCCCTCCAGGCACCGTGGCCGACATGCAGGTCAGCCCGAACGGCTCCGCGGTGCCGAACATCCTCGCGAACGCCGCGAGCTGCCGCAACGTGGTGGTCGACTCCTGGCAGAGCTGAACCTCGTCGATCACCCATTGCGCGCCGTTGGTGACCAGCGCGAAGTCGATCGGGTAGCTGGCCCGCCCGATCCCGTACCCGCGGTTCAGTGCCTTGCTGACCAGGGAGTCCACCGTGCCCACCACGATCGCGGGCTTGTGCATGTCCAGCCTCCACTGCCGCTGCGACTCCCCCGCGCCCCCCATCACCACATGCAGCGCGACCTGCTCCGCAAGCCCCAGGTTCGCAAGCCATCGCTTCGCCTCAGTTGCGACCTGTTCCACCAAGCTCCGCTGCGGGAGTGCGTAAATCAGCCGTCTCGGCGTTGAGTCGGGCTGTTGCAACCGACGCCAGAGCCAAGCCAAGATCACGCCGGTCTTGCCCGTCCCGGTCGGCGCCTGCACTACCGGCGGGAGCCCGCTGGTCGCGATCCGAGTCTGGTACCCATGCGGCGTATATCTGGTCGCTCGAAAAAAGAACTCTTCAAATGCGTCCATGTCCAACCTCTCTACACATCAGCTCGTACTCGGCAGGCCGCTGATCGAAGGTGGAGCACTACGGCTCCATTGCAGCGGAACCGCTGTTCGCTCCTGCGGCGCGAGAATGAACATCTCCACGGCCTCGCCCATGGCTCCATTGCCCTCCGGGGCCAGCCTCGGGGGTTGGCCCTGGGAATACCCCTGTGCAGGCTTCATCGCGCACCTGGCCGGGGGTTCTCGTCGATCCACTGCCGTTTCGCGGCATCCCACATGCCTTCATGGCGCTTGCCTGCGAGCACCGGATCAAGGAGTGCCTGCGCTATGGCCACGGCCTCCGGGTAAGAAGGCCACCTGGCGCCGAGTGGGCCGACCGCCCGCCGCAGCTTGGTGAAGCCTCGCTCCCACATCGCCTGGTCTGGCGGTAGGTATCCAGGTGGCAGCGTGATCCCGCGGCGTCGGCTCTCGGTTTCCAAGGCGAGGACGAGGTCGCCGGCGCGGACGGTCAGGTTGCAGGCGATGAGGGCGATGTCCACTAGGTCATGGAACCGGGTGCTCCGCGCGGGGTCGGCATACTGGTAGGTGGCACACACCTTGTCCGCGAGGTGGTCCGCGATCGGATAGACGCGCCATGGCGGTCCCGAGGACGCGGCTGCGGGGATGGGCGTGGTGGGAGGGACGGTATCGGGCGGCTGCGTGTTCGTCCAGTCGACGACGACATCCACCCTGAACGCGGCCAGGCGGTATGGGCCTATCCGGGCCTCCGCAGTGAACCTCAGGCCGCGATTGTTTCCGGTGATCGGGCGCGAGCCGGACATGATGGTGAAGGTGAAATCGTCGTCCAGATCAACAGCAGCGGCGTGCCGCAGTCGGTCCTCGACCGAATCCAGGCTCGACCTAGCGACAAGGTCGAGGTCATTGCTCGCCCGGGCCACTGGAATTCTGGCCAGCAGCGCCCCCGCCCCCTTGAGGGCCCAGTCGTCAGGCTGGTCGGCGAAGACCCTAGCCAGAAAACGCGAGAAGGCGAAGAAGCGGAGTCTCTCCTGGGCGCTGTACGCAGGGTCTTTCTTCGCGGCGTTGCGCGCATGAGCACGTAGCGACTGCTGCCGGGCTCTTGCACTACTTGGAGCGCTCATGCTACATACCGTGACAGATGGCTGTGACATTCTCCGCAGAGATACTGCAAATCTGTTTTATTCAACCAGTTATGAAGTACGATCGGTCTATGCGGCGCAAAGACCTCACCGCTGCCCTCGCAGACATCGCGGCTGGGCAGCGTGGGTTCATCACCCGGGCCCAGGCCGTGGCGGCCGGGGCCGATGATGACGACCTGCGGCGCGCTGCACGTGGCGGCTGGCTGGAGCGGGCTGGGCACGGCCTCTACCGGGTCGTCGGGGCTGGGGTGCGTGCGAACGACGAGATCTACGCCGCGTGGCTGCGGCTCGCCCCCGGCCGGGATGCACACGAACGGCTCGCCGAACCAGACGCGATCGTCGCGGGCGCCAGCGCGGCAGCCGTCTACGGCGTCGGGGACGTGCCCGCACGCGTCCACGAGTTCATCGTGTTCCACCGCACTCAGACCAGGGACGCGGATGTCCGCCTTCATCTGCGCCGTGACATCGGCGCGCAACGGTGGCGGGTGGCCGAGGACCTGCCGGTCCAGGAACCAGCCGACGCCGCCGCCTGGATTCTGGATCACGGCGAGGGCGACCCGGCGCACGTCGGGCAGCTCATGCGAGAGGCCATCGTTACCGGGCTCACCGACGCCCGCCAGGCCGAGCAGGCGCTGAGCCCGGTCGCCCGCCGCTGGAACGTTCACGTCGACACCCTTCTCGGAGACGGGGCTGCGCATGCGGTCTTCACGGCGCCCTGACCTTCCAGTGCTGCAGGTGGGCCAGGAGGGACTGATTGGCTTCCCAGCCGTCGGGGAACTTGACGGGGACGTTCAGGTGGACGGGCTCGGTGGAGGGGTGGGCGTCGAGCAGCTCGGGGATGCCGGCCCGGGCGACCACGATGCAGGCGTGGCGGTGCCTGGTGGTGAGCACGCACAGGCGGCCGGCCTCCAGGTGGAACGCGGTGGCGTCGCGGCGACCGGACAGCGGGTGCAGGACGATCACGATGTCGAACTCGCGGCCCTGCAGCCGGTTGGCGGTGTCGACCGCGATGCCGGGCAGGCCGTCGGCCTGCAGGACCGCCCGGATCGCCTGGGCTTGATCCCGGTGCGCGGTTCCCACCGCGATGCGGGTCGGGGTGACCGGGGCGCCCGCCACGGCCCGTTCGGAATAAAGAAGAACACCACGCTGGAGGAGTCGGGCGGCCAGGGCGGCACAGGCAGTGACCGCGTCGGCGTCGGTGCGGACGGTGTGCCTCGCCGGTAGCTCGTACAGTGCCCAGCCGGAGGCGGCGGCCGTCTCCACCGCACGGTCAAGAGCGTTCTTACCGAACGAGCGGGTGCTGAACTCCACCCGGCGCTGCTCGCGTCCCGTGGCGGCGCGGAACCCGGTGAACGGGTAGAACGCCTCGGCGACGACCGGGGCGGCGGACGCGGGCAGCCGCCACGAGACGGGCAGCGCGTGCACCGGGACATCCGGGTTGTGGCGCAGCAGCACCGCGACCGCACTCTGCATCGGGTCCCAGGTCAGGCCGGTCCAGCGGCCGGTCTGGACCGCCGAGAACGGGTCGAGCTGGCCGGGGTCGCCGACGAACAGGCCGCGGTCGAACAGCCCGGCGACGCGGAGCAGCAGGTCCGAGCGCATCTGGTAGGCCTCGTCCACGATCGCCCAGGGCCAGGTCGCGGCGCCGCGGACCGTGGCCCACTTGTGCGCCGTGCTGAGCACCACCGGGCAGCCGGGCAGGTCGTCCAGCTTTGTGGAGAGCGTGACGCACTGGCGCTTTAGCAGGCGTTCGGCCGGGATGTACTCGCTCCCGGCCAGGCGGCCGATCGGCAGCCCGGGGCGGGCGGCGGCCAGCCGGTCGGTGAGGTCATCGACCTGCTCGTTGGTCTGCGCGATGACCATGACGTTCTCAGCGGCGTCGGCGAGTCCGGCGGCCGCGCGGACGACCAGCGCTGACTTGCCCGCGCCGGGCGGGGAGTCGACCACCACGCCGCGGTGGCCGTTAGTCAGGTCGCTGAGGATCCGCTCGGCGGCCTGCTCGGCGAGTTCGGCGGCGCCGGTCATGACCAGTCCTCCCGGTGGTCTTCGTCGGACGGAACGTAGGGCGGCGGCGGGCCGCCGTGCGTCCACGGGGTGTCCTCGGGCTCGGGGAAGGCCGGGGACGGCTGGTAGGCGTCGGTGAAGGCGGCGTAGCACACGGACTCGCCCTCGGCGGGCACGCTGCCGGGTTCTGGCGTCAGGGAGCGGCCCATGCCGCCCTGGAGCTCAAGGACGATCCGGGCCCCGGTTCCGGCCGCGGTCACGGCGATGACCCGGGCCTTCTGGTTCGGGCGGGCGGGTGAGGTGAGCGTGCTGCCTTCGCCGGCGGGCACCTCGTCACCGGTCTCGACGGTGATGCGGGGACGCAGGACGCGCCTTCGGCCGGTGACGTCCACGCGGTCCGGCTCGGCGGCGACGACCCGGCCAGCGAACGCCTCGCCGGTCATCCGGTGCTCGGCCATGACCAGCGGGTCGTCGAACGCCCGCTGCGCGGCCACCATCTCCTGGACGCGCTCCAAGTTCGCCAGGCGGCGGGCCGCGGCGACCGCCCCGTCGCGGCGCGGCTGCGGCGGTCCGCCGTCCCTGAGGTGCCTCGCGTGCCCGGTGAAGGCGGCCTTGTCGGCGTCCCAGCGGGCCCGGACGTGAGCGCCTTCGGGGAGCCCGCGGAGCAGATCCACCGCTCGCCACATCAGGCTCCAGGTGGGCCGGAGCTGGGTGGCGAGCGCATCGGTGAGCGCGGCCTTCGCGCGGTCGTACGCCCGCCCGTCGCCGGTGAACCTCGCGGTCCTGACGGCGATGATCCGTTGCTCGAGGATCTCGTTGTCGAAGGTCGGGTCGGTCGCGGGGCCGGCCGGCGGGCAGCGCAGCGGATCCTCGGCCGCGGCGGCCGCCTGCGGACCGGACATGCCGGGCGGCGGATCGATCCAGCCGAGCAGCGCCCCCAGGTTGAGATCTTCCACCGGGCTCTGCCCGGTGGCCCAGTGGGTCGCCAGCGCGTCGGTCACGGCCAGCATGAGCGACGAGGCGGGATGCTCGGCTCGATCGGTGAAGAAGGTCAGCCAGCGGCCGAGGACAGGGACGGATTCTGCCACCGGGTACGGCCCTTCGGTCCGGCGGAAGCGGGTGGACCGGCCGAGCAGGCGGGTGAAGGCGATCCCGGCGGGGTTGGGCACCAGGAACTGCGGCGCGTCGGCGTAACGGGTGCCGGGCTCGCGGCCGCCGACGGACTCCTCGTCGGCGAAGTAGCTGCTGATATAGGGGAGGATCGCGGCCGCGAGCTCGGCGGCGAAGGCGAAACGCTGGTCCCGGTCGCGGGGCTCGGGGACGACGAGCAGGGCCGGGGCTCCTGGGTTGTCGCCGACCATCGCGGCCAGCGGGGCGTTGGCCTCGCCGGCCAGGGCCAGCGGGATGAAGACCAGCGGACGCGGGCTGATGTGCGCGTGGCGGACGGTGCAGGTGGGCTGTGCTGTGCCGCGGGCGGCCGCCAGGGCGCGGGCCAGCGATATTAATGTGGTCATACCGCCTCCCCCAGGAGGTCCGCGTGTTCGCCGAGGATGTCCGCGCGCAGCCGCGCGGCCCGGCGCAGGAGCTCGGCCGCCTCGGCCAGGCCAGCCGCGGCGGCGTGGTCGGCGGCACCCGGGGCGTCTCCTGCCGGAGCCGGGGGCGCCGTGTCTGCCCGGGCCAGGCGCAGGACCGTCTCGACGTGCTCGATGCCGCCCAGGTCGTCGAGAGCGTCACGGCCGAGGGCCGCGGTGCAGCCCCTAGCCTCATCCCGGCAGAAGAAGCACATCTCGCAGGTGCTCAGGCATTCCGGCGCGTACCTGGCCTGCACCTGCCGGATCGCGTCCGCGACGTCGGCCGGCCTGCGCCGCGGGACGCCGTTCCCGTCGGGATCCAGATCGAAGGTCAGGCCCGGCGGAAGCAGGCCGACAAGGTCGTCGATGCGGTCCATGCGGGCGAGCTGGCGGCGCAGGACGGTGAGCTGCTTGCGCACGTCAAGCGAGGTGGCGACGGGCCGGTTGGAGAAGTTCTCCGGGCAGACCAGGATGGCCTCGTCGGCGACGGACTGTGGCGGGAGCCCCAGCTCGGAGAGGGCGTTGCGGAGGGCGAGGACGTAGACCGCGGACTGGATCGCGGCGGCGGCCACCTTGCCGCCGTCGGCCTGACCGTCGATGACTGCGAACGACTTGATCTCGATGACATGGAACCTGCCGTGCAGCTGGAACGCGATCAGGTCCGGTTCCAGGAAGGCGTGACGGCCGCCGACCTCCAGGCGTAGCAGCGGGTGGTCGAACATCGTTCCGCTGGCTGCGTCGGCGGTGGCTGCTCTCGCCAGCAGGGTCTGGGTCCTGGCGTGCCGCAGGTCCAGGCTGACGTTGCCGCCGACCTCGCCGAGATCATCGTAGTGCGCCTCGGGGATCGGCAGGTTGAGGTGCTCACGGAGCAGCGTGAGGAGCTGCGCTCCCCCGTCGGACTTCACCTGAGCCTCGAACGCGTTCCCTCGGGCCAGCGCGAACCTCGACTGGCCGAACGGCGCCGGGGATCCCGCGTAGGCCGCGATCCGCTGCTTGTCCACGCCGGCCGCGTCCATGATCGCGCGGCGGGCGCAGCCGGGGTTGCTGGCCAGCGCCGCGATCGTGCGGGCGTTGTGGCTGCGCGGCAGGACCCGGCCACGGAGGCGGGCCAGCCGGGCCTCGGTGCCGTTCAACTTCGCCTCCCATGCGGTGCCTCGCCCTGCCGTGCCCCGCCCGCGAGGCCCATGCGAGCGCCGAAAAGCTGCTGCGCGTCGTCGAGCTGCTCGCGGGCTCGCGCCGCCGCGGCCCGGCGTGTTTGCTGGTCGGCAGCCCGGTGGACCTCGAGTTCGGCCAGGGCCGCCTGCTTGACCTGGTGCGGTTGCATTTGTGAGACGCTTTCCGCGGCGGCGGGGATGCTGGCGGCGAACCGCCACAGCAACCGCCGCGCGGCGGGTACCGGGGCCGAGAGCCGCTCGATGGCTTCGGCGACCCGGATGGCGCCCGTCAGGAAGTCGACGCGCGGGGAGAGCGATCCGATGACACGGTGTTCCATCGGCCAGGTAGATATGGCGAGCAAGCCACGTGCCGGGGCCAGCAAGTCGGCGGTCAGCGCGGCGCAGAGGTAGTAGGGCCGGGCGAACGGGGCGGTCCGGAACGAGCGTTCCTCGTCGCGTTTGAGGCTGGTGAGACGGGCGGCAGGAAAGGTGCTCGCGAAGAACGCCTCGTGTATCGTGGCGATGAGCCGTGGTGTGGCTGGGACGGCGAGCAGGCTCAGCGCCTCGTGAACCTGCTCGCGCACCGGCAGGAGCGGCCCGGCGGCGGGGGTTGCGTGGTCCGGCCCGGGCCGGACGGTCCGGGGGGCTTCCGCGCCGGTGTTCTCCGCATCGGCCAGCACGTCTTCCCAGTGCTGTTCGGCTTGCCGTAGGTCGCGGCGCAGTGCGCTAGCACGCTCCCGGTCATCGGCCAGGATGGCCTCGCGCACTGCGGTGCGCAGCCGACCGATACGGCGCTCCAGGGCCTCGACGGACTCGCTCACGGGCGAGACATTAGCAGCTTCCAGTCAGTTCCAGCAAGTTCCAATATTATCTTCGTTCGTTGAGGCTGGGCTGGACTTCACCCGGCTTGAGGCGGTGTTTGTGACCCAAGCTGGGCGCGCTCATCTGGCTGCCTACCGGTCCTGGCGGTCGGCGACGGCCCAGTAGCCCTCGTCCGGGGGAACGGCGGTGAACTGCCAGATGTGGAACAGCAGGACGGGCTGCTGCCGGGAGGCATCCGGGGCGCCGTTACTGGTCGAAGTCGAGGACCACGCGGTCGGCGGCCGGATGCGACTGGCAGGCCAGGGCGTAGCCGGCCGCGACGTCGGC
>Ga0335073_10005642_pt1 | contig 17563 bp, 15 predicted proteins | sample Lox_Sample_22_FD_207093 | JGI IMG/M metagenome (GOLD analysis project Ga0335073, IMG submission 207093) | Soil microbial communities from Loxahatchee National Wildlife Refuge, Florida, United States - Lox_Sample_2.2 | ecosystem: Environmental > Terrestrial > Soil > Wetlands | place: USA...
CCTGACGGCGCAGGGCTTCGCGGCGGCGGCGCACCGCCTGACCAGGACCGCCGACCTGCGGTATTACGGGCAGGCCTTCGAGGTACGCATGCCGATCGCCGCTGGCCCGGTCGGCCCGGCAGTGGCCGAGGCGGCGGCAGCGGACTTTCACGCAGCGCACCGCGCGCTGTACGGGTATGACTTCCGCGCCGACCCACGGCAGCAGGTCGAGTGGGTGAACCTGCGGGTGACCGGGATCGGCCCGATCCAGCGGCCGCGGCTTGCCCCGCTGGCGGCCGGGGATGGCGACGCGGGGAGGGCAGTGGCCGGCGAGCGGCCAGTGGTGTTCGAGCGGGCAGCCGGGCCGGTCGGTACCGCGGTCTACTGGCGGCCCGAGCTAGCGGCCGGCGACGAGGTAACCGGTCCCGCGATCATCGAGGAGTACGGCGCGACGATCCCGCTGCATCCCGGGTTTGCCGCGCGCGTGGACGGGTTCGGCAACCTGCTGGTCGGGCTAGCGTGACTGCGCCCAAGACGACACCGACCCTCATCGCCGGCCCGCGCGCGCCAGTGGACCCGGTGCTGCTGGAGATCGTCGGTGGCAGCCTGGCCGCGATCGAGAAGGAGGTCGAGACCGCGATCGGCCGGACGTCGCGGTCGCCGATGATCAGGGATGCGCACGACTTCCGCGTCGGCATTCACGACCGGCTGCTGCGCAAGCTCACCGGGCGCTCGTACAGCGCGCTTGTGCACCCCATCGCGCGCGACTTCCCGCTGCCGACGATGCGGCCGGGTGACGTTTTCTTCCACAACGACGTCTACCTGTCCGAGGGCGGCATCGGGCATCTGCCGGACCTGTGCGTCACGGTGCCCGTCTTCGCGGCCGGCTCAGGCGCGGGAGGAGAACTGGAGGTGGTCGCGTTCGTCCAGGCGTTCGGCCACCACGATGACATCGGCGGCGCAGTTCCCGGATCGATGCCGAGCCACGCCACCAGCGTCTTCTCCGAGGGGCTGATGGTTCCGCCGATCCGGCTGTGGGACGCCGGAGTGCCCAACCGGGCGGCGCTGACGATCATGACCCGCAACTCGCGGATGCCCGACTCCCTCGCCGCCGACCTGGACGCGGAATGCGCCGCCTGCCTGCTCGGCGCGCGCCGGCTGTCAGAGCTGTTCGAGCGCTACGGCCGGGCCGCTGTCGAGGCCTGCTTCGACGAGATCGTCGCCAGCACCACGCGCACCTACCGGCAGGAGATCCTCGCCAAGATCCCGGCCGGGACCTGGACCTGGGAAGACTACGCCGAGCACGACGGCGTCGACCCGCCGCGCTTGCACGCCCAGCGGATCACGCTCACCAGGACGGCCTCCGACGAGCCAGGCGGGCCCCGGCTCATCCTCGATTTCGCCGGCACCGGGCCGCAGGCGAAGGGCCCGATCAATCACTGCGCGAACTACGCGGACGGCAACTTCCTGGCCAAGTGGCTCGCGCCGATCCTGCGCAACCTCGCGGACACGCCGGAGCGGATGGCCGAGCTGGACGTGAACGAGGGCATTGTCGAGCTGATGGAGCTGCGCTTCCCGCCGCCCGGCACGCTGCTCACCCCGGTGTTCCCCGCCCCGACGAACGCGCGCACGTTCGTGATCCTTCGCCTGCTCGGCGTGTTCGCCGGCGTGCTGGCCAAGGCCGTCGGCGGGCGGATGCCAGCCGATCAGGAGACGATCCGCTACACCGGTGTCTACGGGCAGACCGTGGACGGCGAGCCCTACCTCATGCGTGAAGTGCTCGGCGGCGGGTCCGGCGGCCGCTATTACGCCGACGGCGAGGACACCATCCATGTGGTCCCCGACTCGCGGAACCTGCCCGCCGAGTTCACCGAGGCGCGCTTCCCGCTGCTGGTAGAGCGGCTCGGCCTGGCGGTGGACTCCGGCGGACCCGGCAAGTACCGCGGCGGACTCGGCTACGAGAAGGTCCTGCGGATGCGCGCGGACGGCTACTTCATGTCGATCGCCGACCGCTCCATCCTGTCCTGCTGGGGAGTGAACGGCGGCCGCGCCGGGCACCCGTTCCAGGTCACGGTTGATCCCGGCGGTCCGGCCGAGCGAGAGGTCGACGCGCTGGCCGACGGCGAGTTCGTGCCGGCCGGCACGCTGATCCGCATCAGGACCACGGGCGGCGGCGGGTGGGGGGACCCGCTGGATCGTGACCCGGAGCTGGTGGCACGCGATGTTCGCTGGGGCAAGGTGTCCCGCGCGGCCGCGGCCGATGACTATGGCGTCGTACTGACCGGCCCGGCCGACGACCCGGCGGCCGACGATGCGGCGACCCGTGCCCTGCGGGGCAGCCAGCGCGCCGCGCGGCCAGCGGCAGCACCCTTCTTCGACCGGGGGCCCGGCTACGGCCAGCTCGCCGGCGGACCGACGGCCGCTGACGTGGACTGGCTATGACCATCCTGATCGCGCTCGGCGGCAATGCGATGACCGCGCCAGATGGCAGCGCCCGGCCGGAGGATCAGCGTCTGGCCATCGGCGTGGCAGCGGAGTCGGTCGCCGATATCGTGGCCGCCGGCAACCCGGTCGTGCTCACCCACGGCAACGGGCCGCAAGTCGGCAACCTGCTGGTGAAGAACGAGATCGCAGCAGCTGTTGTCCCGCCAGTGCCGCTCGACTGGTGCGGCGCGCAGACGCAGGGAACGATCGGCGTCCTCCTGCTCAATGCGCTGGACGCCGCGCTCGCCAGGCGCGGTGTGAACTCGCGCACGGCGGTGGTGGTATCGCGGACGCTCGTCAGCCCCGACGACCGCGGGTTCACTGACCCGGTCAAGCCGATCGGCCGGTACCTGCCCGCCGCCGAGGCCGCCGACCTGATCGCGCATGGCCAGACCTGGCGCGATTTCGGGCCGCGCGGCTGGCGGCGGGTCGTCGCCTCGCCCGAGCCGCTAGCGTGCCTGGATGCGGTCACAGCCGCGGCGCTGCTCGCCGCGGGATTCGTCGTGGTCTGCGCGGGCGGTGGCGGCGTGCCCACCATCCGGGACGAGCGGGGCGAGCTGCGCGGGGTGGAGGCCGTGATCGACAAAGACCTGACTGCCGCCGTGCTCGCCCGCCAGCTCGAGGCCGACACGCTGATCATCGCCACGGACGTCGAAGCCGTGATCGAGGGCTGGGGCACCGCCACCGCCCGACCGATAGGGGAGATCCCGGTCGCCCGGATGCGCGCTCTCGCCGGCGACGGGCAGTTCCCGGCGGGCAGCATGGGCCCTAAAGTCGAGGCTGCCTGCCGGTTCGCCGACGGCGGAGGGCGGGCGATCATCACGTCCTTGCACCACATCGCCGACGCTCTGGCCGGCACGGCTGGCACTGCCGTTGTCCCGTAAGCCCGACCCAGCTAGCCCCAGGAGGTAGATCCGTGCCCGAGCCCATCGAGGTTCGCAAGATTCCCTTGCATCATGTGTCTGACGCCAGCGAGCTGGCGAAGCTCATCGACGCCGGCGTGCTGGAGGCGGACCGGGTCGTCGCGGTGATCGGCAAGACCGAGGGCAACGGCGGCGTCAACGACTACACCCGCATCCTGGCCGATCGCGCGTTCCGTGAGGTGCTGGTGGCCAAGGGCAGCCGCGGTGCCGACGCGGTCGCGCAGGTGCCGATCGTGTGGTCCGGCGGCACCGACGGGGTGCTCAGCCCGCACGCCACCATCTTCGCCACGCTGCCGCCAGGCGCGGCGGACGTGACCGACGAGCCGCGGCTGTCAGTCGGGTTCGCGATGAGCGAGCCGCTGCTGCCCGAGGACATCGGCCGCGCTGCCATGATCACCAAGGTCGCGGCGGCCGTGCGGGCGGCAATGGCAGAGGCAGGCATCAGCGACCCGGCGGACGTGCACTACGTGCAGACGAAGACACCGCTGCTGACGATCCACACGATCCGGGACGCGGCGAGCCGGGGGAAGAGCGTCTGGACCGAGAACACCGGCGAGTCCATGGACGTGTCCAACGGGACCGCCGCTCTCGGCATCGCCGTCGCGCTCGGCGAGATCCCGATGCCGGCCGACGGCGATGTCATGCGCAACCGCGCGCTGGGCTCCGCTGTGGCATCCTGCTCGTCCGGCGTCGAGCTCGACCGGGCGCAGGTGGTCGTGGCCGGGAACGTGCGCGGCATCGGCGGACGGTACCGCATCGGTCACTCGGTGATGGCGGACGCCCTGGACGCCGACGGCATCTGGGCTGCGATCAGGAGCGCCGGCCTGGCGCTGCCGGACCGCCCGCGCCCGGGCGATCTGGACGGCAGGCTGGTCAACGTGTTCCTCAAGTGCGAGGCCAGCCAGGACGGGCGGGTCCGCGGGCGGCGCAACGCGATGCTCGACGACTCCGACGTGCACTGGCACCGGCAGATCAAGGCGTGCGTCGGCGGCGTCGCGGCTGCCGTCACCGGTGACCCAGCCGTGTTCGTCTCGGTCTCAGCCGCGCATCAGGGTCCTGATGGCGGCGGGCCGGTCGCCGCCATCGTCGATCTCGGAGATCCACAGGCGTAAGCGACCGCGACCCGCTCGGCAAGCTCGCCGTGCCCTGCGGAAAGCCTCCTGTCAGCGCCGCGGCCGGATTCCGAACTGCCCGTCATGCAGGCTGGCCGCAGCGAGTCAGGGATCCTGCCGGCTCGCGTAGGCAACCGCGACCTGCGCGGCAAGCTCGGCGTTGTCAGCGATCAGGCGCCGGTTGACCTCGACGCTGCGGCCACCGCTGAGCTCCTCGACTGCTGCCAGCACCGCCGGCGTCACGGCCTGGCCGGTCACGCCCGCGCGGCGCACCTGCTCTACCGCCTCCGTGACGAGTGCCTCAAGATCAAGGCCACCGGCCGGCGGGCGGGCCAGGATAAGCCCGCCGGCGGGAACGAGCTGCCAGTGCATCGCCGCGATCTGGGCGGCCTCGGCCGCCTGCGCGACGGTGGCCGAGACCGGCGGGCCGCCGTCGGCGCTGTAGAACATCGGCAGCGTCGGGGTCTGCCAGCCAAGTACCGGGACTCCGAGCGTCTCTAGCAGCTCGGCCGTAGCGCTGACGTCCAGGATCGACTTGGCGCCCGAGCAGACCACCACCGCCGGGGTCCGAGCGAGCTGCGGCAGGTCAGCGGAGATGTCCAGCGTCTGCGCGAAACCCCGGTGCACGCCACCGATGCCGCCCGTGCCGACGAACCGGATGCCGACCGCACGGCTGACCGCGAGCGTGCCGCCCACGGTCGTCGACCCCAGCGCGCCCTGGACCACGCAGGCGGCAAGATCGCGCGCGCCTACCTTGCGCGCGCCCTGGCCGGCGTCGGCGAAGCGCTTCAGCTCGTCGGCGTCCAGCCCGACCCGCACCGCGCCGTCAAGGACGCCGATCGTGGCCGGCGTCGCGCCCGCGGCCCTGACGCGCTGCTCCGACTCGAGGGCGGCGTCAAGCCCGCGGCCGGCCGAGAACCCGTGCGACACCAGCGTCGTCTCGAGCGCGACGACCGGCTGGCCAGCTCTGAGCGCGTCGGCGATCTCAGCCGTCACCTGCGGCGCACCGGTCACGGCATGCCCCCCGTCTTCGCTACCGCCCGGGCCGCTGCAGCCAGGCCAAGTTCGACTCCGCCGACCAGGTACCCGGCTGCGAAAGCATCCCCCGCCCCGGTTGAGTCAACCGGGGCGGTCGGCACGGCCGGGAAATGCCTCCCGTCGATGCGGACGCCTTCGGCGCCCAGCTTAACGATCAGCGCCCCATCGTGGACAACGCCGCCACCGGGACCAGCAGCGTCGAGGAGGGCGGCCTCGGCCTCGGTCCCGAACACGACCTCGGGGCCGAGCGAGGCGATGAGCGCGCGGAAGCTCGCCACCCCGTACGACTCGATCATGGCGGTCGAGGACAAGTCGATGGCCAGGCGCACCGACCGCTGGATCGCGGCGTGCGCCATCGTGACAGCCGCCGTGCGCATCGGCTCCCGGGCGAGCGCGTAGCCGCTCAGGTACAGCCACTCGCAACCGTCCAGCCAGCCAGTCCTGACCGCGTCCGCAGCCAGCGCCGCGCCTACCCCGCGGTCCGTCAGCATGGACCGCTGCCGTCCGCCGGTCGACAGCGAGACCACGACACCGGTGTTCCCCTGAACTATCGGGCCGATAAGCTCCACGCCGCGACGCGCGAGCTCGGCACTGACGATCTCGGCACCAGCATCCGTCCCGCGCGCGGCGATCAGCCGGCTGCGCCCGCCCAGTGCGACGATCCAGGCAGCGACGTTCGCGGCCTGGCCGCCAAGACCGAGGCTCGTGGCCGCCGGGGTATCGGTTTCCAGGCGCAGCGGGCTTGACATCCGGACGACCACGTCGAGATGCGCATCGCCGAGAACGCAGATCATCGCATCAGTGTCGTCAATGGATGTGACTCTGGTGCGCCGATAGCAGCATCAGACTCACATCGATGCGCGTTCCGGCTGGGTCAGAGGAGCTTGTCGAGGGTGATCGGCAGTGAGCGGATGCGCCGGCCGGTGGCGTGGAAGACGGCGTTCGCGATGGCGGCGGCGATGCCGACCAGGCCGACCTCGCCGACGCCCTTAACCCCGATCGGGTTGAACCGGTCGGGCTCGCCGACGAACAGCACCTCCAGGCTCGGGATGTCGGCGTTGACCGGCACGAGGTAGTCGCCGAGGGTGGCGTTGGCGATCCGCCCAGTCGGATCGGTCACCGTCTCCTCGAGCAGCGCCATCCCGATCCCGCCCACCGTTCCGCCGATGATCTGGCTAGTGGCGGTCTTCTCGTTCAGGATGCGCCCGCCGTCAACCGCCGACACGATCCGCGCGACCCGCACCAGGCCCAGATCGGGGTCGACGCGGACCTCAGCGAACTGAGCGGCAAAGGCGCCAGCCGGCACCATGCCCACGTCCTCCGGCTTCGGCGGCGCGCTGCTGCCGTCGGCGGTCAGCTCGGCGAGGCTGTGGCGGGCGAGGATATCGGCGTAGGCCTCACCGCGAGCCGGGCCATGGCTGAGCTGGATGCGGCCGTCCTCGGCGGTGACATCCTCGAGACGGCAGCCGCGCAGCGGTGAGGCAGGGTCGTCCGCGACAGTGTCGAGGAACGCCTGGATGACGCCCCGGCACGCCGAGTGGACAGCGCTGCCGAGGGCCATCGTCAGTCCCGAGCCGCCCTCCGGCGCCGCCGATGGCAGGTTGGTATCGCCCAGGCTGAACTGAACCTGATCGAGCGGGAGGCCCAACAGCTCGGCGGACAGCTGGGTCATCACGGTGTAGGTCCCGGTGCCGATGTCAGTCGCGGCGCTGCCCACCAGCGCAGTCCCGTCCGCGCGCAGCGACGCTCGCGCCTGACATGGCGGCTGGAACCAGAAGAAGCTGACTCCGGCCATGCCGTACCCGATTTGCCAGCTCCCGTCGCGCATGGAGCCCGGCCGGGGGTCGCGAGCCGACCAGCCGAATCGCTCGGCGCCCTGCTCGAAACAGGCGCGCAGGCCCTTGCTGGAGAACGGCAGGCCGAGCTGCGGCTGCTCCTCGGCATAGTTGCGCAGCCGCAGTTCTAGCGGGTCCATCCCGATCGCATAGGAGAGCTCGTCCATGGCGGACTCGAGCGCGAAATTTCCCTGCGCCTGACCCGGCGCACGCATCGACGTCGGAAGAGGAATGTTCAGCCGCGCCTGCACATCCTGAACGTCCGCGTTGGGGCACGCATACGCCCAGGCCGAGTCGGTCGCGACTGGCTCGAAGTTGTCGTCTTCCACGGCAATGGAGTCCCTGGCCTCGTGGCTGAGGGCGGTGAGCCGGCCGCTGCGGTCCGCGCCGAGCCTGATGCGCTGGATGGTCCTGGTCCGGTGCCCGACGCCGGTGAACATCTCCGGCCGGGTCAGCACGAGCTTCACCGGGCGCCTGATGGTCCGGGCGGCTAGCGCCGTCAGGACCACATGCGGCCAGACCCGGAGGCCGGCCCCGAATCCGCCCCCGACGAATGGCACGAGGACGCGGATGCCGCTTTCGGGGACGCCGAAGGCCGCTGCCAGGGTGGCCCGGACGCCCTCCGGCCACTGGGAGGAGTCGTGGACGGTGAGCGAGTCACCGTCCCAGACCGCGACCGTGGCGAACAGTCCCATCGGGTTGTTGGTCTCGTCCGGCGTGGTGTAGATGGCGTCGACAGTGGAGTCGGCTGCCGCCAGCCCGGCCGCTACGTCGCCACGATGCGCATCCATCCCCCACGGATCGGTCACCACCTCCGCCCGCGGGTCGTCGAGCTCAAGCAACGGCTCGGCCGCCTCGTAGTCGACATCGAGCAGGTGACCTGCGGCATGCGCTTGCTCGGCCGTTTCGGCCACCACCACGCCGACGTACTGCCCGAAGTGCAGGATCCGGTCGTCCTGCAGCGGCGGTGGCGGCTGTCGCCAGAACGGGGTATCGGGACCGCGATTCAGGTGCGGTGCATTGCGGTGGGTGATCACGGCGAGCACGCCTGGCGCGCCCTCGGCGGCGGCGGTCCGGACGCCGCGAATTCGCCCGGCGGCGACCGTGGCGCGAACGAGCACGGCGTGCGCCATGTCCGGATAGCTGAAGTCACCGGGGTAGGTGGCAGTGCCGGTGACCTTCAGCGGTCCGTCAACCCGGTCGACGCCCGGCCCAATCAGCCGGACAGCCTCGATGGTCATCGCGTCACCTCGGTCACGGTGTGTCGGTCACGGTGTGCAGGGCTCGCACCAGCGTCCGCTTCGCCAGTTCGACCTTGAACGCGGTACCGGGCACGGTGAACGGGTCACGCACAGCGACCTCGGCGGCCGCGCGGAAGGCCGCGTCGCCGGCAGGCTTGCCGCTCAGCAGATGCTCGGCGTCGAAGGCGCGCCATGGGATCGTGCCGACCCCGCCCAGGCCGATCCGCGCCGCGCGGATCACCCCGCCGTCGAGCTCGACAGCTACTGCCGCCGAGGCCAGCGCGAACTCGTACGAGGTCCGGTCGCGGACCTTCAGGTACGCCGATCGCGCGGCCGGGGGCAGCAGCGGAATCTCGATCTCGGTAATCAGCTCGCCATGCGCCAGGACGGTCTCCACGTCGGGCGTGTCCCGCGGCTCCAGGTAGAACTCCGTCAGCGGCACCCGGTGCATGCCGCTCGGGCCAAGGATCTGCACGCTCGCATCCAGCGCCACCAGCGACACCGCCAGGTCGGAGGCATTCAGGGCGATGCAGTTCTTCGAGGCGCCCAGGATCGCATGCATCCGGGCGGGACCCCGCACCGCAGCGCAGCCGCTGCCCGGCTCCCGCTTGTTGCAGGCGTCGACCGTCGGGTCGCGGAAGTACCGGCAGCGGGTGCGCTGCAGCAGGTTCCCGCCGATCGTGGCCATGTTGCGGAGCTGGACCGATGCGCTCCGCAGCAGCGCCTCGCGCACCAGCGGAAGGCGAGCGGACACGACCGGGTCGGCGGCGAGTTCCTCCATGGTCGTAGTGGCGCCCACCCGGATCGCATCGGCCCCAGCGGTAATCCACTTCAGTGGCAGCCGGGTGATGTCGACCAGCCGGTCCGGCGAGATGATGCCGTCCTTCAGCATCAGGTCCACTTCGGTGGTGCCGCCGGCGAGGTAGTCGGCATCCGGATCGGCAGTGACGGTCGCCACCGCCTGCGCTGGCTCTGTGGCCTGGATGTACTCGAACGGGCGCATGGCTACCTGCTTCCCCGCCCGGCGACCTCGCGGATCGCGGCGACGATGTTGACGTACGCACCGCAGCGGCAGATATTGCCGCTCATGAACTCGCGGATGTCCTCGTCGCTGGCCGTGCGGCCCTCGCCGAGCAGCCCGACCGCCGACATGATCTGGCCGGGCGTGCAGTAACCGCACTGGAACGCGTCGTGCCGGATGAACGCGTCCTGCACCGGGTGACGAACGCCGTTGCTGGTGAGGCCCTCGATCGTCACCACCTCGCGGCCGTCGCATTGCGCCGCCAGCGTCAGGCAGGACAGCACCCGCCTGCCGTCGACAAGGACCGTGCATGCGCCGCAGGCGCCCTGATCGCAGCCCTTCTTCGTCCCGGTCAGCCCGAGCCGGTCGCGCAGCGCATCGAGCAACGTGGCCCGCGCGTCGACCTGCAGTCGCTCGGACCGTCCGTTGATCCGGATGGTCGCGGCGACCTGCGGAATCGTGCCCTGGTGATCGTGGTCGACATCCCTCACGGCGGCGGCTCCTCCCCACGATGAAGACGCACTCCACGGTCGTGGGCAGCGGCCACGAGTGGTGGCCTTGGCGGCAGCAGGTGCCAGCGACATCCGTGGAGCAACAGCCCAGCAGCTTCGATGCTGGTTTGCCACGGGCGAATGAGTTGTCGTTAATACCCCCATAACCCGACCGCAAACAAGCCGCGAACTGCATAAATCCGCCAGTCCGCCCCGCCTGCCTGGCGCGCTGGAACGGGACGGCACGGAATGGAACGCCGCCAACACAGAGGGCTCAGTGGAGGTCGGGCGGTGGGTGTGCCGCAGACGGCAACGTGCCCAGAGGGGGGGAAGTGACATGAGAACTAGACACGTGTTCGGGAGGATCGCCGCGGGGCTGTGCACGCTGGGGATCGGTCTGACGCTGTGGTCGGTGGCCCCGGCCGCTCAGGCCGCACCGGCGGCCACGTACAAGTACACGCTCAGCAAGATCGCCTTCACAGGCTCGCGCCTCGCGATCGCCGCTACCGACAGCCATGGCGACCTGTATTACTTCTGGCAGAAAGTCGGCTCCAGCAGCTGGCACAAGAAGCTGGTCGCGGGCGGCGGGCACGGAAAGGCGTACACCAAGCCGTCGATTGCCTGGACCGGCAGCACGGTCATGATCGCCACCCTGGATGCCTCGGGTGACGTGGTCGCCTTCACCCAGCACAGCAGCACCTGGAAGCGCAAGGTGGTTGCCAAGGCCGCTGGCCACCGGTACCAGGCTCCGTCGATCGCGGCTGTCTCCGGAGGGGCAGTACTGATCACAGCCGGGAAGCCGGGAATGCTGACAGCCTTCGAGCTAGCGACCCCCGGCGGCAGCTGGACGCAGCAGACCGTCGGGTTCGGCAACTTCGGCTCCCCCTCGATCATCACCGCCTATGACAGCCTGGCCTCGAGGTACCTGGCGCTGATCACCGCGACCAGCGGCGGCAGCCTCTACTTCTGGTGGCAGTTCGTGGGAACGTCGACATGGGCCCAGGAGACGGTCGCCACAGCCGGCGCCGGCGGCAGCTACGCCAGCCCCTCGCTCACTGCGACTACCAAGGAGCTGGAGATCACTGCAGGGACGACAGCCGGGGCAGTGGATACCTGGTCGCAGTCAATCGGTGGCTCCGGCTGGGCCGAGCAGACTGTCGCCACCGGCAGCGGCACCCGGTATTCGCACCCCGTGATCGCCTGGACCGGGCCCGTGGGCGCGGATTCGTACCTGGTCATCACCGCGACCAGCCACACCGGAACGCTCGCCTACTGGTGGCAGCAGGTCGGCTTGACCTCGTGGAATCCGGAGACGGTGGCGCCAGCTGGCAAGCACGCCGCCTATGCCAGCCCGGCCATCTCGGTGACCAGCAAGTCGGTCGTCATCACGGCGATCAACACCAAGCCAGGCAGCGTGTACTTCTGGTACCAGCCCTTCGACACGACTGCGTGGCACAAGCAGCTGGTCGCTGCCGGGTGATCTGTCCGGTCCTAGCTGACCATTCCGCCCGGCGTCCTCGTCAGCTGTCGAGCGTCTTCAGCTCCCTGCGCATGGCCTTGCCGGTCGAGGTCTTGGGCAGGTCAGCGACGAACCGGACCGAGCGCGGCAGCTTGTACGCCGCCAGGTGCGGCCGGCAGTGCTCGATGATCTCCGTCTCGGTCGCCGGCAGGCCAGGGCGGAGCACCACGTAGGCTCGCGCCAGCTCGCCCCGGGTCTCGTCAGGCACCGAGCCGACTGCCACCATGGCGACGGCCGGATGGGCGGCGATGACGCGCTCGATCTCGGCCGGATAGACGTTGTACCCGCCGGTGATGATCAGGTCCTTCTTCCTGCCGACGATGAAGTAGTGGCCCTCGTCGTCCCGAACGGCGACATCGCCGGTGTGCAGCCAGCCGTCGGGCTCGATCGTGGCGCGGGTCGCCGCCTCGTTGCCGTAGTAGCCGAGCATCACGAACGGTCCGCGGACCACTAGCTCGCAGGGCTCGCCGTCGGGCACCGTGACGCTCGCATCGTCAAATGCCGCGATCCTGGCCTCCAGGCCGGGGAGCGCGAGGCCGATCGAGCCGTGCACGTTAGGCATGTAGGCACAGTTGCTCGTGCCCGCACCGCCAAGCTCTGTCATCCCCCACAGCTCGAGTAGGGGCGCCCCAGCCCGTCGCTCCCACTCGGCCATCTTCGCCGCCGGCATCGTCTGGCCGCCGACCGCGCACATCCGCAGCGAGGACACGTCGGCGTCCGGCATCGACGGATCGGCGAGCATCATCGCGTACATCGTCGGTACTCCGTCGAAGACGGTGGCGCGGTAGCGGGCAATCTCGGCGAGCGCCACTGCCGGATCGAAGCGCTCCAGCACGACGAGCGCGGCACCAGCCATGAAGGTGCCGTTCATGACGACGTTGCCGTAGACGTGCGGCAACGGCAGGGCGTTCAGCATCACGTCATCCGGTGTCCGCGCCTGGACCGCGAACACCGCCGCGGTGTTGAGGAATACGGCCCGGTGCGACTGCATCGCGCCCTTCGGATGGCCTGTCGTGCCCGATGTGTAGCCGATGGTCGACAAGTCCTCCGGGGCTGGTATCGGTACCTCTGGCGGCGCCGCCTGACAGCCCAGCAGCTCGTCGAACGAGGCAGCTCCCCCGGTCGCCGCATCGAAGCTGATCACTTGCCGCAAGGCGGGCGCCGACCGGGTGAGGCCGCTGATCACCGCAGCTTTGGCCAAGGTCGGCCCGGATCGGACTGGTCTGCGCCGGCAGCTGGCCAGTCATCACATCGGCCATCTCTCCTCCACCGGAGTTCGCACCCTGCTGCGGCATCGCGGAGTTCAGCCAGCCATGCCATAGCTCATCAAGACGCCTGGCAGCCGGCTTGTCAACACGTTCGACCGGCGGAATCCCGGGCATCCGCGCGCCCCGAACCGCTACAAGTCCGCGGGGAGGATAGTGAAGACACCGCCCTGTGGGGGCTTGACAGCCCGGAAATGCCGGTGATCGAAAGTGAGTATTCGCTTTGTGTCGTAGCGGTCGGGCTGGGTCAGACTCATGGTGTGGGCATCGGCGATACCGAGTTTCAAGTCGGCGTACTGACGGGCTAGGGCCGCGACACGGTCTGCATCTCCAGTGGTGAATTCCGCGACCTGATAGACGCCATCAGCCAGGTCAGTCAGCAGAACAAGTTCTGCAGACGCGCCAGACCTCGTCATGATCATGTAGTCGACCTCAGCAAGCACGAAGGGCGACACGATCAGCGCGCCTGCTTCAGCGTCCAGCAGCTCGCGAACGGCCGGACCCTGGGGGTCGCTCTCGTCGTACGCGGCGATGAGGCCGCTGGTGTCACAGATGATCACTCCTGGCCGAAGCCTTCGGCCAGGACGTCATCCACCTTTAGGGCAAGACCCGGCTCGTCGAACCGGATGGTTCCCCACCGCCCTCGCGTCCGGGGAAGCACCTCGCTCACGCGCCGCTCAATCGCGGACCGGATGAACTCGGCCTCGGATTGCCCCTCTCGCCGAGCGGCCTCGGTCAGCCTCTGCTTGGTGTTCTGCGGCAGGTAAACAGTCGTTCTTACCATACGTAGATGGTACCATATATATTCTCCGCCCGGCGCGGCTATTCGGGGCTGCATGGCCGGCGACACGCTCATGCGCCTTGCCAGATTCGCGCATCTTCGCCGTTACGCTCGCGTTGTGGCGACAGAGATCCCAGAGGCGGCCAAGCAGGACAGGGCCCGCGTGCTGTGGCACCTGCGCGACGACGACAAGCGCCTACTCTTCATCACCACCGTTGGCGCATTCATTGGCGGACTGGCAGCCAACATAGGGTTGGTTCTCACCGTCGGGCTCGGCCTGCTCATAGCGCACCACATCCGCAACAGCCGCGATGCTCTCCACGCACTTCTCACGGGACTTGAGGTGCTGGCAGCGATATTTCTGGCCCCTAGCCTGGTCGTCCTGTTGCTTGCATATAGAACTCGCACGGTACGCCAAACGGCGCGGGACCTTCTCACGAGATTGCTGCTGCCTGCGGGAATCTTCTTCGCAGTCGTCCTTCTCCTAGCGCTCATTGGTCACGCCGCAGGTCTCAAGTGAGGCAGCAGGCGCCCGGAGAGGCCATTGCCTAGGAGCAGGAAGAGTCGTTCCGCTTCTTCGACCCAGCCCAGGAAATCCTGAAGTCTGGCGGCCGCCCCGGCAAGCGCGGACGCGCCGGGGCGGCTCAGCCTCGGGGGTGATTACAGCAGCGTCGTGACGGCCTTGACCTCCGTGTAGTTGTTCAGGACTTCGTGGCCCATCTCCCGGCCCCAGCCCGACTGCTTGTACCCGCCGAACGGCAGCGAGGCGTCGAACACGTTGTAGCAGTTGATCCACACGGTGCCGGCGCGCAGTTTCTTGGCCAGCGCATGCGCCTTGGAGATGTCCTTGGTCCAGATGCCTGCGCCAAGGCCGTAGGTGCTGTCGTTGGCCTGGGCGGCGATCTCGTCAAGGCTCGAGAACTTCTCCGCGACCACGACCGGGCCGAAGATCTCCTCGCGGACGACCTTCATGTCGGGGCGCGTATTGGTCAGCACGGTCGGCTCGACGAAGTAGCCGCGATCGCCATGCCGGCCGCCACCGGCTAGCGCGGTCGCGCCATCGGCCCTGCCAGACTCCAGGAAGCCGGTGACCCGCCGGAACTGCTCGTCCGACACCAGCGGACCCATCTGCGTCGTGGGATCGAGGCCGGATCCGAGCTTGATCGACTTAGCGATCTCGGCGACGCCATCGACGACCTCGTCGTACCTGCTCTCGTGGACGAAGAGCCGCGAGCCTGCCACGCAGCACTGGCCGTGGTTGAAGAAGATGGCGTTGGCAGCGCCCTCGACTGCATTGTCCTCGGCGTCCTCGAAGACGATGTTCGGGCTCTTACCGCCAAGTTCGAGGGTGAGCTTCTTCAGGTTGCCGGCCGCAGCCTCGACGATGAGCTTCCCGACCTCGGTGGACCCGGTGAAGGCGACCTTGTTGACATCCGGGTGGGCGGCTAGCCTGGCGCCCGCCGTCTCGCCGAACCCAGGGACGACGTTGACGACTCCGTCCGGCACGCCGGCCTCCGCGATGAGCTCGGCCAGCCGCAGCGCGGTGAGGGGAGTCTGCTCGGCGGGCTTCAGCACGACAGTGCAGCCGGTGGCCAGCGCCGGGCCGAGCTTCCAGGCAGCCATCAGCAGCGGGAAGTTCCACGGGATGATCTGACCGACGACGCCGATCGGTTCGCGGAGCGTGTAGGAGTGGAAGTTCGCTCCCGGCATGTACGGGACGGAGATGTTGATCGTATTGCCCTCGATCTTGGTAGCCCACCCGGCCATGTAGTGGAACAGGTCCGCGGCAAGTGGTACGTCGGCGGCCTGCGCGACGAGGAACGGCTTGCCGTTGTCGAGCGATTCCAGCTGAGCCAGCTCATCGACATGCTGCAGGATCAGGTCGCCGATCTTCCAGACGATGCGGCCGCGCTCGGACGGCGTCATGCGGCTCCACGGACCTTCTTCGAACGCTGCGCGGGCCGCACTGACAGCGCGGTTGATGTCCTCGGCATCGCCCTCGGCAACTCGTGCCAGAGTCTCGCCGGTGGCGGGGTTGGGCGTCTCGAACGTCTTGCCTGATGCCGCGTCGACCCACTGGCCGTTGATGAACATCTGACGGGGGGTTCCGATAAAGGCCTCGACGTTGTGGTCAAGGGTCACGGTCATGTGGAGTCATCTCCTTGCTCACGGGTTCCACGGCAGCTGCCGTCGTGGCGGCCTGCCACAGCTCCGAGGCGCGCAGCCGGCCAAGGAGATGCAGGTCTGGCCAGTAGTCTCAATGAGACTACAAACCCAGCTAGAGCACAAGGGGGCCATGCGCTGGCATCCCTCCCCTCGCCGGGCCGGGAGATCATCTAGCCCGGCCAGCGGAGGCCGTAATGTTGGCGTGTGCCTGGTTCGAGCCAACCTCGGCTCTCCCTCGCGGAGTGGCTGGTGCTGTGCCTTGTCTGCGAGACGCCTTCGCATGGGTTCGCGATCGCCAGAATTACCGGTGCGGATGGCGAGCTCGGGCATGTCTGGCGAGTGCCAAAGCCGGTGATCTACCGTGCGCTTCAGCGGCTGGAGACACTGGAACTGGTGGCAACCGTCGAAGTCCAGCCGTCGAATGCCGGGCCGGCCAGGTCGATGGTTGCCGGGACGGACGGGGGATGTCGCGCTGCGGCGGCGTGGCTTGCCAAGCCAGTCAGCCACAATCGCGATATCCGCTCCGAGCTCCTGGTCAAGCTGGCGCTGCTGGAGCGGGCCGGAGCCGACGCCGGTCCGTTGCTGGCGGCCCAGGAAGCCCAGCTCCGGCCGGTGGCGGCAGGCCTGCAGGACCAGCTGAGCAGCGCGTCGGGCTTCGATCGCACAGTCCTCTTGTGGCGCTACGAAACGGTAACCGGAACCCTCCGGTTTCTTGACGCCCTGCGGCAACCATCCGTCGCCGGCCCGGCCAGCTAGGTAATCACGCGGGGCCGCTCCCCAGGACTGTGCGTGGTTGCTGCTGCCAGAGAGAGCAGCAGCAACCGCGCACAGACGCCCATCGCCCCATCGCCGCGTGGCGGGTGGGGCACGTCGGGTGCAGACTGGCGCGCCCTTTGCCTGTTTAGTAGTCTCAGTGTTACTACTTGGGAGGCGGCCTGCGTACGTCAGGAACGGTGCTGGGATTTCTCGGCGACGGCACGCCATATTTCAGCCCGATCGGCCAGGTCATCGCCGATGATTCGCACGTGGTCTGCCACCTGTGCGGCCGCGCGTTCAGGTCAGTCGCCGCGCATCTGGCGTCTCACGGCTGGACCAAGGTCGAGTACTGCCAGGCGTTCGGGCTTGAGCGGAGCCAGTCACTGGAGGGAGCGGAGACCCGCAAGCTGCGCGCAACCGCGTTCAGCGCGCGCCTTGTCTTCGAGCCCGCGGTGCGCGCCGGCAGCGCTCGGGGCCACCAGCGCGCGCGGACAGGCGAGCTGAGCCGTGACGCCGCGAACGCTGCGCGCGGGAGACCGTTTCCGGCGCAGCGCCGTGAGCGGTCGAGGTCGGCTGTCTCCCCTCTGGCGGAAGCACGGATAGCCAGCGCCAATCGCGGCCGCGCCGACCAGCACCTTGCCGCCGTCGCTCACGAGGCTGCCCTGCAGCAGGGCTACGCCACGATCGGCGGGCTCGTCCGGGACAAGCTTGCGGCCGGGCACAGCCTGGCGGCAATCAGCCGCGATTGCGGCCTCGACAAGGACTGGATGGCACGCCACCTGCACCGAATCGATCCGTCGGCGGCAGACCTTGCGCGCTCGGGTTCGCGACGGGCGCTCGATGCACGCTGGCTCCCGGTCGTCCGCAGCCTCGGCTTCGACGACGTCGTCAGCTATCTGCGGCAGCGCCATCTCGTTGACCACGCGAGCGTCAACGCCATCGCGCGGGAAGC
>Ga0335073_10005643_pt1 | contig 17563 bp, 17 predicted proteins | sample Lox_Sample_22_FD_207093 | JGI IMG/M metagenome (GOLD analysis project Ga0335073, IMG submission 207093) | Soil microbial communities from Loxahatchee National Wildlife Refuge, Florida, United States - Lox_Sample_2.2 | ecosystem: Environmental > Terrestrial > Soil > Wetlands | place: USA...
GCTGCACGCCGCATCTATGTCCTGACGGGTGGCAGCCGGAAGGGCGGAGACAGCCACCCACCAGCCGCTCCGGAGGTGCTCCTCCTCGATCAGCGACTGCAGGAGGTTCAGCCCGGTGTAGACCTCGGGCAGCTGTGGGTAACGCGGCGCAAGCAGGGGATGCAGCAGCGACAGCAGGTACCGGGTGCCCTGAATGTTGGCAAGGGTGGTAGCGAGAGTGGTGCCGCTGCCGTAGTCGTCGTGGCCGGTGAGCTGGAACTCGAGCGCGTTCTCCAGGATCTCGTGCGTGCGCAGCCCAACGTCGATCAGCGGGATCTCCTGCGTCGGCCACCAGGCGAGAAGCTTGTGCACATCACCATTGAGCATGTCCGCGACTCCGCTGAGCTCGTGCACAGACTGGCCGTGCCAGAGGCCGTATTCCAGCCGGTAGAAGCCAGTCCACTTCGGGCTGTTAACTCCGACGGCGTCCGCCCGGCCGTCAATCTCGTCGTCGAAACTCCCGAACGCGTCGTACGCAGCCCCCAGCGTCTCGTACTGCAGGTGGGCGGTCAGCCAGTCGCGCTTCGCCGCCGTGAGCCTGCCAGCGTGCACGTCGGCCGCTAGCTTCGCGGTCTGCCTGGCGAGGACCTGCAGACCCGACTCGGTGTACGTCGCGTACTGCTTGGCCAGCGGATAGAGGTCGTTGTATGTGACGGGCAGGACGGCCGGCGTGCCCGCCACATGACCGCCGACTGTGACCGTAGGCCCGGTCATCGGCTCGAAGTCCTGCACCAGGCAGAGGAACGCGTACTTGCCCGACCCGACGTCAAGGGACATCGGCGCGGTGGTGCCAGGTCCGATGTCCTCAAGCTCGTCATAGACAGCGCCGTTGGCCGGGTTGGTCAGGTCGACCTCGGCGCCATTCTCCGCCCCGCTGGTGATCTCGAACGTGTGCCAGCCGGGACTAGCCAGATGCCAGGCGGGCCCGCACGAGGAGTCGTTGAAGGAGATGAGAATTGCCGACGAGGATCTCGGCGCAGGAGAACTGCCACAGGCCGTAACCGCCGCGACGAGCACCGCAGTGGCAGCAGCGGCGAACAGGCCTTGGGTGCGCATTGCCTTCCTGGGGAGTTCAGAGGCGGGGACGAGCGGCCAGAAGCCAGCCTAGGCGCGCTCAAACAGATGGTTTAGTCCGGAGGACGCCCGAGACGAAACGTTCACCTCCCTATAATTCCCTATCCACCAAATGAACCCCTTGCATACCCGTCAGGCCAGCACGACCCTGGGCGCGGCCCGCGTTGGCTGCAGGCGTCCTGGTGGCAGGGTCGAGCGGATTCGCGCCGATGGCGGCCGCCGACGCTGCATCCGGCACGATGACGGTAACGACGGAGCCCTCGGCCCGCAGCCGGGCGACGACATCGCGCAGCGGGAGTGAGGACGGGATCGGCGAGTCGAGGCCGAGCGGCGAGATGACCGTGATCCGGCCGAAGCCGGTAGCCAGGTCCGCATTGTCGGCCGACCGGACGCCTCCGTCCATGTAGCGGCTTCCGCCGATCGTGACCGGCGGCCAGACGCCCGGCACCGCACAACTGGCGGTCACCGCGTCAATGAGGCTCACGCCTGACTGCGCGTCGAACGTGATGAATTCGCCGGTGGCCGCGTCGACCGCCGTCATCTGGATCCTCCGGTCCGGCCAGTCGCGGACGGGCAGTCGCGACTCGATCACGGAACGCCGGGTGGCTTCCGGCAACGTATGCGCAGCGAGCGCATAGGCGCCGATCCGGCGCTGCATCTCCGCCGTCGTCGTCGCGCCCCTCAGGTAGGCGGCAGCCTCAACGGTCATCTTGGCAACATCCAGCTCTGCCATCAGCTCGGCCGACTGCAGCTGCGGATCAGCTTGCCGGGCGAACAGGTCAGGCAGCGGCAGCCCGCTGCCGAGCGTGGCAGCCACGCACGCACCTGCCGACGTGCCGATGATCAGGTCCGCCCCGGTTACGTCCTCGCCTGCCTCCGCGAGCCCGGTCAGCAGGCCGGTCATCCAGGCGACTCCCGCCACCCCGCCTCCACCGAGTACCAGCGCGTGCAGGTCCGCCATCAGCTTCTCCTCGCTATAGTCCCGGTCATGGCCGACGCCCTCACACCGTCAGATCACGCGGCAGCCATTGCTGCTTCGCGAGACCGGCTGCAGGCTTTCGCGGCAGCCTGCCCCGACGACGTGTGGCGGGCCGCGCCGCTCAGCGACCAGGGCGATCGCCGGACAGTCGGCGTCATTGTCGATCACGTCGCTGACTCTTGCGACTATATCGGCGCCTGGATGAGAGCCATCGTCGCTGGCGAGGAGCCCGCAGTGAGCCCGGAGCTGGTGGACCAGTTCAACGCTGCCCACGAGGCGGATCGCGCAGGCGTCACCCAGGCTGACGCGGTCGCGCACCTGCAGCGCAGCGGCGATGCTGTCATCGCCCTGATCGCGAGCCTGACCGACAGCGATCTTGACCTGGCCGATGGGCGGGTCGGCCGCTTCGCGCAGATCCTCGCCAGGCATCCCGACAATCACCGTGCCGAGATTGAGGCCGCGCTGCGCCGCTAGCCGCCAACAAGGACCGGCGTTGCCGTCACGGCAGCGCGGCGATGAGTTCGTCAACCGGCTTGCGCCGGCCGGTGTAGAACGGGATCTCCACCCGGGTATGCCTGCGGGCCCTGGCGCCGCGCAGGTGCCGCATCAGGTCTACGATCCGGTGCAGCTCGTCGGCCTCGAACGCGAGCATCCACTCGTAATCATTGAGCGAGAAGCAAGCGACCGTGTTGGCCCGGACGTCGGGGTACTCGCGCGCCATCTTGCCGTGCTCGGCGAGCAGCTCGCGCCGCTCGGCGTCGTCGAGCAGGTACCACTCCAGCGACCGGACGAACGGGTACACGCTGACGTAGTTCTTCGGATCCTCACCGGCCAGGAACGCCGGGATGTGGCTCTTGTTGAACTCTGCTGGCCGGTGCAGGGCCATCGCGGACCACACGGGCTCGCTGGCCCGGCCGAGGCCAGTGCGGCGGAACCGTGCATACATCTCCTGCAGGTCGTCGGCCGTGGGCGCGACCCACCAGAACATGTAGTCCGCATCGGCACGCAAGCCCTGCAGGTCGTAGCAGCCCCGAGTGATAACGCCCTTACCCGCTGCCTGCTGGCACAGGTCGGACACCTCGGCCGCGAGGCCCGCGCGCCCCGTGCTCACCGCGGCCGCATCGATCGCCTCCGGGCCACCGACTCGGAACACCGACCACATGACATACCGGATCAGCTCGTTAAGCTCCCGCGCCTTCGGGCGGGCGGCCGCAGCCCCTGACTCCTCGTTCCCTGCCATGTTTCTATGTTTACCAGCCCCGCAGTGCTTGCCCAATTAAACTGATATCACTATGCTAGGAGCGTGGTATCAGCCACGTAATGCGGAGGTGGTTCAGATGGCGTCCCAGGTTATCGTCGCGGAAGGCAGCCGCTCCCCGGCCCAGCCGGTGACCGAGCATCCGGCCCGGTCCGCCCCTGGCCTCCGGGTGCTCGTGCTGGGTGTCGTTCTCGTGCTGGGCGGCATAGCGCTGGTGGTGGTGGCCTCCCGCCAGACTGGTGCGACTCAGAAAGGCCTCATTGCAGCCGGCATCCTTGCGTTCCTGGTCAGTATCTTCCTGTTCCGCGGCCTGACCGCGGTCGTGCCGGGCCAGGCGCGCGTCGTCCAGCTGTTCGGCAACTACCGCGGTACGATCCGCCACGCAGGCCTGCAGTGGGTGAATCCGTTCACCGAGCGCATCCAGGTCTCCACCAGGATCCGCAACCTCGAGTCCGCGGAGGTCAAGGTCAACGACGCCGACGGCAACCCGATCGAGATAGCCGCCGTAGTGGTCTGGCAGGTCCGCGACACCGCCCACGCCATCTACTCTGTCGACGACTACAAGCATTTCGTCACCATCCAGACCGAGACGGCCGTCCGGCACATCGCCTCTAGCTTCCCCTACGACAGCCGGGGCAGCGGCGCGCTGTCGCTGCGCGACAACGCCGACGACATCACTCAGCGGCTGTCCGCCGAGCTGACCGACCGCGTCCGGCCAGCTGGGGTCGACATCATTGAGTCGCGGCTCACCCGGCTGTCCTACGCACCGGAGATCGCCCAGGCAATGCTGCGCACCCAGCAGGCGAGCGCGGTCGTCGGCGCCCGGCAGGTCATCGTCGAGGGGGCCGTCGGAATGGTGCGCATGGCCCTGGAACGGCTTGAGGAGGAAGGCGTTGTCGAGCTGGACGAAGAGCGGAAGGCAGCGATGGTGTCGAACCTGCTGGTAGTCCTGTGCAGCGAGCAAGCCACTCAGCAGGTCGTCAACACCGGCTCGCTGTATCAGTGACCTCGGACTGCCGACGAGCCGCACGGAGTTAGCGTGAGCGAACGCAAAGGCATCCTGCTCCGGCTCGATCCGGCTGTGCACGACGCGCTCGCCAGATGGGCCTCGGACGAGCTGCGCAGCACTAACGCCCAGATCGAGTTCCTGCTGCGGCGCGCGCTGGCCGAGGCCGGACGACTCCCCGGTCACGCCGCGCAGATGCGGCGGCCGGGACGACCCAAGCGCGATGCGCCCGCCGGCTAGCACGGTTGCCGGCGGGCATCGCCCTCTCCTCTAGCGCCTGGTCCGGTCTCTACCGGCGGACCGTCACCCATAGGTGCAACGAGGTTCCGGCCTTCGAAAGCTGCGCGCTGGCGTATACAACGCAATAAGTAGGGTGCGAATAGCTCATCGGTAGCCTGCGAGTCACGGTGGACGTGCCCCGGATCCTGCCTTGCTTGGCGCGTGGTCCCGCAGAAAGACCCTTGGTGCACTGGACCTCCCACCAGCCGGACACCTTCTGCCTGGGCTTTGCGGAGACATGAAGCCACAGGCTCGAAGGGTGGTTCGCATTACCTGCCGCATAACATCGGGGGTGTCCGTCGCTGGCGGTGCAGGATGCGATCGTCCTGGGCCGATGCTTCTGGGCAGCCGCCACTGCCGATCCCGCGACCAGCAGGGCGAGCAGTGTTCCAACGGCTACAAGCGGCGCGAGCCTCTTGATCATCTCTCTCCCATCAGCCCGGGGAAGCCGAAGCCGAGCGCTAATGATGGACCACAAACGCCATCAGGTGCCAGGCCATGACGATGCCAGCGGCGGGTTGTTATGTCCAGATCGCGCAGTCGATCTGATCGCTGAAGCGCTGCGGCTCGGGCGGCAGGCAGCGGGCTGCGCCGGCTGCGAAGCGCCGGGCCGTCCATGCGACTGCGGCAGCGTCGAGTACGTCGTCGACGCCCACCTGCTGCCCGGCCAGTCCGAGCTCGTCCGGCAGCCCGATGCCCTCGGCGGCCAGCAGCTGCCGGCGAGCGACCGCGCCGGCCCAGGTCGACTTGCTGTCGGCAAGCGGCGCGCCGGCCATCTCGCCGAAGCACAGCTCGGGATGGACCTCGACGACAGGGCAGGGTGCCATCGGCAGCCAGCGGTCCACCTGCAGGATCTTGTCGCGCAGGTTAAATGCCTGACGGGAGATACCGCTCCCGGTCAGCTGCCTGTTCAGCTCCGATGCCTGCTGGTGATCCGCCACTGTCAGCGCCTGGCGCACCGGCGTTACGAAAACGGACGCCCATCGCGGTCCGGCCGCCTTCCTCGCCAGCACATCCGCCTGCCGCAGCCCGGCATCGGCCAGGCCGATCGGAATATCGATGCCGATGGCCGCGAGCCGCCCGTCGGCTGCTGCCAGGGTCACGAGCCCGGCGATCTCGGCGTGCACGTAGGCCCGCACACCGCCATCTGACAGTGCGATGCCGACCCAGCCCGCCTTGCATGCGTCGGCGCCGAGGACCGGGCTGCTGATCACCGCGTCACGGTCTCAGCCGAGAAGCGTGCTGATCGCCTCGCCGTAGAGCAGCCGCTTATGCTCGGTCAGCACCCGGCGGTCCTTGGCAGCCAGCCCGGTGGCAATCTTGACGGCTTGCGCCACGACCTGATCCTCGGCGGCAACCTGCTGCACGATCCCTGCCGCCAGCGCATCAGGTCCGCCGTACCGCCGCCCGGTCACCAGCGCCTCATGTATCGTCCGGCCGGGCAGCCTGGCCGTCAGCAGTCTGACGTACTCGGCAGTGAGCGGCAGGCCCAGATCGGCCTCGGGCATGCACCAGTACCCGCGGTCCTCCCGCATCACGGCGAAATCGTGCGCGACTGCGAGGAGCGCACCGCCGCCGAATGCGTGACCGTTGACGGCGGCGACGGTGATCGCCGGGAAGCTGAGTACCCGGCCAAGCAGCCGGTAGATGGCTCGCAGGTAGTCACCGGCCCGATGCGGCTGCGTCGCCAGCCAGTCCAGGTCCATCCCGTTGCTGTAGAACTTGCCGTCGCCGGTAGTGACGAGCGCGCACGGGCCATCGCTGGCCGCGACCTGGTCGAGCGCCGCGTTGACCGCGTCGAGCCAGTCCATGTTGAAACGGTTCTCGCCGCCGCGCATCCGCAGCACCCAGATGCCGCCGTCCTGGTCCAGTTCGATCACTGCCGTCTCCCGTCAGTCGGCTGCCCGCCGTGCCCGCCAAGGTAGGCGAGGACCTGATCCGCCGCCATTCTCGCGGTCGCGATGCACGCCGGGATGCCCACGCCGTCGAAGGCCGCGCCGCAGATCGCCAGCCCGGGCTCTGCCTCGACGCCGGCCCTGATCCGGGCCACCCGGTCCAGGTGGCCGACGCTGTACTGCGGCAGCCCGCCGCCCCATCGGCTGACCCGGACATCCGCCGGCGCACCGCGCACGCCGACGGCATCAGCCAGGTCGGCCGACGCGATCGCGGCCAGCTCGGCGTCGTCGCGCTGCAGCACCGCATCCTCGCCCAGCCGCCCTACCGAGCACCTGACCAGGTGCAGGTCGCGCTCCGGCGTGCGCAGGTGCGGCCACTTGACGGTGCTGAAGGTCACGGCCTTGACCGCGCGCTTGTCGACGGCAGGCACCAGGAAGCCGCTACCGGTCACCGCCTCAGGGAACGCCGCTACCGGATAGGCCAGCGTGACAATCGCCATGCTCGCGGACCGGATCTCGCCGAGGGCGGCAGCAGCGGGACCGGAGATGCCCGTGAGCAGCCGGCTCGCCGGAGTCGCGGGGACCGCGATGATCACCGCGTCGGCGTCGATCAGCTCGGGCGCGTGCGCTGAGCCGACGGTCAGCCGCCAACCGCCCGGCATGCGGACCAGCTCGCGCACCATGGCCCTCGTGCGGACAACAGCGCCCGAGGCAGCCGCAAGCGCCGAAGGCAATGTGCCCAGTCCGCCGGTGAGGGTGGTGAACACCGGCGCTGCCCGCCCCCGATCCACCTGCGTGCCGGGGGCGGGCACGGCGGGCATCAGCGACGCCGCCGCCTCCGTCAGCGAGCTGTGGCCGTGCGCCGCCTTGGCCAGTGCTGGCAGCGTGGCCTGGAAAGAGAGGTCCTCGCATCGCCCTGCGTACACCCCGCCCAGCAGCGGCTCGACGAGCCGGTCAACCAGCTCCGCGCCGAACCGGTCGCCGACTCTACTTGCCACCGGCACGTCCGCGCCCGGATCGGTGTCCGGCATGGTGAGATCCCGCTGCGCCCTGGCCAGCCCGTCCGCGGACAGGATTCCGGTCGCCGCCAGCTCGCCGAGGTCAGCAGGCACGCCCATGAACTGCCGCTTCGGGAGCGGGCGGATCGAGCCCCGCGTCCAGATCCCCGCGGCGGTCGTTCCTGGCACCTCAAGCTGCCCGGACAGCCCGAGCTCACCGATCAGGCCGGTGCCCTCAGGGCGGCGCGCGAGCAGCGCCTCGGCCCCGGCGTCGACAGCGATGCCGCCGACTTCGGATACCGCGAGCTTGCCGCCGAGCCGCGGTGACCCTTCGAGCACGGTTACGTCAAGCCCGGCATTTCTGAGCAGGAACGCAGCCGCCAGACCCGAGATGCCCCCGCCAATCACGGCCACCGAACGCCGGTGCGGGCGGCCGTCGGCGCCTGCGGTCACAGCTGGCCGACCGCAGCCGCCAATTGCAGTTCGATCTCTGCAAATGTCACGGCATCGATTATTGCCAACGCCGGAACCCCGCTCGCGGCCGGTGCGTCCGAGAGGCATGACCAGTACCGTCCTCGCCCGGCGAGGCGCGCTCACCGGCGCCGTCTTAATCTCGGGCTGCCTGCTGCTGCTGCTTTCCGCGTGCAGCGGCACCAGCAGCAGCGACTCGGCCGCGTCTTTCGGCGCGGCAGCCGCAGCCGGAGGGACCGTCCACGAAGGTGTCGCGCAGCCAGCAAGCGCCAACGCACCTGGCAGCAACCTCCGCCAGGCCGGACCGCCGGCCGTCCAGACTGCCAGGCTCGCTCCGGCCAGCCAGAGCATCATCTACACCGCGAGTCTGACAGTGCGCGCGTCGAACGTCGCCGCGGTGGCGAAGCGCGTGATCGGCATCGTGGTGGCGGCCGGCGGCTATACCGCCGACGAGCAGGCCACCTCGGTGACACCCGGGCAGGCCGGCCGGACTGTGAGCCTCACCCTGAAGATCCCCGTTGCCAGCTATGAGTCGGTCCTGGCAGAGCTGTCCTCCCCGGCGCTGGGCAAGCAGATCGCCATGCAGCAGCAAGCCACCGACGTCACTCAGCAGGTGGCGGATGTGGACAGCCTCGTCACCTCACAGCAGGACGCGATCGCCGCGCTGCAGGGGCTGCTCAAGCACGCTGCGTCCGTCTCCGGCCTGCTCAGCGTTCAGCGGCAGATCAGCACTGATGAGTCCCGGCTGAACTCGCTGCTTGCCCAGCAGCGTGCGCTCGATCACGAGACGACCTACGCGACGGTGACCATGAACCTGATGAGCCCGCAGCGGGCAGTCCGGCACGCCAAGCCCACCCGGCACGGGTTCGCGGCGGGCCTGACGGCGGGCTGGCGTGCATTCAGGCACGCAACCGTGTGGGTGCTGACGGCGGTTGGTGCGGCGCTGCCGTTCCTCATCGTCATTGTCGTGCTGGCAGGTATCGGCTTGGCGGGCAGGCGGCGCATCGTCCGTCTCCTCCGCCGCGGCGCTGGCCCGCCCGTAGCCGGCCTGCCGCCGGCCAGCGAGCCGTAGCAGTCAGGCTGATCGCGCTGACGCCGTGTGCACCAGCTCGGTCAGCCTGGTCAGGACATCCGGATCGGTCTGCGGCAGCACGCCGTGCCCGAGGTTGAAGACGTGCCCTTCCGCGGTCCGGCCGCGGTCGAGCACCTGCCTGGCCCGTTCCTCGATGACGTGCCACGGCGCCATCAGGATCGCCGGGTCAAGGTTCCCCTGCAGCGCCTTGCCCGGCTCCACCCGGCTGACCGCCTCGTCGAGGGGCACCCGCCAGTCCACGCCGACCACGTCCGCGCCCGCCTCGCCCATGGCCCCGAGCAGCTCGCCGGTATTCACGCCGAAATGGATTCTCGGCACGCCGCTGGCCGCCAGCGCGTCGAAGATCCGCTTGCTGTACGGCAGCACGCAGCTACGGTAATCATCCTTGCTGAGCGCGCCGGCCCACGAGTCGAACAGCTGGACGGCGCTGGCCCCGGCCGCCACCTGAGCCTGGAGGAAGCCGATGGTGATATCGGCCAGCCTGCCCATGAGGTCGGCCCACAGATCGGGCTGACCGTACATCAGCGACTTGGTCATCTCGAAGTTCTTGGACGGGCCCCCGTCGACGAGATAGCTGGCCAGGGTGAACGGCGCCCCGGCAAAGCCGATGAGGGGCGTGCTGCCGAGCTCGGCGGTGAGGTTCGCGACGGCTTCGGTCACGTAGGAAACGTCCTCGGGGACCAGCGGCCGGAGCACGGCCAGGTCAGCCTCCGACCTGATCGGGTGATCCACGACGGGCCCGACGCCAGGCTTGATGTCGATCCCGACACCGATCGCCCGCAGCGGCACGACGATGTCGCTGAAGAAGATCGCGGCATCCACGCCATAGCGGCGGACCGGCTGAAGGGTTATCTCGGCGATCAGGTCCGGGGTCGCGCAGGCGTCCAGCATGGCCATGCCGGTCCGCAGCGCCCGGTACTCGGGCAGCGCCCGGCCGGCCTGCCGCATATACCAGACCGGCGTATATGGGACCTGCTCACGGCGGCAGGCAAGCAGGAACGGCGATGACTGAGCGGGCGACGTCACTCCAGGATGATCCCATATCAGCCACTTGGCGGCCGGGCGACGCCCGGTTAAAAGGGCAGGACACGCCGTCGCAGGTCCGGGGCTCGTGACCGGTACCGTGCCAGCATCCTTAGTGAGACTAACGGGAAGGTGGTCGGAATGAGTGACGTCATCCGGCACTGTCCTGACTGCGGCCGCGACCTTGACCTAGAGCAGCATCACGGCCTCGGCGGCTGGTGCCCTGACACCGCCGACGCGCGCTGTCCTGAGTGGTACTGCCAGCGGTGCGGGGCCGCCCTCCTGATCGGCACGATCCCGGCTGCACTCGAACCAGCCATGGCGGCCCCCGTCCGCGATCGCGTGGCGTGAGGGTTCAGGGCCCGTGCCGCACCCGCAGCCGCTGAGGCCCTCCGGGCAGCCCGTGACCAGTCATTCCGGCGAGGCGGAGTTCCGGCAGGCGGTCGCGCAGGTGCAGGCGGGACTGGCCGTGCAGCGTGAGCTGCGGACCGAGCTGGCGTTCGAGGAAGAGCCGGCGCCCCGGCGGCTGGCTCCGTTCGCCTTTGCTGTCGCGGCGACGGTCTGCCCGGATGGCGAGGCCGAGATCGGCGGGGGCAGGTTCGTCCTGCTATTTGACGCCGCGGGCCAGCAGGGCTGGGATGGGAAGCATCGGATTATCGGATACGTCCGGGCTGAGCTTGAGCCGGAGATGGCCGCCGACCCGCTTATCAACGCGGTCGGCTGGAGCTGGCTCACCGAGGCGCTGGACCTCCGAACCAGCGGCTACAGAAAGATCAGCGGGACCGTGACCACGGTGGTGACTCAGGGCTTCGGCGGCAAGCAGGACGAGCCCGTCTCCACCGGATTCGAGCTGCGCGCATCGTGGTCACCTGACATCACGGACGACGTCTCAGCCGACCTTGACGGGCATGTCGCCGCCTGGTGTGACGTCATCTGCATGGCGGCCGGCCTGCCCCCGCTGCCGCCCGGAGTAGCGGCGCTGCGACCGCAGCGCCGGCGGCCCCGCCAGTGAGCGGCCCGGTCCGGGAGGACGTCGGGCAGCCGGATGACGGCCAGGAACGGGCAACGGGCGGGCTGGCGGCCGGCTCCGAGCCGCCCCGAGTGGAGCTCCTGCTGGAGCCGCGTGACGGCATGCCGCCGCTGGTAACAAGCGCTGTTGCGCTCGAGGCTGCGGTCAAGGCCCTGGCCGGCGGCAGCGGTCCGGTGGCTGTTGATGCCGAGCGCGCATCCGGATTCAGGTACGGTCATCGCGCCTTCCTGGTGCAGTTCCGCCGCCAGGGGGCCGGGACCGTGCTCATCGATCCGGTCGCGTGCCCGGATCTGTCTGCCCTCGACGCCGTTCTCGCGGACACCGAGGCCGTGCTGCACGCGGCCTCCCAGGACCTGCCATGCCTGGCCGAGCTTGGCTACCGGCCCCGGAGCCTGTTTGACACCGAGGTAGCCGGCCGTCTGCTGGGCTGCCCGCGCGTCGGCCTCGCCACCATGGTGGAGTCGATGCTCGGCCTCGGCCTGGAGAAGAGTCATTCGGCGGCGGACTGGTCGACCAGGCCGCTACCGGAGGAGTGGCTGCGCTACGCGGCGCTCGACGTCGAGGTCCTCGTCGAGCTCCGGGACGTGCTTGCGGGGCAGCTAGCCGAGCAGGGCAAGACCGAGTGGGCCCGGCAGGAGTTCGCTGCTGAACTCACCGTCGCGCCGCAGCCGCCGCGAGCCGATCCGTGGCGGCGAACGTCCGGGATCCACAAGGTGCGCAACCGCCGCGGTCTTGCGGTCGTGCGTGAACTCTGGCTGGAACGAGACAAGATTGCGCAGCGCCGGGACATCTCCCCCACCAAGGTGCTGCCAGATGCCGCGATCGTCGAAGCCGCGAGGATCATGCCCAGCGCGCCGGAAGCGCTCATCGGCATCCCGGGCTTCTCGGCGCGCATTGCCCGCCGGTACACGACCGAGTGGATGCGGGCCATCGGCCGCGCCAGAGCCCAGCCCGACCGGGCGCTGCCCGCCGCTTCCGCCCCGCCTGGCGAGGGCCCGCCGCCAGCGCACCGCTGGCAGGAACGCGACCCTGAGGCTGCCAGGAGGCTCACGGCCGCCAGGGCGGTCGTGGCCGCGCTCGCTGATTCCCACAATCTGCCGGCAGAGAATCTGATCCCGCCCGATGCCGTGCGCCGGCTCTCCTGGCAGCCACCCGCCGGCATAAGCCCGGCGACTGTTGCCGCCGACCTCACTGGCTACGGAGCCAGGCCCTGGCAGGTGGAGCTGACCGCAGTTCCGCTCGCCCGTGCCCTGCTCCGCATCCTGGAGAAGGGCTCAGACTGATCGGGTTAGCTCCGCTCCTGCCGTGCCGCCGTCGTCAGGCGCGCCAGACCACGAACGCCTGGCTGTGACCGGAGCCGTCGCGGTAGTACCCGCCGGCGGCGCAGCTGCGCGCCGCCCCGCACGACACTGATTCGAGGCCGGCGTTCCCGCCCTCGTTCAGGGCAGCTGATCCCGGCACCTTGATCCCCTTGCCCCAGCGGCCGTTCGTCTCGCTCACCACGAATGCCTGGTTGTGGCCGAAGCCGTCCTGGTAGAAGCCAACGGCCGCGCAGTTGCCCGCCGAGGCACACGACACCGAGTCGATGGCGGCAGCCCCGCCCGCGTTGAGCGCACCGGATCCCGGCACCTCGCTGGCCGTGCCCCAGCGGCCGTTCTTCGAACTGACTACGAACGTCTGGACGCGACCGGAGCCATCTACGTAGCTCCCGCCAGCCGAGCAGCTACCCGCAGAGGCGCACGACACCGCGTCGACGGAGGCGTCTCCACCTGCGTTGAGCGCGCCGGATCGGGGCACCTCGATCGCCTTGCCCCAGCGGCCCCGCTTCTCGCTGACCACAAGCGCCTCGATGTGGCCGGAGCCGTCGCGGTAATACCCGCCGGCGGCGCAGTTGCCCGCCGACCCGCACGACACCGAGTAGACGCCGGCGCTCCCGCCCGCGTTCAGCGCACCGGATCCCGGCACCTTGCTCGCCTTGCCCCAGCGGCCCTTTTTCGAGCTGACCACGAACGCCTGGCCGTGATCGGAGCCGTCTTCGTAGAGCCCGCCGGCCACGCAATTGCCACCCGGCTTGCACGACACTGAGTTGACGACCGCGTCCCCGCCAGCGTTCAGGGCACCCGATCCGGGCACCTCGATCGCCTTACCCCAGCGACCCTTCTTCTCGCTGACCACGAAAACCTGGACACGACCGGTGCCGTCCCGGTAGTACCCGCCGGCCGCGCAACTGCCCGCCGACCCGCACGATACCGACGAGACGCTGGCAACACCGCCGACGTTCAGCGCAGCGGATCCCGGCACCTTGATCGCCTTACCCCAGCGGCCCTTCTTCTGGCTGACCACGAGACCCTGCTCGCGACCGGAGGCGTCCTTCTCGTAGCCGCCAGCGGCGCAGTCGCCGGCCGAGCCGCATGCTACCGAGAAGATGGCCGACCCGACCGCGTGCAGCGCACTGAGGCCGGGCACGTCGATCGCCCTGCCCCAGTGGCTCTTCCTGGAACTGACGACGAACGCCTGGCCGTGACCGGAGCCATCTACGTAGCTCCCGCCAGCCGAGCAGCTGCCCGCCGACCTGCAGGACACCGAGGTGACCTCGGCCTCCCCGCCCGCGTTGAGCTTGCCGGATCCGGGCACCTCGATCGCATTCCGCCACGACACGGCCTTGGCGGCCGGTCCCGCAGATGACACAACCCCGGCGCCCGCCGGCCCAGCAAGCGCCGACAGCGTGCACCACGCCGCCGCCGCACTCGCTGCGACCATGATGATCAGGCGTCGCCCCATCAGTCCCCCAGCAGATTCGCCGGGGCAGGCCGGCTGTCCCAGCCGACCTCCCGGCGCCATAACTATGGAGCCCTCACGCTATTGCGTCAGCAATCGGTAACGCAATGGGCAATCAATGGCAAAGCAATTACCAAGCCGAGTCAGGCCCGCCGGACCACGAAGGCCTGGCCGTGACCGGAGCCGTCGTGGTAGTAACCGCCCGCCGCGCAGTCGCGCACCGAGCCGCACGACACGGAGTCAACGGCGGCGCTCTCGCCGGCGTTGAGCGCACCAGATCCGGGCACCTCGGTCGCCTTGCCCCAGCGGCGGCTCTTCTCGCTAGCCACGAAGGCCTGGGCGTTACTCGAGCCGTCCTCGTAGAATCCGCCGGCCGCGCAGAGGCCCGCCGAGGCGCACGACACCGAGTCGACGGAGGCGTACCCGCCGGCGTTGAGCGCACCGGATCCGGGTACCTTGATCGCCTTGCCCCAGCGGCCGTTCTTCTCGCTGACCACGAATGCCTGGTAGTGACCGTGACTGTCCGGGTAGGCCCCGCCGGCCGAGCAGTTGCCCGCCGAGGCACACGATACCGAGTTGACGGAAGCGTCTCCGCCGGCGTTGAGCACACCGGATCCGGGCACCTCGATCGCCCTGCCCCAGCGGCCCTTCTTCTCGCTGACCACGAACGCCTGGCCATGACCAGAGCCATCCTTGTAGTACCCGCCGGCCGCGCAATTGCCCGCCGAGCCGCAGGACACCGAGTAGACGTTCGCTGAGCCGCCAACGTTCAGCGCGCCGGATCCGGGCACCTTGATCGCCTTGCCCCAGCGGCCGCTCTTCTCGCTGACCACGAACGCCTGGCCGCGACCGGAACCGTCCGCGTAGAACCCGCCGGCCGCGCAATTACCCGCCGAACCGCACGACACCGAGTAGACGCTGGCGTACCCGCCCGCGTTCAGCCCACCCGATCCGGGCACCTCGATCGCCCTGCCCCAGCGGCCCTTTCTCTCGGTGACCACGAACGCCTGGCCGTGACCGGAGCCGTCCTGGTAGCCCCCGCCGGCCGCGCAATTGCCCGCCGAACCGCACGACACCGAGAGAACATCGCCACCCCCGCCGGCGTTGAGCGCACCCGATCCGGGCACCTCGATCGCCTTGCCCCAGCGGCCCTTGTTCTCGCTGGCCACGAACGCCTGGCCGTGGGCCGAAGCGTCCTTGTATTCCCCGCCGGCTGCGCAGTTGCCCGCCGAGGCGCACGAGACCGAGTCGATGCTGGCTGCCCCGCCCGCGTTCAGCCCACCGGATCCGGGCACCTCGATCGCCTGACCCCAGCGGCCGTTCTTCTCACTGACCACGAACGCCTGGCTATGGGCGGAGCCGTCCTCGTAGGACCCGCCGGCGGCGCAGTTGCCCGCCGATTTGCATGACACCGAGGCCACGTCCGCATCCCCGCCCGCGTTCAGCGCACCGGATCCGGGCACCTCGATCGCGGTGCGCCACGACACGGCAGTGGCGGCCGGTCTCGCGGCCGGCACCACCCAGGCGCCGGCCTGTCCGGTGACCGCCACGAGCCCGCACCACGCTGCGGCCAGACCGGCAAAGGCCATGATGACCGGGCGTCGTCCCATCAGGCCCGCCGGACCACAAACGCCTGGAAGTGACTGGAGGTGTCGTAATAGGATCCGCCGGCCGCGCAGCTGCCCGCCGAGCCGCACGACACCGATTCGACGCCGGCGCTCCCGCCGACGTTCAGCGCGCCGGATCCGGGCACTTCGATCGCCTTACCCCAGCGGCCGTTCTTCTCGCTGACCACGAACGCCTGCTCGTGGCTGGAGCCGTCTTCGTAGAATCCGCCGGCCGCGCAGTTGCCCGCCGAGCCACACGACACCGAGGCGACAGCGGCGTATCCGCCCGTGTTCAGCGCACCCGATCCGGGCACCTTGATCGCCTTACCCCAGCGGCCCTTGTTCTCACTGACGACGAACGCCTGGACAGGACCGGACCCGTCCGCGTATCCCCCGCCCGCCACGCAGCTGCCCGCCGAGGCGCACCAGACCGACCTGACTTGAGCGTTCCCGCCAGCGTTGAGCGCACCCGATCCCGGCACCTTGATCGCCTTACTCCAGCGGCCGTTCTTCTCGTTGACTACGAACGCCTGCTCGTGGCCGGCACTGCTTTCGTAGTACCCGCCGGCCGCGCAGCTTCTCGCCGCGCCGCACGACACCGAGTAGACATCGGCCTCCCCGCCCGAGTTGAGCTTGCCGGATCCGGGCACCTTGATCGCCTTGCCCCAGCGGCCGTTCTTCTCGCTGGCCACGAACGCCTGGCTGTGACCGGAGCCTTCTTCATAGAATCCGCCGGCCGCGCAGCTTCCCGCCGCGCCGCACGACACCGAGCTGATGGACGCAGCCCCGCCGGCGTTGAGCGCACCAGATCCCGGCACCTTGATCGCTTTGCCCCAGCGCCCGTTCTTCTCGCTGACCACGAACGCCTGCTCGTGGCCGGCGCCGTCCGTATAGCCGCCGCCAGCTGCGCAGCTACCCGTCGACCCACACGACACCGAGTTGACGTCCGCGGATCCCCCGACGCTGAGCGCACCAGATCCCGGCACCTTGATCGCCTTGCCCCAGCGGCCGTTCTTCTCGCTGACCACGAACGGCCGGCCGTAACCAGAACCGTCTTCGTAGAATCCGCCCGCGGCGCAGCTGCCCGGTGACACGCATGACACCGAGTTCACGGTGGCGCTCCCGCCGACGTTCAGCGCACCCGATCCGGGCACCTCGACCGCCTTACCCCAGCGGCCCCTCTTCTCGCTCGCCACGAACGCCTGGTCGTGACCCGAACCATCTTCGTAACGCCCGCCAGCCACGCAGCTACCCGCCGCGCCGCACGACACCGACCTGACCTCGGCGTCCCCGCCGGCGTTCAGCGCGGCGGATCCGGGCACCTCGATCGCGGTGTGCCACGACACGGCCGCGGCGGCCGACCCCGCAGGCGCAACCCCGGCGCCCGCCTCCCCCGGGCCCGCCAGTAGCGCACACCACGCTGCGGTCCCACTCGCAACGACCATGATGACCAGGCGTCGTCTCATCATTTCCGCCAGACAGACCCCCGGGTAAGGTCCGCTGTCCCAGCGGCCGGCCCGGCGCCATAACTATGGATCCCCACGCTATTGCGTCAGCATTGGCAAAGCAATGGTCAAGAAATGGCCACCCAATGGCCAAATCGGGCCGCCGCCACAGCCGAGGAAACCCTGTTATGCGGTCCTGCGCAGCGTGCCCAGATTGCAGGGAACGGCCGAGCCGGGCTGCGGCTGCCCGGCGCACGGCAGCACGCCTCCGTCGGGGTAGTGCGGGAACACGTTCAGCAAGACCTCGCAGTCGCAGCAGCCGCCCAGCTCGGCCAGCCTGCGCAGCAGGCCGCGGGCCCGCGGCGCTCGAAGGTCACGCCACCTGGTCGTCCACCGGTGCGTGCCGTCGCAGCCGAACTCGTTGAGCATCCTGAGCAGGAAGCACCTGAGGCACTCGCGCTCGGCCGGCTCAGTCAAGGCGCCCGACAGCGCGATGAGCTCAGCTTCGACGGCGTCGGCAATATTGTCTGTCATCGCTACTCCTGCCTCTGAGGAAGCCGGCCTGCGCCGGTAGCTGTGGCGGGCTGA
>Ga0335073_10005644_pt1 | contig 17562 bp, 12 predicted proteins | sample Lox_Sample_22_FD_207093 | JGI IMG/M metagenome (GOLD analysis project Ga0335073, IMG submission 207093) | Soil microbial communities from Loxahatchee National Wildlife Refuge, Florida, United States - Lox_Sample_2.2 | ecosystem: Environmental > Terrestrial > Soil > Wetlands | place: USA...
GACCCTCAGTCGCCGATCACCAGCCCAAGAATCCGCAGGGCTTCGCGCAGGTCAGGATCGTCTTCAGCCACTTTCCGCGACTTCGGCTGATGAATAGGGAACCGATCCGGTATTGTCCAGTCCTCGAAGATTGCCCAGTTCTCAATCGAGTGGCCGTAGCGGGAGTGGTAGAAGACTCCTGCGTATCCGAGTTCGAACGCGTTCCGGCCGGCCTGTTGTGTCAATACGCGGGGCTCCGCCGGTTCCAGCGAACTCAGGTCGAAGTCCTTCATTCCAAGTTTCACCGCAACCTCGGCCAGTGCTGTCCTCAGGTGGCTGACCCATTCGAGAGCGTAAATATCCGCATACTCGCCCTCGACATTTGCGCTGCCAATGCAGCGTCCTTTGAGCCATGCTCTGCGGACCGTGCCGAACGCCGTAAAGTCATCGTCGCCGTTCTCCATAAGAGCCAGGTCTGCGACGAAAGAGACGTCGACGCGGAAACGCGCCAGCGTTTCGATGAAGCAGCCGAGCCGTTGCGAAGACGCGTAGAGAACTCGGTACACACCTGTCGGGTCGTCGAAGCGATTGCCGAAAGTTCCATCTTCTTTGGCATAGGCCCAATCAGGAACCGCCCATGCGTCGCGATCTCTGCCGACACGGAAAAGCGGCCCCGCAGGCCGCTTCGATTCAAGATCCATCGAAGTTCGCTCCTAACCGCCGACGAGGAAGGCTCGCGCCGCTCCCATGATTTCCGGCGCCACAGTCTCCAGATCGTTCTCTCTCAAGAGCCGAAGCGGCACGCGATCACCGAGTTCAGGGTTCAGGCCGGTCAGCCAGGATTGGATTACTGTGGGATCTTCCTTTTCGGCGAGCATCCGAACCAGTTGGAAGGCGAACCGCAAACGCTGTTCGGCATCCCCGTAAAGCTCGCTTCCATTCATCCACCGATCGACGGCGCGCACGTCCCGGACACCTCCGACATAGGCAGTAAGCTTGCGGCCGATCAGGCCGACGAGCTGCTTCACGATCTCCGAGATGGGGAGGCGTAACGCTTCACGATGCGCTGCAAGATCGGGGCGAGATGCGGGAACGGTTGCCATTGGAGGTCTCCTACAACACTAATTATGCACCTAATTCACAGTTTAAACGCAGATAAATATCGCGATAATATCCGATCAGATCGACTCGACAACCTCATCGATGTGGAGACAACAATTGTACTTTCAGTAATTTACAAGATAAATCCCTAAGCCATTGCGTCTTTGTTGGCCCAAGGTCACACAAGAACCTCACCTTCACAATGTTGAGTTGACAAACAACTCAACATTGGCTAACCTGCTTCCTGGAGGTCGTTTTATGGCATCTTTTGGAACGCTTTTGAGGGAACAACGCCGATTGGCTGGGATCAGTCAGCGTGAGTTGGCTGCCAAGGCAAACTTGGATTTCTCCTACATAAGCAAGCTTGAAAACGATCGAATTCCGCCGCCGGCCGCCGAGACAATCGTCACTCTGAGCAGAATCCTGGCCTCTTCGCCTCAAGATCTCTTGGCCGCTGGAGGAAAACTGCCCCAGCAAACGCAGGACGTCGTCAGCACCAGCCCAGCGGCTCAGGAGTTTCTGGAAAGCGCTGCGCAGATGAGATTGACCGAAGAAGAGTGGCGAATGATAGCTACTTCTCTGCACCGGCTGAGGGAAAGGTGAACCGATGGGCAGTCAAAGGAATTTGAATCTGAGCCTGTGGGAAGAAGAGCCCTCGTCCGCGCCGGTGGCAGGAACTGCCCGGCTGAATTGGTCATATAGCCGCCGCGAGGCGGCTGAACAATGCCTCCGCCGCTACTTTTACCAGTATTACAGCAACTGTGTCACAGACTCGTCATTGCGTGATCAGATCCAACGCATCAAGGAGATTAAGAATCGCCATCTCCGAATTGGCGAACTCGTCCATCTTGCAATTTCCACCTATTTCAAGAAATTGAAGCAGGGGAAAACCTTAACGCCGGCTTGGGTTGAAAGGTGGGTGGCGGAGATTTTTGCAGGAGATCAGGCATATTCGAAACGGATCAAATCGGGAGGACCTGCGTCGAACGACAAATATCCACCTACGGTTATGGATGAGATCGTGAATGACGTTCCCGATGGCGATCGACTTCTCAACGAGGCTGGAAATCAATTGAGGTCCGCGGTCCAGATGTTCTTCACGGCGGATTCATTCGAAGAGTTCCGACGTTTGGGCGCGCAATCACACAGCCTGGTCGAACACAAATTGTCTTTGGGCGGATATGGCGTTCCCGTCTCAGGAAAGATCGATCTAGCGGTGCGTGACGAAAATGTCGTCAGAATCGTCGACTGGAAACTTGGAGTGGCTTCCGACGGCGGGGCCGAAAGCTTACAACTTGCCAGCTATGGGCTGTGGGCAAAAGAGACGTACGAAATTCCGTCGGATCAAATCCGGATCGCCAAAGCCCATCTTGCTGACGGAAGCGTTGTTGAGTTCAGGGCAGACGAGGAATCTTTTGCGAATGCTCAAGCAAGGATTCACCAAGACCTTGAGCGCATGACAGTTCTTCATACTTACGGGCAAGCTGGCACTATTGACGCTTTCACCCCCTCGCCCTATGCGAAATTGTGCCGCTTGTGTCCGTTCCGACAGATTTGTCCTGAAGGAGAAGGTAGCCATGATTGAAACCAACCTTCGTATTGTGTCTCCAGGCCCAGGCCTCGTTGTTCCGGTGAGACGAGCGATCGTGCAGTCGTCTGTGTATTCAAACGACAGCATGGAAAAAGCATGCAGCTTTCTCCAGCGTAAGCGGGGAGTCGCCGCAAAGCCGAAGGGTGAGGGCAGCAACGAACTGGTGGTGCTTTCAGCGGAACCCTTCGAAACGGCAAGGTTGGAAGATGAGAACCTTGTCCTAACCGTCAGCGACGCTGGAGACTCAGACCTTGCGCTCAATCTGGCTGACGATGATGGATTTCGAAGAATACCAGGCCTGCTGGAGCGTGCACTGCTAGCCCGCGTCGCAAATGGCACGAATCTCTGGCGTCTCGATAGCCCGCGCAAGTGGCTAGAATCTACTCCATTTCAGACTCAAGACGGTGTCTGTGCGTATCGACGGTTTGAAATCTCAAGTCTCGCAATCGCCGGGGTTGGAGCTGCCATATCTGTGGACATGAGCACAGCATTCCTCACATCTGAATCCTTGGCCTCGTTCTATGACTCCTCACTCCCGAGAGATGTACTGAAGGAGAAGCTGAGGGTTTTTGAGCGACTGACCAGCAGACAAAAAGGCCAAAAAGGGACTCTGGTCAATGACAATGGTGTAACCCAAACGGTTTGCTATTTCGAGAAGTGGGACCGAGATCGCACTTGTGGCACCACACCAGAGATTAGGATCAACGGGAAGACCTATCCGTCTCTGTACCACTATTACCTAACAAACTATCCTCGGTTGAATATCGGCAGGGAAGATGCAACCGTCATGGTTTCCTTCAAGGGAATAGACAAGCCAGTGTGGGTCGCTGCCAAGCTCCTGCGAATTCGAGTGATGAACGACTCGGTACCAGATTCATTGAGTTCTGTAGACAAAATATCTCCTGCGGACCGCTGCAGAATGATCCAAGGGTTTTGGGCATCGATCTCTGAGACACCGTTTGGCGCGACGGGCTTGTCCCTCATACCAGGGTTCTGGCAGCCACGCCGAGATCAAGTCTTCACGGTCACAATGCCGGCGATCGAGTTTGGGAAGTCTCGCATTTTGTCGACGCCGCCAAGGGCTAGTCAGGTCGACTACAAGACATACTTCCGGCAGCGCGGGGAATGCCTGGACAAGAGCGGATGCTATCACGTGCCTCCGGCAACGCCTCGTGTAATCCATTTTGCATATGCAAACGGAGGAGCGACGGCAGCCAAGCAATTGGCGGATGATGTTGCTCAATGCCTCCAAAAATGGACAGCGATTCCCTTTAGTACGAGCGGAGTTGCCTATAATTCGATTACCGATGCCACAGCGCGTCTAAGGGGGAGCACGACTCCTGGAACGGTTCTCGTTGTGCTTGACGAACAACCGGCATCATATTACGAATGCGCCTTTCAGCTTCAGGGCTGGCGATTGAAAAGGGTTACGACAGGCTCCCTCCGACGCCATCACAAATATCTGACGGACGGGGCCTGGGATCGCAGAGAGCGCAAGATCACAGCACAAAAGGGAGCGCAGAAGTGGGAGCAGTATGTGACCATGAACGCCTATGACGTCCTGCAGCAAATGGATGGAATCCCCTTTCGTGTGCCGTCACTTGGAAAGTATGAGGGCGTCGTCGCGATTGACGTCGGACATGATCGTCGCTACATCGCGATCTCATTGTTGATTGCGCGGGATGCTGATAAGGGGCCGAGCTTTCGAATCGTCACGGATGTCCACCCCAAAACCGACCCTAAGCAAGACACGATCAATCCCGTAATTCTAGCTGACATGATCGTTCAGCTTTTTAGCAAGGTCTTTCGAGGCAAATTTGATGCGCTGTCTTCTCTCGTAGTTCTTAGAGATGGCGACTTCATTGGGCAAGAGCGGCAGGGAGTCGCAACTGCGCTCATGCGACTTAAGGAAAAGAAGATCCTTGAAACCGATTCGATTACGACCCTGGGGGCACTACATAAAACCAGTATGAAGAATATTCGTCTCTGGGACCGCGGACCCAATGGCATGATCATGAACCCGCTGGAAGGCACTGTTGTTTATCTCACCCCAAACATGAGCGTCGCTACCACTACCGGAGCTGGCACACTGACGCAAGGAACGGCTGAGCCGCTTATGGTGACGTGCGAAGGCGGACCGGAAAGCCTCGCAGGTGTAACGGAAGCGGTGGTTATCGCTGCACAGCTGAATTGGTCGAGCCCCACGGTCGCTCAGCGTCTGCCGGTTGCCTTCAAACGAACAGACGATGAACTTCAAATCCGTGCGGCGCAAGAGATAAGAAGGATTGCTTGAATAGGCGAATGGAGGATTCTGAGAGCAAAAAAAGGAGGAAAAATGGAAACCGCAAACAAGAACGACTGGATGGTGAGCCAAAGCTTCGAGAGATCCTTGGAAGTTATCTCCGCGATTAACCGTGTGTCGATCGATGCAAAATTGCGCCTAGCTGGAGTTTCTCGAGGAAGCCAGGATAGCGAAGTCACAGCCGCCCGCTCATTCCTGCAGGGATTTGTCTCCACTCTCAGTGGACTTGCAATACGAGCACAGGAATCGGAGGATCGGATCGCCTTTGGTGCAGACCCTCGGATGAGTAGTCTTGCGAGGCAATTCCTTGGCGGCAGACAGCAGAGCCCAGATGTCGTCGCCTATGATTTGAGCGAGCTACAAGATCTCGAGACGCTTCTCAAAAGTGAGACCAACGTCGACTATTCCCAATTAGTGGAACGACTAGCGCATCTTCGCTCTGCATTGGAGCAGCACAGCCAGACGGATGCCGCGATCATTTTCAATGAAGTCTAAGATGCGTGACGACCTAAGGAAGAAAAATGAGGCACTTCGCGGCGACATTACCGCGATCGTTCGCCTATCCGCTGACGCGAAAATCGTACCTGAACTCGAGCCCTATCGTTCTGCGCTGTTGAAGAATTGCGCGGATCTTCTTTCGAAAATCGAGAAGAACTTGCTTGATTTATCGCTCAATCAGAACGATTTGCTGCCAGATATCCTAAGCGAGACATCGACCCTTATTCAATGGGCGAGATTCTTTAAGTATCGTTTCGTTCGCCCCCTGAATCGCGCATCGGACTGGGATCGTGTCTGCCTACGGACGATATCGTGGCTTCATGGCCAACATTCTGACACAAAGCGCTTTCCGGCGGTGTTTGCAGATGATGACATCTCTATCAGCCCCTCAACAGCACTGATACCGTTCTATTTTTTCCCTTGCATCGAGCAGAGGACTTTGTTGTTTCAACCGCTGCTCTTCCACGAATTCGGCCACCTTCTGTATCTATGCCATAAACGCGAACTGGACGAACTTGTTGGAGAGTTTCAGCAAGTGGTGGAAGGCGAGCTCCTGCCGGCATCTCAACGAAACGATCAACATTCTTTGCTGCAGATGAAAACGCGGCAGTCGGTTGTGGAGGTCTGGTATAGCTGGATTCAGGAGTTCTTTTGTGATGCCGTCGGTCTTGTGATCGGAGGGCCATGCTTTCTCAATGCCTTTGCCGCCTATATGGCGAAGTACCAGGTGGGAGATTACTACCGACAACCAGCGAATCTCCACGGAAGCAGCCATCCACTATCGTGGCTCCGAATTCAGCGACTCGCTGAACGCGCAATTCAGCGCGGATTTCAATCTACAGCAGCACGGGTAGTGGAGGAATGGCGCGGGATTGCACGCTTATTAGGCGTCGTAGAAGACTATCACGGCTTCTACATAGAATCCCTCGGGCCTAGTCTCATGAATACGCTAGATGACATGCTCACAGAGGTGGCTCCGCGCGAATGTACCGCAGATGAAGCTGGGTCAGATGTGACGAGGATCGATCCTCAGAGTCTCGTTGGTTTGCTAAACGATGCGTGGCGAGAATATCACCGGAATCCGGCCGAGTTTCTTACTTGGGAGAACGGTATGCTTAAAGACCGGTATGACTTAAGGGCGACGTGATCCGGATATGAAAGTCAATGCTCCCTTCGTCGCACCCGGCAAAAAGGCGAGACTGCCTCCATGAATACAGCCCGAGCAGTAACTCCAATGTGGCTAGGGTCTGCTTATGCTTCCCAATAATTCTCAACACGCTGCGCTTGCAAACGCTATTAGCTCTCTCGAGGCATTCGGAGGCCAGGACCTCACACTAACGCTCGCACGGATTGAGGCGTCGCTTCACGGGGTACGCCAGGATCGATATGCAGATGTCCTTTTGAAAAGCGGCGCGAAGGCAGAAGTATTAGGCGGTGCTGCTTTGCTCAAGCGATTAGCAGGCCAGATCAACGTTGTCATACACGCATTGGGGATCCTGCTGTGCTTGCCGCGCATTCTGGAGCCGGGCGAGGTAATCCAATATGTCTCGCTCGGCGCGGGCAATACCGGTCGCGAATTCGATCTGGAGACAGATCGTCGGATTGCCGAATTCAAGTTCATTAACTGGCAAGGCGGCCCCGAATCCATTCGCCAGAATGCGCTGTTCAAGGATTTTTATGAAATGGCGGAATATGCCAGCGACAAACAACGATTTTTGTATGTGCTGGGAACTGAGCGCGTCGATAAGTTCTTCCATGGTGGCCGCGCCCTTTCCAGCGTGCTAAGCCACAATGTAAAACTGGGCAAAGCATTTGCCCAGAAATATGGTGATCGTTATCACAAAGTGCGGGACTACTACGTGACGAGGAAAGACCTGGTGACGATACGGGATATATCGTCGTTCGTTCCGGAACTGGTTAAGGCGGTTGTCGAAGCAGAGGAGGCGGAAGGTGAGTGACGCTCGTGTGCTCAGTGCGGGAGTTCTTATCATCGGCTCGCTCCTGTGGGATAAGGATCGGCAGCGATGGCGTGATGAGCGACTCGATTTGACTCGGTCGGAGCTCGTGTCAGTGCCAATTCGTTACGGGCGCAAGTCCGGCAAGCGCCGTGGCCACACCTATACGATGGTGTTCTCCAGGAACGCCCCGGCCGGCTCTGCAAGGGTAGTGCGATGCTTGCATGCAATTGCCTCGGCCAACGACCTCATTACCGAGGCGCTAAAACTGTGGGAGGCCGAGGCACTATTCTTGAATACCGGCCGGATTGCCGCGAGTTGGGGATGCGTGGCATTGCTTTGCAACCCAGGGAGAGAAATTCCCATTGATCTTCTAACCGCGTGGTCTGAGCGGGTCAATAATGAGCCGGATTATGGGAACGTGTCGCAGGCGGCCGGCGAAGTATCTTTGATAAGCAATGAGGGAATGCTACACGTTGACTGGCCGAAACGTATCGAAGGCGGAACGGCGGTTGACCTTGATCTGCTGCTCGCGACCGCCAATGATCCGACGTTTACAGGGACACCGCCGTCCTACCCGGACGTGAGTACGATAGTGAGTGCCTGGAACCGCGCAGCGCAGGAACACTCCGAGTACTTCTGGAGGAACCTCGACCACGGCATCACGACATTCCAGGATGACGAAATCCGCGCGGGGCTGAGAAAGAGGCGGGAAGAGGGAGCATGACATTCGACGGAATAGTGAGTGCCTATATCCGTGAGCATCGCGAGAATGCGCGGAAGGAAATGCGCTTCTTCGAAAATCAGCGCCATACGCCTGAGGTGATCCGTAAGGCGGCGCTTTGCGAGCTGCCGGACGGTAAGCGCCATCCGCACCAGTACCGTATTCCAAGGTTATCGCTGGAGCAGGCGGAAGCGCGCCTTCAATCCGTCGCGAAAAAACTGGTACGTGCCCGGGACTTCGGATCGCTTCACGATCTCGTGGAAGCGGAAATCGCCTCAATCTATCGCGTTTCGGAACTGACGATCTACGACATTGCGCATCGGATTGGAGCATATCTGAGAAAAGCCCCTCGACTTGTCTACCTGCATCGGGGGACGCGAATCGGGGCCACAGCGTTCGGACTACACGGCAGGACGATTGACCCGAAGCAGCTTCCGGCGGCTTTTTTCAGGTTGACGCCGGCCGAAATCGAAGACTGTCTCTGCATCTACAAGGACGAACTGAAAGCCGACCGCGGCAGAACGTCCAGCGGTGGTCCCCATAACGCTGGCCAGAACCCATGTCAACCGAGACATGCTGCTCGAAAAGTTGGGTGCAAGCGTTAGTAAATGTAAGCGGATGTCATCCTTATGAGCTACCACCCCATAAAAAGACGTCATGACGGCAGCGAATTAACACGCAATTAGCCTGGATCGACGGAGTCATAATGCCCTTTCAGATCGAGACCAAAACGGAAATGTTCATCCGTTGTGGGCGCCTCTGCTGCCTCTGCCTAAAACAATGCGGGACAAACATGGAGGCTGCGCATATCGTGAATGAGGCAGATGGAGGCTCGAACGACGCGAGCAACGGAATACCTGTTTGCCTTGACTGCCACCAAGAATTCCCAGCATATGATGACAGGCACCCAAAGGGGAATAGAATCCGTCCGAAGGAGCTAATCGCCCGTCGCGATCGCGTGTATCAACTTGTTGAGTCTGGCACAATCTATGCGCAAGTTATAGCCGAGCGATCCCGCTCGGGAAGTGGAGGAAAGAGCGCACCAGAACTGGTGGAAGTTGACCGGCCTAAGTCTTCCGCTGAGGCAAGACGATTCCTGGCTTCGCTGTTGTCGGAGGATACGCACCCCGCAGCACCAGCCAGAAAACTCGCCATATTGAACAAGGGCGACAGAGCGTACGTCCTGGACGAACTCATTTTGAAAGCGACCGATGAGCCGCAAGCTGTCATTGCGTTGACGACTATCGTCAAGAGCGCAGCTTTTCCGAGAGAGGAAGCCGTGCTGATCGCGGAGCAGATGGTCAGGGCGGCTACTCTGTCTAACAACGTCGATGTGAAAGCCGAGCTGCTCCAAGGGCTATCGGAAACAATCATCGGTTCCGTATATGAGGGACTTCGTCTGGCATTTTTTGAGGAAGCGATTGAAATTGTTAACCGGGACCAATTTGAAGAAGTAAATAAGATCGTTCCGCCGCTTGTGCTGCATGTAAATGGCATTCCGTCGGATCTCCGCAAGGACTATGTATCGGCCTTATTGAAGCAGGCAAGATCCGACTCGTTCAAGGGCGGGCCTGCAGCGAAAACCGCCCTGACGTCTCTGCCTGACGATGTCGCGAAGGCTGGCATTGAAGGGATTGACGCAGATTTCCTTTCATGGAATTATCAGCACGATTACGTTCGAAGATTTGTAAAAAAATACAGCCACCTCGCCGGGAAGCGGCAACAGCGCATGCTTCAGGACTTCTCTAGCCTCTCCAGGAGAGACTTTGCAGAGAAATATCTCCCGGACGAATAGACCTTGGGCCCTGAGTCGGTACAGCCTTGCACTTCATGCGAGGTGTCCAGGCCCCCGTGGTATATAACGGTTCTAGTTCTTTCAACTTGAACCCAGGACCGATAAGCCGTGTCAATGCAAGCATTTGATGTCGAGTTGTCAACGCAGGACATCCAGGTTCTGCGGGACTCGAACAGCGCGACGGCTTTCTTTACAGGCCTTGGATACGACACGACCGCACGCATTGCCCAGACGGCGGCGAATCTTGGGCTCTCGGAACCGCTTCAAAAGCGGGTCAGGCGGGTCGAACTGATCGCCGATCAGGACAAGCTCTTTCAGGTCTACCTGTTTGAATTGCAGAGCGTCACGGTCGCTGACATCAAAGCCATCGGGAGAGCGTTTCGAGATAAGGCCGGGAATTTCCTGTTCGTTATCACGGCTGACTACGATGACATTGAATTTGTCCTACTCGACCGGCTCGGCAAAGCCGTAGCGCCCACGGCGATCAGCACCGCCTCGCCGTCGCTAGCCTTGCGCCGCTTCAGCGTCGAACGCCGCGATCCCTCGCGAGTCCAACTCAGAGTCCTCCGGCGATTTACATGGACCGAGACAGACCCTTTCGGCCAGTTCGACAAGCTGCGTTTTGCCTACGATCTGGCGTATTGGTCTGAGGTTTTCTTCAACAACAGGGGATTGTTTTCCGACTATTACCTGACTGAGCGGCTTCCCTCGCGCGACGGCAAATTCGTTGAGTTCGACGAATGGCGCGAAGATCCGAAACCTGCCTACCAGCGCCTCAGGGCTATCTACGATCAGGCAGCCGAGAGATTCGCTGGAAAGAAAACCGGGGAGCTGCTCAGCATCCTCTACGAACCGTTGCTGCGGGAACTTGGGTTTACTGTGAAGATCGAGAATGGTGCGGGTTCCCCTAGTCTCCTGCGCCTTAACGATCCAGCTTCAGGAGCGTTTCTCGGCATTTGTCTCCCTTATCCCTGGGGCCGCGAACTGGATCGCAAGGACGACAGGCACGATGTTGAAGCCCCGGAAACTACGCCGACATTTGCGGTGGTTGACCTGCTGGCCAAGGAGCAAGCACCGTGGGTCGTTCTAACGAACGGCAAGCTTTGGAGGCTCTATTCGCAGCGGGCGCATTCGCGCGCCACCAACTACTACGAGATCGATCTCGACGAAATCCTGGGCCGCCAGGGTTTCCAGCAGGACATTCAGGACGCATTCCGGTACTTCTGGCTGTTGTTCCGAATGCAAGCATTTCGCCCTGTCGAACAGGAGTGGCAGGGCAAATCCCAGCCGATCAGTTTGCTCGACAGGTTGCTCCTGGGCAGCGAGGAATACGCAAAACAACTCGGCGAGAGCCTGAAAAGCCGCGTGTTCACCCAGGTCTTCCCTGTGCTGGCCGAAGGTTTCATCGCCAACAAGCGGCAGCGCGGCGAGACCGATCTTGGCCACGAAGACCTGGCGGCCATCTTTCAGGGCACGCTCACACTGTTGTACCGGCTGCTCTTTCTGCTCTACGCAGAAGCTCGCGATCTGCTTCCGGTCCATGCTCGGGAGTATCGCGAGGCCAGCCTGCACCGGCTCAAAGACGAGATCAGTAGACAGGCAGGAGCAATCGCCGAATCAAACGGCGCCGTCGGCTCCGCCCAGGAGCGCAAATCTCGCATTGAGCAAGCGTACTCGGCATCGGAGTTCGGCCTGTGGCGCCGCCTGAAGGTGATCTTTGCGGTCATCGATCAAGGAAGCGAAGAGTTGAATGTGCCGCGCTACAACGGCGGATTGTTTCTCGCTCAGCGTGATCGCAACGACCACTCTCCCGAGGCGCAGGCTGCTCGCTTCCTTGAGCGCGAACGAATCCCTGATCGGTACCTAGCCCTGGCTCTCGATCTTCTTGCCCGCGATGTGGACCCAAAATCCAATGCGCTTGTCTTCATCGACTACAAATCCCTAGGCGTGCGTCAGCTCGGTTCCATTTACGAGGGTCTGCTCGAATTCCAGCTCAGGATTGCCGGCGAAAAGCTGGCTGTCGTCAAAGAAAAGGGTCGCGAGGTATACAAGTCCTTTAAGGAACTCGATGAGCGGGAAAAGCGGCGCGCCGAAACACAGAGCGCCTTTGTCCCGAAGGGCCGCGCCTACCTTGAAAATGACAAGCGGGAACGCAAAGCGACCGGCTCCTACTACACGCCCGACCACATCGTGAAGTACATCGTCGAGCGCGCCGTTGGCCCGGTACTCCAGGAGAAATTCGATGGGCTTCGGCCAAAGCTGCGCCAGGCGCAGCAGGAGCGCCGCGAGTTCTTCAAACAGCAGGCGGAGTTCGAGCGCCTCCGCATGCGGCCGAAACCAAAGGAACAGGCCGACCTCATTGGTCGGGAACTCGTGGACGACCTCTTCAACATCAAGGTGCTTGATCCTGCAATGGGCTCAGGCCACTTCCTTGTCGAGGCCGTCGATTTCGTCACCGACAAGATTCTCGAATTCTTGAACGCGTTCCCGTGGAACCCGGTCCTCGTTCACTTAGAAATGATGCGCGCGGCGATCCAGGGCGAAATGGACGATCAGAACGTCGATATCGATGCCAACCAGCTGACCGATGTGAATCTGCTAAAGCGCCACGTGCTCAAACGCTGCGTCTATGGCGTGGATTTGAACCCGATGGCTGTGGAACTGGCAAAAGTCTCGCTCTGGCTTGATTGCTTCACGCTCGGTGCGCCACTTTCTTTCCTCGATCATCACCTGCGCTGGGGCAATTCGCTCATCGGCAGCACCGTAGCCGAAGTGGATGCAATCCGTGAGGCCAAAGGCCAGTTGACTCTGACCGGAACCAGCGACTGGCAGGGACTGACCCAGGCGGTGCAGACCATGATCGACGTGGGCGGGATGCCGGACATCACCCCGAAACAAGTTGCCGCATCGAAACAGCACTACGAATCCGCGCTTTCCGGCGTAGAAATCTTCAAGCGTGTGCTTGACCTGCACACAGCGCGCTGGTTTGTGGAAATCGATCAGACAAAGGGAAAGGGCAAGAAGAAGATCGACATCTTCGATGAGATGCTGCGTAGCGGCGAACTTTTCACGTGGGCACACGAGCAAATGGATTCTCCAGTATCGCACACTGCCATGGCCAAGCTCGGCCGCGAAGCCGTGGCCCACTCCGCCGTGGTCAGCAAACAAAAGAGATTCTTCCATTGGGAATTGGAATTCCCCGAGGTGTTTTACGGGCGGAGCAAGAACGCACTACAAGTTGTCGAACGCCTCGAAAACGCGGGTTTTGACGCAGTTGTCGGGAATCCGCCATATGATGTGCTGTCGGAGCTCGAGCAAGAACGCGCGGTCGAAGATGACCTGAGGTTTTATTGCTCAGCGCCAATCTTCGCTCCTGCCGATGAAGGGAAGCACAACCTCTACAAATTCTTCATCTGTCGAGCAATTCATTTGACTGGATTGAACGGGAATGCATCGTTTATTGTCCCTATGTCTTTGCTCGGCAACGAGCAGGATGTTCGGCTTCGCAAGCTTCTCGCCACGCCGCTTGCTCGACTGTCCATCGAAGCGTTTCCGCAGAAAGACGACCCAGACAACCGTGTCTTCCGCGAAGCAAAACTATCGACAGCTGTCTTCGTAGTCCATCCTAACGGCAGCAATCAACAAATCGTGGTGCGTACGCATCCCGGCGCGATCATTGAACCGGCTTCGCCTACGGTATCTCTCACCTTGAGAGCTATCGCTGCCTTCGATGAGCGGAACTTGCCATTCGTTCCGTGTAGCCAACGTGACTGGGACATCGCGTCACGAATAGTAAGTCTGTCATCTGTCAACCGAATTGGAAAGTTCTGCACGGCATTTCAGGGAGAGGTAAACGAGACGACTGATGGGAAGAGAGGCTTTACCTCCTATGAATCCAAGGACGGGCCGCTGATCCTACGTGGGTCGGCGATCTCGCTTTATGTGATTCGAGAGGCCTCGCAAGGCGTCCCATTGTTTTTACGGAGGGAGGCCTTCCTGAGCGGGAAGCCCGACAGCGAAAAAGCGGTCCACTATGCTCAGCAAAGGGTTGGCTGGCAGGAGAGCTCAGCTCAGAATAACTTTAGGAGGATAATTGCTGCGTCGATTCCACGAGGCCAGTTTTGTAATCACAAAATCAACTACATTCCAGAGAAGTCCAGCAAACTCCCGCTCGATTTTGTTCTAGCACTGCTTAACTCGAAGCTGAGCGATTGGTTCTTTCGGCTCAGTAGTACGAGTGCAGCAGTCAGCCACTATCAAATCTACCAGCTCCTTGTACCTACAATAATCGACCAGGAGCCCCCTTTCTGGTGGAGAACGTCTCTGGACAAAAGCGAATGGAACAGAATTGCGGTGGACGCTCCGTTTGACCATGTCGGCTGCATGGCGCGCTACTGCGTCGAAGGCATTGTCGAAATGTGTAAGTGCATCAAAAAGATCGAATCAAAGCGCCAACTCCAGGGCCGTTGGGAGCGATCAGAATTATCATCCGAGAGCGAAGTGATCCAAGAGGCACTTGACCAACTGTTTTTTAGGTGCTTCGGCTTGAACGTTGATGAACAAGAGTTCATTGGCGCCCGATTGAAGGAAATGTTATGACACGCTCAGGAGAGGAAGTCGGCCCACATGAGAAGCCTCTCGTGCGTCTTCCCTATGTAATTGACAATCAGGAACACCATCTTGCCGACGTACTCCGCGGCCTTCTGGCGACGCATCAAGGGCGCTCGCTCGACGCGGCGAGCGCGTATTTCACTGTAGGTGGTTTCGGACTGCTAAAGGATGAACTGCTTGGCTTAGGCAACTTCCGCCTGATCCTCGGAGCTGAGCCGACTACAGCGCAGCAACTCGGGCTGCAGCCTGACGCTGGCACCATTCGCGGCCTCATCAGCAGCGATCTGCAGTCGCTTCCGTTCGCTGAGAATACACTGCGCCTTGTCGAAGATCTGATTGCGTACTTGCAACGCGACTCTGTGCAGGTAAGGCTTTACGAACGCGGGTTTCTCCATGCCAAGTGCTGGCTGTTCTATTCAGACCGACCGGGCCAGCAAATGCTCTTCGATCGCTTCCGCCCGGTTCTGGCGATTGTAGGCTCCTCGAATTTTACTGCGCCGGGACTGACCACGAACCGCGAGCTAAACCTGGCGCACAAGGTTCTACTCGATCCATCCGACGCAGAGGACAACGACGCGGCTTATGCCGTGCGCTGGCTGACCGAGGCCAAGCCCAGCCCTAACATAACCAGTGCGAACCGACAATTGCTGAAAAGCGAGGTGGGTGCTCGCGCGATTATCGACCTGGAGCGATGGTATGAGCGGCAATGGGACGACAGTCGGGATTTCAAAGCCGAACTGATCGAGCTGCTCGACGCCTCGAAGTTTGGTCGCAAGGAGTACACGCCATTTGAGGTCTATATGAAGGCGTTGTACGAGTACTTCAAAGACGACCTGGGCGACCAGCCGGAAGGGCCGACCCGATCGGCTGTCGAGCTGGCCGAATTTCAGGAGGACGCGGTTAAGAAGGCTCGACGCATTCTGGCACGTTACGACGGCGTCATGATTGCAGATTCTGTCGGGCTGGGCAAGACGTGGATCGGCAAAAAGCTGCTGGAAGATTTCGCCTACCACATGCGGCAAAAGGCGCTGGTCATTTGCCCAGCGAGTCTACGGCCCATGTGGGAGCGGGAGCTCGGCGAAGCCACGATTTCGGCGGCAATCCTGTCACAAGAAGAGCTTGGTCGGGATGGCTTCGATTCAGCTGCTTTTTCGGACGTGGATTTGGTTCTGGTGGACGAGTCCCACAATTTTCGGAACCGCAACGCAAATCGTTTCGCCAGCCTGGAACGGGTATTGGGAGCGAATGCCGGCCGGGGCCGCGACGGGATGCGGAAAAAGGTGATTCTGCTGACCGCGACGCCAGTTAGCAACGACCTGTTCGACCTATACAACCAGTTCTCGCTGATCACCCAGGGCGACCGCAGCTACTTCGCCGCTGCCGGCATCGGCGACCTCTATCGCTATTTCAGGCAAGCCAGGGGCGAAGCCCGGCACAACCTTCCCGGAGTCGCCCTGTTCAACCTGCTAGAAGAAGTCGTAATACGGCGGACGCGTAACTTCATCCGCAAGGCGTATCCCGAGGCCACCATCGCCGGCAAAAAGATTCACTTCCCGGAGCGGGAGCTGAGAACCGTCCGGTACAACCTGGAAGAGACGTACCACGGAATTTACGAATTCATCGTTGGGGCAGTGGAGAGCCTCAACCTGGCGCCATACAACCTTGAGGCGTTCAAGAAGAAAGACGTTGAAGTTGACGAATTCGAGGCGGGCCGCGAGCAGGCTCTGGTTGGAATTTTCAAGAGCCGGTATCTGAAGCGTTTTGAATCGAGCGTTGACGCCTTCCGCGTGAGCATTCGCCGTGCCCTTGCATTTCTCCAGACGTTTGAGTCCTACATGCTGGGCGGCAAGCTCCTGAAGAGCAGCGACTTTCATAAGGCAATGCGCTACCTGGAGCGCGAGGACGCTGAAGATGACGCCGTGCCCAGCTCACTGGCTGATGAGTTGGACGCAAACGAAGACGCGAAGCGCGTTCTCGAAAGTATGGAAACTGTCGATCCTGCGCTCTACGATCTTCGCCGTCTTCATAAGTCAGTGCAGCACGACGTGAGCGTGTTGACGGAAGTCTGGGAGAAGGTGAAGCACATCGATGCGAAACACGATACCAAGCTACAACGCCTCAAGAACCTTCTGACCGGCGACTTGAAGGGCCGAAAGGTTCTGGTTTTCACCTACTACCGGGACACCGCGCGCTATTTGTATCGTCAGCTCGGTGACGCAGACGGGGCAGACGCTAAGAAGTTCCGCGCACAGGCGGGCGGCATCACCGTGCGCCGAATGGACAGCGGAAGTCAAGCAGACGAACGGCTCAGGATCGTACAGGCTTTTGCTCCAGTGGCAAATGGGAAGCCCGAACTCGCGGGCAGCGAACGTGAAATCGACCTGCTCGTTTCCACGGATGTGCTGTCAGAAGGCCAGAACCTGCAAGACTGCGGTTACCTGCTCAACTACGACCTGCACTGGAATCCGACCCGGATGGTGCAACGGGCGGGCAGAATCGATCGGATTGGCACCGGTTTCGATGTTCTCTGGATTTACAACATGTTTCCCGACCGTGGGCTGGAGCGGCTGCTGAATCTTGTAAACAGTCTTTCGCAAAAAATCGCCGATATCGACCGTTTGGGAATGCTCGATGCAAGCGTACTCGGCGAGGAGGTTCACCCGCGCACTTTTAACACTCTCAAGCGCATCGAGGACGAAGACAATACCGTAATCGAAGAAGAGGAGCAGTTTACGGAACTGGCAAGCAGCGAGGTCCTCCTTCAACAGCTTCGCGCGTATCTCGACGGTGGCGGGCGCGACGTTGTCGATGCAATCCCGGACGGTATTCATTCAGGACTTCAGAAGCCGGGTGCGCGCGGAGTTTTCTTCTACTTCCGCAGCAACGGACCTTCAAAGATGCAGCATTTTTGGAAGTACTTCGACTTGAAGACGAATGTCATTCTGGACAACCGGCACGTGCTGGCAAACCTGATTTCATGTGCCTATGACACCCCGCGGATCGTTG
>Ga0335073_10005645_pt1 | contig 17560 bp, 15 predicted proteins | sample Lox_Sample_22_FD_207093 | JGI IMG/M metagenome (GOLD analysis project Ga0335073, IMG submission 207093) | Soil microbial communities from Loxahatchee National Wildlife Refuge, Florida, United States - Lox_Sample_2.2 | ecosystem: Environmental > Terrestrial > Soil > Wetlands | place: USA...
CTCGATCCCACGGTGCGGCGGATCAAGCTCGAGCGGGCGGGCGAAGTGGTCCTCGCGGATACGGTGGGATTCGTGCGTGCCCTGCCGCACGAGCTGATCGCGGCCTTTCGCTCGACGCTGACCGAAGCGCGTGAGGCGGATCTGTTGCTGCATGTGGTGGATGCGAGCGATCCGCTGCGCAATGAGCGCATCGCACAGGTACGTGAGGTTCTGACGGGCATCGGCGCGGGAGACATTCGCGAGCTCACCGTATTCAACAAGATCGATCTCACGGCCGCCGAATTGCCGCGCGTGATCGAGGGAACCGACGGCGTGCGGCAGCAGGCCTGGGTGTCCGCGACGAGCGGCCAGGGTCTCGAGGCGCTGCGCGAGGCCATCGGGGAAGCGGTGCGCCAAAATCGCCTGCGCCATACGCTGCATCTCGCGTTACTCGCCGCGGCCATACGCTCCGACCTGTACCGACGCGATGCGGTGCGCGCCGAGCGCCAGTGCGAAGACGGCAGCTGGGAGCTCGATGTCGAGCTCGAGGCCGGCGCGCTCGCGAAGCTGCTGGGCGCCGCGGGCGTGGCGCTCCTCGAGGAGCGGGGTCAAGCGCGCACGCAGCGCGTTGCCTAGGGGCCGGTCCCCGAATTCTCCTTCAGCCGGCGTTGGCCGCGCGCCGGCGCGGCTGCTAAAATGCCAGGGTTTTTTGCCGTGAATCGAACATTCCGCAATTGAGGCTCTCGAGTACAAGCATGGCCTGGAACGAACCCGGCGGGGAGAAGCGCAATCCCTGGAACCGCCCGCAGCAATCTCAGAACGATCTGGACGACGTGCTGCGCAACCTGCAGCGCCGGCTCGCATCGCTGTTCGGGCGTGGCGGCGGCACGGGCGGACAGGGCTCGCCGAGCTTCGCGCGTGGCCTGTCGACCGTGATCGTATTGGTCGCCGCGGTGTGGCTGTCGAGCGGCATGTACCGGGTCGATGCGCAGGAGCGCGCCGTGGTGCTGCGCTTCGGGCGCTACGTGGGGACGGTCGGGCCGGGATACAACTGGCATCTGCCCTGGCCGATCGAGCGCAAGATCATCGTCAACGTGTCTCAGCAGTACAGCATCCCGGACGATTCGCGCATGCTCACTGCGGACACCAACCTGGTCGAGGTGCGATCGGCGGTTCAGTACACTCAGCCCGACCCGCGCAAATACCTGTTCAAGGCGAGGGGCGTCGAGGAGACCTTGATGCAGGTGAGCGAGAGCGCGCTGCGCGAGGCGGTCGGGCAGGCCTCGCTCGACAAGGCCCTCGCCTTCGATCCTTCCATCACCGACCATGCGCGTGCGACGTTGCAGCGCACGCTGGACAATTACGACATGGGTATCCGGATCATCAGCGTGACGCTGCAGGATGTGATCGTGCCGGAGCCGGTGCAGGATGCGCAGCGCGACGCCATCAAGGCGGGCAAGGACCGCCAGCGGATCCAGCAGGACGCCGAGACCTATCGCAACGACGTGGTCCCGCGAGCGCGCGGCGAAGCGGCCAAGCTCCTGCTCGATGCCGAGGCGTACAGGCTGCAGGTCGTCGCGCTGGCGCAGGGCGAGACGTCGCGCTTCGATCAAGTGCTCGCCCAGTACGAGCACGCGCCTGCCGTGACCCGCGAGCGCATGTACCTCGATACCCTGGAAGATGTGTACAAGAACGCGCGCAAGGTGGTGGTAGACACCAAGGGGTCCGGCAACGTGCTCTACCTGCCGATCGACAAGCTGATCGCTGCGGGCTCCACGGCGCTGAATTCATCCGACGCGCAGGCGACCCCGCGGTTGCCGGAGGTTCAGGTGAGCACTTCCGACGACTCGGCGCGCTCGCGGGGGGTGCGCTGATGCAAACGCGCATCCTGTACATCATGCTCGGGTTGGTGGCGTTCATCCTGGTTGCCCGGGCGAGCGTGTTCACGGTGAGCGAGGGACAGCTCGCCATCAAGTCGACCGGCGGCGAGATCGTCGACTGGCAGTTCGAGCCGGGGCTGCATTTCAAGATTCCGCTGGTGAACGAGGTCACCAAGTTCGACGGGCGCATCTTGACCGACCTGTACCAGGGCGAGCATTTCCTCACCCGCGAGCAGGAGCAGCTCACCATCGATTTCTACGTCAAGTGGCGCATCGACAATCTCCGGCACTATTACGAGACGACCGGCGGCAGCGAGGATGTGGCGAATGCGCGCCTGCGCGAGACGATTCGCGACAGCATCAAGAGCGTCGTGACTCAGCGCTCGCTGCAGGAGGTGGTGACCGCCGAGCGCACCGAGTTCACCGACGCCATGATGAAGACGGCGCGCGCCTCCGCCGAGCAGCTCGGCATCGAGCTCGTCGATGTGCGCATCACCAAGATCGACCTGCCGCAGCAGGTCCAGGATTCGGTGTTCGAGCGCATGCGCGCCACCTTCAAGGCCGAGGCAGCGAAGCTGCGCGCCGAGGGAGTGGAGGCCGCGGATCGCATCCGCGGAGAGGCCAACAAGGAGAAGACCGAGATCCTGGCGAACGCCGCGCGGCAGGCGAACGAGACGCGCGGCCAGGGCGATGCCGCGGCCAGCGAGATCTACGCGAAGTCGTACTCGAAGAACGCGGAGTTCTACAGCTTCTACCGCAGCATGCAGTCGTACCGAAATACGCTGGGTACGCCGGGGGACTTGTTGGTGATCGCGCCCGACAACGCCTATTTCAAGTACCTGAACAAACCGCAGGCGCAGCCTCAGCCGCAGCGCTGATCGCCCCTCATGGATATCGGTTGGGCCGAATTGGGGCGGTATCTCGGCGGCGCCTTCGCGCTGTACCTCGTTCTCGAGGGCATCTTGCCGTTCCTGAATCCGGGGGCCGCAAAGCGTTTGATGGCGAAGCTGTCGCAGACCGAGCCGGCGCAGCTGCGCTGGGGCGGCCTGATCAGCATGGTGGTGGGACTGGCACTGTTGTGGATGGCACGCAATGGGTAAGAATCTGGTAGTGATCGGCTTGCAGTGGGGCGACGAGGGCAAGGGCAAGGTCGTCGATCTGCTCACCGATCGGGCGCATGCGGTGGCGCGCTTCCAGGGCGGACACAATGCCGGCCACACCCTGGTGATCGGCGGCAAGAAGACCGTGCTGTCGCTGATCCCCTCGGGAATTCTGCACGCGCACGTAAAGTGCCTGATCGGCAACGGCGTGGTGCTGTCGCTCGAGGCGCTGTTCAAGGAAGCGCAGATGCTGATCGATCAGGGCGTGCCGGTTTTCGAGCGCCTGCGCGTGAGTCCGGCCTGTCCCCTGATACTCGCCTCGCACGTGGCGCTCGACCGCGCGCGCGAGAAGTCGCAGGGCGCGAACGCCATCGGCACCACCGGCCGCGGCATCGGTCCCGCATACGAGGACAAGGTGGCGCGACGCGCGCTGCGCGTTTCGGATCTATTTCACCGCGAGCGCTTTGCCGCGAAGCTCGGAGAGATTCTCGACTACCACAACTTCGTGTTGCAGCACTATTTCAACGTTGCGGCCATCGATTTCCAGTCGCAGCTCGAGTCGCACCTCGCACTCGGGGAGCGGCTGAAGCCGCTGGTTGCGGACGTCACCGGCATTCTCGAGCAGCTCTGCGTCGATGCGCGTAACGTCCTGTTCGAGGGTGCGCAAGGCGCGATGCTGGACGTCGATCTCGGGACCTATCCGTACGTCACCTCCTCGACGACCAGTGCCGGCGGAGCCGCGCCCGGCACCGGACTGGGGCCGCGTCGCTTCCATGAGGTTCTGGGTATCGTCAAGGCCTATGCGACGCGCGTGGGGGGCGGCCCGTTTCCCACCGAGCTGTTCGACGAGTTCGGCGAGCACCTGTCGCGCGTGGGTCATGAATTCGGATCGGTGACCGGCAGGCAGCGCCGCTGCGGGTGGTTCGATGCGGTCGCGCTGCGCCGCTCCATCGTGCATTCGAGCTGCTCCTCGCTGTGCGTGACCAAGCTCGACGTGCTCGACGGCCTGGATACCATTCGTGTGTGTGTCGGCTACCGTTTCGAAGGCGCCGTGATGCGCACCCCGCCGCTGCTGGCCGATCAGTTCGGCAACTGCGAGGCGGTGTACGAGGAGCTGCCAGGATGGAAGCAGTCGAGTGTCGGGATCACCCGCTATGAGGAGCTGCCGCAGAATGCGCGCCGCTATCTCGAGCGCTTGGAGCAGCTTCTGGAAGTGCCGGTGGACATCGTTTCGACCGGCCCGGACCGCGAGCAGACGATCGTTCGAAAGCATCCTTTTGCATGACGCGCGCCGCGCGTTCGTGCACTCAACCGGGTAGAATTTGCCAATGATCGATCGCTTGACATCTCTCCTGGAGGAGCGCCCCTGGCTGCTCGCGGATGGTGCCACGGGCAGCAACCTGTTTCATCGCGGTCTGCAGTCGGGCGACGCTCCGGAGCTGTGGAATGCCAACCACCCCGATCGAATTGCCGAGCTGGAGCGCGCTTTCGTCGACGCGGGAGCCGACATCATTCTGACCAACAGCTTCGGCGGCACGCGCTATCGGCTGAAGCTGCACCAGGCGGCCGATCGCGTGGCCGAGCTCAACGAGAAGGCGGCGAGGATCGCGCGCAGCGAAGCCGACCGCGCCGGGCGCACGGTGCTGGTCGGCGGCAGCATCGGGCCGACCGGCGAGATCCTCGAGCCGCTCGGCACACTGAGCGCGCAAGCGGCGCGCGAGGCGTTCGCCGAACAGGCCGAGGCTCTGAAGCGCGGTGGGGCGGATCTCTTGTGGATCGAGACCATGTCGTCGGTCGAAGAGACCGAGGCTGCCATCGCGGGCGCCCGTACCACGGGGCTGCCGGTGGTCGCGACGCTCAGCTTCGACACCAACGGGCGCACCATGATGGGAGTCACGCCCTCCGAGCTCGCGGGTCTGCATCGCAAGCACCATCTGACGGCTTGCGGCAGCAATTGCGGCGTGAGCCCCTCGGAGCTCGTCGCTTCCATCGTGAATCTCGCCGCGGCCTCCGAGGCGGGCGCGGTGCTGGTTGCCAAGGCGAACTGCGGAATCCCGAAGTACGTCGACGGTGCGATCCAGTTCGACGGCACGCCGGAATTGATGGCGATCTACGCCGGTCTCGCGCTCGATGCCGGGGCGCGGATCATCGGCGGCTGCTGTGGCACCACGCCCGAGCACCTACGCAGCATGCGCCGGGCGCTCGAGGCGCACGTGCGCGCGCCGAAGCCCGATCTTGCCGCGATCGAGGCCAAGCTGGGCGCGATCTCCTCGGGCGCCGCCGCGCAGCTGCGTGGCGAGCTCGATCGCCTGGCGGGCGCCGCGTCCGGCGCGGCGGGCCGGCGCACGATCAATCGCCGCGGGAACGTGCAGAAGACCTGAGCAGGGCCGGTTTCGCCGAACGGCGACGGCGGCGCTCGCGCCGCGGCCGGCGTAGACTCCCGCTCGAGTCGTCAACTCGAGGGCCGACCATGGCGAAGATCCTCCTCAAGGGAAGCGAGCGCTCCGTGATCCCCGGTGCGCGGGTGATCGCGCCCGCAAATCCCGCGGAGCGCCTGGAAGTGAGTGTGCTGGTGCGCCGGCGCGGCGCGGCCGCCATGCAGGGGCGGGTCACGGCTCTCGCCGCGGGCAAGCGCGCGGCGCATCTCAGCCGCGAGGAATTCGCGCGCGAGCATGGTGCCGAGGCTTCCGATCTCGCGCGCGTGCGCGCCTTCGCCGAGTCACACGGCCTCGCGGTGCTGCAGGAGCACGCCGCGCGGCGCACGGTGATCCTCTCGGGCACGGTGGCGCAGTTCAGCGCGGCACTCGGCGTTCAGCTGCACCAGATGTCGCACGCCAACGGCACCTATCGCGGCCGCACCGGCGGTATCTATCTGCCCGCCGAATGGGACGGCGTGGTCGAGGCGATTCTCGGTCTCGACAATCGTCCGCAGGCGCGCCCGCATTTTCGGACGCGTTCGCCCTTGGGCAACATTCACCGGGTCCGCGCTACGGCTCCGGTCTCCTATAGCCCACCGCAGGTCGCCGCCCTCTACGGTTATCCGGGAGGTAGCGGAGCGGGGCAGTGCGTCGGGCTGATCGAGCTCGGCGGGGGATTTCGTCCCGCGGACCTCAGCACCTATTTCCAGGGCCTTGACCTCGCTGCACCGACGGTCACCGCGGTATCGGTGGATCATGCGACCAACTCGCCCACCGGTGATGCCGAGGGTCCGGATGGGGAAGTGATGCTCGACATCGAGGTGGTGGGAGCGATCGCGCCCGCGGCACGCATTGCGGTGTACTTTGCGCCCAATACCGATGCGGGGTTTCTGGATGCCATCACCACGGCGATTCACGATACGACCCATGCGCCGTCCGTTCTCTCCATCAGCTGGGGCGGCGCGGAGTCGAGCTGGACGCCGCAGGCGATGACCGCGATGGACGATGCCTTCCAGGCGGCGGCCACCATGGGTATCACCGTGTGCATCGCCTCGGGCGACAATGGCTCATCCGACGGCGTGAGCGACGGGGCGGACCACGTCGATTTCCCCGCCTCGAGCCCGTTTGCGCTGGCCTGCGGCGGCACCAGCTTGCTCGCGGCCCAAGGCCGCATCAGCCGTGAGACCGTTTGGAACGACGGCGCGAAAGGCGGGGCCAGCGGCGGCGGCGTGTCGAGCTTCTTTGCGACCCCCACCTGGCAATCCAACCTCTCCGCGCTGACGAGTGCGGGCAAGTCGGTTCCGCTCGCCATGCGCGGCGTACCCGACGTGGCGGGCGATGCGGATCCCGACACCGGCTACACGGTGCGCGTCGACGGAACCGATACCGTCATCGGCGGCACCAGCGCGGTGGCCCCGCTGTGGGCGGCATTGATCGCGCGCATCAACTCCTCACAGGGCAAGGCGGCGGGCTACATCAATCCGCTCCTCTATCAGAATGCGAAGGACTTGCGCGACATCACCAGCGGCAACAACGGCGACTTCGCGGCGCAGGCGGGCTGGGACGCCTGCACGGGGCTCGGCAGCCCGAACGGAGGCCTGCTCGCCGGATTGCTATGACGCTCCGTCAGCGCAAATGCGGAAAGAGCCCCAGAAGACCCGTGATGATGAGATAGATGGCGACGATGTAGTTGAGGAGTCGCGGCACGATCAGGATCAGCAATCCCGCGATCAGCGCCACCAGCGGGGCAATGCTGAGACTCATGCTCAAATTCATGTGTTCTCTCCTGTGAGTTACTGAAACAGCTTCATGGCGTTCTGCAAGGTCTTCATCACGCCCCACAGCAGCGGTACACCCACTGCAACCCACAGGAGAATCGCCCGTCCTTTCATGATCTAGACCTCAAGTATTCGTATCGGTTGCGTCGTGATGATGCTTCTCGTGCACCGGCCGCATGCAAAAATTACAAATGAATCCGATCAAGAGCAGCGCGCACATGATGTACATGGTGACCGAATATGCCTGTGCCTTCGGCACACCCGCCTTGATCTGGTCATCGCGCAGATAGGTGATCAACACCGGCCCGAGTACGCCCGCCACCGACCACGCGGTCAGCAGCCGCCCGTGAATGGCGCCCACGTGCATGGTGCCGAACACATCGCGCAGGTAAGCGGGAATCGTCGCGAATCCGCCGCCGTACATGCTGAGGATGATCACGAAGGCGGCGACGAACAGCGCAGTCGACCCGAGATGACCCAGGCTCGGGATGGTCGAGTAAAGCACTATGCCGAGCGCGAAGAAGATCATGTAGGTATTGCGCCGCCCGATGTAGTCCGAGGTACTTGCCCAGAAGAAGCGGCCGATCATGTTGAAGATGCTGAGGAGCCCGACGAACCCCGCAGCTGCCGCGGGCGTGACCCGCCCCGAGAAGATCTCCTGGATCATCGGCGAGGCTTGACCCAAGACCGCGATACCCGCGGTCACATTCATGCAGAGCACCACCCAGAGCAGCCAGAACTGCGGCGTGCGCCACGCCCGGTCGACCGCCACATGGGCTTGCGTGACGAGCGGTGGCGGCTTCGCCGGCGGGGTCCAGCCTTTCGGTTTCCAGCCGTCCGGCGGGACACGCGCCGCGTAAACGCCGATCATCATGAACATGAAGTAGATGACGCCCATGGTGACGAACGTCTCCAGCACGCCGTTCGAGGTGGCGGTCTTGAAGTGATCCATGAGCAGCACCGAGAGCGGTGCGCCGATGAGGGCGCCGCCGCCAAATCCCATGATCGCCATGCCGGTCGCCATTCCGGGGCGGTCGGGAAACCACTTGATGAGCGTCGAGACCGGCGCGATGTAGCCGATGCCGAGTCCCGCACCGCCGAGGACGCCGTATCCGAGATAGACCATCCACAGAAGGTGGTAGTGCACGCCGATCGCGGAGACGATGAATCCTCCGCCGAAGCAGAGCGCGGCGACGAACATGGCCATGCGCGGCCCCACCCGCTCCACCCACCGCCCCAAGAGGGCGGCAGCGAGCCCGAGAATGGCGATGGCAATGGAGAACGTCCATACCACGTCTTTGAGGCTCCAATCCTGCGGCGCCGAGTGGGTGAGGCCGATCAGCCGGGTGAGCGGCAGGTTGAAGGTCGAAAAGGCGTACACCTGGCCTATCGACAGGTGTACCGCCAGCGCGGCCGGCGGTACCTGCAACCGGTCGTAATCGGGAGGCGCTATCGTGCTTTCCCGGCTCAAGAAGGATGCGGGCATACGGCGGTCCTCGAGCAACGCTTGTTCTTGATGCAAGACAATATGCGCCAGCCCTTGGCAAGTTGCCACTAGGACCTGCGTCACAATTTGGTGGGGGCGCACGGCATGCCTGGATACCCTGAGGACCGGGTCCCCCAAAGGTTAAAAAACCGTGACCGGCGGAGTCGCCAGGAGCGAGTCGACCACGTAGCGTGCCGGAACTCATGCGCACGTTCAGGCACGGGGGCCGGAGCGCCTCGAAAACGTCGGGATATTGCCGGTGGCGTCCGCTGCTGCTCGCTGCCTTGTGGCTTCCTGCCGCCTCCTGGGCGACCTGTCTCCCCGATGCCGATCCGGAAATTCGCGGCTTGCAGGAGCTCATTGGCCGGGATCCGACCCAGGCACTCACCCGCGCGAAGAGCGCGCTAGAGGCCGAACGGCGCGATTCCCTGTCGGAAAGCTCCCACAGCGCGCTGCGCACCGCGACCCGGATGGCGGCGCTTCATTCCGTGGAGGCGGAGGCCTATGACATCTTGGAGCTCGACGCCGATGCCCGTGCCGCCGCGGAGAAAGGTCTCGCGCTCGCCACCGACGAGCTGGATCCGGTGCATCTCGAGCTGCTGATCGGCTATACGGGCGCCGTCTACGACAACGCGGGCATCGCGGCGGCGATACGGACCATCGAGGCCGTGCGGGCGAAACAGCCTGCGCAGTCGCCCGCCGACACCTGCCTGCTCATCAGTCGCGGCCTGCTCGAGCATCGTCAAGGCCGCGAAGATCTGGCCATCGGAACGCTCACGCAGGCCTATCGCAACAGCGAAGCTGCGACCACCAGCGAAGCGCACATCATGTCGGCCGACTACCTCTCGCTGGTGATGCGCAGCATGGGAGATTTCACCGAGGCGCTCGCGCTCAACCAGGAGAAGATCGACTGGGATGCGGCGCACGATGCGGCGATGAGTCTGTCGGTGTCGCGCTTCATGCGTGGCCAGATCCTCAAGCAGACGGGGGACTTTGCCGGCTCGATCGCAGAGTTCGAGAAAGCCCGCAAGCTCAGCGTGAGCCTGGGAGACCAGCAGGGGGTCGCGTTCGCCGATCAGCGCATCTGCGAGGCGCACATCGAGCTCGGCCGGCTGCAGGCGGCACAGCGCGAATGCGCGAGCGCCAAGCGTACCTTTGATGCGGCGAACTCGGACAACTCGGTGAAGGAGACCGAGGTCCTGCAGGCGCGCATCGACCTGGGGCTCGGGCACGCTGATCTCGCCTTGGCGGCCATGAACCGCGTGCTCGATCAGGGGGGCGCGGACATTCCGCCGCGAGTGGTGGGCTCGATGTACCAGTGGCGCGCGCAGGCCGATGCGGCCTTGCATAACTACCGCGACGCATACAACGATCTGCAGGAGTACGTGAATCGTTACACCGCGGCCAACGATGCCGAGCGCGTCCGGCAAGCGGGCGCGCTGCGCGCGCGCTTCGAGACCGACCGCGAGATCGAGCGCAATGCCTCGCTCAAGCGCGAGCTCGAGAGCTCCCAGGAGCAATCCACGCGGCAGGCGCAGCGGCTGCGCTGGAACAGCGTGGTGGTGGTCGCCGGCGTGTGGATCATCGCCCTGCTCATCTACTTCCTGCTCGCGAACCGCAGCTACCGCGCGCAACTCGTCAAGCTCGCGAGCCAGGATCCGCTCACCGGATTGCCGAATCGGCGGCACACGCTCGAGCTCGCCGTGGCTGCGCTCGAGACCGCTCGAGACAGCAAGCAGCCGCTCACCATCGCGCTCATCGACATGGACCACTTCAAGGAGATCAATGACCGCTGCGGCCACGCCGCCGGCGATCACGTGCTCACGGAATTTGCCCGCGCCGGTCGCGAGGCGCTGCGCGCGAACGACATCCTCGGCCGCTGGGGCGGCGAGGAGTTCTTGCTGGTGATGCCGGAGACGCCGGTGGAGTATGCGATCTCGAGCCTCGAGCGGCTGCGCACGCTGGTGTTCGGTATTCGCCTGCCGCCCTCGGGCAGCGGCATGCGCGTCTCGCTGAGCGCAGGGCTCGCCTCGCTCGACGACAGCGTCAAATCCCTCGAGGATCTGATCGCGCGCGCCGATGCGGCCCTCTATGCGGCGAAGAACGAGGGGCGCGATCTCATCAGGCTCGCCGAGATCGACTTCGAGACGGCGAGCACCGGCGTTCGCCGCGCGCTGCGACGGTAGTCCCGCCGCGGCGCTGATCGCAAAGTCTCTGTCATTCGCTTGCCGCTCCGCCATCGGGGGGATGCGTGCCGCCCGGTGACATAAGCGCACTTGCCGGCGCCCGTTGGCTTGCGCTTTGCTTGCGTGCACGGCCGACGAGGTAGAGGGCAACGCCCATGGCGATGGCGATGACGTTGACCGATAGCTGCCATGCGTACTCGTGTCCCGCGCGGAGCATCGTCGCGAGTGTGATCGTCAGAACCGTGAGGGGTGCCGCGGTGACGAACAGAAGTCCCGCCCGGCCGCCCGGAATGCGAAACGGGCGCTGCGCGTCGGGGCGCCGGAGCCGCAGTATGATCAACGCGGCGAGCTCGAGCGCGAGACCCAGCATGTTGAACAAGGCGAGGATCACGATCAGGTTCCCGTAGGACAGCGCCGCAAGTCCCGCGGCGATCACGCCGCAGACCAGGATCGACACCGAGGGGACGCCGGTGCGCTCATTCGAGCGAGCCAATCCGGGCGGCAGCCAGCCGTCGCGGGACATCACCAGAGGTAGACGTGACGCGGAGAGCATCTGCGAGTTGAACAGCGCCCAGTTCGCCACCACGCCTCCGAAGGCGATCAGTGCGCCAAGGGGACGTCCGCCTGCCAGGGATGCGAGGATCGGCCACCCGGCACCTTCCTTCCATCGCTCTGGATCGGGCGTGGTCGCGATGCCGGCCAGCACGGGGAGCAGGTAGCTCATGACGACCAGAATGAGGAGGACGGCCAGTACGCGAGGATAGTTGCGGGGAGCATCGTCGACCTCGCCCGCAATGGTCGACAACGAGTCCCAACCGCCGAAGTTGAACAGGATCAAGGACAGCCCCAGCACCAAGTGCGCGGGCTGAGCGCCATGCAAATCTCGGCCGATCGCATCGATCAAGGTCGCGGTTGCGCCGTGACGCATCAACGCCAACACCACGAAGGTGGAAAAGCCGCCGATCACCAACACGAATGAGGCCTCGGCCCAGCGGCCGACCGACTGCGCACCGCGGAGGTTGATTGTGATCGTCGTGACGATGACCGAGAACGCCAGCAGCCAGTGGGCCAGGGAGCCCTCGAGCCACATCAGCGCCCCGGGAAAGGCGATCTGTGCCAATTGCGCCAGGTAGCCGGAAAAAAGCACTGGAAAGATGGCGAGCAGCAGCAGGGCCGTGAACAGGTTGATCCAGCCCATCTGGACCCCCCAGAACGGACCGAGCGTGTCGCGTATCCAGACGTAATAGCCGCCCTCGGCCGGCATCAGGCTCGAGAGCTCCGCAACCACCAGCGCGAACGGCAGGCTGAAGAAGACGGGCGTCATCAGCAACAGCAGCACTGCCCAGCCCGGTCCCACGGCGGCGACGATCGGCTCGGTGCCGTAGGGTCCTCCGCAGACAATGAAGTAGCCGACGGCTGCAAGCCCGATCACACGGAGATTTTTCGACTTGTGCACCTGAGCTCCCCGCAAGACACCCAAGAACCCTACGGTCGCGCCAGCCTGCGAGCCTAGCTCAGTTCGGGTCTTGAGGCCGAGTGAGCGATGAACGATGCTTGCCTCGCCAAGGGTCCGGTAGCATAGGAGTGGCTGGCAATGAATGGTGCTCAGAGTCTGTTGCAGGCCCTGCGACGCGCAGGTGTCGAGGTCTGCTTCGCAAACCCGGGAACGTCCGAGATGCATTTCGTCGCCGCCCTCGATGCAGTGCCGGGGCTGCGCAGCGTGCTCGGCCTTGCCGAGGGTGTGGTCACGGGCGCGGCCGACGGCTATGGGCGGATGACGGACAAGCCGGCGTGCACGCTCCTGCACCTCGGGCCCGGCTTGGCGAACGGTCTGTCGAACCTGCACAACGCCCGGCGCGCGCAGTCGCCGATCGTGAACATCGTGGGCGATCACGCGACTTATCACCGCCAGCTCGACGCCCCGCTCACCTCGGACATCGAGGGCGCGGCGCGCCCCTTTTGTGATTGGGTTCGAACGGCCGCCTCGGCTGACGCGCTGGCGGGGGATGCGCTCGCCGCCGTCGCCGCCTCGTTGAGTCCGCCCGGGCAGGTGGCGACACTGATTCTGCCGGCCAATGCGGCGTGGGATACCGTACGCAACGACCAACCGCCGCGCACGAGCGAAATTGCCCCGCTGGCGGCCGAGCGTCCGCCCGATGCCTCGATCGAGGCGGCCGTGCGCATCATGAAGAGCGGTGAGCCGACGGCGCTCATTCTCGGAGGGCGTGCCACCCGCGAATCGGCTCTCTGGGTTCTCGGCAAGATTGCCAAAGCGACCGGTGCCAAGCTATTTGCGCAAACGTTCAACTCGAGGATCTCGCGCGGCGCGGGTCGCGTACCCGTCGAGAGAATACCGTATGCAGTCGATCAGGCGCTGGCGGCCCTCAGGCCCTACCGCAACATCATCCTCATCGGCGCCAAGGCGCCTGTCGCTTTCTTCGCCTATCCGAACAAACCGAGCCGCCTTTGGCCGCCGGGCGTCCGGATCCACGAGCTCGTGCGGGTCGACGGCGACATCGCCTACACCTTGTCTGCGCTGGCCGACGCCGTCGGAGCTGCATCGACCGTGCCCGAGGTCGCCAGGCTCGACTTGCCGACTCCGCCGTCAGGGGACCTCACGCCCGACAACCTGAGCCCCCTCATCGCGGCGATGCTTCCTGCGAACGCCATCGTGATAGACGAGTCGATCACGACGGGGCGAACCTTCATGGCAGCGACCGAGACGGCACATCCTCATGAGTGGATTCTGCCGACAGGCGGCTCCATTGGCTTCGGGCTCCCGGTTGCGGTAGGAGCGGCAATCGCCTGCCCCGATCGCAAGGTGATTGCGCTGGAAAGCGATGGGAGCGGCCTGTACATGCCACAGGCGTTGTGGAGCATGGCGCGCGAGTCACTCGACGTCTTGACCATCGTCTTCGCGAACCGCAAGTACCAGATCCTGCGCATGGAAATGAAGAACGTCGGGGTGGCACAGGTCGGACCGCAGGCTTCCGCGCTTCTGGACCTCGACCGGCCGGCGGTCGACTGGGTTGGGCTCGCGAAGGGCTTCGGTGTCGATGCGTATCGCGCCGGCACCATGGAGGAACTGGCTCGACAGGTCGAGGTGGGCCTTCATATGAAAGGGCCGTGTCTCATCGAGGCGGTCCTCGCTTGAGCGCGGGCGTTGTCTCGAGAAGACATTGGCACGACAGGCCGCCGCCACTGCTTGGGCCGGGCCGAGCTCACTCGCGGCCGGGCAGGCGGTCGGCGATCCGCTTGGCCTCAGCCGCGCCTGCAACTTTGCAGCGTCAAGGATGCGATCAACACCCCGAGTCCGGTGCCGTGAGCCGTGTCATCAACAGTGACAGGAAGCGCTCGGAGGCAATGACTGTCGGCACATCGGCGTTGGGCTCGACGGGCTCCTCACCGGCGTCGGTGAAATGGTCGCCCTCGCGGACGACATGGGGGCGCGTCAATGTGGAGTTGTATATCGACGCACCATTGGTCAGGCCGCTGCGCGTGTCGATGTCGATGCGCATGGGCATCGTGGTATTCGCCAGAGTCTTGTCGATTGCGAGCGCAAGCGCGAGAGGATCATGCAAGGCGAATTCGTCCGCGTTCTTGAGATAATACGCTCCCAGCTTGGCGACGAATTGTCCCAGGCAGCTGTGAGACTCCTCGAGAGAGCGAATGTGCTGGCGCGTGAGATGGGTCTGTCTCGTGGCATTCAAGCCGACCATGGTCACGGGTACGCCGGAGTCGAAGACGATCCGAGCGGCATCCGGGTCGACGTAGAAGTTGAATTCCGCCGCGGCGGTCTCGTTACCTCCGGCCGTCGAGCCGCCCATGACGATGATCTCGGATAGCTCGTGCCTCAATGACGGGGCCTTGCGCAGCGCCAGGGCGACATTGGTCAATGGCCCTATTGCCACGATGGTGAGATCGCGCGGATGCCTGCGAGCGAGCTCGACCATCAGATCAGCGGCATTGCGATGGTCGAAGGCGACGGCGGGGCGCGGCAGTTCCACGCCTCCCAGCCCATTGGGCCCATGCCAGTACGTTGCAGTCCGCAGAGGTTTTCGAAGCGGTCGCGCGGCGCCTCTCGCAACCGGAATGTCGGTGCGCCGCGCCAGTGACAGAAGGCGAAGGGCATTATCAGAGCCCAGGTCGAGCGTGACGTTGCCGGCCACGATCGTCAGGGCCTCGACCCGCAGTTCCGGGGAGCGCAGCGCCAGCAGGATCGCGATCGCGTCGTCGATTCCCGGATCGGTGTCGATGATCACTCGTCGGGGTGATGCCGCGGTCGGAGAAGTCTGCGGTGAAACATATGCCGGCGCGGCCGCGTGACCGGCCGAGGCCCAGAAAATCAAAGCCGCAAACGATACGCGGCGGTAAGAATGTTTTGCTTTCGTCAGTCGGGAGGTCATTGGCGCGTTGGCTCCTGCTTCAATTGGCGGGCTGGGAAGGCATTTACAGAGCTTCAAGAAATCGAATCACCGTGCGAGCGCAGTCGGTCGGCCGGCTCAGCAACAACAGGTGCGGACCCTCGAGCTCCACGACCTGCGCCGACGGCACTACGTCCAAGATGTGCTCGCTCGCAGCGCGCGGAACCACATGATCATCGCTCGCGCGCATGAGCAGCATCGGCACCCGGATATGACTCAATGCGTTCGTCTCATCGACGGCGAGCACCGCCGCTATCCGGTGCCGAAAGACGGCCTCATCCACGGCAGCCGTCGCGTGTTGCACCTCGAGTGGCTCGCGGTGTGCCGACCATTCACCCCACATGAAGGGCGCCCGCAGCCAAGTCGGTAGACCTTTGACCGGAAGTTCCGTGGCCCACGGCCTCAGCCACGCAAGGAGGGGGTGCGGGTTCTTGGCGAACGTGACGCACAGGATGACACCCACCATCCCGGTCGGCGGATCCGCGGCAATGCGAATTGCGATCGGGCCGGAAAAGGACTCGCCCAGTACGACATACGGGCCTTTCTTGGGCAGCGCTGCTCGCACCAGAACCTCGAGCTCCGCGTACCCCAGGGGCTGATCCACCGGATAGGCCACGACCTGGGTACCGACTCTGCCGCCCAACGCCTCGAGAAATGGCCTGAAGAGCAGTCCCGTCCCGTCCAAGCCCGGCAGCAGGACCAGCGTCTTGAAATCTCCGATGGTCATCTCCGGTCAACTCATACCGGGTCGCGCAAAGCGATTTCCGGGAGCTTCAATGGTCATCGAGGAGTCGTCCGGTGTCATACCTGAAATCCCGTTTCCTTCGTTGGACGGCAGCGCTGGCGATCTGGCTGCTCCTTCCATTCTCCGGGGCGCTTCATGCGGGGGTTCCCGGGTCGACTTCCTCGGTCAACGTCGATCCCACTCACCTGGCGCTCGCCGGTTACGACCCAGTGGCCTATTTCGAGTCCGGAAAGCCGACTCATGGCAAGCCCGATATCCACGCTTCGCACAATGGTGCCCGGTATTGGTTTGCAAGCGAAGCCCATCGCAAGGCGTTCCTCAAGAACCCGACCAGGTATCTCCCGCAGTTCGGCGGATTCTGTGCGGTGGGCACCTCGTTCGGCGAGAAAGTGGACGTCGACCCCGAAACCGGCAAGGTCGTCGACGGAAAGCTGTATCTCAACAATGGTCCCAAGGCGCAGGAAATCTTCGACAAGGATCCCGACGGCACGATCTCGCGAGCGAACAAGGAGTGGCCGAGCGTCAGGGATAAGGCGCTGTGAACCGCAATCGCCTCACGACTTGAGCTGTGGCAGAACCTTGTCCGCAAACAGCTTGGCCTGTTCGTAGACGAGCTCGTAGGGCAGGCCGCCAAAGCTGAAGTTCGCGAGAATCTCGTAATCGCCGACCGCCTTGGTGCGATTGAGATGGTACTGCACCAGTTCCTCGGGGGTACCGATCATGTTGCCGCTGACGTAATCGCGATAGGCCTTGTCGGGCCCGCCCGCGGCGGCGGCCATCTGCCCCATGTAGGCGTAGGTCGAATACGACGGCAGTTCCTTGAAGTGGGGACTCATGAACTCGTAGTGATTCGCCACCGTCTGGAACATGCGGCTAAAGTAGGTGTCGCAGTATTCCGTGACCTTGTTCTTGTCCTCGAAGCACAAGACGAAGTCCGAAATGATGAATGGCGGCGCTTGGCGATCGTGTAGCTTCTTGAAGGTCGCGCGGTACTGCTCGATCTCGGGAATCGCGTTGCGCCAGTCTCCTTGCGAGAAGCGCAGGGTCTGCAGTCCATAGCGTGCCGCAACCTCGACCGAGGAGGCGGACATCGATACCATGACCGTGCGGTCCCTGAAGGACTTGAAAGGGCGAGGTCGCACTTCGGTGCGCGGAATCTGATACCACTTCGTCTGGGCCTCGACGATACCGGTCTCGACGCCGGCCATGACGATGAGCGCTGCCTCGTCGAACATCTCGCGCGAATCCTTGAGCTCGACGTTGAAGCTCCTGAATTCCCGGCGTGCCGCGCCGCGGCCCATGCCGAGGATCAGCCGTCCCTCGCTCAAAACGTCGAGCTGCAGCGCGGATTCCACCACGCGCAACGGGTTGTTCCAGGGCAGGATGATCGCGGCCGTGATGAGCTTGATCTTCTTGGTCCTGGCTGCCACGTAAGCCAGCATCTGGAAGGGATCCGGGCAGGCAGCGTAATCGGTGAAGTGATGCTCGACCGGGCCGACGTAGTCGAAGCCCATCGCTTCCGCCTCGATTGCAAGCTGCGTTTCCGCCAAGAACTTCTCGGCATC
>Ga0335073_10005646_pt1 | contig 17559 bp, 16 predicted proteins | sample Lox_Sample_22_FD_207093 | JGI IMG/M metagenome (GOLD analysis project Ga0335073, IMG submission 207093) | Soil microbial communities from Loxahatchee National Wildlife Refuge, Florida, United States - Lox_Sample_2.2 | ecosystem: Environmental > Terrestrial > Soil > Wetlands | place: USA...
AATTTTACCCGCCCTCGCCATCGCATCACCCACCACGACAAACCACCCCCCTCCTCCGGTACTGATGTCTACAGAGTGCCGACCGGAAACAAATACGTCCAGTCAGTTTTGTCCTCCTTCACTTATTCCTTCTCCAAAGCGTTGTCTCCATCGCTGCTGTCCATCTGGCACGTCTCCGGAAAATTAACGTTACGTTCCAAGTTCTTTCCGTTCTTTCCTCAATCTTGTTTCCAGCTACCGCATTCCTCGAGACCATCGTAATTGTCTTTGTCACCTTATCGTATTGTGGATATCAGCGAGAATGGAGATATGATTGGAGTTACGGTATATTTGCTACTGGCTTCGGTAGATTACTTTTTGTTTCGATATATTCGATTGAGTTGGAGGTATTCATGCATTTCGACTGTGGCGAATGAATATTAGATGAAGTCGATTATCACCGTGGAACATGGCTGACTAGTCACCATGATGGCACCGACTAAGGGAGAGTACCAATCAGCAGCCTATTCTCTCCACTATCCTATGCCGCCCAAAATCGCGATGTGGTTTAACCCTTCTTGCTTCGTTTCGGAAGCCAAGGATTTGGTGAATGCTACGAACGGATTGCACGATATGAAAGAGCGTGTCAAACTGTGTCTTGCTCCAGAGTTTTTAGTGTAGAACTGGCGGAGGAGTGATGGGGTTACGTCCCATCTCAGAGAGGTATGGTAGCTGGACATTATTCAGCGACCATTCAACTAGTTAAAGGTTGCCTAAATACTGGCTAGGAAATAATATGAACTTCCATCAAAAATGATCCAGATATTTCATTCCTTCCCCTGGTCCTCCGGGGTATCTGGCTTCCTTCCAATTACGACATATCTGGAATCAGCCACCAGAAACAGGGATTGTACGCAGTAGTGTACAGAGTATGATTGGAATTCGTCATCTCTGCCATGATTTGCTTGGCATACTCTGTCCGAGCTTTTTCGTCTGGCATTATAGGCGCCATGCAACCCGTCAACGGTCCAACAACCCCAGCAAACGAGTTATACACCGGACGGGGACCAATGTTCGGGTCTATTTATTAGAGCAGGTTCGAAGAAGGAGGGACCCGCTGTCAACTCGCGAAAGTCAATTCTCACTGCTCTGGCTTTGACATCTACGAATCCAGCAGCCTTGATATTTTCTTCTAAGTGCTCGCCATGCAGAAGAAAACCCTTTTCGTTTTCAAACAAATCCCGGATATACTTTTGAAACTACAGTCAGTGTATTCCGTAGAGAATGTGACCTTCCACAATGCCGCGTCTTCAGGAACAGTGCCATCATCACATTTATAAAATGGTTGGAATTCGACACATTGAATCCATCCATCATGTTTAAGAATACGATACACTTCTTTCATGTATCCAGGCCACTGTTCCTTTGTCTGGGACGCCATGATGGCCCTATTCAATTAGTCGACCCCTGAAGATCACAGTAGATACCTAGAATGAACAAGGTCTGTACTCTTGTCCTCAAATTTGAGGCCTTCATTCAAGTCACCCTGGATAAACTTGCAGTTATTAGGCGCATCCAAACGACTAATGGGTGAAATATCCAGGCCAAAAATCTGAGCTTCAGGGTACTCCTTTGCAACTTCGACCACCCAAGCACCACCCCCTGTGCCGACATCGAGAATCTGCGTCGGATGCTCTGAAATCGGTGCAATCACATTACCACCTACCAAAGTTCGGAAAACCAATTGCACATCCTCCAAACGTTTGTGTTCTTCATCATCATTCGGAAGAGGATAGTCCACGTTCTTGACTCCGTGATACCTGGCCCCCCTTTAGCCAAATTTCACTGGGAAATAATCACCTCCTCTCGGCGTCAACCCCAATGGCATAAGTTCCATCTAAATCGTTTCGGGACACAGCATTCGTTTCAGACTCAGGCGATACATTCTCCCTGTCAGCACATTGACAAAAACATGAGCTCGGGTACCTTATCCGCCATATTGGTACAATCACGACAGGGAAGGCCTTGGAGCGGGGGGAACCGGTAGCGAAATGAAAACTCGGGTCGCCGTATTCCCAAGGGAGCGGGATGTCTGCATGCGTGGGGGCCGACAAATGAAATGAATTTGGAAAAGCTTATTTAATTATGTAACCTTGCCTAAACTTTCGCCAACCGGACATTAAACCTGCTGCAAAGTGGAAAAGCTTGGGGTAGCAAAGGATGGAAGGAAGTTGAGCGGCAAAATGCACCGGGACAAGCATAGTGGAGCATTTTCCCACACATCGGAAAGCTTGTGAAAGCATGAAATAATATGGCAGACATGGAAGAAATTGGGGTTGCCAGGCTCCGAAAATTCAGTCTCACGCGGTAGGAATCGTAGCTGCAAATTGCACCTGAGAGAATTCTGTCTAGAATTCACAGCAAGAATACGGAGTAAATACTGAATTCACTTATGATTTTACTGAGAGAAAGGCACCGCGCATTACCTCGCCATTCCGCCCTACTTTCCTAAAATACCTGTCCAATTCTCAAACAGTTGCCGCCTTTCTTATACCACCAGGACTTTCACTTCCCCGTTCTGTTCCTTCCCGAGACGGACGATTGTTCACGCCCTTCGCGTCTTTCACTTTTTCTTTGACATTGCCAGCCCATTTGGAATACTTGAGGAGCCAAAGTGACCGCACCAACGAGAGTGTTCCGATTGTCAGCGGAATTATCTGTCCTGTCGAATTGACCTTATTAATCCCATCTAAATGGTTCCATGCGAGTTGGAGCTCGGAGGCAATGATGTAGAATCCGAGAAAGACAAGACAGCCGATCAATCTATCTATTCTGTCATCTTTTTGTGGTGACTCGTTAGCTCCTGGAGCTTCAGTTTCTGGGGGTGCATTTAGTAGTCGTTGCGCAGCTTCGTCGTCCTGCGTCGCTTGAATTACCGTAACGGGTGCTGTGTTGCCGGACTGAGAATTCGGCGGTACGGAAGGGCCGCTATTCCTTTCGTTCAGTGACGTTAACTCCACTGCCGTGGTCGCTTCCGCCAATTTCCCTACCGAATCCGCCGTCTCTGCAGGATGACCCTCCATATCCTCCACCTTCCGCGGGCTAGCCCAAACATCCGCCACTGCAGCATAGATAAAACTAGACACGAAGAACACAAGAAACAAGACTGACCAAAATGCAAAGAATATCCTAGTCCACCCCAATGCGCTTAAATTGGCAAACAGGAAGACCCGCGGCTCCTGACATTGACCCTCATGCACTGTATAAACCCCCCAAAACCAAAACCAGATATTCAGCCCTCCACTTGCGAACCACACCACAAAAGCCCACAAAAACCGCCCCCCTGGATGAGTTTCTGGATCCTTTTGCTCACTGTAGAAGAGCGCCACCCAGAGCAGAATGGGATACCATGTACATGCGATAATCGCGCCGGGCGGGAGTGATTGGGTTACGACGGAGTAGATTACTGCAACGATGAAGCCGGAAAAGAAAAATTCTGATGAAACCAGGGTATCGCGGGCTTCTTTTTCGCGTGGGAGAGTTAGGAGAAAGGTTGAGACGAGTTGGAAGTAGAGGCCTAAACGGACCCCGAGACCGAGGATATCGGGGTCGGCGGGGACGTGGCATTCACCTGTGGAGTTTGTAGACTGAGCAGCAGTCAACGATGTAAGAGCCCCCAAGGCGAGGAGCACGGTGTTCGTTCCGGGCATCTTTTAATAACCAAGAGTTAGGCCTTTGCGGACAAAGTTTTATATTAGTCATGTTCCGAGCTCGGAGGTTGGGATCACGGTATGGAAAGTAGGGGCCCTATGAAAATTCAGTTCCAACCGAAACTCCAATTTCCCATTGTTCAATTGGGGTTGCCCAGCCCCGAAAATTCAGTCTCATGACCAAAAAGTTTATTTTCTAAGCCGGACAAGATTTCAATTCTGCGCACGTCACAACTGATGTCTTAAAATTAACCGTCTCCAGACTTACTCAGCCTCATCGTGACCCATTAGGGATGACCCGGTTTGAACACACTGTCTTGGAACTTGAAGGCTGCATTGGGTTTCTCGTATCTCGTATCATCCCCACCGCCCGTACGGCTTGCCTGGCCACGACTTGACGTACATTACAACGATTACAACGGCTTCAACAATGCGTTATGTCCACGGCGATGATGCTGTCAATGTTACTTGCGCTGTTGTCACAGATTCCGATATCTCTGGTGGCTGCGTTATGGCATCCTTTTGGCTCCAGTCATTTTTCCTCATGATGTTGTCGGTGTACGACCTAAAACCCTGCGAAGTCCTCCTCGCAAACCTTTCGACCCAAGTTCTATGGACGGCGACTATCGGTTATACTGTCTTCAGTTCCGTTATCGACGTTCCGAATACCATTATCGCAAGTCTTTTCTCAGTTATGTTCTCTGTCTTTCGAGTGACGTCTCGCAACGTCTCGATTTTGCAACTACAGTCCAAACGCGTATTACAACTAACCTCGCAAATCTACTTGCTTGACATGGTCCTCCGACTACTTGTCGTTTGGTTCAATTATGCGGCGTGGTCGAGTATATTGCGACTCCAGAAAAACCCCGAACTTTGCCCTAATGGGTTAGGCAAAGGGGCAATCTTCACTGCCATCGTGGATATGACGGTTGAGAACTGGGCCTCCAAATTGGCTTTTACGTATTCCGTTTTAGACCTCGCTTGGGAAGTATCCCGATATGTTGCCGAATTTGCAAGGGCATGGATATTCGAATACCGGTCGCGATGTAATGGTGCGCCTTACGTGTCTCTCTCTCCACAACAGCAACTCTTCTTTGATCCGCGAATCTGGGTAGTAAGACACATGTTCCCTTTTTCATCGCCCGAAATAGAAAGTGACGAGGACCTTGAACTAACAGCAAGACGAGTTCGACTGCGTCGCCTCATGTTCCTTCTCCCCAAATTTCTTGCCTTGATTTTCATCACCGTGACAATGGAGAATATTGTCATCGAAAACGGGCTCCGCAAACAAAAAGACGAATCAGTGGCACAATTGATGGCTTTAGTCAATTCCTCGAGTCTGATATACGTTGTCATTGCTCGATCTATATGGGAACTCCGTCGTCTAGACTTAGTCCCCCAAATGCGTCAGCAAAGTTTCGCTCTGATATTTATGCCAGTATTTGGTTGCTGGATTTACTTTCTGTGGGGCAAAGCCAATGAATTGGGACGAGGACTCGCACCGATATGGAGTTGGGTCATTATCGTTGTATTGGTTGGATTAGGTCTATTGGCGGGATTTATTTGTTTGGTGATTATATTGCTTATAGGTCATGGCATTCAATATCTGTTCAAGTATTATCGTCTATGGGAACTTCTGGAGTTGTTGTTCTTACCTTTTATTCAATTGGGGAGAAATGCATTTGGAGATTCTGAAATAGCGGAGGATAAGGGAAGAGAATTGGGGGGAAACGCTGAAGCTCTTCCCGTTCAATCACTCATTAACAGTTAAAGGATAACAATCGAAATGTGAACTATTGAAACGATGTAAGCGCATAGGGGATTATTTCAGAAATGTAAGTTGTTTAGGACCCGATGAGTGGTACAAAAAGCGTCACCGTCCCTGCCATAATTTCTGAAAACTGTGCCCAAATTATTTAAACTTCGCCTATTTAACAAAGGAACTGAAACGACACACTGGGCGACTTCTGCGCCTCTTAGAGAATAAGGTTGTATCTCGGCTGTGCAAGGGCAATAACTTCGGTGACACTTAATTGTTCCGCGGCAACGATTATAGAGTTGAGCCAATTAAACGGGGTGGGATGTGATAAAAAACATCCGAGCGGTATTACAGTCCGTAGGGGATGCCCAGAGTATGTAATTCCGAATAGCGATGGACTGTATGCATGCCTGTTGTCGTCGTTCTGCCGTCCAGAACAAAGCAATTGGGCTGTGGAAATTAGGTTGGCGCAACGACTGCGCGGAGGCCCAAACTCAGTTTCTGCTTTGATTTCAGCTTTACATAGGTCGACAGATCGGGATCCGAGTGAAAAATAAGAACAAGCTATGAAAAATGTGAATTGAGGCGAAGCATATCCCCGAAATAAGTACTCCGTGAGCATTATATACCAGGACCATCCGGCTAGGGCCCATCCATTCAGAGAAGAGATTCACCCATTCGAAATGATCAAGGGCAACGAGAGTTGGCTTGAATATTCAGTCACTAGAGCTTTCACAATCCCTCACCTTACATCTGCAGTCCTCATCTTGGGCAGTATATGGATTGGTTTCGTTACCGTCATAAGTTTTGCCGCAGTAGGCTATGAGACAGTCTCTGTTCGTTCGACACCTGAACAGTTCAATTCGACCACGAAGCTTTGGTATGAAAAGGTGTTCCCATCGTGGGAATGGATTCCCAACAGCAGAGACTGTGACAGCTCGCAGGTTAAGATTCAAGATTGTATATCTTTAGATTTCAAAGTTAACTTACAGCCCTGGCGACTTCGGGGATATTCCTTTACAAAGTCCGCGGCTTCGCGGATCCGTCGCCGGGCTCCGTGGATCAAATGATTTATCGGAATTATGCTTTGAAGAATTGTTCAGTAGTAACGTTGGGTATTCAGAACCATGAGACAACTGTTGTCTATTCTTGCTGTTGCTTCTAATAAGTTAGGCAGCTGTACAATGCAACACATCTGTCGACCAATTCATGCTTTTCGGGGTTCCCCGAGAGACTATAAATCCGTTAAACAGCAACCTCAACGACGGTGCATTTCTTTCGACTATCGGTAGTTTATTGCATTCGCGGACATCCTTGGACATAGAATCAGTATATTTGCTGTGGATGCAGGCTACGTCTCGGCTACTAGACTTGGTAATGCCTAGATCGGATCTTGTCTATCAACAATCAGTTGCCGCGAACCTCTCAACCTTCTCAATAAGCTTCGGGGGTAGTGGCAGTTCATAAGTGAAGACTAATGCAAGGGTTTCTTCCCGGACAATCATTCAACACGCCAGCCGACGGTTATTGGAGCGTTCAGGTTAGATACCGACTAGAAAATGAAACACTAACGCATGAAATTCCTTTAACATTTACACCCACGGGCGACTTTGATTTCGAGAAGACGAAAGTTACTGACTTGGAACTTGTCAACGATCTCATGCAGCCAATGATTAGAAACGTGGGAATAGCTGCTTTCAAACAAGGCATCAAGGTGGACTTTTGGAAGATCGTAAACTTCTTATTCGTCACATGCTATTGGGCTCTACTGGCAGATCTAGGCCAGACTACGTCCACCACCTATCCCGTCATGAGAACATGGCACGAATACAGACCAGAGTTCTCATCTCCAATTCATCACTCCGACTCAAATAATATCTGGGTTAACGATACCCTCTACAGCATTTATTCCGATCTTTTGCTAAATACGGTGCTCCCGTTGCTCAACGTACAAGTGCCAACAATCAAAGTCGCACCCCTAAATGAGACAAATCGACTTCACGCTACAAATACAACGTTTTTGAGGACGTACATTTGCAATGTACGGAGGATGAAGGCGCCGTTGCCAGCAATCGTCTCGATCATCGTGTCAGAGTATGCTTTCGTCAAAGGTGGATATTCTTTCTTTTTGTTTCTCGCGACTTTGTATGAGAAAACGAAAGGTCGCGAACGTAACCACTGAATCTGGAAATCTTTCAGCTGACGGTAAGGGAACTTTTGCGAGGGGTGCAACAACGACGGTGTTCGCGGTAGTATCGTTGAACTGGATACGCAAATCGATGGAATGAATCGATGTTGTAAACACTGTTGGAATAATGTATGAGGTCGGGAGCGGTGTAGGATTGTTACGGGTTGGGGATGCATACGGTCAAAGGATTGGATTAGAATAATTGGAGTGCTAGCACGACTATTCACCAGCGATGTTTTAGAACTTTCAACAAGGGAGATAACGAAATAGTAAGTCGCATGCCCAGTTGCTTCAATTTCCAAGAAAAGCGCCTCGCGTAAAATAATTCTCGCTTCAATTTTGCACTACATTATGCCTGTTAATAGACCCTGCGTTAATTGTTCATGCAGCCTGGTTATATGGAATGCGGGGTTAGTCTAAGTCCGCCCGCAGCTTCATGCATGGTTTTAAAGTTCACCAATCACGGAAGCATGCTGACCATGTGTACCAAGGCGTTGTGTGAGTGGCTGTTAGATTTCATACGTTTTGGTAATGAGACTGAGTTTTCGGGGCGGTGCAAGCCCAATCCCCCTTTAATTTCCAGAATTGGCCTTGTTTCAAACTTTGAACAACTGGTTCGGCTTGCTCTCACCGTCCGCCTTTTATTGGTTGGCGGCTTGGAAATAAAGTTCATCGATGTGCACCAAGCACGTCCCTCCAATGCAATGTCTTGTTCCATCGAACAATGTGTTACATTTTAGGTTACCGGCTTCTTTTTGTTAACTATTAATTTTACCTTCCTTTGTCTCAGATATGGGGGACATTTCCTCTTCGAAGGCACACTCTCACAGACACCGAGTTCAGTTCGGAGACAAGGTCAAGTCAATTGAAGTGGTTCCTTTTGTGCGATATGTTTTGCTGCGGAACCGTTTGTAAAAGAAGCTCGCGCAGGCCCCGCAAGCCATCAGAATTCAACGTTCCCCTGCCGGGAACCATCAATGACCAGAAGCTCATCGCTGAGGAGGAAAACGACTTGGCGGATCGCCAAGTTCCAAAGGTTCCGAAAGGTGAACCAGCAACTCATGTTCGTTCCATATCCTTCCCTTCGTCCGGTACCTAACCAATCCACTCTCTCGTCTATGCTAACTTCCATAGAGAACCGAACGGACTTAGGAACTGATTTGAGAAGACACGACCCAAGCCGAGTCAATCCCAAGTTGACAAAGTCGTTACAAGCTTTGAATGATTCACTCACGACATTCAAAACTATATATGCAAATCACAGAGAAAGAATGAAATACCCCAACGTATTGGACGACAACGCATTGGACGAGGTCCTGCAACAAACCATGGTTGGAAACGATGTTTTCCGTAATGCCGCAATACTTGAGGATCGGATCAACAGCATGTCCAATTCCCAGCCAGAATGTGAACACGAGAAAACGAGAAGGCGCTCTAGTTGTCTCTACGTTGCGAAACTATTCCCACTTGTCAAGCTACTGGCTGACGTTGGGATGTTGGCTGCTCAAGTAAGTCTTTTGCATTTGTTAGTAATGGTGTTTAGGTTTCTGGATGGCTTCCGGTCGCTGTTGCTTTACGCGGACTATTTTTGGTGACGGAGGTTTGTCCTCCAATGGTTGAACTAAACAATAAAGGCGATTGCAACTGCTCGAAACCTTCCCAAGGATCTGCTGCTCACCTTGGATTCTATCTCATACCAGGCAAGCCGGATAGCCAATCTTAGAGAGTCACAACGCACCGAAAGTCTTGTAGTGCAGTCGGCGGTTTTGTTGACAGTGGCGGTGAAATATTATTCAGCATGCTTGATGGTCGTTGAAACAGGGTTGTTTGGTACGTTCATTGTGATATTCTGCTCATTGATAAGCCAGTACGCTTAAGATCTTATTAGGGGATCCTCAAGCAGAATACCAGGCAGTATCTATGGAGCTTCAGAAGGCTATACAAGAATTTGATCAAGCTCTTGAGGACCAAACTCGATCCCTCTTGCTAGGTATACTTCCTCCATGCTACTGCTGAGACAAGCAGACATAATCAAGGTCAACCAAGACCAGGGGCTCTTCGAATGGCTCTCCCCGTCACACTGGGAAGTGACAGGCCTGCTTTTGGCAAATGTTGACCGCCACTTGACTGGCACCTTGCAATGGGTGCATACCATGCCCGAATTGTGCAGCTGGTTGACCGGTGACGAGGCCAAAGTCCTGTGGTTTACAGGATTACCGGGGGTTGGCAAATCAGTTATCGCGGCTCACGTCATCAAAACTCTGTATCCATCCATCTCCGAAGGAAAATATTACGAAGCCCTGCCAAGCAAAAGGATAAGCCCGTGCCCATTAGAGCCACGAGCTGAGCGGTATCTTACATTCTTCTTTTGCAAAAGCGGAGAGCAAAAATTGGAGAACGCTCACAATATTATTCGGACAATTTCATATCAATTGGCAAGACAGAATGAGATGTTCCTTCGAGAACTTGGGGAGATACGCTTTTCCGAACACTTTACAGCCCACTCAAGTGTCGGAATCCGCCTCCTTTATAATCGATTACTCGAACAACCGCTGGCTGCAGCGGCACGCACCACAACTGACCAGCTCCAAATTTTATGCGTCATTGACGGACTTGATGAAGCAGATTTTACAGCCAGAGACGGGCATTCCGGGATTTCTGAGATACAAATCCTTCTGCAACTTCTCTCGAAAACAGACAGAATTCGTCTTCTTATCGTGAGCCGCGCAATCCGTGAGCTCTTTGAAACCTTGAATCTTCCCAATTCAGTGATCAAAGAAATCAGCAGTACAGATAACAGTGGCGACATAGAACGGTACGTGCAGTGGAAAATCTCTGCATCTGAGAAGCTAGAACGAGGATTTCGACATTTGAAAATGGATCTGGGCGGACGCCTTCATGATTCAAGTGGTGGAAATTTTCTATGGATTGATACTGTTCTTCGCTATCTTGAAACGTCTCCTTCGTTGAACGATTTTGAGCTGTCTCTTCATGAGATACCGGACCAGTTCTGCGCCCTCTATAGACAGATCTTACGACGGATTACCGAAACGGTTCCACTTCGAACAAGAGCGGTTATCAAGGAAATAATTCGCGCTACAATAACATCTCCACGCGAGCTTGAAGTTTTGGAACTTCAAACGCTCGTTGAGGAGTTTACAAAAGACAACTTTTTCGATTTCACACATTTGATCAAATCAGTGTGTGGAACGTTTCTTCGAATTGTCGATCATGCCGTCAATCCCAAAGTTAAATATGTTCGAGTTGTACACGAAACCTTTCGAGATTTTATCACCACGAATGCCAGTGAGGAAGAAGAATTTCACGTTTCACTGCCCCAAGCGCATGCCGAAATGGCAGAGTCTCTTCTACAACTCTTATTAAAACACCACTTTGGATCTCAATTGCTAAAAGGAAAAGACGTCGAAGTAACAGAGGAGATTGTTGAGGAAATTCAACAAAGGTTTCCAATGTTGAGATACGCAGTTACCCAATGGTCGTATCATCTATCTCGTGCGTCGGTTGAACATATGTGGGTAAAGAAGTTGCAGCTCATGCTTCAAAGCTTTCTACATCATGGACCGATACTTTTGTGGCTCGAAGCACTTGCATTTTACGAAATCAAGGCTCTTTCTAAAGTAAGAGCAGAAGTTATTTTGTGGCACACTCTTACGCTTCCTGTATTGGGGAATTTAGAATTCTCCGCGCTTCTCCATAGCTGGGTTCGAGACATCACCCGTCTGAGCCAGGAGTACTCCACAGTCCTTGCCCGTCGTCCAGGCAGTGTCTACTACATTTTATTTGATCTATTCCCTTGTCCTTCATTGCTCCACAGTCGATACAAGAAGAACGTTGCCTTAGTTTCTGGGGGGGTTTCCGATCCGTTGCATCCCGCAATTGTTGGAGTCAGCAACATCTACGACCTTGATTATGACTTGGCCGCCTTTCGCGACGGACCCGAAAAGCTCCTTGCACTCTCAAGTCTTCGTCACATTCGAGTTGGTCACCAGGTGTTTGGTGAGAGCATTGGGCTTATTCAGCCCTTAGATTCCGACCGCTGGGCCGTCCTTGCTATGGATTTCAGCAATTCAAGGGAAGGGCAGAGAAACATGCTTGCGGTGGTGCACGTTCCTTTGTTCGACAATGAGACGCCGTACCACCCAGTGCTCTCGATATGGGATGTCGATACCCTCACCCTCATTGCCAAGACAGCCCTGTGTGAGCCACATTATAAGACACTGTGTTTGGTTAACTGGGTTGAATTCTCTGACGACAGCAATTCGGTACGGTGCGGATGCTGGAAGTACAAAATCGAGGGGAGAAACTTGGCGGAAGACAACACCTACAATGTCTCTATAAACGCCGAAGCGGTTGTGTTGAGTCGAAACGGTCAATATGCGTTACGGTTGAATCCCGGAGACGGTCGAACGCTCGTTGATTTGCACGGTAGGACCATGTCGTTCGCCAAACCCCCTTTCTACCATTATGAAACCGATGATCCTGCCAAAGCTCAGCCAGATGATGTTGGATTTCAGCGCTGGTTGGTGGCGCCAGTGCATTGGTGGCAGTTATGGAGAGAGGTTACAAGAGCCTACCAATTTAGCCCAGACTCTCGCTGGTTTGCAAGATTCACGAAAGAGCATTGTGTCGCTGTTTGCGACTTAGAAACGTTTACGGAACGAATAGTCCACCGCCCTGAAGAGTCATGGACTTGCATTCTGATGAATAATCTGGATTTCGACGCGGCCTCGGAACGACTGATTTGGAAGTTCCACTACAATAACTCAAGTGACACGCGAGTACATATTTGGAACACAACTTCTACTTCAACAGGATTCTACTTGGGTCGGTGTGGTTGGATGGAGAGAGTCGCCTTTTGTTCGGATACGAGTTATGTACTTACGTACCGCGCTGCAGTCACAGTATGGGACTTACGGCTGGCTTACAGAGTCGACGAAACGAGTCAGGTGCAAAACAAAGCTGACGATTGGGTTGTAGTCCTCGAAAACTGGTACAACTCAGATTATAGCATTCAACTCGGCTACTCGCCCCAAAAGATTCTGTACTGTCTGATTCGGGAAGAGGTACCTGAAGGCCTTTTTACCGTTCAAGTTTTCGATCGCCAGATAGGAATGAGTAGAAGAGTCTCGTTTCAGAGTCAGTCGCTCCTCCAGACGACTAGGTGGGGACCGCATTGGACGACCAATGGTGAAGTTTTCGCCACCGAGAATGCTATCGTGAACGTTTCCGATGTAACAAATATGACTTTGTTAAAATATGTGGACATTCTTCCGCCTCGAACATTACTTGCTTCGGCATATCACATCGGCGAATCGTTGATAGCATGCTTACAGCAATGCGACAGCGTCGAGTTATTTTCCTTGCAAGTCTATAATATTGACGATAATAAGCTTTTGAAAGCTATCACGTTCGTCGATGTGGACTATGGTTCAAAAAGGCGGCCGTCCAAAATACAGAAACACCCGGATGCAGTGATGCTTTTCGATCCTACAAGTCCCCCAACTTATCTGTTTGTCATGATGGCGCCAGATGAGGTAGCCTTGGATATGGAGACACGCCCACGCGATTTGTACTCGAGCGTTGTCGACGGTTCATTGCCATGGAGAGTTTGGGTTTTTCAACTTCCATCTCTTGAACAAGAAACCACGTTCCAAATTGCTGGAAGCGGTGCCATAAGAACACCATACACCCGAATGACCGGCCTCGTGGTCGTAAGTATCGGCAAAATTATTTGCATCCAAGAAAGTAAACATTCGGTATCTTGCGCGTTGTGGGTTATTGATATTAATAACCATGCGTGGTCTCTACAATGCTTCCCGTCATGTTTATTGCTCACCTTCGTGGCTTCGAGCGGAATGATGGTTGCGCTTACCGCTGAAGGTTGGCTTCAGTGCAAGCGAATCAACGAGATGGATTCCGATATTATGAAATACGGCAACGGGAAACATACATTTAACGGGATTAACGATGAGTGGATTTGGAGAGGGTGGAAGAAATTGCTATATCTTCCTGCAAGCTATCTACCATGTTACGAAAGCGCTATGGCAATTCAAGAAGAAGGTGAACTGGCTTATGTTGACGAATATGGCAAGCGATTGGTTCAAATATCTTTCAAGTGGTAAATATCGTTACAATACATAGTCAATAGTTAGCGGAATGTCCATTCATAATCAGTGAACGGAATTTCGAATATTCGAGTCCCAGAAGCACGATTCGGGTTCGATGAATGTGCCAAATATTCAAATATTCGATGTCACTATTCGAATATTTGAGGTATGCGTCACCGATTCGACGTCGAATATTCGAATTCGCCCGAGTCAAATTCCGTTCACTGTTCATAATTACTGCGGTGGAGAAAAAGAGCCTTCACCGAAAAGTGAGTTCCTGCAAAGGCTAAGGAGGTCAATGGCGAGCCGCCAACCATATGTATGTAGTAGCTATAGCCGAGGCCCGAGTCCACATGATTGCCCAGTCAACTGATCAGATCAGATCAGTTCAGTTTTGATGGTTGCGATTTACATAAATACAGAGCCCTAACCCTATATTTTAACAAGATCATGTAACGAAGTTCCGAGTGTCACACAAGCGTTCGGCTCGTCCACTGTTTTCATGGCATCTAGGCCACCTATTAGCCCGATTCTCATCACGCCCAGCCCTAAGGAGCTTCGTGAAGGAAAGTTATTGCCTCAGAACATTGAACGGGCTTTGTATGCTCTGCATTTTGACGGACTGGTCGTTCTCGAGAACGTAATCGATCATGCACATTTGAACATGCTCAACGAAGCAATGGTCAAGGACACGGTCTATCTTGCCAGCCTCGGAGAAGAAAGTCCATATAATTATCACCGCGGTACTTCTGAAGCCTACCTATATAACTTGTAGGAAATATACAACAGGATCCACCGCCCCGCAAAGACCTTTTCTTTCGCGACATTTTCCTGAGTATTTCCTGCTTTTCCTGTATTCATCGTTAACACTGGCAGATGATTTGGCTATCCAGATTACGTCCGCCTTTCTCGGTCCCCGTCCGCGCATGAGCTTTCTATCTGGTAATGCCGCATTGAAATCCACGGAGTCGCAGCCCGTACATACCGATGCAGATTTCGCTCACCCACAAATCCCTTTTGCCGTGGTTGTGAACGTCCCTCTGATCACGATGACACCCGCGAATGGAGCAACGGAATTTTGGCTAGGAACACATACCATTTCTGGAATACATGTTCAGGAAGACTGGCATGGAGATAAAGCTGGCGGGGAGATAAGGAGTGATATTTTGGAATCTCGACGAAAGAAATGCCCACCAATTCAGCCGATAATATCAAAAGGATCGATTGTCATCAGAGACCTGAGATTATGGCATTGTGGAAAACCAAATTTTGAGGGGACAACGAGAATCATGTTGGCCATGATTCATTTCGCCTCCTGGTATCGAAATTCAATGAAGTTTCCCACCTTACAGAATTTGTCTCATGTTAGACTGGAATTTCCGCGTGATTGGGCCGACGACGATTGCTTGCAGCATGCAGAGCTTGAAGTTGCGTGGGCTCCTACGGACACGGAAATCAATTATATTGATAGGAAAAATGACTATGAGTTTGATCAACAGGATCCGCTGGAGTACCAGGAATTGCAATTATTGATGAGGATTTGATCTGCTATAAAAATATTTAGTTGTTCCAGTGTTGCGGACTTCGGTTTAATGGTGATGCGATAGTTCTTTCTGCTGAAATATATATATAAACAGGGGTGTCTGTTGGCGAGTTAATTGTGTACCAGATGTGCGTAAGTATAATATAGAACAGAGCCGTCAATGCCGTAGTCTGATATACATAATTAATCGTCGCTACATCCTCGTTCCCCATAACAGTCCACACCTTTTAAATTTCATGGGCTCCAATTCGCCACAGCTTTTATTTCATGTGAAAGAAAAATTCTAAATCATATAGAAAATATGCTGTTAAAGAAATGAGTAAAGAACATCGAGTGCCGCTCTGCTTCCACTTTGGTACGCTCCTGTAACCGTTGCCATCGCAGTGTACTTCAATCCTTCAATAATTTCAGTTTTTGTAGTGTGCTCTCCAGCAAACCAAACTCCGCCTTTCCCAGCATCCAAAATCTTCGCTGATAGTGTCATCATATCTTCATCCCCGCATTCCGAACCTACCGGAATATGAGTATAAGACCCAAACCCACTGAATTCATTATGACACCAGGAACTACAGTCCACTTCCAAAATACGACAATTAGGGTTATCCGCATCATAGTTCGGTAAATGTGGAATGTAGAAAGTTTCAAGAATGGCCTTAAGATCGTCCTTTGGTATTGAAGTCAGGAATTTAGCAAGATCCGCCGATACAAAAACACCGAGAACGGATTGTGGGTTATGAATTCTTGCGAGGGAAAAGAAATTCAGAGTCCCGCGAGGAAGACAATGCATAGTTGATTTTAAGGATGGAAATCGGAAGAATTCAACGCCGATTGTTGTAGGGTTATCGAAAGGCGAAAGCCACCATGGGTGAGAGAATCGAATGAATAATCTTTCTAGAATACCGTAGCCCAAGTTCGAGATAGCATTTTGGACACGAAGAGGAAGGGCCGGGGAAAAGTGGATGGCGTTTCGTTTGAGGGAACCAAGGGGAACAGTGACTATAACCGCATGAGCGTTGAAGGTCTCATTGGTACTCGATTGCAGAGTTATTGGCTTATCGGAACAAGACGAGACATCGATAGACTGTATTTGCCTCTTGAATTTGATGATATTTTGGGCTAACGCAGGACGGGCGATATACTGTACAATTTGTTCATACGAGGAATCCACAAAAGCTCGGTCTCCCTATTAGTTAGGCCGAGCGATAAGGAAAGATACAGGTAAATCATCATCAGTCCAGTAAAACTTTAGAGATAATTTATTCAGATCACAGCCCGCGCTATGAGAAAGCATTTCGACCCCATTCGAAACCATACGTCGGATTGTTGAAGTCTTCAAATCGAGATCCTCCTTTATACAGTCATCGAAGAAACTTCCGACAGTCGTATCTCGGTGTACGTCATGCTCTCGAGAGAATTGCAATGCGGCATCAGAATAATCGGCAACCTTTTTATAAATAAGTCTCGCGTCCGTGGCTGCAGCGGCAACTCCATCGTCGTCAAAGTAGATTCGTAAATCAGAGGATTTACGGGGGATGAATGTTGCGCCGACAGCTTTCGCGATTGGCGTCAAAGGGTTTTCCTCCGTCCCATGGACGTAACTGGCACCTAATCACATCAATTAGTTCGGCCAGGGAGGATCACCATAATCAAGTGGAAAACCCCATGGCGACTCGGTGTGGACTCGCCCACCAATTCGATCGCTGGCTTCGAGGACAGTCACATCAAATGACTTTGCAGCGGGATGTTTGAGGAGGGTGTGTGCAGCCTGAAGACCAGATATGCCAGCACCAACAATGACGATCGATATCTTCGACGGTGTTGTCCGGGCAGCCATCGTGTGATGCACGAAGCGGGGACTGTTGGAGCAATGGATAGTCAATAATGCGAGCCAGCAGCGTATAGGCAGTGGGTACAAGCGAAAGTGAACTTGAAGGTGGCGTTGATGAAGTGTATGCAAATGTTCACATCCGTTTGCGTGGCTCTGGCCAAGCGAAGGTTTGTGTGATGAGGAAGAAGAGTGTCGATTGAGAAGACCCAGTTGTGTTCCCAACACCTAGCAAATGAAATCCGTCATCGGCCATGGTCGGCCAAAGCCGGCAAAAGTCGGTTTTATATGGAAGCCGATCGTGACAAAACCTTATACTATCCTACTACTACTCTATAATACATCCGTCACCGCACCCTCCATTATTTTATAATTGCACCTGTGATTATTGTGGTGCACCATATTGTAATTTTTCCCCACACAAATT
>Ga0335073_10005647_pt1 | contig 17558 bp, 15 predicted proteins | sample Lox_Sample_22_FD_207093 | JGI IMG/M metagenome (GOLD analysis project Ga0335073, IMG submission 207093) | Soil microbial communities from Loxahatchee National Wildlife Refuge, Florida, United States - Lox_Sample_2.2 | ecosystem: Environmental > Terrestrial > Soil > Wetlands | place: USA...
GCAGCGTCCGGATGCCGTCGGCGGCGATGTCGAGTGGATTGGGGGGCGCCATTGCGGACGTGACCGTACCATCGCCGGTGTGGCGGGGCGCCAGAGGTCGCTGTGCGCAGCAGGTCGCCTGGGGTCTGTCCCCGCCATCCATCCGGGCCGCATGCGAACATGTGTTCGTCATGATCGCCTGCGTTCTCCTCCCTCGGTTCCAGCTCACCGTCGCCCTGGAAGGCCGCGCGGAGCTGCTGCAGGCGCCCACGGCGCTCGCGCCGGAGCCCGGTGGAACGCAGCAGATCGGCGAGGTCTCGCTGTCGGCCGAGGCGTTCGGCGTCCATCCGGGGATGCGCCTTGGGGAGGCGCTGGCGCGTTGCCCGCGGCTGACGCTCGTCGCTCCCGATCCTGCCGGCGTCGCCGACTCGTGGGAGCGGCTGCTCGTGCGCCTTGAATCGATCGGGGCGGCCGTCGAGCCCGAGCGACCGGGGCTCGTCTGCTTCGACGTGCGCGGGCTGTTGCGGTTGCACCGCGGCCTCGAGGGGGTGCTGGCCGCGGCCCGCCGGAGCCTGCGTACGCCGGCTCGCTACGGCGTGGCGCCGTCCCGGTTCGCCGCGGTGGCGGCGGCGACCCGCGCCCGGGTCCGCCGGCCGGTGATCGTCTCGGGCGGGCGGGGTCAGGCGGGCGAGTTCCTCGCGCCGCTGCCGGTGGCGCTGCTGCGCGCCCGGCCGGCGCTGGCCGACCTGCCCGGGGCGCTCGAACGGCTCGGGATCGGCACCCTCGGCGAGCTCGCGGCGCTGGCGCCGGCGGCGCTCGCCGACCGGTTCGGCACCGCCGGGCTCCATGCTCACGAGCTGGCGAGCGGTGGCGACGGCGCCCTGCGGCCACGGCCGGCGAGCGAGTTCCTGCGCGAGGCGCTCGAGCTGCCGGAGGCCGCGTCGGGGATCCAGCTGGAGCGCGCCCTCGGTCTCCTGATCGATCGCCTGCTGGCGCGGCGGGAGCGACGCGGCCGGACGCTGCGGGCGGTCGTGCTGTCCGCGGTGCTCGTGGAGCACGGGGGGACCTGGCGCGAGCAGGTCGTGTTCCGCGAGGCGCTCGCCGACCCGACCCGGATGCGGCTCGCACTGACCCCGCGGCTGGCGCTGATGCCGGCGCCGGCGCAGCAGTTGCGGCTCGCGGTGGAGCGGTTCGGGCCGCACGCCAGCGATCAGCGCAGCCTGCTCGACGATCCCGTCGCCGCCCGCAGAGCGCGCCTGCGCGAGGCCATCCGCCAGACGCGAGCGGCTGCCGGACCCGACGCCGCCCTGCGCGTGCTCGAAGTCGACCCCGACTCGCGCTTTCCCGAGCGGCGCGCGGTGCTGACCCCATTCGAAGGATGAGCGGGCCGCGCCGGTTGTCCGTTCCTCGCCGGGTCGCCGTCGAAGCCGGCGACGAGGGCCGTCCGCTGACGGTCGACGGACGCGCCGTCGACTCGGTGCGGGAGTCGTGGCTGGTGGAAGACCGCTGGTGGACCGACCGGCCGCTTCGCCGGCGCTACTGGGAGGTGGTCACCACGTGTGGCCGTGACGAGATCGTGTTCCACGACCTCGAGAAGGGGAGGTGGTGGAGGCAGCGCTGAGCACAGCCTTAAACTGAACGTCCTCATGGCTGAGCCCTCCGCCACCCAGGACACCCCGCTCGACCCCGGTCCTGCGGCCGTCGGCACCTGGAGCGGTGGGCGGTTCATGCACTTCGGCGAGCCGCTCGACGACGACCGGTTCTTGGCGCTGATCGCGCCCGACGAGTCGATCCGGACCGTGATGACCGCGGATGTGTACGGCACCGGCGAGGCCGACCGGATGCTCGGGCGCGCGATCGAGGGTCGCCGGCGCGGCGAGATGTGCGTGGTCGGGGCCGTGGGCCACGACTTCTACGAAGGTGAGCGCGACGGCGCCAAGGGGTTTCCGCGCTTCACCGATCCGCGGCTGCGGAGCGCGTCGGAGTACGCCGGATATCTGCGCATGGCGACCGAGCGGAGCCTCGAGCGCGTCGGGATCGACAGCTTCGACCTGCTGCTGCTCCACAACCCCGACCGGACCGGCTACACGAGCGAGACGGTGTGGGAGGGGATGGCGGCGCTGCGCGAGGCCGGCCTGACGCGGCTGATCGGGGTCGCGCCCGGTCCCGCCAACGGGTTCACGCTCGACCTGATCGATTGCCTGGAGCACTTCGGCGCGCTGCTCGACTGGGCGATGATCATCCTCAACCCGCTCGAGCCCTGGCCCGGGGAGCTGTGCCTCGACGCCGCCGCGGCCGCGCGGGTGAACGTGATTACGCGCGTGGTCGACTATGGCGGGCTGTTCTTCGACGACCTGGTGCCCGGGCAGGAGCTGGTGCGACAGGACCACCGGAGCTTCCGGCCCGCCGGCTGGATCGAGCAGGGCCGCGAGCGGCTCGAGCTGATGCGCCCGGTGGCCGAGCGTGCCGGGCTGACGATGATCCAGCTCGCGTGCCAGTGGAACATGGCGCACGCGCCCGTCGCCTGCGTCGTGCCGACGCTGATCCAGGAGGTGGGAGCCGACGCTCGCCCGGTCGAGAGCAAGCGCGCCGAGCTGGCCGCGCTCCCCGCCGAGCTGCGGCTGACCCCGGAGGACGTCGACGCGATCCGCGCGATCGGCGACAACACCGGCTGCATGGCGCTCAAGGGCGCGAGCCCCGAGCACTCCGGCGAGGAGCGGCCCGATCGCTGGGACCTCGACGATCACCTCGCGGAGGTCGCCGAGCGCTGGGGGATCGCTCCCGACCGCCAGCTCGTCAAGCAGTAGCTCGCGGCGCCGCTCCAGCTTCTAGTCTCACGGGATGGCAACGACCTTCCGACTCACGGGCGGGTGTGGCTGCGGCGCGGTCACGTTCGAGGTCACCGCGCCACCGGTCTCTGCCCAGTACTGCCACTGCACCCGCTGTCAGCGGCGCACCGGCACCGGTTCCTCGGTGAGCGCGCGGGTCGAGCCCGGGTCGTTCCAGATCCTCACCGGCGAGGATCGGCTCCGGGCCTGGAAGCCCGAGGGCGGCGCCGAGAAGTGGTTCTGCGGGGTCTGCGGCTCGGCCCTGTTCAGCCGCGACCCGGATGACGCCGCCCGCGTCGGCGTCCGCATGGGCGCGTTCGACGAAGACCCCGGCGTCCGGCCCGCCGCGCACCAGTTCGTCGCCTACGCCGTCCCGTGGGAGCCGATCCCCGAGGACGGCCTGCCGCGCTACCCCGAGCGCCGCGTCGCGGACTGACTGCTATTCGATGGGGGCGTCGCCGCTCAGCGCGTCCTCGCGGACCCACTCGCAGCCGACCGACAGGTCCTCGACGCCCATCGCGGCGGCAACGTTCAGCCACATGCCGTAGCGGAAGAACTCGTCGATCTCCTCCGGTTCGGAGTCGGGGGCCAGCGACTCCACGTGGACGACGAGCCGGGCGTAGCAAGCCCGCACGCGCTCGCGGATGTCCTCGTCGTCGCACGCCGCGTAGGCCTGGTGCTGGAGCATCAGATACGCGCGGTCGGACTCCAGCAGCTTGACGTACGCGTTGCCCATCGCCTTGAACACGTCGATCTCGGGCGGGGCGGTGGCGGGATCGAACTCCGCCGCGGCGGTGGTGAACATCTCGGCCACGCGCTCGAAGCACCGCTCGACCGCGGCCAGGAACAGCTCCTGCTTGTTGGCGAACAGGCTGAACACGTACGGCTGCGCGACGCCGACGCGCCGCGCGATCCGGTCGACCGGCGTGCCGTACAGGCCGCCGCGGGCGAACTCGTGGACGGCCGCATCGATCAGCGCGTCCCGGCGTTCGGCCGCCGGGACGCGCTGACGAGGTGACTTCTGCTCTGTTGCGGGGGTGGAGGCCATGATGCGTGCTCGATCCTAAGGCACGGTCAAGCGGTCACGCGACCGAGCTCGCCGCTGTACGCCTCGCCCGCGCTCGTCGCCGCTTCCTCGGCCGCGTGCTCGGAGGCCGAGGCGCGAGTGCTGAACGGGAGTGCCGCCGCGATCAGCGCGCCGCCGGCGAGCACGGCCGCACCCAGCCACAGCGCCGGCACGAGGCCGTTGACGTAGGCCTGGGGCGAGGTGTAGCTGCCGTGGCTCGTGAACACGGTGGCCAGGATCGCGATCCCGAGCACGCCGCCGAGCTCGCGAATCGCGTTGGTGGCGCCCGACGCCTGCCCGGTCTGCGAGGTCCGGACCGACGCCAGGACGGCGTTGGCCGAGGGGGCGAACACGAGCGCCATTCCGCTGCCGGCGAGCGCGAACGGGATCACCAGGCTGGCGTAGGACTCGCCGACGCCGGCCACGCTGGCCATCCAGCCGAGCGCGATCGCCTGAAGCGAGAGTCCCGCGATCATGAACAGCCGGCTGCCGTAGCGCTCGGACATGAACCCCGCCACCGGCGCCACGACCATCACCGCGCCGGTCCACACCAGCAGCTTCACACCGGCCTGGAGCGGCGTGTTGTGGAGGACGTTCTGCAGGAACTGGCTGAGGAAGAAGATCGAGCCGAACATCCCGAAGTACATCGCCAGCGACACCGTGTTCGTGACCGCGAAGCCGCGGTTGGCGAAGAACTCCATCGGCAGCATCGGCTCGTCGGTGCGCAGCTCCTGGGCGATGAACGCGAGCACCAGCGCGACGCCGGCGGCCAGCGAGATCAGGACCTCGCTGCTGCCCCAGCCGAGCGACTGCGAGCGGACGAGGCCGAACACGAGTCCGAACAGTCCGGTCGAGACGAGCGCCAGTCCGGTGAGATCCAGGTGCTTGACCGCTCCGCGGCTCTCGACCAGCCGGCTACCGGCGAGCGGGATGAGGGCCAGTCCGATCGGCACGTTGACCCAGAAGATCAGATGCCAGGAGGCAACCTGCGTGAGGAAGCCACCGACGAGCGGTCCGGCGGCGACGCCGATGCCGCTGATCGCCGACCACACGCCGAGGGCGAGCCCGCGCTGCTCGGGCGGGAAGGCCTCGGCAAGCAGGGTCAGGGTCAGCGGGGTGACGAGCGCGGCGCCGACGCCCTGGACGGAGCGGGCGGCGATCAGGAACCCGATTGAGGGGGAGAGGGCGGCGGCTACCGACCCGGCGGTGAACACGCCGATGCCGATCATGAACATCCGCTTGCGCCCGAGGCGGTCGCCGAGGGCCGCGCCGGTCAGCAGCAGCACCGCGTAGGCGAGGACATACGCGTTCACGGTCCACTCGAGCGTCTGGATCGAGGCGCCGAGGTCGCGGTGGATGCTCGGGAGGGCGACGTTGACGACGAGGTTGTCGAGCACGGTCATGAACAACCCGAGCGAGACGATCACGAGGGTCCAGATCCGGCGGCTCTGCGTGATTGGCGTTTGCATGGCGACCCCTTCTCCCTTCTTAGTGAGTGCTAACTACGAGAAGATTAGCAGCGACTAATAAGTTGTCAAGGGGCTAGCCTGGAAATCTCTTTACGCTCGCCCTACGCCCAGCGGGGTATCCCCTGGTTGGTGAGCAGGGCACTAACCGAACAATTCCGCGCGCGCGGCGGTCGGGCGAGAACCGGCCGCGTGGAGCTGACCCACTACGGCGCCCTCGACGGCCTGCGCGGCGTCGCGGTGGCGGCGGTCCTGCTGTACCACGGCGGCGTCGGCTGGGCTGGCGGTGGATTCCTCGGGGTCGAGGTGTTCTTCGTCCTGTCGGGCTTCCTCATCACCTCGCTGCTGGTCGCCGAGTGGGGCCGGACGGCGACGATCAGGCTTGGTGCGTTCTGGGCGCGGCGCGCGCGCCGGCTGTTGCCGGCGCTGTTCTGCCTGGTCGCCGTGATCGGGCTGTACTACGCGGTCGCGGGCTCGGCCCAGGCGATCCCCGGCCTCAAGGGCGATGGCATCTCGGCGCTGACCTACTGGAGCAACTGGCACCAGATCTCGGCCGGGAGCAGCTACTTCGCCGCCACCGGCCCGGTGTCGCCGCTCGAGCACACCTGGTCGCTGGCGATCGAGGAGCAGTTCTATGTCGTGTGGCCGATCCTCGTCGGCGCGGTCCTGTGGCTCGCCGGCCGAGGCGCGGCGCCCGGCAGCCGTCGCCCGCTGCTCGTGGTTTTCGGCGTAACCGTCGCAGGCGCGATCGCCTCGCTAGTCGACACGGCAATCCTGTTCGACGGCGGCCGCCATCTCGATCGCGTGTACTACGGGACCGACACCCGCGCATCCGGCCTGCTGATCGGGGCCGCGCTGGCGATCGGCCTGGCGCTCTGGCGCGGCCGGGCCCGCGACGAGGACGCGGGGCCGCGACGCGCGCTCGGGGTGGCCGCGGTGCCGGCGCTTGCCGGCGTGCTCGCGGCGATCGCCATCGCGAACGGGTCGGACGTCTTCCTCTACCCGTACGGGCTGCTCGCGCTCGACGGCGCCACCGTCCTGCTGATCGCCGCCGCGGTGCTGCGCCCGTCCTCGCCGGCGACGCGCGCCCTCTCGGTTCGGCCGCTGAGAGCCGTCGGCGAGATCTCCTATGGCCTCTACCTGTGGCACTTCCCGCTGTTCCTGTGGCTGACCGCCGACACCGTCGGCGTGAGCGGGACGGGATTGCTGCTCGTGCGCCTCGCGGTGACGCTGGCGGTCAGCATCGCTTCGTACGTCCTGATCGAGCAGCCGATCCGCCAGCGCCGGCGCCCGACGTGGCTGATCCGGGCGCTGACGCCGCTGGCGGCCGGTGGCGCCGTGGCCGCGCTGCTGCTGGCCTCGGCCGAGGACCAGCTTCCGGTCGGCATTCCCGCCGCCGCCACCCTGCCCCAGCCCCCGCCGCAGCTGCGCGGCCACGATCCGTCGTGCACGGTGACGCTGAAGGACGCCCCGGGCTACGGCCAGGCGCCCGTGGCCGAGGGCAAGGAGACGCAGTTCGTCTACACGGCGCTCGGCGACCACCAGCTGAGCTGGAGCGGGACAGCCACGAAGACGTTCCAGACGTGCCCGCCGAAGAGCGTGCTCGTGGTCGGCGACTCGCTCGCGTTCACGCTCGGTGTTCCGTGGCTGGCGAACGAGGAGCGCTACGGGATCCAGCTGACCGACGGCGCGCTGCTCGGATGCGCGTTCACGACGCAGGGGGAACTCGACGTCGACGGCACCTGGGAGGCCCAGTCGGACGGTTGCCCGACCGCAACCGAGCAGTGGGCCGCCGAGGCGAGCGCGACGCGCGCCAAGGCGGTGGTGGTCGAGCTCGGGTACCGGGACACGCTCGACTGGAAGATCCACGGCAAGGTCGTCCACATCGGTGAGCCCGGGTTCGACGCCAGCGTCGAGAAGCAGATCGAGCGCTTCGTGCAGACCATGGGCGCCGGCGGCAGAAAGATCGTGTTCCTGTCGATCCCTTACACCGATCCGCCCCACCTCCCCGACGGCTCGCCGGCTCCGCAGGCGTCGCCGGCGCGGCACGCGCTGATCAACTCGATGCTCGAGGCCGCGGCTCGTCGCCACCCGAGCACGGTGTCGGTGCTCGATATCGATCAGACCGTCTCGCCCGGTGATCACTACAACGCGAAGGTCAATGCGCAGCTGTGCCGGTTCGACGGGGTCCACTTCACCGCGTACTGCAGCGAACTGCTCGAACCCCGAGTCCTCGGCGAGGTCCGAAAACTGGTCGGCTGATCGCACCGTTACTTTCCCAGAGTGCGTCGATATCTCTGGGCACCCGTGGCGCTGCTTGTGCTGCTCCGAATCGGCTTCGCCGTCGTCAACGGCGGCGCGCCGGCCGCCGCGACCCCGGTCCCGGTGCCGGCGGGCAGCCACTGGATCGCGACCTGGGGGGCGGCTCCGCAGGCCGCCACGCCCGGCAACCTGTCGCGGGCCGGCTTCCGCGACGCCACGATCCGCGAGATCGTGTTCACGAGCGCCGGCGGCGTCAGGATCAGGGTGCGGCTCACGAACGCGTTTGGCAGCGCCCCGCTGCGGATCGGCAAGGCCGCGGTCGCGATCGACGGCAGCGGACCGCGCACGGTGGCGGGGACCTCGTACGCGCTGTCGTTCGCCGGCCGGCGGTCGGTGCTGATTCCGCCGGGCGCGGAGGCGACGAGCGACCCGGTCCCGCTGGCGGTCGCGCCCGCGACCCGGCTGGCGGTGAGCCTCTATCTCCCGCGCGCGACCGGCCCGGCCACCGAGCACGCCGACGCGGAGCAGGTCAACTACGTCGCGGCCGGGGCCCATGTTGCCGGCGCGGCCAGCGCCTTCAGGGTCCGCACGCACTCCTGGTACTTCCTCGACGGGGTCGACGTGCTCGGCTCCCGGCGTGCGCTCGGCTCGGTCGTCGCCCTGGGCGACTCGATCACCGACGGCGTCGGCTCTCCGTTCGGCAAGAACGAGCGCTGGCCGAATGACCTCGCCGGGCGGCTCGATGGCCTGCACGGGTCGACGCTCGCCGTGGTCGACGAGGGGATCGGCGGCAACCGGGTGCTCAACGGCTCGCTGTGCTGCGGGGTCGACGCCGTCGCCCGGTTCGAGCGCGACGTGCGCGGCCAGACCGGCGTGCGCGACGTGATCCTGCTCGAGGGAATCAACGACATCGGCTACAGCCAGAGCAGCGGTTCGCTGTCTGCGCCGCACACCGACGTCTCCGCGCTGCAGATCGTCGAGGGCTACGAGCGGATCATCACGCTCGCCCACACCGCCGGGCTGAAGATCTTCGGCGCGACGCTGACGCCGTTCGAGGGCGCGCGCTACTGGACGCCGGCGGGCGAGGCCAAGCGCGAGGCGGTCAACAACTGGATCCGGACGAGCGGCGCGTTCGACGGCGTGATCGACTTCGCCGCCGCGGTCGCTGACCCCGGCGATCCCGACCGGCTCAACCCCGCCTACGACAGCGGCGACCACCTGCACCCGAACGCCGCCGGCTACCGCGCGATGGCCGCCTCGGTCAACCTCGGCGCGCTGCTCGGGGCCGGGCCGAGCTAAGCGCTAGAACGAGATCCGCCGGCCCGCTCGCGTCGGGCGCGCGACCGCCGCGTGGGCGTCGGCCAGCGCCGCCACCCGCTCGCGCACGCCGCCGCGCACGGGCGACGCGCGCCCGGCGGCCGCGTCGACGTGCAGCAGCATGTGCTCGCCGGTGGCGACCGGCTGCTCCTCCTCCCGGCGGACGACCGTGTGGAACAGGTGCAGGCGCCGCTCGTCCCAGCCGAGGACCTGGGTCAGCACCTCGACACGGTCGCCCGCGTACAGCTGGCCGAGGTGGCAGATGTGAGTCTCGACCGTGTAGTAGCTGCCGCCGCCCTCGATGTAGGCCCCGTCGACGCCGATGTGCAGGAGCAGCGCGTCGGTCGCGTCGGCCATCAACTCGAGGTAGCGAAACTCGGTGACGTGGCCGTTGTAGTCGATCCAGTCGGCGGGAACCTCGCGCGAGAGCAGGCGGAGCGCCCCGTCCATGGCGCGTCGGCCCCGCTAGCCGTCCACGGCGGCCGGCTCGGCGCGGAGATCGCGCACCACCGGCTCGGCGCCGATCGCCTCGTCGAGGCAGCAGAGCACGTACCCGTAGCGGAGCATCGTCTCGATCCGCTCGCGTGGCAGCTCGTGCCACGGCAGCGTGTCGGTAGCTAGCTGGCGCTGGAGCTTCATCAGAGCCGTGACCACGTAGCAGTTCCACACCTCGGGCGGGAGTGACATGACCGACTCCCATCGATCGCTCGCGATCGTTCGCACGTCGTCGAGGACCCTCCCGGCCGCGGCCGCGTCGCCGGCGATCCCCTGGGCGTTGGCGCGCTGGCCGAGGTGGAACGAGGCCCGGCGCAGCTTCGGCTGATTCGTCGGCTCGACCAGGACGATGCGAGTTCCGTACCCGGCGACGATCACGATGCGGAGCGCCCGCTGGATCTCCGTGCCGGCGAGCTTCCTGGAAGCGGCGTAATCCTCGACCAGCCGCGTCCCGAGCACCGTGGTCAGCGGGCTCAACGCGTCGAGCTCGGCGGCGGCGCCGGCCGACGCCTGCCACACCTCCCTGACCCATTTGCGCCCGTCGCGCGCGAGCGTCTTGCGCATCTCCCGCCGGGTCATCCGCCACGACTGACGCTTGTCGCGCTGCTGCGACTTCACCGCCGCCACCCTACCAACGGCCCGAGGCGGGGGAGGGCACGAGCTCGTGAGCGTAGGATGCAGCGAGTCGCTCGAAAGATGAAAGATGACCACTGAACGATCAATCGAGTCGATCGAATCGCAGATCGAGCTGCGTGGTCTCCGTGCCCTGCTCGCGGTGTCTGACTGCGGGTCGTTCCGGGCGGCCGCCGCCCAGCTCGGCTACACCCAGTCGGCGATCTCTCACCAGGTGGCCGAGCTCGAGCGGGCTCTGGGTGCGTCGCTGTTCACGCGGCCCGGGGGACGTGGACAGGTGACGCTGACGCCGGCGGGGGAGGCCGCCTACCTGCACGCGCGCCGGGCGTTCACCGAGTTGCATGCGCTCGAGGTCAGCGTCCAGGCGACGCAGCGGGGCGGGCCGACGGTCGTGCGTGTCGGGGTGTTCCAGACCGCCGGCGCGGAACTGCTGCCGACGGCGCTGCGGCTGCTCCGCGACGAGTGGCCGGGGATCGAGGTCGTGCTGACCGAGACCGACGACGATCCGCGCCTGGCGGACTGGCTCGCCGACGGCCGCCTCGACCTCGCGCTGACGATCAACCAGCAGCCCGACGACCGGATCGAGCTGATCCGGCTGTTCGACGATCCGTGGGTGGTGCTGACCCGTCGCGACAGCGATCTGGCCGGTGCCGAGCGCCCGAGCTTCGACCTGCTCGACGGGGCCGACGTCGTCGCGTGGACGCACCGCTGGGAGCTCCAGGTCGAGCTCGAGGCCGCGTGGCGCCGGCGCGGCATCGACCCGCACGTCGTGTACCGCACCGACGACAACCTGGCGCTCCAGCGACTGGTGGCCGCCGGTCTCGGCCATGCCTGCATCGGTCGCTTCGCCGCGCAGCGCGCGGTCGATCCCTCGCTCACGTGGCTCGAGCCGCCGGACGTGCTCAGCACCCGCACGGTCGCGCTGTGCCATCCGCGCCGGCGCATCCTGGCCGAGGCGGCGCGCGCTCTCAGCGCGGCGTTGCGAGCGCAGTTCGGCAGCTGAGCAGAGCCGGGTTCGAAACGTCCGGTGCGGATGGGAACATATGTTCGATGAAGGCGCCCTACGTCGAACTCCATTGCCACTCGGCGTTCTCGTTTCTCGACGGCGCCTCGCTGCCCGACGAGATCGTCCCCGCCGCGCTCGAGCTTGGGTACGAAGCGGTGGCCCTGACCGACCACAACACGGTCTCGGGCTCGATGGAGTTCGCGGTGTCCGCGCGGGCGCTCGGACTGCGGCCGATCCACGGAGCCGAGATCGACCTCGCGCCGGGCGAAGCTCCCGATGGACGCCACCTGACGCTGCTCGTCGAGGACGCGGCCGGCTGGTCGAACCTGTGCCGGATCCTGACCCGCGCGCATGCCCACACGCGGGAGAAGCCCGGGCCGCCGTCGCAGGCGTTCGTCGAGCTCGCGGACGTCCTGGAGCACGCCCAGGGGCTGGTGTGCCTGAGCGGCTGCGCGCTGCGCGGGGTGCACGACGAATTCACGCTCAGGCGCCTGCTCGACGCGTTCGGTCCCGATCGTCTGCGGGTCGAGCTCCAGCGGCCATTCCTGCGCGACGATCGCGCGCGCAACCGGCGTCTTCAGCGAGTCGCGGCGCGGCTCGGCGTGCCGTGCGTGGCCACCGGGAACGTGCACGCGCACGCGCGCGCCCGAGCCCCGCTCCAGGACGCGCTGGTGGCCGTGCGTCTGCACACCACGCTCGACGCCTCCGAGCCCGAGCGGCGCGGCAACTTCAGCCACGTGCTGACCTCGCCGGCGGCGATGGCGGGTCGATTTGCCGACCATCCGGAAGCGGTGGCGGAGACGCTGGCGCTGGCCGAGCGGCTGCGGTTCGATCTGACCAGCGACCTCGGGTACCGGTATCCGGGGGCGGAGGACGAGGCGGCGATGCGCACGCTCACCGGGCTGTGTCAGTCGCGACTGGAGGATCGGTACAAGGGCGCGGGCACGGTGCGCGCGGACGCCACCGCGAGGCTTGAGCAGGAGCTAGGGATCATCGGGCGGCTCGGGCTGCCCGGGTTCTTCCTGCTTCACCACGACATGCTCGAGTTGGCCCGCGAGGTGGCGCTCGAGGTGCGTGGTCCCGACAGCGTTCGCAGCCTGCTGCCGCCCGGCCGGGGTCGGGGCTCGAGCGTCTCCTCGATCGTGTGCTTCCTGACGGGCCTCTCGCACGTCGACCCGATCGCCAACGACCTGCTGATCGGCCGGTTCCTGAACGAGGAGCTGACCTCGCTGCCCGACATCGACCTCGATTTCCCGCGCGACATCAGGGAGAAGCTGATCCCGCGCGTCCACGAGCGCTACGGGCACGACCGCTCGGCGCTGGTGGCAGCGTTCCCGACCTACCGCGCCCGCGGGGCGATCCGCGAGCTCGGCAAGGCGCTGGGGCTGCCGCCGGGGGAGATCGAGCGGGTGGCGCGGGGCAGCGAGGGCTGGGACGCGCGCGAGGTCGACAAGGACATCACGAGCGCGCGGGGCGGCTCGTCGGGCCGGTGGGCGTGGCTCGCGCGGCTGGCCGCCGAGGCCCACGGGCTGCCGCGCCACCTGAGCCAGCACTCGGGCGGGATGATCGTCGCCACCCGCCCGCTGATCGACTGCTGCCCGATCGTGCCCGCGGCGATGGAGGGGCGCCAGATCGTTCAGTGGGACAAGGACTCGTGCTCGGACGCGGGCTTTCTGAAGATCGACCTGCTCGGGCTCGGGATGCTGTCGGCGGTCGAGCGCTCGGTCGAGATGATCGCGCGCACCCGCGGAGAGCACGTCGACCTGAGCCGGATCCCGTACGACGACCCGGCGACGTACGAGTGCATCCAGAGCGCCGATACGACCGGGGTGTTCCAGATCGAGAGCCGGGCGCAGATGCAGTCGCTGTTCCGCACCCGGCCGGAGAACCTCAAGGACATCACGATCCAGGTCGCGATCGTACGGCCGGGGCCGATCCAGGGAGGCGCGGTCAACCCGTACATCGAGCGCCGCCAGCGGCTGCGCGTCGATCCCGACTACCAGGTTCCGTACGAGCATCCGTCGCTCGAGCCGGCGCTGCGCGAGACGCTCGGCGCGATCATCTTCCAGGACCAGGTGATCGAAGTCGCGATCGCGTTCGCCGGGTTCTCGCCCGGGGAGGCGGAGGGGCTGCGGCGGGCGATGAGCCGCAAGCGCTCGGACGCGGCGATCGAGGCCTACCACCGGCGGTTCGTCGCCGGCGCCCGCCAGCGGCACGATGTGGACGAGGACACGGCCGAGCGCGTGTTCTCGATGGTCCGCGGGTTCTCGGGCTTCGGCTTCCCGAAGGCGCACGGCGCCGCCTTCGGCCTGCTCGCCTACCAATCGACGTGGCTGCGCGTGCACTTCGGTCCCGAGTTCCTGTGCTCGCTGCTGAACGAGCAGCCGATGGGCTTCTACCCGCCCGACGCGCTCGTCCACGAGGCCCAGCGGCGGGGGATCGAGGTGCTGGCGCCGGACATCAACGAGAGCGCCGCCGAGTGTGAGATGGAGGGGGGCAGCGTCCGGATCGGCCTCGGATACGTTCGCGGCGTCACCGAGCAGGAGGTGACCGAGCTGGCCGCGGTCCGCGCGGCGGGAGGGCGGTTCCGGAGCCTCGCCGAGCTCGCCTCGCGCGCGAGCTCGAGTGCCGCCTCGCTGGAGATGCTCGCCTGGTCGGGGGCGTGCGACTCGCTCGTGCGGGATGCGCCGACGTCTTCGGCCCGCCGCATCGCGCTGTGGCAGCTCGGGGTGGCGACGCCCGGGAGACGGGTGCCCGGTGGGGTGCAGCTGGCGCTCCCGCTGGATCTGCCGGCGCCGCCCGAGCTCCGATCGCTCACGCCGTGGGAGTCGATGCTCGCCGATTACGGCACGATCGGGCTGACCGCGGATGCGCATCCGATCGCGCTGCTCAGGGAGCGACTGCCCCAGGGTCTGGTCACGAGCCGCGAGCTGGGGACGCTGCGCCACGGCACCCGCGTCGCGGTGGGCGGGCTCGTGGTGGCGCGCCAGCGCCCCGGCACCGCCAACGGGATCGTGTTCGTGCTGCTCGAGGACGAGTTCGGGACGATCAACCTGATCGTTCCCGCGCCGATCTACGAGCGCCACCGGCTGACCGTGAGGACCGAGCCGCTGATGCTCGCCGAGGGCAAGCTGGAGGCGCTACCGGCGGCCGGCGGCGCGATCAACATTCTCGTCGACCGGGTTCAGCCGATCGCCGCCCCCGACCACCTCGTCGCCGAGGTCAAGGACTTCTCGATGCTCGACGAGCAGGTGCGCCGCGGTCTGGCGGCGCAGAGAAGCTCGCGTGAGACCGACGCCGAGGACTTCCGGGCGGTGGCGCCGCCGGTGATGAGCTTCGCTTCGGGACGGCGGCGCTAGGCCACATTCCTAGTAAGGTGCCGCTCCGTGCTCGCCGTAATCCTGTTCGCCGCCTTCTGGGTCGTGCTCGGGCTCGGGGTGTTCCTTCTCGGCAACCGCGGCGGCGCGGCGGGCCCGGCCCGGGGGGAGCCCGGATACCGCAGCCGGCGGCTGATGGGGCTGGTGCTCGTGATCGTCTATGTCGGGTTCGGGATCGTGCTCCCCGTCGTGTTCCTGCTCGGCAATCGCAACAGCGCCAACGCCCAGGTCGGCGGGATCAAGCTGACCGCTGCCGAGAGGCGCGGGCGCGAGCTGTTCGGCGAGCACTGCGGGCTGTGCCACACGCTGGCGGCGGCCAACGCGGTGGGCAAGGTCGGACCCAACCTCGACGTGATCCAGCCGACCGAGCAGCTCGTGCTGCACACGATCGCCAACGGATGCCTGCAGAACCCGCCCTCGGGTAGCCAGGAGGCTTGCCTCGGCGAGGGGACGATGCCCGCCGACGTCGTCCAGGGCGTCGACGCCACCGACGTGGCGCAGTTCGTCGCCAAGGTAGCTGGCAACGAGTAGCGCCGGCGCCGGCGCCCGCGCGCCCGGGCCCGCGGCGCTCCGAAACATCCTGGCCACACAACCAGGCCGCATTCTGCGCGGAAATGGTGAGGGATGAGACGACATTCCGTCCGTACCCACTGTTAGGATCGCCGCCGAAACTGAATCCGCGCCGCTCGACGTGCGTGAGCGGAGGGAGCGGGGGACCCGAGTTGTTGGGGCGAATCGTGCTCGTCCGTCAGCTAACCCCGTAAGTACGAGAAAGAGGTCGGCCAGATGCCCCAAGCTGGCGCTGCCGCGCGTGCGCGGCGCCGGAACGTTGTGCCGTGGTGGGAGGAGCTCGATAGCGAGGCGTTTCGCGAGTTCCGGGCCGCCACGATCGCGGAGCCGCTTCCGCCAGCGGTCCCGTTCTCGCCCGAGCCGGAGTTGGACATGCACCTCGAGCGCCCGGTGACGTGGGCGCCGCGCGCGGAAAACGGCCGGCGAACCGTGCAGATCACCGGCCGTGGCGCCGAGCGGAACCTGCCCGTCGCCCGTCCGACGCTCCGCCGCCACGAACGCGCCGGCTTCAAGCCCGACCGCACGGCGATGTGGGCCGTGCTCCTCGGCCTGCTGCTGATCGTCGTGGCGGCCACGAGCGCGCTGCCGCACTGAGCGCCGCCTCACTTACAGACCTCGCGCTCGGCCCTGATCCAGGGTTTATCCCTACGCGTATATAAAAGTATTGGGCGGAGGCTAAGCCGCTCAAAAAGTAGTGCAGCCCCTACTTGTGCGGGCACAGCGGCACAACTAAACTTATCAACCGTAAGCAGGTCTCGAAAGTGAAGGGCATGACGGCCCTTCAAGCCCCCGGACCTCCTGGTGGTCAACTATGAAGACTTCGATGAGCAGGTTCCAAATCCATGACGACCTGACTGCCCCTGAGGGCTCCGTCCCCGTACTGCGGGGGGCGCTCGCCACGGGTGGTCAGCTGCCGAACTTCCTCGGCGTGCTGGCGGGTTCGCCCGCCGCACTACGGGCCTACGCCCGCTTCCGCTCGGAGTTGCGCCACGGCAAGCTGACGCTGCCGACGCTCGAGCGGATCGCGCTCGCGGTCGCCGAGTATTACCAGTCCGAGCCGGGGATCGCGATGCATTCGCGGACCGCCCGTGCGGCGGGACTGGCGCTCGACGAGGTGGCGCTGGCCCGGCAATTCAACTCGAAGGATCTGCGGGAGGCGGCGCTGTTGCGCTACCTGCACGCGATGCTCGAGGAGCGCGGCCGTGCTCCCATGCACCTCCACGAGGAGGCGCGTGAGGCCGGCTGGGACGATGAGCAGATCCTGGAGGCGATCGCGACGGTCTCGCTCGAGGGGTTCACCGCGATGGTGAACGTCGCTGGCGAGGTGCCCGTCGATGGTTCGAGCGAGGCATCGCGCGCGTTGCAAGCTGCCTGAGAGCGTAAGCTCTGGTTGGACACAAGATGGGAGCGCCCGAGGACACGGCCGAGTCTGATCGCGGCGAAACCCGCTCGACAGGGTGCTGTCCCCTGTACCACGAGGCGGTCGAATTGGTCGGCCGCCGGTGGACAGGGGCCATCCTGGCGGTGCTGATGGAGGGTGCGCTGCGCTTCTCCGAGATCGCCCAGGCGGTGCCGGAGCTGTCGGACCGCCTGCTGTCCGAGCGGATGAAGGAGCTCGAGCGCCGCGGCATGGTGGAGCGGACGGTCATTTCCGGACCGCCGCTCAAGGTCGAGTACGCGCTGTCGCAGATGGGACGGGACCTCGAGCCCGCGCTGACCGAGCTCGAGCGGTGGGCCAACCGGTGGCTCGCCGATCGTCAGCTCTCGGGCCGCCTGTAACGCCCGGGCAGCCAGCAACGTTCTAACGCCCGGGCAGCCAGTAACGTTCGCCGCCCGATGGCGACCACCGCTTCACCGCTCACCGCCGACGACGTGCGGGCGCTCGTCCAGGAGCGCGACATCCGGTTCATCCGGTTGTGGTTCACCGACATCCTCGGCCAGCTCAAGGCATTCTCGATCAACGCCACCGAGCTGACCGACGCGTTCGAGGGCGGCATGGGGTTCGACGGGTCGTCGATCACCGGGTTCAACCCGATCGAGGAGTCGGACATGATCGCGTTGCCCGACCCGACGACGTTCAGGATCCTCCCCTGGCGCCCCGAGGAGCAGGGCGTGGCGCGGATGTTCTGCGACATCATCACGCCCGAGCGCACGCCGTACGAGGGCGACCCGCGGCACGTCCTGCGCCGCGCGGTCGAGCGGGCCAAGGCGATGGGCTTCGACCACTACTACGTCGGCCCGGAGCTCGAGTACTTCTACTTCAAGAGCCCGAACTCGACCGAGGTGCTCGACGAGGGCGGCTACTTCGACCTGACCACGCTCGACGCCGGATCGGACCTGCGCCGCGAGACCGTGCTCGCGCTCGAACAGCTCGGGATCCCCACCGAGTACGCCCACCACGAGGTCGGCCCGAGCCAGCACGAGATCGACATGCGCTACGCCGACGCGCTGAAGATGGCCGACGACTGCATGACCTACCGGATCACGGTCAAGGAATACGCGATGAAGTACGGGCTGCACGCGACGTTCATGCCCAAGCCGTTGTTCGGGAAGAACGGG
>Ga0335073_10005648_pt1 | contig 17556 bp, 14 predicted proteins | sample Lox_Sample_22_FD_207093 | JGI IMG/M metagenome (GOLD analysis project Ga0335073, IMG submission 207093) | Soil microbial communities from Loxahatchee National Wildlife Refuge, Florida, United States - Lox_Sample_2.2 | ecosystem: Environmental > Terrestrial > Soil > Wetlands | place: USA...
CGTCATCAGCAGCGTGACGAAGCCGCACATGTTGCAGTTTTCCCAGGCCATGATGGTGGGATCGTCTTTGTACCGCACTCCGGTCAGTGTGTTCTTGTGGTTCAAAACGGCTTCAATGTGCTTTTCGTACGTCTCGATGATTTTCGGATCAGTGAAAAAATCGTTGAAATCTTTTTTCTGCGCCCAGGCAACATATTGACCGATGCCCCCACCTGTGCAGGTTGCGCAATCCCCCACCAGGGTCATGATGAAGCGGATCCCGTGCTTGCGACCTTCCGCCAGCGCGTAATCGATGGAAGCGAATGCTTCGTCATTAAAAACTCCCGGCCGTGGCTCAATGCAGCGCTCACAGCCCACCGAGTCGCCCATGGTTTGCGAACGTACGACCCGCGCGCCCATTTCTTTCGCCGTATCGAGTGCGTCATCGATTTCCAAATGGCTGGGATATCGCGGCCCCATGGGATCATGGGGGCCGTAGCCCACTAGTCCTAACCACTCGATATTTGGGCCGCTGTAACGGAAAGGTTTGTCCGCAAGCATCAGTGAAGTCCCGGAGCGCGTGACGAACTCCGCGGGTTGATTTTGCGCCTGTTGCGCAAAAACTGTGGGTGCCGAGGGCGCGACAATGGCAAACACCATTGCAAAAAGGAACAAGAAGCCGCATCTGTACTTCTGGCCGCAATCCCGAACTTTGGACGTTGTGCCAACTTGCTGCGGCCGCCACGTCACTGTCTTTGCCAAGAAACCCTCCTTCGAGTTCATCCTCGCTTGAGGTTTACATTCAATGGCACGAGGGGTCATCGGTGAACTGGCCGCTGGCTATCATGGCGCCGAGCGCTCTTCCGCACGCAACCAGGCTCTGATCCAAGGGATCGTTCTTCAACGCGTCGGGATCGATATACTTCATCTTCGATCGATCCGAGACATATTTGTCATTTAGCCGCTTCATCTTCTCAAACGCATTCGTCGCCGACTGCATGGCTTCCTGGTCCGCATTGCTGGTTGCCGCCACCTGCGCCAGCCGCAGGCTCCTGGTTGCCTGCCCTTGATACGGCGCCAGGCCATCACCGGTCACGGGATAGCCGTTTTCGATCAGGCTGGCCAGCACGCTATGCCATTCGCGGATCGTGCTCATAGCTTCGATTCCTGCGCGCAGAAAGTCGGGGGAAAGCGCCGTGCTGGCCGCGGCCCCGGCCGCGGTCGAGGCGACCACGCCACCCGTGCCCGGCAGCGCCAGGGTTATCTGATTTCCCTGATAGCTTACCGCCGCGTTTGCCGCCCGGGCCAGCGCCTCTACTTCCACATAGTTCCTTCCGTTCATCTGCGTCACAGGAATGCTCCCCGCGGCGCCCTTCACGATCAGCGATTGAATCGTTCCCTGCGGTAATGCAACCACGGGCAGCATCAAGGCCGCTGCGGCAAACACACAGGCAACGCGCGCGCTCCGGCTCATCTTTCCTCCTCCGGGTACTGCTACTGGAACCGCTATTTTAGATAATTGTCTCGATTTCGGCGCTGTTAGGCTGCCTGCACTCGTGAATTTCCTGGATGGAAGATGTCACGATGGGCGTACGGTATTCGGGATGGTGAAATTCCAGACGCATGCCGCGGCCGACGAAGTGCATCTTCAGCATGGAGCCGCCCCAGGTCGAGCCAGCTATCACCACCAGGACCGGCTCAGGGCAATACTCGGGATGGCCGGAGATCAATGCATTGCTTCGACCCAACAGAACCGCGGTGTAGCTGTGATTTTGGGTACGGATCAGGAGAACCGTTGCAGGCGGCAGATCCTCGAGATTTACGCCTCCCTCGATCTCCGACTGTACGATGTTGTGATTGACATCATCGCTCAGGTTGGGATGGGGCGCGAACATAGTGGATCGATGCCTCACGGTCTGCCCAATGATAGCAAGAGATGGACGCCAAAGGCAGGGATTTGGTTTGCGCCCGGGGCACGTTGGGGCCATTACCTTGTGGGCAAAGGACACCAACCAGCTGGCCTGCGTGCTTGCCGATCAGGACTAGCCAGCCACTTCCAAGGGTAGTTCCGATACACCGAGATTTGGGTAAGCCCTAGCGCTCATCCCCTACTGAACAGTGAGGTTAAAGGTCGCCGTATGGCTCAATCCGGTTGTCGTAGCTGCCGTAACGGTCACGGTAGAGGTGCCAACCGGCGTTCCCGGATCGCCCCCGCCGCCACCGTTAGTGTTGTTACTGCTTCCGCCACAGCTGACGGAGACCAGAACGATAGCGACGGCCGCACCAGCGAGGATTGTCCCCAATCGTCTGCGCCCGGATGACACGCCGAGCAGAACCACGCCCGCGAAGACCAGGCCCAGATTGCCTGTCCAACGCTGAACTTTGTTGGCCACCGCAGAACGCGGCGCCGTGGTGGTGATCGTTAGCGTGGTTTGTCCGCTGCCTGTCAGCGAGGGGGGATTGAAGCTGCATGTGCTTTCCCTTGGCAGGCCTGAGCAGGACGAGGACGTAAAGTTGATGGTGCTGTTGTAGCCGGGATTTCCCGTCACCGTGATGGCGAGAGTCCCCGATCCGCCCGGCGCGCCAATGGTGACACTGTTAGAGGCAGGCGAAACGGTGAAATCAGCCTGCACGTTCACGGTTATGGGTGCCGCGGTGGAAGCGAGGTAGTTGCTGTCTCCGGCGAACTGCGCGCTCACCGTGTCCTGTCCCAATGGCAGGGCTGATGTATTTAACGTGGCCGCCCCGGTGATGCCGTTGCCAGTGACCTGATTTCCATTTAAGGATGCAGTTCCCAGTTGCGTGCTGCCGACGAAGAACGTGATGCCTCCCGTCGGAAAACCGCTTGTAGGTTCGCACGGCAAATCAGCGCACAAATTAAAAGGCGCGCCCGCAAACGCCGGACTTGTCAGAGTGGCGGTGAGAGTCACACTGTTGCCCTGCAGAACTGCGCCGGATACAGGTTGCAAAGTGGCGCTGGTAGAAGCTTGCGTAATGGTGAACTTCGCGGCGGCCGAGTTGCTGGCGTTGAAACTGTTATCCGCCCGGTACTGTGCAACCAGGGAATGTTGGCCGGCACTGAACCCAAAATATCCATTCGGGGTGATGGTGTTGCCCTCGCTGTTCAGGTTCAAAACGCCGACAGAATTGCCTTTATCAATAAACTCGACACTTCCTGTGGGTATGCCTTGGCTCGATTTGGACGAAGCGTCGGCTCGCATGAGGACGAGGCTACCGAAAGGACCCCCAGTAAACGGAACCAGGTTTCCGCCCTCAACCGTAAACAGGCTTAGCGTGGTGCTGCTGTCTTCGGGTGAGATCGTGACACTGATGGGGCTAGACGCCGGGCTTGCCCCAAAGACTGCATCTCCGCCGTACTGGGCGGTCAGGGTATATGTGCCTCCAGGTAAATCGCTGACTGCTGCAGAGGCTGAGCCGTTGTTAAGGGTAAGGAATCCGGCTTGCGCGGGTGGAAAAGCGTCAATGAAACCCGGCGCGCTGATAAGGCTGGTTTGAAGCGAGACATCACCGGTCGGCGTCCCAGTGCCGCTATTGGGGGCAACCGAAACACCCAGGTTCACCGACGATCCGTGGGTTGCGTTGATTGAGCTGGGAGTGAGCGTCGTGGTGGTAGCGCGGAAATTGATTGTGGCCCAGTTGTTGACGAGGTTATTGACATTCACCGATCCGAGGCCGGTGGCCAAGTCGTACCCCACGGTGCTGCTGAACCCAGTCACTCCCGGAACGCTGTTGTTTCCCACAGTGACATCGTTAAAGACACAACTGCTTCCCGGCAGGCCAGATGTCTTTGAAGCATTGCACTGCGATAGCGTGCTGTTCTCTGCCCCAGCCAGACTATAAAGAACGTAGTTTGCCTGCCCTTGAGGGGCCCCTGACTTTTGATCTACCAGGGCCATGACGCTGGCGAACGATGGTGTCGACGCGGATGTGCCGCCAATGATGTACAGCGTGATGAAACCTTGATCGTCTGGAACGCACGAACCTTCAAGGCAGAGAAGATAGCCATCATGACCTGCCGCAGTCAGCGCAACATCGGGAACGTTGCGAAAGTTATTGGGCGGAATCCCGCTCACTCCTGACTGCCAGGACGGTTTAGAAAAGAAGATGCTGGTACCACCGCCGCTGGACCAGAGGCCTGCAGTTAAGCTGCTTTCATTCCAGACGTCTTCGGGGATGTACGAAAGTACGGAACTCCCGTCCTGGTTATTTTGTGAGCTCCAGTATTTGCTGGACTGCCCGTTCTCGTTGAACTCCGTGCCACCTACTGCCACGGTGAATCCGCTGGAGGCGAGTGCGTTGATGCCGGGCGGGTTCTGTGCAGGCGGCAAGTTAGGGTTGTCGCAGCCAGCCGCGCCGGAGTCTCCAGAGGCAACAAAATAAGTAATTCCCTGGGCAGCTGCTTGCTCGGCCAGGCTAGCCTTGCTTTGCAGTTCGGCGTTGCCCACGGCCTGCTCACAGATGCTGAAGCTTTCGGTCATGATCTGGCCCACGTTTTGGTCGATGGCGTAGACCTCAGAGAGGTCGACACCATCGGTGGTATTGGTGGTGGCGGAGAGCACGAAGTCAATCTGCGCGTTTGGCGCGAGCGCTCCCGCCCAGGTATTGTCAAGAGTTGCCTCGGCCTCCTCTCCACCACCAAGGTCCCCGGGGTCAGGACCGTTCAAGATCGTCTGCACAGTGCCGCAGCACAGAGGATCAAATTGCTCTTCAAAGTCGCGAACATCTTCGCCGCCATTGAAGAGATTGCTGCGCCCAAGTACCGCGATTGTGACGCCTAGTCCGGCGATGCCCTGGGGAAGCAGCGGCGAAATATTGTAGATCTTCGAATAGTCTGCTGGAGTAAGTGCATGTGTCCCATCGCTAAATGTGATCTGCGGTTGGGAACCTTTCTCAATCTTGGCCCGAACCCGAGTTTTCGAGATTTTGATCTGAGGCTGTTTCAGAAAGTTATGCAGCGAAACCACGCCCGCCACAGCCGGTACCAACGCGGCAGGAATCTCTGGGTCGCTGGCGTTCGCCCAGTGGCTCTCGCCGTTCACCAGATACTTATGGATCGTGGTGTGGAACGCCTCCTGCACCTGCGCCGCCGTGCCCGAAAACTCGATTGCCGTTCTTCCCTTGGTGACCTGATTCACTGTGAAGCTGTGGTTTTGCAGCCACGCGGTGATGGTCTGAATGTCCGAGTCTGCCGGTCCGAACTGCCTGCCGAACTGTTCGGGCGTGAGCCACTTGTGATAGCTGGCTGAGACCTTGTCTTGCTGATCGTCAAGGAGCTTCAGCAGCGCCGCGTCCTGCTCGGGGCTGCGTTTCAAGACCAGCAGCATTCGTTCCATAGGCAAGTCCGCAGGTGCCGCGCCTTGGTCGAATTCGGCGCGCGCTAACGGATGGGTGTTGCCCTTCAATCGAACCAGATTGCTTTCGTTCACCGGCTGCTGGATCAGCGGCTGGGTCGGAGTTTGGGCAACAAGTAAAAGGGGACCGGCCAGAAAGACAAACAGGGCTATGGACAGAGAAAGACGCGTGGCGGCGGACGACATACAGATCTCCTGGGATCGGGTCTATAACCAGCAAGACCGTCATGGTGGACGGTCTTCGCAAAGCCAACTACAAGCCGTAAGACAAGACCCCCTCGTCCTGCCACGTCTAGGGCAATCAGCCAGCCTTGTGCAAGCGCGCGGAATGTGCGCCTGCCTGCTGGTGGGCGAACATGATACCGCAAACCTGGCGAATGTAAATAGGCGGGAGATATTACAGCCGCCGGTTGACAGGGAGATGTAACAAATCCACAATGCGCCGTCAAACAATGCATGTTTAGGAGGAAGCCATCCCTCATGCGCAAGGCAGCTGCGAAGTCCCTCTATAGCGTTCACCCGGGTGTGGCGATGGTCCAGAAATGGGTTGCCGAATTGCCCGAGAAAACTGGGCGCTCACTGGAACAATGGATCTCACTGGTGGAGAAGTCCGGTCCTTCCGACGAACAGGCCCGCCGCGAGTGGCTCAAGAACGAGCACAAATTAGGCACGAATAGCGCCGCGTGGATTGTGGAACGGGCCGCTGGAAAGCGCGGCGAGCAGGACGACCCTGAGGCCTATTTGCAGGCCGCCGAGAAATACGTGGAAAACATGTTCACCGGGAAGAAATCTGGCCTGCGCGAGATCTACGAACACCTGCTGGAGCTCGGCATTAGCTTGGGAACAGACGTAAAGGCATGCCCCTGCAAGACTATCGTTCCTCTATATCGAAATCATGTTTTCGCCCAGCTCAAGCCCACAACCAACACGCGGATCGACCTGGGTCTGGCATTGGGCGGCAGGAAAACTCCGAAGCGGGTGATCGATACCGGAGGGCTTGCCAAGAAAGACCGCATAACGCATCGGATTGAGATCGCCAGCTTGAGTGATATCGATCAAGACGTGAAGCGCTGGCTGAAGATGGCTTACGAACTGGATGCCTAGAGAGTCGGCAGAGAACGATCCGGGAAAGTCACCAGGTTCAGGAATTTTCTCTATAAATAAGAAGCGCCCCGATGACCCGGTTTGAGTCATGGGACGCCCGAACAGCCCTCCCCCAGAACTGCTCGATCGTGAAGTTACGCCTCACCGGGTCTCCTGTAAATCGCACGATCGTGCCACCGGCTAGCACGAAATGGCTATGCCGTTTTTCATATTGTTTTCACAAATTCCTGGGCCAGGCGCGAGGTAGACTCGGCGGGCTCAGGCTTCCTGACCGTGGAACTCTCCGAGGCACGACTGGCTCGCTTTCGCCTTGAAGAGCAGCTGGCCTTTGACGCAAAAGCTTTGTTGCAACTGTGCATGGGATTGCACACCGAAGCATGCCAGAGGTCCGGATTGTCAAGTAAGTTGTTTGTATTCAGCACTGGGTGGACATTCGCGTTTGGTAGTTGGGATGCACTAGAGGCTACGCTGTTTCGTGTGGCTCAAGCTGCGTCGACCCACAATGGGCGAACGCGGCAGGAAATTTGTAAGTGGCTCTTAGGAGGAAGTTATGAGGCGAGGTCTTTTGCTGCTTTTGTTGGTTCTGGCATTGCCGGTTGCCGCTATGGCAACCAGCGTGGATTTCGGGAACACGGGGGGCTTGGTCACAACTAACGGTTCAGGCGGTTTGAACATCACTTCGACCTTGACAACCGTATCGGGGTTGGCTGGCGGCCCATTCGCTGGCACGAACCTGGGAACAGTGACGATTACGACCGGTGGCATTCTTTCTGGAAGCCTGGCCAACGGAGCGACACTGGGCGCGGGCACGATCACCATCACGGGCAATGGCTCCGACGGAGTTCCCAGCGGCGTTCTGTTTACGGCCTCCTTCACCTCGGCGACTTGGACTTTGTTCACCAACCCAGCCAACGGTGCCAACTACTACGTGTTGACCGCATTTGCCGGCAACGGTTTCACTTATCAGGGAACGGTTGTGGTTCCCGGTCACGGTCTGTTCGGTGGCCGGGTTGCCTTAGCTAGTGGCGATACCACGGTCAACACAGCCCCAGAGCCCGGCACCCTCGGTCTGTTTGGTAGCGGTTTGGTCGGAGTTGCCGGATTCGTGCGCCGCAGACTACGCCAAGCCTAGCGCCAGCGTTTTTGTTTCGGTTTTACCAACAAAAGCCACTCGACTCAAAAGCCTTGCCGCCAAGCGGCAGGGCTTTTTTCTTCCAGATTTTCGCGCTTCCGCATGATTTCTCGCCTCATCGCGATAAATCCTTGAAGGCGCGATCCTCGAGATATTGTCTGCTGGGTTTCCTCTCTTCTTGCGAATCGCTCGGCGGTCACGCAACCGCCCTGGTTACCCCCGTAATCTGCCTTTCCGGGATTGCAATTGACGCCCTTGGCTCACGTCCTTAAATTCGCCACAGGGGGTTGTATGAAGGACATTCACGAGGTTTTGCGGCGCAAGCAAGCCAAGTATGCGCAGCTGGGCAAGCAGATCGAAGCCCTGCAGCAGGCGGCAGAGAAGCTGCGGGAAGTGGCCCCGCTGTTGGCCGAGAGCGATGAGGACGATGCTGCTGTCCTGGCCGAAGCCGACGAGCAGCCCAATGCCATGGCGGCCAAGGCGGGATCTTCTTCATCGCAAACAACCGCTAAACCTGCGAACCGGGTACCGCGCTGGCCGTAAGTCTCGACCGCCCGGCCCAAGAATCGGCTCTCATGACGTTTCAGTCACTTTTAGTTTCAAAGGACGAGCAGGCCACGGCTGGACTCACGCCTGTGCTCTCCAGCTTCGGCCTGGGAGTGCAATGCTGCGGATATCCTGACGCGCTTTGCCGTCTGACTGACCAGAAATTCGACATCGTAGTTGTCGATTACGACGATCCTCATAGCGCAGCCTTGGTATTACAGAATGCCTATCAGGCCACATCTGGCAGCCCGGCTCTGACGGTCGCGCTGCTCGGCGACAAGTCCAAAGTGCGCAACTGCTTTGGCGCTGGAGCCAACTTTATACTTTACAAGCCAGTGGCAGAACCACAGGCCATGGCAACTTTGCGCGCCGCAACCGCCCTAATGAAGCGGGAACGGCGCCGCGCTTTTCGTGTTCCCGTACAAGTCCCCATGCAAATCCACGTGCAGAATGGCGGGGAGATGGAAGGCATTCTTCTTGATTTGAGCGAAGAAGGTCTTGATGTGCTCGCCGCCAAGCCGCTGTGTCCTTCGGCCATCATCACCGTGAAGTTCAGTTTGCCTGGCGGGGACGCGGTTGAGATCCACGGAGAAGTCGCTTGGGCAAATCCTAACGGCGAATCCGGTGTGCGCTTTACTGACCTTAGCGATGGTCTGCGCTCCACTCTGGCAAGCTGGGTGAACGCTAACGCTCCCGAGCTGCCGCCGGAAGATGCAGACCCAGTCGCCCAATGCAAATTGAGCGACCTGAGCCTGGGCGCGTGTTATGTAGAAACGGAATCGCCGTTCCCGGAAAATTCCGGCGTTCTCCTCCGCCTGAAAGTTCAGGAGATCGAAGCTCAGGTCGAAGGACGCGTGCGCGTAATGCACCCGGGCTTTGGGATGGGAATTGAATTCGCTTCGCGCACCGAGGAGCAACGCGATCGTGTGGGCTCATTCATCGCGGCGCTGACCGGCCAGCCAGGCCTCACCCCAGAACTGATGATCGCGCCGCGGGCGTTGGCCGCGGGCGACGGCGAGAACTATCCCGGGTCATCCGGAGAATGCGAAGATGCTCTGCTCGGACTTCTGCAAAACCACTCTGACTTGGGCCAGGAAGAATTTCTGCGGGAACTGCGCGGGCAGCGGAGTCCGGAAGAAGTACCCTCCTAATAGCCAAATTAAAGATCACTACTGCCCCAGGCACGCCTAACTGAAAAACACGTGGCCGTCGTCGTTGGAACCGCTTGACGCGAGTTCATGGGACGCGATACGATGGTTCATCGTAGGGGTCGTCAGGAATTTCTATGCGGCCACTCCTAGTTCTTGGATTTTCCTTCCTTCTGACAGCTCTCGCGCCGCGCGTAAGCGGTAGCGATACGCTTTGCCCAACGCCATTTCAACAGCGGAACACATGCCAGGCAGGGCACTGCAGCCAGACGGTCTACACTACCTCCTGCTCCATCGCGCAAAATGAAGTCCACACTTGCGCCGATTTTGGTCTGACGGTCACGTGCTGCGGTGGTGAGCTACCAACGTTGTCTCTTTATCCCTGTGGCATCCAGTCGACGAGCCTCCCCACTCTCGATCTGCTCGCTCGTCAATTCGGCGGAAGACGCGTGTTCGTGCTGACCTGCTCCCGGGGCTACTGGCGGCTAGGCGGTAATCGGCACGCGGCTCAATAGCGGAGGGCAAATCGATGCAGGACCGCTTCCGGACACTTCTTCTGCATGTCTTTCTGCTAGGTTCATTGACGACCTTGAAGTGCAGGGGCCAGGAACCACTCCAGCTCCACCTAATGAAATCAGTTGAGGTTGCGGGCCAGTCCGCGACGCTGATGATCGGCCCGTTCCAGTGCGATTCCGAGGGTGACGTCTTTTTGATGCTGCCTGCCGGAAAGGCTCTTCCGACGGCCATACTCGGAATTTCCGCCGACGGCCAGAAGCGGACGGAGTTCAGGCTCGCTGCAGCGCCAGGTTTTGAGAGGTCGGATATTCTCGCCTACAGCGTGGGACGGGATGATCGCGTTTATGTGCTAAGTACTAGAGACGGGCGTGATTCTTACGTCGTCAGTTTCGACAAAGATGGGAAATTCGGTTCTGCAACCAAACTCGAGGTTGCAAACGGCACGATCCTAAAGCGAATTGCAGCCAGCGACGGCACGAGTTACTTCGTTGGTGGGATGCGAACAGAAGGCGCAAGCCGAGCGGAAAAACAACTGGATGTAATACTCGACGCGCATGGTCGGATCATAGGCACCGTGAACATATCACTGGATGGCGGCGCGCCGAGCGGTCCAAGGGTTTCTCACCTCCCTTCGGCTCGGAGCGAGGAAGGTTCCAAAGAAACCACAGAAGCGCAGAAGCGGATGGATCTAAGCATCGTGCGCGGAGGCCAGGATGGGAACTTCTATTTTGCTCCCTTCGACCCTAAGGGTCCCGTGTTCGTGGTCTCCCCTTCAGGTCAAGTCGTGAGGCGGATCCAACTAACCGCCCCCACCGGGGCGGGATTTGAGTTACTTGACCTGGAGATTTCCGGGGGCCGGCTTGCTGTTGCCTACCAGGGGCAACCGCCGCCCGGGGGGACTGCGCCGGTCAGGATCTACGTCTATGAAGCCCAGAGCGGGCAGTTGGTGGCCGAGTATTTTCACGAGAATTGGGAGATCGGAGTTGCCCTGGCGTGCTATTCACCAAACGACCAGTTCACCTTCATCGCCGCCGACGAGAATGGCCGAATGCATTTGGTCACCGCTTCTGCCCGTTAGCATTCACCACTACGAGCTCGTCTCCGGTAGCGCCACCAGGGCCGCCAAAACCAAAGGGTCCGTGCGCCGTCTCTCGCACGAACCCCAGGTGCCCCTCGTGGGCTTGCTCCACCTCGTCAGTGGTTGCAGTGTAGCGGCGGGATATGGCGGAGATATTGCGCAATCGTGAATTTGTCGTGAAAATTGCGCGAATTTTTCCACATAATCAACACCTCAGAGTCGTTGGGAATCCTTCTTCCGCCGACCAGTCGGCTGGCTGCAACCAATCCTGGAGTTGCTCAATCGGCGGCGCTTAGGTCACAATTCCTCTGCAAATCTGATTTCGGAGAAGAATAACTGCGCCAACCGCTGGTTGCCAGCCCTGCCGTTTCCGGAAGAGAATCTCCGCGCCCGAATTGTGTGCCGCTCACGCCCTGGCTCTTCCTGCTGATCCTGGCCGCTGGTCTGGCCGTCGTGCTTCCCTTCTTGCTTTGGGGAAATCCTTCCGGCCATGATTTCGAGTTCCACTTGAACTCATGGATCGATGTGCTCAGCCAATGGAGACATGGCATCATCTACCCTCAGTGGGCGTGGCAGGCGCAATGGGGATATGGTGAAGCGCGCTTTATCTTCTATCCCCCGGCGTCGTGGACGCTGGGAGCCTTTATCGGTGCGCTCCTGCCCTGGTTCCTCGTTCCCGCAGTTTATGTCTGGATTGCCCTGACCCTTTCCGGATGCGCCATGTTTCTGCTCGCGCGCAACTGGCTTGAAATGCGCGATGCTGTCTTCGCGGCGATGTTGTATGCGGTCAATCCTTATTATCTTCTCATCGTTTATTGGCGCAGCGCGTTCGCAGAATTGCTGGCGGGCGCGCTTTTTCCGTTGCTTCTCCTGTACGTTTTGCGGCTGGAATGCGACGATCGCCGCGCGGCTCTGGCACTGTCTTTGATTGTGGCGGCGGCCTGGCTCACGAATATTCCGGCCGCGGTAATGCTGAATTACTCCCTCGCGCTTCTTGTTTTAGTCGCGGCCTGGTTTCATCGTTCGCGGCGAATTTTCCTATGGGGCGTATTTGCCGTGGTTCTCGGAGCCGCGCTTGCCGCGTTCTTTCTCGTGCCGGTTGCGGCGGAACAGAAATGGACGCAGATCGCGCAAGTCCTCTCGCCGGGGGTCCGGCCGCAAGATAATTTTCTGTTCACGTTACTCGCTGATCCGGACCATAACCGGTTTAACCTGTCGGTCTCACTCGTGGCCGCGGCAGAGATGGTTCTGCTCGCAGCGGCGGTTTTTTATTCCCGGCGCTGGCGGAGTCGTTCGCCCCTGCTTTGGAAAGAACTGGTGATCTGGGCGCTTGCTGCTGGTCTATTAATGTTCTCGATTACGTCCCTCGCCTGGGTTTTTCTGCCGAAACTTCGCTTTGTGCAACTTCCCTGGCGCTGGTTGCTTTGTGTCAACCTTGCCTTCGCCTTATTCGTGACCATGGCCTGGCGGCGCTGGCTGATGCGCGGTCTGCTGTACGGCATTATGTTGACGATGGTGGCCGTTGTCTGGAATCGAGTGCAGCCACCCTGGTGGGACGCGAAACTCGACATTGCCGAAATGGTGGAAAACCAGCGAACCTGGATTGGCTATGAAGGAACCGACGAATATGTTCCCGTTGGTGCTGATCCGTATGAAGTGAAACACGACGCGCCGCTGGTGAGATTTGCGGAGCCCGAGGAAGGGAGCGTCAAAATGGAAAAATGGGACCCGGAGACCAAACTTTTCACCGCGCACGCGACGCGGGCGGATTTGTTGACGCTGCGATTGTTCAACTACCCGGCCTGGAAAGTTGAAGTGAATGGTCGGATAGTGAGTGCTCAAAGCAAAGAACTCACCGGGCAAATGCTGATTCCGATTGAGGCCGGGGAAAATCTTGTTCGGGTTACGTTCATCCGCACCTGGGATCGAACTTTGGGCGGGGCAATTTCACTGATCGCGGTCGTATTTGTTTTGGCATTTCCCGCACAGCAGAAGTTAGGCAAGTTGGGTAGCGGGAGTTTTTGAGGTTCCCCTCTGTGGACCTCTGTGCTCATGGTTTTTGGTTTTCCCCAAATGCAGCGCGTACTGATCGCAACTTCGAACTCGGGTAAGCTGCGCGATTTTGCTGGAGCGGCTGCAGCGCATGATATTGAAATCGCCGCTTTGGCAAATTTTTCTTCATTGCCTCCCATCGTGGAAGATGGCCTCACCTTCGAGGCCAACGCCCGCAAGAAAGCGGAGTTCTACAGCCGCTACGTCCCGGGTGAAATTGTTCTTGCGGACGACTCCGGCCTCGAAGTCGATGCGCTGCGCGGCGCGCCCGGCGTGCATTCGGCACGTTATGCGGCGGATGATCCGCAGAACGCGGAGAGTAATACGGACGATGAGGCCAACAATGCGCGTCTATTGCGCGAGCTGCGAAATGTTCCGGCGGAAAAGCGAATGGCGCGATTCGTTTGTGTGATCGCGGCAGGGCGCGACGGAAAGACACTTCAGATTTTTCGAGGAACCGCGGAAGGAGTGATTCTAGATCACCCGCGAGGTGCGAACGGCTTCGGCTACGATCCGTTATTCTACTTTCCGCAAATCAAAAGAACCTTTGCCCAACTAACCGCAGAAGAAAAAGCCAAGCACAGCCATCGTGGCGCGGCGTTACGCAAGTTTCTGGAGTGGTACGAGTCCCTTCCTTGACTTCCCTTCTCTCGCGCCCGGATAATGAAAAGTTCGCGCATCATCTCTGAAATTGTCAGCGCGTAAGGAGCATTGGTGGCCACAACCGCCAGTCCGCCGTCTGCAATTCAAGTTCAGCAAGGGATTGCTCCCCTGCGCGCGGGCCAGGGATATTCCTTCTGGCTGCGCCGCCTGCACTCCCTCACCGGCATCATTCCGGTGGGCGCTTTTCTCTTTGAGCACATCCTGATTTCGAATGCCTCGGCGATTGGCGGACCGGCCGCTTATGCCCGCCAGGTACGCTTTCTGGCGAGCCTTCCGCTGGTTCCGGCACTTGAATTGTTTGGCATCTGGCTGCCGATCGCCTTTCACGCATTGTACGGTTTTTACATCTGGTATAGCGGCGAGAGCAACGTGAGCGACTACCCGTGGAAGGGAAACTGGATGTACACCGCCCAACGCTGGACCGGCGGAATCGCGTTTCTCTACATCGTATGGCATACCTGGACCATGCGTTTCACGGGAGTGGATCTGCACGAACTACCGGGCGCATCGTTTGGCAAAGTGCAGCATGAAGTGCTGCAAACTCCGCTTTTCTTGTTTTATGTAGTGGGTCTGATCGCCGCCTCATGGCACTTTGCTTATGGCATTTGGCTGTTCTGCGCTAAATGGGGCATCGTTCCGGGGGAGAAAGCGCAAAAGCGTCTTCTGGCCCTGTGCCTTGCCTTCTTCCTGGTGATGACCGGGGTGGGTTTGGGCAGCCTGATTACATTCCGGTCGCGCCCACAACAACCCACCGATTCTAGCGGCGCGACGATGGTGGAAGAAAGCCACGCGCAGGGAACCCCGGGCCGGTAGTTCGTAAACGAAAAATGGCAGCTCCTCGAATCATCGTGGTGGGCGGCGGGCTGGCGGGACTGTCGGCCGTCATCAAGATCGCTGAAATGGGCGGTGAAGTCGATCTGTTTTCCATCGTGCCCGTGAAGCGCTCGCATTCGGTCTGCGCGCAGGGCGGAATCAACGCGGCCAAGAATCTGAAGGGTGAGGGCGATTCCACCTGGAAGCATTTTGACGACACGATTTACGGTGGAGATTTCTTAGCGAACCAGCCTCCGGTCAAAGCCATGTGCGAAGCGGCGCCGGGGATCATCGATCTGCTCGACCGCATGGGCGTGCCTTTCAATCGCACGCCAGAGGGCCTGCTCGATTTTCGCCGCTTCGGCGGCACGCTTTACAACCGCACCGCCTTTGCCGGCGCAACCACCGGCCAGCAGCTTCTTTACGCGCTCGATGAGCAGGTGCGGCGGTATGAATCGGAAGGCAAGGTCAAGAAATACGAGCACTGGGAGTTTTTGTCGGCGGTGCTCGATGGCAACCGCGTCTGCCGCGGCATCTGCGCCATGGATCTACGCACCATGGAAGTGCGCACCTTCCCTGCTGACGCGATCATCATTTGCACGGGCGGGAATGGCGCGATTTTTGGCAAGTCGACAAATTCGGTCGTTTGCACCGGCTCGGCACAATCCGCCCTTTACCAGCAAGGTTGCTATTACGCCAATGGTGAATTCATTCAAGTTCATCCCACCTCGATTCCGGGCGAAGACAAACTGCGTTTGATGTCGGAATCGGCGCGGGGGGAAGGCGGGCGCGTCTGGGTGCCGAAGACTCAGGGAGACAAAAGAGAGCCCAAGGCGATCCCAGAAAAAGACCGCTGGTATTTCCTGGAAGAATGGTATCCAAAATACGGAAATCTGGTGCCGCGCGATGTGGCCACGCGCGCAATTTTCAAGGTCGTCTATGAATACAACCTCGGCATCGACGGCAAGCCGATGGTTTATCTCGACCTGACACACATCGATCCGAAAATTCTCGATCGCAAGCTGGAAGGCATTCTGGAAATTTACGAAAAGTTCGTTGGCGACGATCCGCGCAAAGTGCCGATGAAGATTTTCCCCGGCATGCACTACACCATGGGGGGGTTGTGGGTCGATTTCAATCAGGCCACGAACATCCCGGGAATTTACGCGGCGGGCGAGTGCGAGTATCAGTATCACGGAGCGAACCGGCTGGGGGCGAATTCGCTGGTTTCATGCATTTTCGGCGGATTCATCGCCGGGCCGGCGGCGGTTCAATATGCCCGTAATGCCGCAGCGGCATCCAGCAATGGCCATTTCGAAGCCGAGAAGAAAAAGCAGGAAGAAAACAATGCCCTGCTGATGAAGAACGAAGGCAACGAAAATCCCTTTAAGCTGTGGCAGGAACTCGGCGACGTGATGACTAAGGACTGCACGGTCATCCGCTACAACAAGAATTTGCAGCAGACCGATGCCAAGCTGGTGGAATTGCTCGAGCGATTCCGGAAGATCAACTTGAGCGACCGGTCGCTGTGGGCGAATACTTCGGTCGTCTTCACGCGGCAGCTTTATAACATGTTGCAACTTTCGCGGGTGATTGCGCAGGGGGCAGCGCTACGCGACGAATCGCGTGGCGCGCATTACAAGCCCGATTTCCCCGAGCGGGATGACAAAAATTGGCTGAAGACGACGAAAGCGTATTTCGCCCCGGATGCCGATGAGCCTAAGTTTGAGTTCGAGCCGGTGGATATTTCGCTGATTCCGCCGCGGGCGAGGAAATATTGACGTTTTTGAGTTTTTGTCTTTCGGGGCTAGCGCCAAAAGCTAATGGCTGACCAAAAGGTTCTCTTCAAAATCAAACGCCAGGCCAATCCCAAAGCCGAATCGCGCTGGGAGGAATTTGAGCTTGCCTATCACCCTGGCATGAATGTGATCTCCTCGCTGATGGAGATCGCCCGCAACCCGGTCACGCGTGAGGGCAAGGCGACCACGCCGATCACGTACGACTCCAACTGCCTCGAAGAAGTCTGCGGATCGTGCGCCATGCTGATCAATGGGCGCGCCCGCATGGCCTGCTCGGCGCTGATCGACAAACTCGAGCAGCCCATCCGGCTCGAGCCGCTGACGAAGTTTCCGGTCGTTCGCGATCTCGCCGTAGATCGCAGCGTTCTTTTTGAAAATCTCAAAATCGTAAAAGCGTGGGTCCCGATCGATGGCAGCTACGATCTCGGGTCCGGCCCGCGTATGACGATGGAAGAGCAGGAAGCAGCCTATCCGCTTTCCCGCTGCATTTCCTGCTGCTGCTGCATGGAAGTCTGTCCGCAGTTCAATGACGAGACCGGGTTCGTGGGTGCGGCGACGATTTCTCAGGTTCGGCTGTTCAATACGCATCCTACGGGAGCCGCATTGAAGCGCGAGCGTCTTGCCGCTCTTATGGGCGATGGCGGCATACAAGATTGCGGCTATGCGCAGAATTGCGTGGAAATCTGCCCGAAAGGCATCCCGCTGACTAAGTCGATCTCCGAGGTTGGGGGCGCTGTCATGAAACAAGCCATCGGTGACTTGTTTCGAAAGTGACGGCGTCTTGGGGGCGCGAGGCGAGCGCGCGAAGCCGGGAGTCCGAAGCCGTCATCCCGAGCGCTGGCCGCGAGGAATCTCTCTCCGCGGAAAAAACAAACAAACCACAGAGTTACACAGAGGAAAAATCCCAGGGTCACGAGTTGCCGCGAATTGTCAGCCCTTGGCGCGGAGAATTGTCATTCGAGTAATCCGGGCGCTGGTTACCCGAAAATCACATCTAGAAAAATCTAGCAGTTAAGGCGGCCCGGGCCGCTCATCCGCGCGCCCGCACTGGCAGCCCATTTGCACTCATACAGACCGATTGCCACGCTGATGCTGGCGAGGTAATCAAGGGTAACCCGGGAGAAGCCCCCAAGTCACCCCGGACCGGCGAAATAAGTCCTTGCGTTTCTACGGTCCCGATTTAGAATACCCGCCTGTTTTGCTTTCGCGCCGAAAGCGGGTCGGGCCAGAGGCTACTTCGTGAAGAAACAGATCAAACGCGCCGCATTACTTTTGTTCTCTCTGGCCTTCGCTACCAGCGGCCAGGGGTTTGCGCTCGATCAGTACATTCCTCCGCGGCACCTGCATCGGACGA
>Ga0335073_10005650_pt1 | contig 17553 bp, 14 predicted proteins | sample Lox_Sample_22_FD_207093 | JGI IMG/M metagenome (GOLD analysis project Ga0335073, IMG submission 207093) | Soil microbial communities from Loxahatchee National Wildlife Refuge, Florida, United States - Lox_Sample_2.2 | ecosystem: Environmental > Terrestrial > Soil > Wetlands | place: USA...
GCGGGGATGGCGCAGTCGGAGAGGACGAGGGGGCAGGTAGAGGAGCCGCGGATGCCGAGCTTGTGTTCTTCGGCGCCGATGGTGAGGCCGGGGGTGCCGCGCTCGATGAGAAATGCGGAGAACTGGCCGGGCTGGCCGGAGTCTTCCGCGATTTTGGCGAAGACGATGAAGAGATCGGCGAAGCCGGCGTTGGAGATCCACATCTTCTCGCCGTTGAGAATGTACTGCGCCCCGTCGGGCGAGAGGCGCGCCTGGGCGCGGATGTTCATGGCGTCGGAGCCGGAGGAGGATTCAGAGAGCGCGTAGGCGGCGATGGATTCGCCGGAGGCAAGCCTGGGCAGGTACTTCTCTTTTTGCGCGGGGCTGCCGTACCAGACGACGGGGAGGGTTCCGATGCCGGTGTGGGCACTGATGCTCACCGAGAAGCTGGCGCAGACCGCGATGCGGTCGGCGATGAGCGCGGAGGTGACTTTGTCGAGGGCGAGGCCGCCGTACTGCTCGGGGATATCGACGGCGAGCAGGCCGAGGCGGCCGGCTTCGAGGAGGAGCTCGCGAGTGGCCTGAAAATTTTTCGATTCGATTTCGGGGACGCGCGGGAGGATGGATTTCTCGGCGAATTCGGCAGTGGTGCGGGCGATTTCCTGTTGCTCGTCGGAGAGGTCTTCGAGGGTGAAGATTTCGCCGGGGGCAGGGGTGGTGAGCAGGAAGCTGCCGCCGGGGGCGAGATGCGGGGTCGTGGAGGTGGCCATGGATGACTCCGAAAGACGAATCGTACGCCGGTTGGACGAAATTTGGGGGAATCAGGTGGTACGGAGGCCGGCAGCGCGGGCGAGCCTGGCCTGGCGGTCGTCAAAGGTCCAAAATCGGGAGGCTTTCAGTTCGAGGGCACAGGCGACATGCAGCGAGTCCAGCGTGCGCGATCCAATGCGCGCACCGTAGCGATCCGCGAGGTCGGAGGCGACCGCAAATGCGGCAGGCGGAAAGTCCACGCGGCGCCATAGTCCGGCCGCATTGTCTGCGGCGAGACTGCGGCGCGCGAGGTCGGCTTGCCTGGCTGCGATCCGGCCACGAAAGCATGCCTGGGAGATGGCATGCGCGATCTCAGCGTAATGGAAGGGTGTGAGCCAGATTTCAGGCCTGGCGTTCATGCGGCGCAGCGCCTCGGAGGAATGCACATCGAGGAGGTAAATCGAAGCGAGAAAGCTGGAGTCGGCGTAGAGCGTCACCAGCGGTTCCGATCCTCGATATATTCATCGACGACATTCAGTACGCGATTGCCGAAGATTTTTTTGAGGCGGGCTTCGAAGTCCGGCCAATGTTTTTCTTCACTTTTTGGCTTATCGATTGGCGTGATCTGCGCCAGGGGCCGATTGCGCTTGCGGAGGCGCAGCGTCTCGCCCGATTCGAGCCAACGCTCGATCTGGCGGGTGTCGCGAAGCTGGCGCATGGTAATTTCACGCATATCGCTAATGTGACACAGAATGTGACACATTAGCAAGGATCCAGTGTCGCGCGAAGAGTTCAGGCAAGGTTTTCGAATATCCCGGCCGCCCCCATGCCGCCGCCGATGCACATGGTGACCAGGCCGTAGCGGGCTTTGCGGCGGGGCATTTCGGCGAGCAGAGTGGCGGTGAGTTTGGCGCCGGTGCAGCCGAGGGGATGGCCAAGGGCGACGGCTCCGCCGTTGACGTTGACCTTTTGGGGATCGAGGCCGAGCTGGCGGATGACGGCGAGCGCCTGGGCGGCGAAGGCTTCGTTGAGCTCGACGAGGTCGATCCGGTCGAGCGAGAGGCCAGCTAGTTTGAGCGCTTTGGGAACAGCGAAGACGGGCCCGAGCCCCATTTCTTCGGGATCGCAGCCGGCGGTCGCATAGGCGACGAGGCGGGCGAGCGGGCGCAGTCCGAGCTGGGAGGCGCGTTCGGCGGAGATGAGGACAGCGGCAGCGGCTCCGTCGGAGGTTTGCGAGCTGTTGCCGGCGGTGACGATTCCTCCGGCGTGGAAGACGGCGGGGAGTCTGGCGAGGGCGTCGAGGGTGGTGTCGGCGCGGGGGCCCTCGTCGGCGCGGAACTCGGTGGTGACGTTGTGGGGCTTCGCGCCGTTGGATACGGTATTTGTAACAGAAACTGGCACAATTTCAGCGTCGAAGCGGCCGGATTGCTGGGCGGCGAGGGCTTTCTGGTGGCTCAGGAGCGCGAACTGGTCGGCATCGTCGCGGGTGATGGAGCATTTTTTCGCGACGCGCTCGGCGGTAAGGCCCATGGTGAGGTAGGAGCCGGGGCGCCGATCGACGAGGGTGGGGTTGGGGGCGATTTTGTGGCCGCCCATGGGCACCATGGACATGGATTCAGTGCCGCCGGCGAGGATGGCATGGGCGCGGCCGATGCGGATGCGCGCGTCGGCGAGGGCGATGGCCTCGAGCCCGGAGGCGCAGTAGCGATTGACGGTCATGGCGGAAGCGGAGACGGGCAGGCCGGCGCGGAGCGAGGCGACGCGGGCGACGTTCATGCCCTGTTCGGCCTCGGGCATGGCGCAGCCGAGGATGACGTCGTCGATCTCGGCGGGGTCGAGAGCGGGAACGCGGTCGAGCGCGGCGCGCAGGGCCGTGGCGGCGAGGTCGTCGGGACGGGTATTGCGCAGGGCTCCGCGGGGCGCTTTGCCGGCGGGAGTGCGGAGGGCGGCGACGAGGACGGGGTCAGTCATGGGGATTCAACTCCGATCGAGACGAAAGCTTGACCACAGAGAGCACGGAGAACGCAGAGATTTCTCTGTGGAGGGGTGAGTCAGTTACGCAGCGGTTTGCCGGTTTTGAGGGTGTGAGCGATGCGTTCCTGAGTTTTGCGTTCGCCGCAGAGCGAGAGGAAGTGCTCGCGCTCGAGGTCGAGGAGGTATTGTTCGCTGACCGGCGTGCCGGGGGTGATGGCTCCGCCGCAGAGGATGGTGGCGAGGTGGGTAGCGACGACGACGTCGTGGTCGGAGGCCTGTTCGCCTTCGCGAAGCATGTGGATACCCAGGCGGAGCGCGGCGAGGACCGCGTCGCCGGGCGCGGGGATGTCGGTGCGCGGCAGCGGTGCGGTGTAGCCGGATTCGGCGAGGGCGACGACGCGTTGTTTGGCGTCGTGGAGGAGGCGATCGCGGTGCATGGTGACGGCGTCAGAAGGCAGGAGCAGGGAGAGCGATTGGGCTTCGTACGCCGAGGTGGAGACTTTGGCGAGGGCCAGATTCTCGAAGATCGTGCGCATGGTGTGATGGAGCTCCACAGAATCGCTGCGCGAGGCTGCAGGCGCGGCGGCCGAGGCGAGCGAGAGAGCGCGGAGTGTCATCTCCTTGCAGCCGCCGCCGGCGGGGATGAGGCCGACGCCGGTTTCAACGAGGCCCATATAGAGCTCGAGGTGGGGCTGGCGGAAGGCACCGTGGAGGGAGACTTCGCAGCCGCCGCCGAGGGTGAGGCCAAAGGGCGCGATTCCCACGGGCACGGGGCAGAACTTGATGGCCTGGGTCATCTCCTGAAAGGCGGCGATGTAGCCCTCGATTTCGTCCCATTCCTCATCCTGAGCGGCGAGAAGCAACTGGACGAGGTTGGCGCCGGCGGAGAAATTGGCGGCGTCGTTGGCGATGACGAAGCCGCGGAAGTTGCGGACAGCGTCGGAAGCGGGGTTGAGGTGCTGGCGGAGGAAGTTCACGATGTCGCCGCCGAGGGCGTTCATCTTGGTGTGGAACTCGATGCAGGCGATGCCATCGCCGATGTCGATGAGGGAGGCGCCGGGATTTTCGGCGGCCACGCCGTAAGCGCGTTTGGCGCGCGCGAGGGTGATGACGGCGGAAGGCGGCTCGACGGGGACGTAGCCGGCAGTGCGGGGATCGAAGACTTCGGCGCCGGAGCTGCGGTACCAGGTTCTTTCCGAGGTTCTGAGAAGCTTCTGGAGGGATTCAGGAAGGGTTCGGCCCTGGGCGCGGAGTTTTTCCGCGGTGTCGGCGACGCCGGCGGCGTCCCACATCTCAAAAGGCCCGAGCTCCCAGTTGAAGCCGGCGCGCATGGCGCGGTCGACATCGGCGACGGAGTCGGAGATTTCGCCGAGGCGGTTGGCCGCATAGAGCCAGAGGTCGGGGAGGATTTGCCAGTAGAAGGCCGCGGCTTTGTCTTTTTCCGGATTGCCGGAGAGCAGGGCGCGGATGCGCTCGGGGAGGGCCTCGATGGGTTTGACGACGTCGAGGGCGGGAAGCTTCGGTTTCTGCGCGGGGCGGTAGTCGAGGGTGGCGAGGTCCGGGTTTGCAAGGTTCAGGACGAGGCGTTCGTCGTCTTTCGCGCCGCGGACTTTCTTATAAAATCCCTGGCCGGATTTGTCGCCGAACCAGTTACGTTTGAGCATTTCTTCGAGAAAGTCGGGGAGATGGACGTCGGAGCGTTCGTCGCGGGTATTGGCGGCGAAGTTGCGGACCACCGAGCCGAGGACGTCAAGGCCGACCATGTCGGCGAGGCGGAAGGTGCCGGTTTTGGGCCAGCCGAGGGGCTTGCCGGTGAGCGCGTCGACTTCCTCGATGGTGAGGCGCTGAGCCTGCATGACGCGCAGGGTGTTGAGCATGGAGAAGGCTCCGATGCGGTTGGCGATGAAGTTGGGGCGGTCGGCGGCGGGGACGACGGTTTTGCCGAGGCGCACTGCGGCGAAATGCGCGACGGCATCGACGGCTGCGAGATCGCTGCCGGGCGTGGCAATGATTTCGAGGAGCTGCATGTAGCGGGGAGGATTGAAGAAGTGCGTGCCGAAGAAGCGCGGGCGAAGGTCGGCAGGGAGGGCCTCGGCAAGGGAGGCGACCGGCAGGCCGCTGGTGTTGGTGCTGAGGATCGCGTGGGGGCCGAGGTGCGGGACGACGCGGGCGAGGAGATCGCGCTTGATCTGGAGGTTTTCAGCGACGGCCTCGATGATCCAGTCGCAGGAAGCGAGTTGGTGGAGATCGTCAGTGAAATTGCCGGTGGCGATGCGGGAGAGGAAGCCAGGCGCGGCGAGGGCGGCGGGTTTGGATTTTCTGAGGGCTTCCAGGGCTTTGGCGGTGAGGGCGTTGTCGAGATCGAAGAGCAGAACGGGAAAGCCCGCGTTGGCGAAGTGGGCGGCGATGCGCGCGCCCATGGTTCCAGCGCCGAGAACGGCGATACGACGGATGGGAAAGGCGGTGGTGGAGGGCGCGGACGCGGCGGCGGAATCGGCGATGACGGTGGCCATAGGCGGTTTCTCCCAAACAGAACAAGCTAACAGCAGGCAGTATCCAGGAGCCAGTGGGGCGGGTGCCGCAGGCAATATGGTAGGCTGCGGAATCGGCGCGCGGGGCCTGTGAAGCGGTGCTGTGGCGGCACTTGCGCGTTCGGAAAGGAGCAATGCGTGATGCGACGTCTTTTGTCTCTGCTGGCGAGTTTTGCCCTTTTGTGCCCGTTAGTGTCGGCCCAGTCGACGTGGGTGCCGGACAAGGCACACAGCGAAGTGGATTTCTCGGTGCTGCACATGGGCCTGACGAGGGTTCACGGGAAGATCGGGAACATCGGGGGATCGATTGCGCTGAACGAGTCCGATATCACGAAGTCCACGGTGAGCGTAACCATCGACGTGAACACGGTGGATACAGGCGTGGCCGCGCGCGACAACGATCTGAAGGGCGCGCACTTTTTCGATGTGAGCCAGTTTCCGACGGCGACGTTTGTGAGCACCAGCGTGACGAAGAGCGGCAGCGGGCTGACGGTGGTGGGGAATCTGACGCTGCACGGGGTGACCAAACCGGTGACGCTGAACGTGGAACAGCCGGTGGGGCCGGTAAACGGGATGGGGCACAAGGAGCACATGGGCTTTTCGGCGACGACGACGCTGAAGCGGACGGATTTCGGGATCGCGCCGAACTTTCCGGCGGCGATGGTGGGCGACGAGATCGCGCTGACGATCGACCTGGATGCGGTGAAGCAGTAGGGGTCGCCGGTTCTGCTGAAGATCGCAGAGGTGAAGGGCGCGGCGGCTTATGATCGCTGCATGGAAGCCCCGCTGCCATTGCCGGCGCTGCTCTCGCAGGCGTATGTGGCGTTTGCGATCGAGTTCGACAACGAATTCGAACACCAGACGCCGCACCGCACCACGAATTTTGGGAGGACGCCAGGATTCGAGCGGGTGCCGTGGCTGGTCTCGATGCCGTTGTGGCTGCGCTTTCTGCGTTATGTTCCGCTCGAAGGAATCACGGCGGGGGAGCTGCAGGCGCAGCTGGCGATTTCGAAGAAAGGGTGGCAGATCTGGCTGGCGCGCCTGGCGAAGTGGTGGGGGTACCTCGCGATCGAGGATGGGGATGCGACGAATCGCGCGGGCCGCGCTGGTCCGGAGGCGGTCGTGCGTCCAACGCCTGGGGGCCGGCGGGCGATCGAGGTGTGGCGAACGCTGATTCCCCTGCTGGAGAGCCGGTGGAGAGAACGATTCGGCGAGAAAGCGGTCGCTGCGATGGAAGACGGGCTGAGAAAGGTTGCGGGCGGGCTTGGTTCCGAGGCGCCTGCTCATTTCGCGATCCTGGAACACGAGGATCGCAGGTCGCGGGCGGCGAGGATGCAATTGCCGGCGCGCGAGCTGCCGCTGCCGGAACTACTGACAAAGGTCCTGTTGGCATTCGAGGCGGAATTCGATGGGAAATCGGCGGCGTCTCTGGCGGTGTGTGCAAACGTGCTGCGCGTGACTCCCGATGAAGGCGTTCGCGTGCGCGATCTGCCGCGACTGACGTGTCTTGCTGAGATGGGAGTGGCTGACGCGCTGCGGCTGCTGGGGCGTCAGGGTGTTGGGGCCGTTGGGAAGGATCCCTCGGGAGGGCGCGCGAAGTTCCTGGTGCTGACGCCAGAGGGAAGGTTCGCGCGCGAGGCGTACCTGCCTTTGACTGCGACCATCGAACGGGAATGGAAGCGGCGCTTCGGCGAGGAGACGGTGGGGCAGCTGAGAACGGCGCTGGAAGGGATCGTATTCGGACGGGATGGAGGTCCGTCGCCGCTGCTGCGCGGGCTGACACCGCATGCCGATGGATGGAGGGCATCGCTGCCGCCACTCACCGGGCTGCCGCACTTCCCGATGGTGTCGCATCGGGGAGGATTTCCGGACGGGAACTGACGATGGAAAGAAATCCTGCACCACGGAGTGCACAGGGGAGACGGAGCAGCAGGGATCCGCTGTCGGCGATCGGCAGAAAGGTCGACGCAGTAAGCCGGACAGCGAAGGAGCGGTTGGACTGGCGCCTGATGAAGCGAATGTGGAGCGGCTGGAGAGCTATGGCGGTCGCGGCGGCGATGGTGCTGGCGGTTGGGGAGAGTGCGCGCGCGCAGGAGCAGGACGCGGCGCGGTATTCGGCGCCGCAGCCTGGGAAGCCGCTGTGCACGCTGAGGATTCACGTGACGGGCTTTCGCAACACGAAGGGCGTTGCGGGTGGAACGGTCTTCGCCTCACCGGCCGGGTGGCCGGAGGACAACGCCAGGGCGCTGGTGCATGGGCCGTTTCCGATTGAGGGAAATCAGGCGATGGAGGTGTTCAATGTGCCTGCGGGGCGGTATGCGGTGGCGGTGATTCACGACGAGAACGAGAATCATAAGCTGGACCGGAATTTTCTCGGGATCCCGAAGGAAGGGTTCGGGTTTGCGAACAATCCGAAGGTGCTGCTGACGGCGCCGTCGTTCAACACGGCGGCCGTCGAGGTGAGCTGCCCGGAGACGCAGATCGAAATTCGGCTGATCTACAAATAGCGGCCGGAATCAGGCTGCGGTGCTGCCCTCGCCGGAACCGGTGGTTGTCGCGGGCGGCGTAGCCGGAGACTCAGGCGACTTGCCGCCGGGGTTGACGAGGTCGCGAAGTTCCTTGCTCGGCTTGAAGTAGGGAACCTTCTTGGCGGGGACTTCCACCTTGGTTCCGGTCTTGGGATTGCGGCCGATGCGGGGCTTGCGCTGGCGGATGCGGAAGCTGCCGAAGCCGCGGATTTCAATCTTATCGCCGGAGCGAAGCGCGCCGATGACGGAGTCGAAGATAGTCTCCACGATGATTTCGCTGTCGCGTCGCGTGAGGTCGCCGAGTTTGGTTACTTCCTCAACCAGATCCGCTTTCGTCATGGACGGATGCTCCCGAGTCGGAATTGGGTCCCGATAACCATTTTAGATGCAACCGGTTCGGCTTGCATAGGGAGGGGGGATGCGGCCGCAGGAGGCGGCACTTCCCGGTGGAGGGTCGAATCGCGACATCCCGCCTGCGGCTCCGGCTCCGGTCCTGCGACGCGCATGGCATCCTCACCAGACCAGCGGCACCATCCGCCATCGGGTCTTCTGGCAGTATTCGCCGTAGCCGGGCAGCTCTGCGAGGAGAATCTTCTCCTCATTCAAAATGCGGGGCACATAGACGAGAAGAGTCAGGGCAAAGGCGGGCAAGGTGGCATACGAGCCCAGGGCCAGGGGGATAAAGATCCACATCACCGCGCTGAAGGCATACATGGGATGACGGATCAGGCGGTACGGGCCGCTGCTGATCACCTGCTGGCCCTGCTCGACGCGGATGGTGCGCCCGGCGTAGCGGTTGGTCCAGAGCACCCATGCGACCGCGAGCAGGGCCACGAGGACCATCCCCAGCGCGAAACCGTTCAGGGCGAGGGGTTCCGCGCCCATCCACCGCCGCGACCATCCCAGCCGGCGATCCAGGCCGGGCAGGGTGAGCAGTCCAGCAAAGACCAGGTACGCGAACGCCATAATCTGCTTCTGCGCGCGCACCTGCTCCTTCGCCCGCAGGCGCCGCTCGACAAGATGCGGATCGACTCGGAGAAAGAACAGGAAGAGAGCGACAGCGGTGGGGACGAGGACGGCCAGGAAGGCCCATCCCTGCCACCAGCGCACGGTTCCCGCAGGCAGAAAGAGCAGGGCAGCGATCAGCGGCGTCACGGCGGCGAAGCGTAACCCGACCCGCGCCCGCAGGTGAGGCACAGATACATCAGTTTTGGGAGGAGTTCCTGAGGAGGGATGGGTTGTGCGTGCCTGGAGCATCGCTGGACTCTCCCTGCCGAGCCGCCCGGACGTTGCCTCCAGCATAGTCCCGATACGTTCGCGCGGAGCGAGAATCCGTCAGGACTGTGCGAGGTTCTGTGAGGCCGGTGCTATCGCCAGAGGAAATAGAAGCCCGCGTGGTGGTCGAGGATTTTGCCGGGATTCGGGAAAAGGTCTTCGCCGTTGGAAGTGAGGATGTCCCAGAGCGAGCGGTGGTAGACGATGGGCTTGACCACGGTGGGCTCGCCGTGGATGCCGACGGAGCGGGCGGTTTGGAGCAGGGCCACGCGGAAGCCGCCGGCCTCGTCGATGAGGTGAAGAGGCAGCGCTTCCTGGCCGGTCCAGACCTGGCCGGTGGCGAGAGACTGGACCTGGGCGACGGGGAGATTGCGTCCGACGGCGACGTCGTGGACAAACTGGCCGTACATGTTGTCGACCAGGCCCTGAAAGTAGACGCGCTCCTCGGGGGTGAGCTCGCGGGAGGGATCGCCGGCATCTTTGAGGGAGCCGGCGTGGATGACTTCGGGCTTGAGTTTGGCCCACTGCAGCAGGCCGCCGTAGTTGGTCCACTCCATGATGACGCCGATGGAGCCGACCACGCTGGCGTCGTTGGCGTAGATTTTGTCGGCAGCCGAGGCGATGTAGTAGGCGCCGCTGGCGCCTACGCTCTCAATGGAAGCGACGATGGGCTTGCGGTGATGCTCGCGGATGCTGAGGACCTCGTGGTAGATCTCCTGGGAGGGCGCGGCGGCGCCGCCGGGCGAGTCGATGTGGAGGATGATGGCCTTGACGGAGCTGTCCTCGTTGTAGCGGCGCAGCTCGTCGACGACGGTGTCGGCAGAGAGAATTTCGCCGTCGATGTCGACGACGGCGATGTTGCCGCCGAAGGCCGAGAATCCATCGCCGGAAGCCGAGAAGGAGCGGGAAGCGATCACCATGAAGGTGACGACGACGGCGCAGAAGCCGAGAAAGAGGCCGCCGCCGACGAGGAACCAGATCCAGGCGCGGCTGCGCCGCTGGGGGGGCGCGGGCGGATAGGGGTAAGGCTGCGGGGCGCCGGGAATCGGTTCAGCGGGCTCGTTCATATGGGGGGAAGTGTAGCAAGTCAGGAGGCAGGAGTCAGCAGATAGCAGACGGTGATCATAAAATCCGTTGCGCCGGCGGAGAGAGACGGGATTGTCCCGGTCATCCGCAGCAGGGAGGTGACGCGCTGGGGTGAACTCAGGAGAGAGCGAGAGCGAGGACGGTGATGTCGTCTTCCTGGCCGAAGTTCTGGGCGGCGTCGGCGATTTCCGAGGCGCCAAGGCGGGTGAGTTCGAGGAGCTTGTCGAAGCCGAGGAGCTGGCGTTTGGCGCGGGCTTCGGGGACGCCGTCGGAGAGCAGCACGAGGCGCTGGCCGGGGTTGAGATGGCCGGCGATGGTCGAGTAGGTCTGATCGGGCTCGAGGCCGAGGGGCAGAACGCCGGGAGCTTCGATCTCCTGGCCGTCGATGTAGGGGTTGAGATGGCCGGCGTTGGAGAAGCTGAAGTCGCCGTTCGATTCGACGCGGACGCAGCAGGCAGTGGTGAATCCCATATCGCTCTGGGTGAGGAGAACCTGGTTGAGGCGCGAGAGGATCTCGGAGGGATGGCGGGAGCTCTCGCGATTGAGCGCGCCGAGGATCAGCGAGACGCGCATGGCAGCGAGCAGCCCTTTGCCGCTGACATCGCCGACGATGGCGACGATGGAGCCGTCGGGGCCTGGTGAAACGAGGAAGAAATCGCCGCCGACCTCCGAAGCGGGCCGGTAGGCGGTCTCCACGGCGTAGCCGGGCGTGGCCTGACGGGACCGGGCGAGAAGCAGTCCCTGGAGGGTCTTGACGGCGTGGAGCTCGCTGGCGGCTTTGGCGCGAAAGCGGGCGAGACGGATGGTGCGAACAACGAGAAAAACGAGGAGAGTGATGGAGAAAGCGAAGGAGACGACTTCACTCCAGCCGATGTTGAAGGCGTGGATAGGGGTCTGCTGCGCGGAGATGACGGCGTTTACAGAAACGGCGTGCGCCAGGAAGAGGAGATAGACGGCAAAGCGGTAATAGTCGAAGGAGGCGCTGACGAGGAGGGGAATCGAGAGCAGCAGGGCGTCGAAATTTCGCCTGCGAACGGCGATCCAGAGGGCAAGCAGAGGCAGCCCCATGGTGGCGGGGGCGGTGAGCGCTTCGGAGAAGACGCCGAGGATTGCGCTGACGGGATTGGTGATGGCGTGGGTGGGGGTCCACCAGAGGGTGTTGAACATATCGGCCGCAGGCCAGAGCAGAAGGGCGGCGTAGTAGAGCGTGAACCAGCGGGAGCGGCGAAGTCCGAGGACGATGCGGACGAATTCGATGAGGGCGACGATGCCGACATAGCTTATGCCTTCGCCGGGGAGCAGGGTCCAGAAGGAGGTGGGGACGGCGCGGGTGAGGGTGAGGAGGGTCAGGATCTGGTAGCCGGCCATGCAGGCGAGCGCGATCGCCAGGGCGTGGTATTCGGGCTCATCGCGAACGGTGAGAGCGAGGGCGACGGTGATGAGCAGAACCAGAAGGACGAGGGTGAGGTTGGTGGTGTTGGAAGCGTAGTTGCGGAAGCTCTGCAGGGCGTTGACTGCGGCGACTTCCTTCGCGGGACCGAGATAGACCTGGCTGACGACCGAGAGGCCGGCGGCGGGGAAATCGCCGCGATGGCTGGAATGGCCGGCGCGCGCGCGGATGGCGATGACGAGATCGCCGGAGCCGAGGGCGGAGTCGGGGATGGGAAAGATGAACTGATTCGCGACGGCGTTACGGCCGTCGCCGGTGAACGCCCCCCAGCCGCCGATGCGGGTGCCGTTGACGAAGAACTCGTCGCTGCCGAACATGACGGTGGTCATGAGGGCGAGATTGCGCGCGGCGGGAGGGATGTGGACGTGGGTGCGGTACCAGATGGCGTTGACGTCCTTCATGCCCTGCGCGACAGGCGGCAGGTCGGTGTTGAAGACCTGCCAGCGGCTGTCGTCGAATGCGGGCTGCGCCCACTGGGGGTCGTCGCCCTGATGAGCGAGCCACACGGAGCCGAGCTGGACGGGTGCGCCGAGGGTTGAGGCGTCGATGTTGCGGGGATTGAGCGCAGGGCGGTCCACGCTCTTCTGAGCGTGGGCGGGGGCGAGGGGAAGAATCGCGAGCAGAACCACCAGACCGCGCAGGCTGAACCGGAGGATGCGTCGCGGAGCGATCATGGAAACCTCAGACGGCGGCCAGAGCCGCGGCTTCGTCCTTGTGGAGGGCGGCGTACTTGTTGATGCCGACCATGGTGAAGACCTTCTGAAAATGCGGGGTGAGGCCGAAGATGCCGATGGTTTGGGTGCCCGTTTTGCCGGCTTCGAGGAGCATCTGGATGATGATGGCGATGCCGGACGAGTTGATGTAGTCGACGCCGGTGAAGTCGAGCAGGACGTGGCGGGCCTGGCCGTCGAGGCCGTGCCAGGCGCCGAGGATGGCATCTTTGGAAGCCGAGGAGATGTCGCCGCTGAAGGCGAGGATGGTGGCAGAGCTGCCGGAGGCGGTGGAAGCGGTGCGGGTGGTCACTCGGGTAGCGGCCTGCATTACTCATTCTCCTTATCGAGGCGGATTAAGAGGCGGACGAAGCTCTTGCCGGGAGGGCCCTTATACCATTCAGCTTCGTCGACGAGGCGCTGAATAAGAAACATGCCCATGCCGCGGAGGTCTTCCTCTCCGTGGACCTTGCGGTCGATATCCGGGACGTGCGGAGCGACGCTGACGCCGGCGCCGTCGTCGATGACTTTGACTTCGAGTCCGTCGGCAGAGGTGGAAAGGACGACACCGACTCCGAGGCTGCTGTTGAGATGATTGCCGTGCTCGATGGCGTTGATGCACGCCTCGCCGACGGCGGTCTTGAGGTCTTCGATGCGGTCCTCGCTGAAACCCATGAGGGCAGCCATGCTGGCGGCCGTGCTCATGGCGACTTTCTCGAAGCCGAGTTCCGAAGGAAGACGGACTTGTACAGAGCTTCCGTTCTTCATTTGTGGTTATTCTCCTGCGGCGAGGAATCGAGGTGACAGACGGCGAGAGCGGTCATGTCGTCGGTTTGAGGTGCGTGCTGCGAGAAGGTGGCGAGAGTTTCCCAGAGAGTATCGAGTATTTCCTCGGCGGCGGGTGTGCGGACGGAGGTGAAGGCCTGGATGAGGCGTTCAGGGCCGAATTCCTCCTCGCCGCAGAAAACCTCGGTGAGGCCGTCGGTGTAGAGGAGCAGGCGCGAGCCGGCAGGGAAGTCGAGGGTCTGAGTCTGGTACTGTGCCCCGGGAAGGATACCCAGCGGCGGGGCGGAGGCGGCGATGTTGCGGACCTGGCCGTCGGGAAGGACGAGCGTGGCGGGATTGTGGCCTGCGTTGACGATCTGGAGGCGGCCGGTAGCGGGTTGCAGGCGGAGAAAAAGCGCGGTCATGTAGCGGCGGCGCGCCTCGAGGCCTTCTTCCCAGTGCTGCTGGCCGAGGCGGACAGCGAGATCGGCGAGGGGCAGCGGCTGGCCGGCGAGCGAGCGCAGCGAAGAGCGGAAACTGGTGGCAACGATAGCGGAAGCCAGCCCCTTGCCGGCGACGTCGGCAACGACGAGGAGGTGGGTGCCGTCGGGCAGGGGAATGACGTCGAGGTAGTCGCCGCCCACTTCGTAACAGGTGGTGGAGCGGCCGGCGATGGAGTAGCCGGGAATCTCCGGCATGGCTTTGGGCAGCAGAGAGCGCTGCAGGGAGCGGGCGGCTTCGAGATCCTGCTGGACGCGGGCCCACTCGACGTCGCGCTCGTGGAGGGTGGCATTTTCGAGGGCGACGGCAGTTTGCAGGACGAGGCCTTCGACGAAGTCCTGCTCGTAGAGCGAGAGCTCAGCGGAGCCGGCTTTGGAGACGATGAGTTCGGCGAGCGGCTGGTGATCGCGGGAGAAGAGCGGGAAGCGATGGCATCCCTCCCACGGCGGCGCGGGCAGCTCGCCCCAGGAGATGGCGTTGTCGCCGGCTGCGGGAGCGAGGAAGACCGCCCCGTCGAGCTCCAGCTCGCGGACGATGATGCGGGCGGTCTGCAGGAGAACGTCGTGGACCCGAATAGTGGAGTGGACGAGGCGTGCGGCTTCGAGGAGGGCCTGCAGCCTGGCAACCTGCTGCTCCAGGCTGTCCTGCGGCAAAAAAGGAACGGCAGCGTCGATCAATGCATACACCTGGCCCGTCTGCCCCTGGGGGCGCTGGTAAAACTGGAGCGCAACGCTCGGCGGCGGCAGAACCCTGGCAACCTGCCGGAGCCGGAGGTATGGGGAGAGCGCCAGTGTCGCCGATGGGCAGGACAGATTGCAAGCGCAATCAGGACGGCCGGCGGCACGAGCGAAGAGGGGTTGAACGAAAGCGGATGAGCAGACGTGGGGCGGGAACTGGAAGAGAAGCGATTTCGTAGTTCTCGCGAAAGAAGAAATCGGTTACCATGGACGTCAATTCCCAGGACGCTGAAGACTGTTGCCGAAATCCCGACGAGATGCGGGCGGCAAAACCGATCCCTGAGGGCTCCTGCTGCGGAGCCCACGCAGAAAAGCTCGTGCGAGACAAGAATCGGGGAGTCTCAAAGGACTCCGGGGTCTGAACGGCCCGAGATCTTCGCCCTCAGGCGAGGAGCCCGGGATATTTTTCGGAGGCATCAGATGATGAAAGGTTTTATGCGGGCTGGGATGCTTTGTTGCGTCCTCGCTGCGAGTGTGGCTGTGGTGGCCCAGACGGCGACGACGTCGCTGCGGGGCGTGATTACCGACCCGAGCGGAGCAGTGGTTCCGGCTGCGACTGTGACCCTGACGGACCCGGCGACGGGTACGACCTATCACACCACCTCAAGCTCGGCAGGCTTCTACCTGTTTCCGGTGGTGGAGCCGGCGCACTACCAGCTGACCGTGACGGCGAGCGGGTTCGCGAAGGTAGAGAGCGCGATCACCCTGCTGGTGAGCCAGCCGGCAACGCTGAATTTTGCGCTGACGGTGAGCCAGGCGACGGTGACGGTGCAGGTGAACTCGGCGGCGCAGGAACTGAACCTGACCGACGCGACGGAAGGCAACGCGGTGGGCAACACGGTGATCCAGGCGCTGCCCATGGACCAGCGGAATCCAATTTCGCTGCTGACGCTGCAGCCGGGCGTGCTGTACATCGGCAACGAGGTTTCCGACAGCCGCCAGGGCTCGGTGGCGGGCGGACGGTCCGACCAGGGCAACGTGACGCTGGACGGGCTGGACGACAACGACGAGATTTTCGGGACGGCCTTCACCGGAGTGCTGCGCTCGACACTGGATTCGACGGAAGAATTCCGGGTGGTGACGTCGAACGGGACGGCGGAAGCGGGACGGTCCTCAGGCGCGCAGATCGAGCTGATCACGAAGAGCGGCACGAACCAGCTGCATGGCGCGCTGTACGAGTACTATCGGCCGGACAACGTGGTGGCGAACGCCTTCTTCAACAAGTACAGCGAGCTCCAGAGCGGTGCGCCCAACACGCCGGCGTTCTATCTGGTGAATACGTTCGGCGGGGCCATCGGCGGACCGATCAAGAAGGACAAGCTGTTCTACTTCTTCAACTATGAAGGCAACCGGGTGGGCACGCATGCGGTTGTAGGCGCGACGGTTCCGACGCCGACGTTCATGTCGGGTGGGCTGGCGTACGAGGATGTGAACGGCAACCCGCAGATGCTTTCGGCTACGCAGGTGGCGAAACTGGACCAGTCGTGCACCTCGCAGACATTTAACGGGCAGCCGGTGTGCCCGAACGGGCCGGGGGCGAATGCGGCGGTTCTGTCGTATTTCAAAACTGTGCCGACGAATACGGGCGACGCGCTGGGAGACGGCGGATATAACAGCGGATCGTACTTCTTCACCTCGCCGGCGCCGTCCACGCTGAACACGAGCATTGCGAAGATCGACTACGAGATGAACGCGAGGAACCATTTCTTCGTGCGCGGGAATCTGCAGAAGGACACGACCTCCGGGGCGGAACCGCTGCCCGGGCAGCCGGCCGGTAGCTTCACCGACGACAACACCAAGGGCCTGGCGGCCGGATACACGTGGATGCCGACGGGCAACATCGTCAACGATCTGCGCTACGGCTTTGTCCGCCAGGGGTACCAGATCAACGGTCCGGGACAGGCGAGCTTCGTTGACATCTACGGCCTGACGCAGCCGACGGAATTCTGCGACTGCGGCACGCTGCGGCATGTGCCGGTAAACGAAATCAACGACACCCTGAACTGGACACGAGGGTCGCACAACTTCGCGTTTGGCGTGGACTGGCGCGGGGTCACGGATTATTTCGGAACGGATTCCGGCTCCTTTGCCGGAGCTGAGACCAACCCCCTCTATGCCAATGAGGCCGATCTGCCCGCGCCTGGCCCGGCGAACGGCAATCCCGAGATCAACAGCAGCTTTTATACCGGGTCGTGGGCGACTGCCTACGGCGATCTGATGGGTTCCATCCCGGAGCTGACCGATGTGTACAACTTTAAGATCACATCGGCGACTGCGGGGACGGCGCTGCCGAACGGCGCATTCGTGACGAGGAACTACCTCTCGAACGAATTCGAAGGGTTCGTGCAGGACACGTGGCACATTCGCAACAACGTGAACCTGATTCTCGGAGTACGGTACACGAACCTGCAGACGCCGTATGAGACCAACGGGCAGGAGGTCGCGCCCACTATCAACATGGACAAGTGGTACCGGCAGCGGGAGATTTCGGCGCTGCAGGGTCAAATCTACGAGCCGACGTTCGCCCTGGCTCCGGCCGGCAAGGCCTGGGGCAAGCCCGGATATTATCCCAAGCAGAAAGACAATTTCGCACCGCGCATCGGGGTGGTGTGGTCGCCGCGCCCGGATACGTCACTGCGGGCCAGTGCGGGAATCTACTTCGACCATTACGGCGAAGCGCTGGTGAACGACTTCGACGAGACGGGATCGGCGGGTCTGGCGACGGCCATTACCAATAAAGCGGATGTGCTGGGCTTTGAGAACGCGCCCCGCTTCACCGGCGCGACCAGCCTGCCTGACATTCCACTGCCGGCCTCGACACCGGCGCAGACGTTTCCCTACACGCCGCCGGCGGATGGATTCGGCATTTACTGGGGCATCGATAATGTGATGAAGACGCCGTACGCAGAGGCCTTCAATCTGTCGCTTCAGCACCAGTTCCCGGGCGGGTTCGTCTTCGAGCAGGCCTATGTGGGCCGGCTGGGACGGCATCTGCTCCAGCAGATCGATCTCACTGAGCCCACCGACTTCGTCGATCCGCAGGGCGGAGGAGACTATTTCAGCGCGGCCAGAATCCTCTCCAAAGAGGTCGATGCCGCTCCGTTCGGCACGTTTACGACGCCGAATCCCAACCTCTACCTTTGCTCAGGCGGTTGTTATCAGAAGGTCAACAATAACATCCCGGCCATCCCCTACTTCGAACATGTCTTCTCTTATGCGAAGAATGCCGATTACCCTGGGGAGAGCGCGACGCAGGCGATCTTCAAC
>Ga0335073_10005651_pt1 | contig 17550 bp, 12 predicted proteins | sample Lox_Sample_22_FD_207093 | JGI IMG/M metagenome (GOLD analysis project Ga0335073, IMG submission 207093) | Soil microbial communities from Loxahatchee National Wildlife Refuge, Florida, United States - Lox_Sample_2.2 | ecosystem: Environmental > Terrestrial > Soil > Wetlands | place: USA...
GAGCGAGTGCGGCGCGCGCCGTTCGAGACCAGCGCACAGGCCCCGTCCTATCGTTGCGAATTCCGGCTGCTCTGGCCGCCGGGCGAGGAGCGCTGGATCGCGGAGAAAGCGGATGTCACCCATGGTCCGAACGGCGAGATTCTGCGCATCGCGGGCGCGCTCATCGACGTCACCGACCTGAAGCGCGCCGAGGCCGCGCTGACCTCGACCGAGAAGCGCCTGGCGCGCACCATGCTGGGCACACGCGACGGTGTATGGGAGATCGATCTCAAGACCGACACCTTCTGGTACGGTCCGCGGTTCGAGGAGCTCTTGGGCTTCGATGTCGGCGAGCTCGATCATTCGCGGCAGGGCTTCGAGCGCTTGTGGCATCCCGAGGACCTGGCCACGATGCGCGCAGCGGTGCAAAACAAGGTCGATGCGCCCTTCGATGCCGAAGTGCGCCTGCTGCACAAGCGCGGGCACTACGAGTGGGCGCGCCTGCGCGGGCAGTTCGAGCGCGACGCCAACGGTGCGCCGGTGTGGGTCGGCGGCTCGATGCAGCTCGTCACCGATCGCAAGCTCGCCGAGCAAGCGGCGCTCGACGCCAAGCTCGCCGCCGAGGCGGCGAACCGCGCGAAATCCAATTTCCTGGCGAATGTCAGCCACGAGATCCGCACCCCGATGAATGGCGTGATCGGCATATCGCAAATCCTGGCGGAGACCGAGCTCGATCACACGCAGCGCGAGTACGTCGACATCATCCGCGGCAGCGCCCAGTCGCTCCTGGCGCTCATCAACGACGTGCTCGATCTCTCCAAGATCGAGGCCGAGCGGCTCGAGCTGGAAGAGGTCGACTACGACCTGCGCGATGTGGTGTACGACACCGCCGCCGCGACCGCGCTGCAGGCAGCCGTCAAGGGCATCGAGCTCGTGGTGAACATCGACGCCGACGTCCCGGTACTGCAGCGGGGCGATCCGGTGCGGCTGCGCCAGATCATCATGAACCTGATCGGCAACGCGGTGAAGTTCACGCACGAGGGCTACGTGCTGCTGCACATCTCCAGCACGCACCGCGAGGGCGGACCGCGGACGGTACGGATGGTGGTCGAGGATACCGGCATCGGCATTCCGCCCGACCGCCTCGACCGGCTGTTCAAGAGCTTCTCCCAGGTCGACTCCTCCACCACGCGCCACTACGGCGGCACCGGGCTCGGTCTCTCGATCGTGAAGCGCCTGGTCGAGCTGCAGGGCGGTGAAGTCGGTGTCGAGAGCAGCGTCGGCAAGGGATCGCGCTTCTGGGTCGACTTGCCGGTGTCGGTGCTGCGCGATCAGGCGGGGCCGAGTCCGCTCGGGCGCGGCAAGCGGATTCTTGCGGTCGACGATCTGGCGGTATGCCGCGAGAGCCTCGCGACCAAGCTCGCCCTGTTCAGCTACGATGCGACGGTGGTCGGCGGCGTCGATGAGGCGCTGGCGCGGCTGCGCGCCGGCGAACGCTTCGATCTCGTGCTCGCCGACGAGCTGATGCCGGTGAAGGGCGGCCTCGACCTGTTGGCGGCGTTGCGCAGCGATCCGCGCTACGCGCAGTTGCCCTTCGTGCTGCTGTCACTTTTCGGCTCCGACCATGCAGCCGTTGCCGGTTGCCCGCACCAGCCGGACGCCATCGGCCTGAAGCCGATCCGTGCGGTCAAGCTCGCCATGCTCATCGACAAGGTGCTGTCGGGCGAGGCCCCGCGGGTCGCGAACGCGCCGCAAGGGCTGCGCGCGAGCGCACCGTTCCGGGGCTATCGGGTGCTGCTGGTCGAGGACAACCCGGTGAACCAGCGGGTGGCGCTGCGGCTGCTGCAGAAGCTCGCGGCCGACGTCACCCTTGCGAACAACGGCGCCGAGGCGCTGGAGCGGATTGCCGAGACTGCGTTCGACGCGGTGCTCATGGACTGTCAGATGCCGGTGATGGACGGATTCACGGCCGCCGTGAAGATTCGCGAGGCCGAACGCAAGACCGGCGCCGGCAAGCGCTTGCCGATCATTGCGCTGACCGCGAACGTCATGAGCGAGGACCGCGATCGGTGCCTGGCGGCCGGTATGGACGCCCACCTCGGCAAGCCCATCGAGCCCAGCCAGCTGGCCGATTGCCTCGGGCGCTACCTGGGAGATAAAAAGGCATCGCAAGATGTCGATCTCAGCGCGCTGCACGAGTTGACCGGGGGCGATGCGGACTTCGAGCGCGAGCTGGTCGAGACGTTCGTCTCGAGCGGCGACAAGTGCCTCGCCGACATCGTCGAGGCGGTGCGTGCCAGCGACTTCGAAACCATCGGCAAGCGCGCACATGCCCTCAAGGGCGCCAGCGCCAACATTCACGCGCACCGATTGAGCGCCGCCGCCTCCAACCTGGAATCCGCGGCGCGCGCGAACTCGGTGCGCGAGATCGACGGACTCGTGCGGCAGGTCAAGGAAAACCTGCGCGCGGTCAATTCGCAGCTGCGCAAGGTGAGCTAGATCAGGCGGCGCCCTCGCCCGGCGCCGGGTCGCGGACTCAGCCGCTCGCGCTCATCGGCAGCGCCCCCGGGATCTCGATCCCCGTGGTACGGTCGCGGCCGGCCTGCTTGCTCCGATACAGGCACTCATCCGCCGTCTTCATGAGGGTCTCGACCTTGAGCGACATGTCGGGACCGTGCGCCTCGGTCGAGGCGGCGCCGAAGCTGGCGGTGACCTGGATGTTGCGCGTGCGGATCATGAAGGGCGATTCGACGACGACCGTGCGAATCTTCTCCGCCGCCGCCATCGCGCCTGCGTGGTCGGTCTCCGGGAGCACGATCAAGAACTCCTCGCCGCCCAGACGCGCGACCCAATCGCTGTGCGTGCGGAGCGACTTCTGGATGCGCGCCGCAAACTGCTGCAGCACCTCGTCGCCCGCGGCATGGCCGTGCTGGTCGTTCACGCGCTTGAAATGGTCGATGTCGCACATGATGACCGAGAGCGGGCTCGCATAGCGCCGGCAGCGCTCCACCTCGCGCGGCAGCTGCTCCATGAGATAGCGCCTGTTGAAGGTGCCGGTGAGCGCGTCGGTGATGGAGAGAATGCGGTTGCGCTCGTTGGCGACCCGGAGCGAGTGCTCGAGCGCGAGGATGCGCCGACCCGTGTTCAGGCGCGCGATGAGCTCGGGCTCGTGCACCGGTTTGATGAGATAGTCATCGGCGCCGGCCTCGAGCCCCGCGATGATGTGCTCCTTCGCGTTGCGCGCAGTAAGCAGCAACGCGTACACGTAGCCGTCGAGCTGCAGGTTGCGTACCGCCTTGCACAGCCCGATGCCGTCCATCTCGGGCATTTCCCAGTCGGTGACCAGGATCGGGTAGTAACGCCGGCTCATGTGCTCGAGCGCCGCGCTACCGTCCGCGACCGCGTCGACCTCGTAGCCCGCCTTCTTCAGGAAGCGAGTCATGAGCATCCGCGTCACCGGGTCGTCCTCGGCCAGCAGGATTGCGACCGGGGTCTCGCCCGTGACGGGGGTCACAGTTTCTGTTTCGGGCACGAACTCGCGCTCCAGGTTCTGGACGTCATAATCTTTGAATATCGGTGCCGCGCGATGTGACTTGATCGCATTCCTCCGCCTCCGCGCACCCGAGTTTGCGGAACTGTGCTGCAGTCGCGCGGGGATTCTCCTAAAGCGCTCGCCCACCCTTAAAGATCATCCTCAACCGATCCGATATGCTGCGCATGCCGGGCACACGAACCAAGCGGACCAGCATGAAGCCCGGAATGCGGGCGCTCGACTCCTGTGGCGATGGCTTCTGGGAATGCGACCTCTTGGAAGGCACCGCCTGGTTCAGCGATTGGTTTTACCGCAAGCTCGCCTGGGGAGCGGAAGCGAAGCGCACCGCGCTGGCGGACCTTCAGGCGCAGATGCAGCCCGCGGCGTGGAACGCGCTCATGGGCGCAATCCGCAGGCATCTGGAGCAGGGAAAACCGCTCGACCTCGAGTTCGAGGTGCGCGTCGGCGGCGACTCGCTCGAGCGCTGGCGCATCCGCGGCTGCGCGCAGCGCAATGACGCGGGGCGGCCCGTCTATCTGGCAGGGAGCATGCGTGAGGTGGAGGGCGTCGCGCACGACGACGCGGCGCTTGCCTGCATACGCGGGGCCTTCGACGCATTACCGGTGGCGGCGGCGCTCCTCGATGGCCGCGCCTCGCTGCTCGAGGCGAATCGACTGTGGCGCGAGTTCCCGGCCAGCACGGCTCAACAGGCGATCGCGCGCTTGCGCGCCGCCAACAGCCAGACGGCGATCGAGTTCTGGCTGGACTCCGGCACGACGCCGGGCGAGGGTATGCGTCCTCTCCGCGTGCGCGCCATCGCCTTCCAGCACCAAGGCGAGCGTCATCTGGTGGTCACGCTCGAGGATCGCCGAAACGATTAGCTCGGACCGTGCGATTGCGCGCCCGGCGGCGGGATCTCGGTCGCCGCCCGGGTGATCGCCCCTTCCCGGCCGGTGAACCAGTTGACCGCGTATTGGACCAGCTGAGTGCCGGTGCTCAAATTGAGCTTGCGCTTGATCCGCTGGCGATGCGACTCCACCGTCTTGATGCTCAAGTTGAGGGAGTGAGCCGTCTCGCGCGTGCTCATGCCCTTGCCGATCATGTGCAGGATCTGCAGCTCGCGGTTGCTCAGCCGGTCGATGGGATTCGCCGAGATGTAGGAGCCGCCCGCCGCGAATTTCTGGATCATGTTGTTGCCGACGGCTTCGGATACGTAGATTCCGCCCTCGAGCACACGCCTCAAGGCAACGAGGAATTGCTCGCTGGCCGCTTGCTTCATGATGTAGCCGTTGGCACCGGCGGAGAGCATGCGCTCGGCGTAGATGGTCTCATCGTGCATCGACAGCACGAGGATCGGCAGCTGCGGATAGTGGGCCCGCACATCGCGCACGAGCTCGATTCCATCGCCCTGCTTGAGGCTGATGTCGGCGATCACGACGTCGGGATTCAGGTCCTTGATCGCCACGCGGGCATCCCGCGCGGTCTCGGCCTCCCCGCACACGCTCAGATCGTCCTCGTTCTCCATGACGCGTCGCAGTCCCTGCCTGACGATCGGGTGATCGTCCACGATCAGCACGCGGCGGACTCTGCGTTTGCCAGCGGCCGGACCGCCTTGCGGTGCCGGGCTACGAATCCATGTATTGCTAGCGACCATATTCACTTCCTCCATAGACAGCATGACCATATTGTAACGCACCGGGCCTCACCGGCTGTTCGCCGGTCACGCGAACCACCGTGCCCTGCGGCGAGTGCGCGCCGATGTCGATCTTGGCACCGATCATTCCCGCTCGATAACTCATGATCTTGAGGCCCATCCCGGGCGCGGCTTTGCTGCTGTTGCCGATCCCCACACCGTCGTCCGTGACCCGCAAGAGAAACGTGCTCCGGGTGACCATCAAGTAGATTTCCACGCGGTTCGCGTGGCCATGGCGCGCGGCGTTGGTCAACGCCTCTTGTGCTATGCGATATAGGTGGCTCGCGCTCGCCTCGCTCAGCGTTATCTCTGGCCAGATCTCGGCGCGAAAGTTCACTTCGAGGCCGTATAAATCCCGGCTGCGCCCCGCAAGCTCCCGCAGGGCGAAGGGCAAACCGCCGCTGTCGGTGCGCACCGGCAACAGGCCGCGCGCGAGCGAGCGCGCGGTCTCGATGGACTGATTCACGAGGCCGACGATCTCGTTGATGCTCGCAACTCCCTCGGGGAACTGGTGCTGGAAACGGGTCGCAACGCTGCGCAGCATCAAGGCGATGCCGGTGAGCTCCTGGCCGAGTCCATCGTGCAGATCGCGGCCGATCGTATGTCGCTCGCGGCTCGAGACGTCGAGGATCTCCTGTTCCAGCCGTTTGCGCTCGGTGATGTCGGAGACGCTGACCGAGATGCCGCTCGCCACCCCGTCATCCTTCACGAGCACTGCGCGGTTCTCGAAATGACGCTGCGTGCCGTGCTCCTGCGTGCCGAACTCGTAGGTCGCCGCCTCGCCGCTCGCGAGCACCTGACGCAGCTTGCCGACAACCATCTCGCGCGCGCTCTCCGGAAGGATGCTGGAGATCTCGCGGCCCACCAGCTCCTCGATCGAGAGACCGCCGACTGCGCGGTTGATGAAGCGGATGCGCAGGTCCGTATCGATCAGCAGAAGGGTATCGACGGTGTTCGAGGTGGTGGTGCGCAGCAGCTGCTCGGAGCGTCGCAGCTTGGTCTCCGAATCGCGCTGCCGGGTGACATCGAGAGTCGCGCCGACGAGCCCGAGCGGTGTGCCGGAGGCGTCGAAGAGCGGGCGCGCGATGCTGATGAAGGAGCGGTAGCTGGTGTCGTTTACCTTGAGGCGAAACTCGATGTGCTGCTCGGAGCGTTCAGCGAACGCCACCTCGATGCCATGCGTCAGCGTGGCCCGGTCCTCGGGGTGCGCACTCGCCAGCAGCGCCCGCATCGTCGGCAGAATGGTCGGCAGATCCTTGCGCTTCTCGTCCACGATCGCGAACTCGATCGCATCGGTTTCCTTGTCCCAGCGCCACGCATGCAGGTGTGCCATGGTCATCGACAGCTTGAGCCAGCGCGCGCTGTTCGCGATCGCGATCTGGGCCAGCTTCTGCGCCTGGATGTTCTGTATCGAGCCGAAAGCACGCACGGCTCGGCCGTCGAGCCGTTCCATATGCCCGATCATGCGCACCCAGATGCGGTTGCTCCTGAGAGTGTTGATCTCGAGCTCCAGATCGATTTGACCATCGGTCGATTCCGCGCTCCTCCAGGCCTCGTGAAAATTCCGGCGCGACTCGGGTGTGCACTGCGCGAGCATCGAGTCCCATGACACGAGAAACGCCGCGGGAGTGGTCTCGTACAGTCCGAACAGCTCGTCGGTCCAGGTCAGCTCGAGCGTCGAATAGCTGTACTCCCAAACACCCATCTGCGCGGTACGCTGGGCTTCGCCCAGAAGGTCGGTGAGCCGCTTGATCTCGGAAACGTCCACGCAGCAACCGATGGCGCGCACCGGATCGCCGTTCGGGTTGCGCTGAATCAGTCCGCGCTCGAGCATCGAACGGTAGCGCCCACGCGCATCGCGAATCCGATAGCTCGTGGTCCAGCCGCGACCCTGGATCAGCGCCAGGCCGATTTGCCGGGTGGTCGCCTCGATGTCGCGCGGATGGATGCGCTCGCGCCAGGCATCGACCACGGGCGCGAGATCCTCAGGCTCGATGCCGAGTATCTCGGACATGCCGCGCGAGCGGTGCACGACGCCGCGGGTGAGATCCCACTCGAAGATGACGCCGTTCACGGCGTCGGCCGCCAGCCGGAAGACTTCCTCGCGCTGGGCGAGCTGGATCTCCGCCTCCTTGCGCTTGGTAATATCCCTGGAGAAGATCGCGACGCCGTTGATGAGTGGATTGTCGAGCCCGGACACGTAGGTCGACTCCATCCAGCGGTAGGTTCCGTCCTGCCGGCGTACGCGATGCTGTCGCGTCAAACGATCATGCTCACCGGAAACCAGGCGGCCGAAGTCCGCACGCAACGCCGCCGCTTCATCGGGATGCACAAGGTCGAAAACAGAGCCCGAGCCGGCACCGGCTTGCTCGGAATAGTCGCGTGCGCCGCTGCTCACATACAGCAGACGGCCGTCGGCGGCAGCAACGGAAATCGTGTCCTGAACGTGTTCAATCAGCGCTCGAAGATGGCGCTCGCCCGCGGATTCGGCACGCCTGGCGATGCGCCGCTCGCCAATCTCCGAGGACATGACGATGAGACCCACGATACCGGTGGGTCCTTTCAACGGTTGGATGTCCACCTCGAAGCGGCGCGTGAGTCCCTGCGAGCCTTTGACTTCGATGGCGCCGTGGTGGTAGAGGCATCCCTGGAGCGCGCGCCGGAAAACCTCGGGCGGCAATGCGCACGTCGGCATGGCGGCAAGTGCCGAGCGACCCACGAGCGACCCCGCAAAGCCGCTGGCCCGCTCCGCGCCCTCATTGGCGTAGGTGATGTCGAGCGAGCCGTCGAGAATCAGGAGGTCGAACGGTAGCTGCTCCACCACCTGCCTGAGATCCGACCCCGACGAGGGAAAACTCAGCATCACGAGGCGCTGGGCCGACGGGGACTCCAAGCGCTTGAGCTCGGTCGCCACCGACGACTCACCGCCGGGGAAGCGCCAGGCGAGCGAGCGCGTCAGGGTCGACCCGACCCCTTCCGGCAGTGCGGTGAACAGGCCCTCGATCACCGAGGCCGATGCGGCATCCAGCAAGCCATAGAGCGAGGACTCGAGCAGCGATGAGGCGTCTGCCGCGGATCCCAGGCAGCCGCGAGCCGAGGCATTGGCCAACACGACCGGGAAATGCTTCGGCCGGACATCTACGATCAGCACAGCCTCGCGAACGCTATCGAAGGCCGCCTCGGCCAACGTGCGGCTCGCCGTGGTGGCGAGGCGCAAGTAGTCCGGAGTTCTTGCCATGCGTCAGTTACCCCAAGTTCCTTTTGAAGGGTAGTCCCGCCCCACCTGTATACTTTATATGGACTGCACCCGGCGTAAAGACAGCAGGCGCAATATAGGGGTTTCCCCGAACACCCCTGAGGCGCGGAACCCCCTGGATTTACGAAGGTTCCGACGGCCGCTTTGCCGCAGGTTTTATCTGCTTGGGACCAAGAGGATGCGCGGCGGGAAAAGCTCCACCGCAGCCGATCTCACTTGCGGAACAGGTCATCGAGTGCGGATTTCGCCCGCTCGATCTCGGCGGTATTCTTCGCGACATAAGCCCCGGCCTTGGGCTTGAAGAAATCGCAGAAATTCGCCTCGTCTTTCTTACGCACTTCTTCGGCGGTCGGCTCCCTGCAATGCTTCGCGTACGAGACGTCGTACTCGACGCACATCTTGCAGACGTGCAGCTCAGCGTTACAGGCCTTGCAACTATCCAGCCGCCGTAGCGGCAAACTCAATGCCGAAAGGGAAGCTCCGCAGCGCCAGCAGACAAGGGAGTGCGACACGCAGCACCTGCATCAATCTGTGTTGCGGTTGCAGTGTACCGCGGACAGCTACGGGAATAGTACTGGCCTTCTGGCGCAAGGTATCGACATCATTCACTGCCCGCCCGTTTGGCCGACGGAATCGCTGCCCGCCTGACCGGCAGTGCTGACCAACTTGTCGCTGCCCGCTTGACCAGCAGCGCTCACGAGTTTGTCGCTGCCCGCTTGGCCGGCAGTGCTGACCAACTTGTCGCTGCCCGCTTGACCAGCAGCGCTCACGAGTTTGTCGCTGCCCGCCTGGCCGGCAGTGCTGACCAACTTGTCGCTGCCCGCTTGGCCGGCAGTGCTGACCAACTTGTCGCTGCCCGCTTGACCCGCAGCGCTCACGAGTTTGTCGCTGCCCGCCTGGCCGGCAGCGCTCACGAGTTTGTCGCTACCCGCCTGGCCAGCAGCGCTCACGAGTTTGTCGCTACCCGCTTGGCCTAGCGAATTGACTCCGTAGGCGATGCCATTGTCCGCATATAGAGTCGCGGTATTTGTGAATTGCAATCCGCTGATTGCGACGACTCCGCCCGCCACCACGTTGTCCGCGTTCAAACTATGAAGCGCTCCTTCATATCGAACCGACAACGCACCTAACGAGACAATCGCATTTGCGTGATTAACAGCGCGGACAACACCTTTGACGTACAGCTCCGTGGCGCCGGGAACATACTCAATGGAACCGAGTTCAGAGACACTGGCAAGTTTCAACGATCCGTCAGCGTTTAGGGTCCCGTAAATTGCGACCATCCGGCCTACGAGTTCTGCAGACACGATCTCGCGCTGCGAACTTGGAACAACAGCCGTCTGACCCAGTACCCGAATCTCTAGGTTCTTGGGGTTCGCGCTCTCAACCGGACCCAAAACCAAGAGATCACTTTCTGCGATTGAGCGAAAGGATGCAGCGGACACCGCAACCTCACCCGCAAACGCATTTGGAAGCGACAACGCAACGAAACTGAGTGAGAACAGGGTGATCCCCAAATTTCTCAATTTATTGTTCATTCGCCATCCCCTTCAATTTTCAACGCTCGCCCGAAATCTCGCTCGTCGTCGTTGTTGACTACATAGTGATAAAACCCGACACCTGTCTGTATGGCATCGGGGTAACCTTGCTGCGAACGATCTGAAAGCCAGTTGTCGATGTCGTCTGCAAACAGCTGGCCCCGTTCGCGCAGGTATTTGTCGAATGCAGCAAGGTCCTGCGGGCGCAAGCCATAGTCCGCGAAAATTGTCCGCTCGATCCGCCCCGTCCCGCGAACAGACCTACGCAGATTGACCTCAAGTGTCTCAGTAACATTGTGCACAACTTCCGCAAAACGCCTGATGCTTTCCGCACTCAGTCGCTCTGGTACGTACGATCGAGTTAGCGCCCTATAAAACCCGTTCCCTAAATCTTGTACGCAACCTGTTCTAATCAACTCGTCTAGCAATACTTTCGGTGGGACACCTGGACAGTACTGCTTGGCAAGATCCACGAAAGCACTCACATCCTTCTTGCTCTTGCCTTCGTTGGAGCTGAAGGCAAGGTCCCGAACCAAGCCGTAAGGACCGATATAGTCCCTATCGGTATGCCAACCCAGCAAAACTCTAACGGCAGCGTTAATTCGGTGGTCAGCCTCCGCGAGTTCTACATCGTCTGGTGAGCGCAAAGCCTCCCGTATGTCTTCTTGATCAATACCAGTCATCACAGCTATTGCATCGGCGGATTCCTCGCCCCCAGAGGAGCGCAACTCAGCCAATGCGAACTTCACGTATGCATCCCGCAACGAGCTGGCAAACTCTTGAAACTGAACTCCATTCCGAGTCGCTATTCGCACAAGCGGTCGAAGCAAGTGCCGGAATGCCGCCAGCAAGTTGTGTTTAACAGATTGCGACACGCCGCAACATAATACAACTATTATTGTGATCCAAATCGCAGATTCAGGTTTTGGCTACGTGCTGCGTTGCAGCAATCTACTACCCCTCCACGCGGCTAAGATGCCACTTTCGAATTAACTAAATCGATGCTCTTTTGGGCGCGCAGCATTGCAGGTATGCGGGCGCATCCCGTCGGAAATCTGGATTGATAGAGATTGCCACTGAACTCGCCGTGAGTGCCCCGAGGAAGCCAAGGCTCGCCCTGATCTTGTGGTGGGTCTTGCTCCCATTTGGATCGGCCGTCCTTGATGGATGCAATGCAAAAACCAACCACTCAATCGGAAACACGCCTCAGGTCGACACACATATCCTCAGACGAGGGATCGGTGGCGAGCCGGCATCGTTGGACCCCGCGCGAGCGGGAGATACATTCTCTTTCGAAGTAATTAGGGATCTGTACGAAGGTCTAGTAACAGAATCTCCAACAGGTGACGTACGGCCAGGCGTTGCTGCGTCGTGGACCGTCAATCCAGAGGGAGACGTATACACTTTTAAACTACGCGCAAACGCCCGATGGTCGAATGGTCATCGCGTGCAAGCGGAAGACTTCGTTAATGCTTGGAGGCGCGTAGTCGATCCGAAGCTAGGTTCGCCGGTGGCAGATTTGCTTCGTCCAATCGTAGGTGCGGCAGGCATAATTTCTGGAAAACAATTGCCCGTAACCTTGGGGGTTTTCGCACAGGACAATGAGACGTTGGTTGTACGTCTCGAGCATCCCGCGCCATATTTTCTCGAAATCTTGACGCACACCGCTACGTTTCCGGTTTACTCCGAGGAGACGGCGGCAGCCCACACTGGGGCCACGTGGGTGTCGAATGGACCGTATGTACTTGCAGGATGGATACCGGGATCCAGCCTGGCTCTAAGAAGGAACCCTGAGTACTGGGATCGCGATGATGTGCGGATTGATGAGGTCCGGTACTTGCCGATTCCGGACGAGAACTCCGAACTTAGTCAGTATCGGGCCGGGCAACTAGAGATTACTCAGACAGTACCAGCGGCAGCACTCCCGTTGGTGAGGAAGGAATTTCCCAGCGAATTACTAGTGGCTCCTTTCCTCGGCACGGTCTATTACGGCATCAATCTTCGCTCGGGAAAATTTCCCTTGAAGCTGCGCCAAGCGTTGAACATGGCTGTCGATCGAAGGATCCTTGAGAACACGATACTGGTCTTCGGCCAACGTCCTGCATACGGGTTCGTCCCGCCTGGCACTTGGAATTACGATTCACAGTCGTGGAAATGGAGTTCCCTGTCGGATGTCGAACGTATAGAACAGGCACGGTCATTGTACGTCTCAGCCGGCTACTCGCTCGACAAGCCGCTTCATCTCAGGCTCCTCTACAATGAAAATCAAGCCATAAAAAGGCTAAGCATCGCTATTGCTTCGATGTGGAAGACAACACTTGGCATCGAGACAGATCTAACAGAGGAAGAATACCGAGTGTTCTTGGACTCTCGTAAAGACCCTGCACGCTGGGATATCGTTCGCCTTGGATGGAGTGCTGACTACAATGATGCAGGCGACTTCCTCGAAACCTTTCGTCATAGCTCGCCCAATAACGACACAGGTTATGCGAGTAAAGAATATGACTCTCTTCTCGATTCAGCAGTTACATCCCCGGAGCCGGCTGTACGGAAGGGCATATTGGAAAAAGCGGAAAAGGTGATGCTCTCTGAATATCCTGTAGTTCCAGTCTATTTCTTTAGCTCAAAGCGCTTGGTAAAGCCGTACGTTAAGGGGGCCATCACAAATCCGCTAAACAGGTTGTACTCAAAAGACCTCTCCATCCAGCCGTGACGAACCGCCCGCGCTCGTTTCAATTGCGACGAAAATTCCTACGCTTCGAAGGCGCCTTACGGAGCGGTCGCCGTTCAGCGGCGGCTTCGTGGCAATAGATTGCCACGGTCACGATGCGCCGATGCGTATGCAATCTTCGGGCTTGCTCTTGAGGGAGCCTCTCTTGGATCTCAGTTAGAAACTTCGCTCCTTTGGTAGATAGCTCCCTCGTGACCGGAGGCAATAAATCAGCCTTCGGAACCGACCACGTCATGCTTCCGAGAAAATGGGACCTGTCAGGTTCGCGCATATTCGCCAACATTGTCGAAACAAGTTTGCCAGCGCGATCTCCGAACATTTTAATCTTTTGCGGCGTAATACTGCGATTCACAAATCGCGATGTGCGAGCTCGAATCTTCTGAAACGGAAGCACATCCACGGCCCGGGATCTCAGCAGCTCATCCAATACAGCGCGCGTGGCAATGCCTCGGCCGTGCGTCTTTACCAGAGATTCGAACGTCGCTCCGCGCCCATAAAGGCTCAGTTCAGCTGGTCGTCCTTTGACATCAGTGAACTTGGGGTCTCGATGCCAACTGGCCAGTACTCGATCCGTTACCAAGCGTCGATGACCATATGTCGTATCGTTGTCTCGGCCCTTGTCTCTCAAAATTCGAGAAACCTCCGACCGATTGATGCCAGTAGCGGCTGCTATGCCCGAAATATTGCGGCGGTTGGAGAGCTCCAGCTGCTGATTTGCAACGCTTCTGACAGCCGCCTGTCGCAAAATGTCGCTCAACTCGTAAGGGCCGAGTCCGATCTGAAGCATGAATCCGCTAAGTGGCTCAAACAGTTGCTGCAGAGCCTGTCGTGCTGCTGTCTTGAGATCGTTTCGCGATGAAGTCATGGAGTGCCTTTCGATTGTCATTTTCGCGAGCTCAGCTGATTTGTAATCATTTCTTTGTGCCCAGGTCAAATTGCAGCAGAGTGGAAACTAATGAATGTCTTCCCACACCTCTTCAGGCCGGCTCGCGGCGGTGCTGCAGCGGTAGTCGTCACCTTCGCCATACTGTTGACGCTCGCGGATCATGCGGGATGGATGGGCATACCGCTGGCTTTCATCTTGCTCTCCTGGTTGTTCAAGTACGCCTACATCCTTTTCGATCACGCGGCGTGGGGAATCGATGACCCTCCGGTGCTCGATATCCAGATGTTGAACCCCGTCGATGAGCAGCGCCCCCTTGCCAGCTTGGGAATATTAGTCTTCATCTACGGTGCGGTGAAACTGGCGGACGCCCGTTTGGGTTCCGCCGTGGGAGTGACGCTGGCCGCGGCGGCAGCGCTGCTTTTGCCAGCCTCGATCGCGGTGCTGGGTATCGACAGGAACGTGCTGAAGGCCCTATATCCACCCGCTCTCGCGCACCTGCTGCGCGGCCTTGGCCTGATGTATCTCGTCGTCCTCGGGATCATCGCCGCCTATATCCTGGGGATTGGGCTCCTGCTGAGCCGGCTGTCATTCCTTCCGCTCGAGCTCGCGCTTGCAATCTTCGGCCTATTGTCGATTTTCAGCGTGCTGGGTGGCGCCCTGTACGAGCGCCGCCACGAGCTGGACCTCGACACCCATCGATCTCCAGAGCGGGCGGCGCAGATCGAGCGGCGGGCGCAGGTGCGCCGCAATGAGGCGATCGTGACCGAGGCCTATGGGCTCGTGCGCGCGGGCTCGCAGCTCGAGGCCTGGAACGTGCTTCAGGGCTGGCTCGCCGCCGGCGGCCGCTCCAGTGCGGACTATCACTGGTTGTGCGAGCGCGTTTCGCATTGGCCGGATGCGCGCTATGCGACCCGACTCACCCAAGAGTACGTCGACAGACTCCTGGCCCTCAAGCAGCAAGGCCAGGCGCTCGACGTGGTCGCGCATCGGCTCGAGCGGGACTCGGGCTTTCGGCCCGGGACCGCCGCCGTCACCTTGAAGATGGCGCAGCTCGCGGCGTGCGGCGGCGGCAAGCCCGCTGTCGCACGCGCATTGCTCAGCGACTTCAGCCAGAGATTCGCCGGTGATCCGAGCGTCATCCCGGCGGAGGCGCTCGCACGCGATCTCGTGCGGTGATGCACCATTGCGGGGCGGCAGCTGCGTCCCGGCAGTGCGCGATTGCGGCTCGATTTCCCTAAGTCCATGATTGGCCCTGCGACGCGCCGCTTGGCACGGATTTCGCTTTATCCGCTCCAGGGGGACACTTGGGCAACGAACCGTATAACGAGATGTATCCCGGGGATGGTGCAGCGCGGGCCCATTACCAGCGATATGCCGCATGGCTCGCCACGCAGCCCGCCGAGCGCCTCGCGCAAAAGCGCGCGGAGGCCGACGCACTCTTTCACCGGGTCGGCATTACCTTTGCGGTCTATGGCCAGGAGGAAGGCGCCGAGCGGCTGATTCCGTTCGACATCGTGCCGCGAGTACTGCCGGCGGACGAATGGATGCGGCTCGATGCGGGTTTGAAGCAGCGCGTGCGCGCGCTCAATGCATTCATTCACGACATCTACCACGACCAGCAGATCTTGAAGGCGGGCATCGTTCCGGCGGAGCAAGTGCTTTGCAATTCCCAGTACCGGCCCGAGATGCAGGGGATCGATGTGCCGGGCGGCATCTACGCGCACATTGCCGGCATCGACATCGTGCGCGACGAGGCCGGAGAATTTCGCGTGCTCGAGGACAATCTGCGGGTGCCCTCGGGCGTGTCCTACATGCTCGAGAATCGCAAGATGATGATGCGCTTGTTTCCGGAGCTCTTCTCCGAGCACCGCATCGCGCCCATCGAGCGCTATCCCGAAGTGCTGCTCGGCAACCTGCGCAGCGTCGCGCCCATCGGCGTGTCGGACCCGACGGTGGTGCTGCTCACGGCGGGGGCCCACAACAGCGCCTATTTCGAGCACGCCTTTCTCGCCCAGCAGATGGGCATCGAGCTGGTCGAGGGCCAGGATCTGTTCGTGCGCGACGAGGCGGTGTTCATGCGCACCACGCAAGGCGCACAGCGCGTGGATGTGATCTATCGGCGGATCGACGACGATTTCCTGGATCCGCTGGTGTTTCGCCCCGACTCGATGCTCGGCGTACCGGGCCTGCTCGCGGCGTATCGCGAGGGCCACATCACCATCGCCAACGCGATCGGCACCGGCGTCGCCGATGACAAGTCCATCTATCCCTATGTGCCCGAGATGATCCGCTTCTATCTCGGCCAGGCGCCCATGATCAAGAACGTCGACACCTGGATGCTGCGCGAGCGCGAGGACCTCGAGTACGTGCTCGCGCACTTGCCCGAGCTCGTGGTCAAGGAGGTTCATGGCGCCGGCGGCTACGGTATGCTCATCGGCCCTGCCGCCACCAGCGCGGAGATCGAGCACTTTCGCAAGCTCATCCTCGCCTCGCCCGAGCGCTACATCGCGCAGCCCACCCTCGCGCTCTCGACCTGCCCGACCTTCGCCGCCCAGGGGTTGAAGGCGCGCCACATCGACCTGCGCCCGTTCGTTCTCTCCGGCCGCGACATCAGCATCGTTCCGGGCGGGCTGACCCGGGTGGCACTGCGCGAAGGGTCGCTGGTGGTCAACTCGTCCCAGGGCGGGGGTACCAAGGATACCTGGGTCCTGGAAAACCCATGCTGAGCCGGACCGCCGATCACCTCTACTGGATGTCGCGCTACATCGAGCGCGCGGAGAGCCTCGCGCGCCTGGTCGATGCCCACTATCGCATGTCGCTGCTGCCCCAGTCCGGCGATAGTCTCAGCCAGTCCTTGAGCTCCATCATGAACGCGCTGCATATGGAGCACGCCTACCGCGAGCGGCACGAGGCGATCGTACCGCTGGCGGTATTCGAGTTCATCAGCCTGGATCGCGACTATGACGGCAGCATCGTCAATTGCCTGAAGGCGGCGCGCGAGAACGCGCGTGCGGTCCGCGGCTCGCTCACCTCCGAGCTGTGGGAGACCCTGAATTCCACCTGGCTCGATGCCCGCTCCTTCATGGCGCGCAGCGCCCCGCGCACCGATATCGGGCACTTCGTCGAATGGGTCAAGGAGCGCTCGCATCTGACGCGGGGCGTGACCATCGGCACGATGCTGCGCGATGAGGCGTTTCACTTCACCCGGATCGGCACCTTCATCGAGCGCGCCGACAGCACCGCGCGCATCCTGACCTCCCACCAGAACGACTTGCGTCCGGGCTCGGACGCGGTCGCCGTCCCTGACCCGTTTCAATGGAGCGTGCTGCTGCGCGCGCTGTCTGCGTTCGAGGTCTATCGGCGCGTCTATCGGGACGTGATCACACCGCTCAAGGTGGCGCAGATGCTGATCCTGCGCGACGACATGCCGCGCTCGCTCTCACGATGCTGCAAGGAGCTGTACCACAACCTCAGATCGGTCTCGAACGAGCAATCCAAGGAGACCGAGCGGCGGGCCGGCGAAATCCACGCTATGCTGCACTTCACGCGCATGGAAGCCATCATCGAGGTCGGGCTCCCGTATTTCCTGCAGCAGTTCCTCGCTCGACTGCGTGACCTGGGCGACCGCGTCGCCTCCGATTTTCTGGTTCCTCCGGCTGAGGCATGACCGATGCAGTTACACATAAAGCACGTGACCCACTATCGCTACGAGCGGCCGGTCAAGTACAGCGTGCAGAGCCTGCACCTGACCCCGCGCCGTGATCCCTCGCAGCGGGCCCTCACCTGGTCGATCACGGCGCCCGGCCGCAGGCTCGAGCAGATCGACGCGCACGGCAATATCCAGCATCTGCTCACCATCGAGCAGCCGCATCGCGAGATTCAGATCGTGGTGCGCGGCGTGGTCGAGACGGCCGATACCGAAGGCCGGCAGGACG
>Ga0335073_10005652_pt1 | contig 17548 bp, 21 predicted proteins | sample Lox_Sample_22_FD_207093 | JGI IMG/M metagenome (GOLD analysis project Ga0335073, IMG submission 207093) | Soil microbial communities from Loxahatchee National Wildlife Refuge, Florida, United States - Lox_Sample_2.2 | ecosystem: Environmental > Terrestrial > Soil > Wetlands | place: USA...
GCCGGCCGCGAATCCTTCCCAACCGGGCACCGTATCGACTGCGAGTCCATGCCCGCGCAGCATGTCCTGGAGCACCTCCCGCCTGCCGGGCGAGTCAGCGGCGATCAGCACTCGTCCATCGAATTCGGCAAGAAAACTGTCGAGAGCGGCGAGCGGGCGTTCCGCCCGCGCGTCGACTCGCAGGTCGCGCGGCTCGAGCGTGGGGAAGTTGCGCACCTCGGGGACTGCCGTGCCGAGGGTGGTATCGGCCTTGAACGCCTCGAGGGTGATGGAGGAGAAGCCGTCGAGCTTCGCTTCGAGCTCGCGCGGCTCGACGAAGACCTCCACGGGAGCGAGCACCGGCCGCTCGATGTCGTGCCGGCGATCCTCGTAGCGAGTAGTGATCCCGCTCCAGGCCTTGTCCAGCGCCGCCGGCAGGGCGGCGTCGTGCACCATGACCGCGTTGGCGGGAAGGTAGTCGAGCAGCGTTGCCGTCTCATCGAAGAAGAGCGGCAGGTAGAACTCGATACCCGCCGGCGCCAGGCCCTCGCTGACACCACGGTAGATCGTGGTTCGGTTTGGATCTCCTTCGAAGCGCGTACGGAAGCGCCGTCTGAACTCCTTCACCGCCTCCGCATCCAGCGGCATCTCGCGCGCGGGCAGGAGGCGGACGCTGTCGAGAGCATCGAGCGAGCGCTGCGTTTCCGGATCGAAGCGGCGGATGGCCTCGATCTCCTCGTCGAACAGATCGATGCGCAGCGGTGTCGCCCCGCCCATCGGGAAGACATCGAACAGCGAGCCGCGCACCGCGAACTCCCCGGGGCTCGTGACCTGACTGACGCTCGCATAGCCCGCGTTCGTCAGCCTTTGGCGGAAGGGCTCGAGCGCAAGGCCCTGCCCGCGGACGAGCTCGAAAGCGCGGCTCTGGACGTATTGCTTCGCCGGCAGTCGCTGCATGAGCGTGTCCGCGGCGACGATCAGACATCCGTGCCGGGTTTGAGGCAGCTCGAAGAGTGTCCGCAGCCGCTCCGAGATGATGTCCGGATGAGGCGAGAAGAGATCGTACGGCAGCACTTCCCAATCGGGGAACGCCAGGAGCGTCAGGCGCTCACCCGCGAAGAAGCGCAGCTCCGCCGCCAGCCGGTCGAGCTCGCGGGCGGCATCGACCACGACGACATACAACCGCTGGTCGCCATGCGTGGCCTCGGCGAGCGCAAGGGCCGGCGCGCTGCCATGGAGCTGGTGCCAGCGCAGATGCCGCCGGCCGGCGCCGGGTACGTGCGGATCGAGGATTCTCAAATCGCGACGGGGATTCCCGTGACCTGCAAGCGCTCTTCGACGGGCACGCAGAAGATATCTATCGAGCCGGAGCGGCCCCGCACCTGCATGGGCGGCAGCGCCGTCGCGCCGATGTCGAGTCCGCGCGAGTCGAGCGACTGCTTGACGGTGCGCGAGAAGAGCATCTCGCCGGCGCGGGCGCGCTGACAGAGCCGGGCCGCGACGTTGACCGTATCGCCGATGAGCGTGTAGCTCATGTACGAGCTCGATCCGATGTTGCCCGCGACCACGGCGCCTTCGTTGATGCCGATGCCGAGGCCGGCATCGACCCCGTAGCGCGCTTTCCAGGAATGCGCGAGCTCCTTGAAGTTCTCGAGCATCTCCCGCGCCGCGCGCACGGCCCGGCAGGGGCTGTCCGACTGCTCGGCCGGCACTCCGAAGCCGAGCATCAGGCAGTCTCCCGCCATGTGAAAGACCGTGCCGTCGTGGCGGAACGTGATCTCGGTGAGGAGCGAGAAGAACTCGTTGAGGAGCGGCACCACCTGGCTCGGCTCGAGCCGCTCCGAGATGGTCGTGAACCCGCGCAGGTCCGCAAAGAGCACGACGGCGTGCGCTCGCAGGTCCTGCGTGGACAGCAGAGTGTCGCGAAGCTGCGCATCCTCGAGGATCTTGTCTGCGAGCCGCGGCGACAGATAGCGGCGAAAGGTATGGCGCAGGACATCCTCACGCCGCCGGATCTCCGCCTCCAGTTGCGCGGCTGCGAGCTTGCGGCGCACGGCCCCCGCACGCACCAGCTCCTCGATGTGTGTCTTCAGAGACTCATCGACGGACAAGGTCTATCCCCAATATTTTTCTGTGAAAATAGAAGGTTACCATAGGTCGCCGGGCGCCCCGCAGGTCAGTGCAGCGGGCGCCGCGGCCGTCGCGCTCGATGGCACGGGACGACAATCGCCGAGCGCTTCGCTCCGTGCGGCATGTGCGCTGGCGAACGTGGAGCCGCGATATTACCGTCGGCGAAGATGTTTTGGAACCGCCATATGTCAAGCGCATCCCGTCCGTCGATAGGCTCTTTCCTCGCCCGGGTCGCGGCGCCTTTGGCGCCTTGCGCCTGCGGCGCGACCGCGGCAGTGGCGTGCAGCGCGTCCGGATGACCAACACGATGCTGTCACCACTACGGTTCCAGCCGGTGACCTACAACACGTTGGTCGACTTGCCGATGTGCGTCAACGGCTCGCCCGATTATCTGGACGAGATCAGCGCCGCGAAAAAATGAATATCAGCCGTGCACGACCGAGTGCACTACGCGGCTGTACTCGAAATAGACTGAAAAGGAAGGATAGTCCCAGCGGGTGATCGGCGGCTTGCCCACGGCGGGGTAACGCTTCTGCGGCGTGCCGAACCTGGCCTCCACATCATGCATGGTGGTCCCGCGCCCCGGCCGTGCGATCGAGGACTGCGCGAGCTGCACCTGCCCGTCGACCACCAGCGTCTCCGCAGCCGCGCCTCCCGCGATTGCGCAGCCGATCAGCAGTGCCAGGAGTTTTGTCGAGCGCATACGGAACCTCCACCGATCCCAGGCGACTATACACCCTGCCGGAATCTGTCAAAACCGAGAGGCCGGGGTCCGCCGCCGATCTGTGAAGCCCGTCAAGATCCGGCGGCCCTCGACCCCGATATGGTTAAATGAACGGGATGTTCCACCCACTGTCGCTCTTCGTGGGGCTGCGCTACGTGCGCGCCCGGTCCCACAAGTTCTTCGTTTCGTTCATCACCTGGACCTCCCTGGCCGGCGTCTGCGTGGGCGTCGCGGCCCTCATCGTCATTCTCTCGGTGATGAACGGCTTCGAGGGCGATCTCAGACAGCGGCTCCTTTCTCTGGATGCCGATGCGCGGGTGGTGCCGGCCGAGACTCAGAGTCGCGCGCCGCCAAGTCCCGAGCAGTGGCGGCTGGCCGCCGAGGCCATAGCCGGCTCTCCCGGTGTCGTCGGCGTCGCCCCCTACGCCCAGATCCAGGCGCTCGCCGTGCGCACGCCGGAGATGCTGCCGGTGGAGCTGCGGGGCATCGATCCCAAGGCCGAGCCCGCCGTCACGCAACTGGTCGGGGCGATCACCGCAGGCAAGCTCGCTGACCTGACGGCCGGCTCCGACAATGTCATCATCGGCGAGGTGATCGCCGAGGAGCTCGGCCTCGCGCCCGGCGATTCCCTGACGCTTCTCATACCGACCATCACCGCGGGCGGCGTGCCGACGCCGCGGCTGCGGCAGTTCAGGGTGGCAGGCGTGTTCGAAGTCGGCCTTTCTGACGAAGACGCCATGCTGGTGTTCGCCAACATCGGCGACGTACGGGCGCTCGGTCCTTCCGCCCAGGGGGATCAGGGTCTCAGGGTTCGCTACCGCGACGCGCTGGATGCGCCCGTCATCTCCGCCGCGTTGCGGACCAGGCTGCCGCGCGGGCTGCAGGTGATCGACTGGACGCAGGACAACGCGGACTATTTCCGCGCCATCCGCATCGAGAAGACCATGATGTCGCTCATCCTGCTGCTCATCGTCGCCGTGGCGGCGTTCAACATCGTCGCGATGCTCGTCATGGTGGTCACCGACAAGCGCACCGACATCGCCATCCTGCGCACTTTCGGCGCATCGCCCCGGCGCGTGATGGGTGTCTTCCTCACTCAGGGACTGGTCATCGGCTGGCTCGGCGTTGCGCTCGGGGTGGCGCTGGGACTGCTGCTCGCCTTCAACGTCGGCACCATAGTGCCCTTCCTGCAGAAAACCTTCGGCTTCCAGATCTTCAGCTCCAGTGTCTATTACATCACCACCATTCCCTCCATCGTCAGGTGGAGCAACGTAGCGGCGATCAGCGTCGCGGCACTGCTCCTCACGGCCGCCGCGACCGTCTACCCGGCCGTGCGCGCCTCGCGCACGGCTCCCGCCGAAGCGCTGCGTTACGAGTAGCCGGCCATGAGCTCGCCGTACGAATGGCTGGTCGGCACCCGCTATCTGCGCTCCACCCACCGGCGCGGCTTCGTGTCGTTCGTCTCGCTCATGTCCGTCTGCGGGCTCGCGCTGGGCGTCGCCACGCTGCTCGTCGTCCTTTCGGTGATGAACGGCTTCGGCCGGGAGCTGCGGACCCGAATCCTCAGCGTCACCTCGGATGCGACTCTCATGGGCCTGCACGGCACGCTCCCCGACTGGCAGGCGATGCAGAAGCGGGTGGAGAGCGAGCCTGGTGTGCGTATCGCCGTGCCCTATGTGGAGGAGCAGGCGATGCTGACACACGGCCAGCAGATCACCGGCGCCTCGGTGCGCGGCATTCTGCCGCAGGAGGAGCGGCGCGCGACCGGGCTGGCGCAGCGCCTGACTGCCGGCAGCCTGGGGGAGCTGCAGCCCGGGCGCTACCGCGTCATCCTGGGTGATGCGCTGGCGCAGGCGCTGCACGCGCGTGTCGGAGACTCGGTCGTGTTGATCGCGCCGGAAGGTGTGGCGACCCCGACCGGAGTCGTGCCCCGCATGCGCCGGTTCGAGGTGACGGGGCTCTTTCATTCCGGTATGTATGAGTACGACCGTGGGCTCGCGCTCGTGAGCCTGACGGATGCCGGCCGGCTCTTCGGCCTCGCACCGGATGAGGTCACCGGTTTGCGGCTGTCGCTCGATGACCCCTGGCAGGCGCCGAAGGTGGTGCGGCGGGTCGCGTACGACCTCGGCGGCCCGGGTTATTACGTCAGCGACTGGACGGACAACCACGCCAACTTCTTCCGCTCCATCGAGACGACCAAGTCGATGATGTTCGTCATGCTCTCGATGATCGTCGCCGTGGCGGCATTCAACATCGTGGCGACGCTCGTCATGATCGTCAAGGAGAAGCAGACCGACATCGCGATCCTGCGCACCTTGGGCGCCGGGCCGCGCAACGTGCTGAGCATATTCGCCATCCAGGGTGTCATCATCGGCCTCGCCGGCACGCTGCTCGGGGCCGGGCTCGGCACGCTGGTCTCCGACAACCTGCAGGCGCTCGTCGGCGGTCTCGAGCGGCTGTTGCATACTCAGTTCCTCGATCCGCGGGTGTACTACATGAGTGATCTTCCGGCCTACGTGGAGGGGCTCGACGTGTTGCGGGTCTGCGGCGTGGCGTTCCTCCTATGCGCGCTGGCGACGGTGTATCCCGCCTGGCGCGCCGGCCGCACCGCTCCGGCGCAGGCGCTGCGTCATGAATGAATCGTCTGGAACGATTTATGACGACACGCACGAGCGTGTCGGCCCCCGCGATAGCGGGGGCGAGGCCCAGGAAGGGCCGAGCAATGAATTGCCGGCGGTCCTCGAGGCGCGCGAGGTCTCGAAGAGCTTTCGCCAGGGACCGGTAATCCTCGAGGTGCTGCGGGGCGCCGCGCTCTCGGTCGCGGCCGCCGAGCGTGTGGCGATCGTCGGCGCCTCCGGCTCCGGCAAGACGACACTGCTGCAGATCCTGGGCGGGCTGGATCAACCGACCCGCGGCCAGGTGATGGTCGATGGGCGCGACATTCACCGACTGACCGAGAAGGAGCGGGGGGCGCTGCGCAACCGGGCACTCGGGTTCGTGTATCAGTTCCACCACCTGCTGCCGGAGTTCTCCGCCCTCGAGAACGTCGCCATGCCGCTCCTCGTGCGCCGTACACCGGTGGCCGAGGCCCGCGTGGCGGCACGCCGTCTGCTGGAGCGGGTCGGCCTCGGCCAGCGCCTCGATCATCGGCCGCATCAGCTTTCGGGCGGCGAGCGGCAGCGCGCCGCGGTCGCCCGCGCGTTGGTGACGCAACCGAAAATTATTCTCGCCGACGAGCCGACGGGGAACCTGGACGGCGCCAACGCGGAGTCAGTGTTCGCACTGATGCTAGAGCTCAATCGTGAACTCGGCACGAGCCTGGTCGTGGTGACTCACGACACCCGCCTGGCGGACCGGATGGAACGGGTCTACGAGATCGAGAAAGGCAGCCTCTCGGAGCGCCTCACGCCGCCGTTGCGACGTGGCGAGCCCTATACCGGGACGTGACTCGCCAGCGCCAGACGAGCTCCAGACACCCCCAGCCCAGGACGCCGAGAACTGCGGCGCAGGCCAGGCAGCCGATGAGGAAGGGCTGCCACATGGGACCCAGGCCGCTTTCCAGCCAGTCCCAGCTCAAATGGAAGGAGAAGGTCTCCGGCGCGATCCCGAGCAGCGCCGCCCCCACTCGGTATGCCAGGTAATACAGCGGCATCACGGTGAGGGGGTTGACCAGGAGGGTCGTCCCGTAAATTGCCGGTACGTTGAGCCGCCAGACGATCGCGATCAGGACCGCGACCACGAGGTGCACCGGCAGCGGGATGAAGCAGATGGCAATACCCACGCCGAAGGCGCCGGTAATGGCCCGGCGGTGCAGCGCCCACAGCCGCGGATCGAGCAGCCGCTCCCCGAAATGCCGCAGCAGCCAGTGCCCCTGGATCTGGACCGGGGAGGGAAGGAGCTTCTTCAGCACGCGACGGGGCATCAGGGCTGCGGACTGTACCAGATCGGCGACGGTATGGCGTCAGGTGGGTCGCAGTATTCTTGCCTAAGGCGCTGGATCCGGGCTCCTGCCCGGCCCAGCGCGCCTCGGGCAAAAAAGCGCGGTTTTTTGCCCGAGGCTCCGCCACCTGCGGCGGCGGGGCACATCCCTGTGCCCACGAAGAGGGGACCTTGAGCACTTATTGCGCTCGGGTATTATGCGCCGTCGCAGTTTTTCTTGGGTACCGTCCCCCGGGGTCGCTGGATGTGGGAAATCGTGCGGGCCGGCGGCCCGCTCATGTGGCCGATCATTCTCTGCTCGATCACCGCGGCGGCGATCGTTCTCGAGCGTCTGTGGACATTGCAGGACCGGCGGGTGATGCCGCGGGAGCTGCCGCAGAAGGTCTGGCAGCTGATCGAGGCCAACCAGATCAACGATAAAGTCATTGCCGCGCTCGAGCAGAATTCGCCGCTCGGCCGGCTGCTGGCGGCGGGCCTCGCGAACCGCCACCGCCCGCGCGACATCCTGATGGAGCGCCTGGAGGACACCGGCCGGCACGTGGTCTACGAGCTCGAGCGCTTCCTCAACACCCTCGGCACCATCGCCGGCGTCTCACCGCTCCTCGGCCTGCTCGGCACCGTGACGGGCATCATCCGCGCATTCAACGCCATCCAGGCTGGCGGCATGGGCGATCCGCGCGTGCTCTCGGGCGGCATCGCCGAGGCATTGGTCGCCACCGCGGCCGGCCTCTGTGTCGCCATACCCTCGCTCTTCGCCTACCGCTACCTTCGCGGCAGGGTGGAGCGCATCGTGGTGGAGATGGAAAAACAGGCCATGCGGATGGCCGACGCGGTCGAGGCCGCCGGGGCTCGCGGCGGGCGCTCAGCCGCCGCCTGATCAGACGTGTCATGAACCTGAGTCCCCGCCGCCACGAGGAGCCTGAGATCAACGTCGTCTCGCTGATCGACGTGGTGTTGCTCCTCGTCGTCTTCTTCATGCTGTCGAGCAGGTTCACCGACGAAGGGCGGCTGCACGTCGAGCTGCCGCACGCGAGCGCCGTGCCGGCCGCCGCTCCGCAGAGCGAGCCACTCGTGGTATCGGTGACCGAAACCGGAAGCTATCTCGTCAACGGGCGGGAGCTCATCAACTCGAGCCCCGACACCCTGCGCGTGGCGCTCCTCAAGCAGGCGGGCAGCAATCGCGACACGACCGTGACGATCCGCGCCGACGGCCGCGCCACCCAACAGGCGGTAGTCACCGCAATGGATGTGCTCGGACAGCTCGGCTTCGTCCGCCTCAACATCGCGACGATCAGGGACGAGCAGGCAGGCACCCCTTGAACGACGTGGCGAGCCGCCGGCCGCGCGAGCCGGTGAGCGTCTCGGTCACCTACCGGCGGCTGCTCGGCTATTTGAAGCCGCACAAGGGGGCGTTCGCCCTCGGGATCCTGGGCGGCACGATCTACGCCGCGTCCACGGCGAGCTTCGCGTGGCTCGCGAAGAGGTTCGGCGATGGGACCTTCACCCATCCGGACCCCCGCATGGTCTATCTGATCCCGATTGCGCTGGTGGTCATCTTCATCGGCCGCGGGATAGGCAATTTCACGCAGACCTACTTCATGGGTTACGTCGGCCGCAGCATCGTCAAGCGGCTGCGCGGCGAGGTCTTCAGCAGTGTGCTCGATCTGCCGGCCGCCTACTTCGATCGCACCTCCACGGGTACGCTCCTATCGAAGCTCACCTACAACAGCGAGCAGGTCGGGCAGGCTTCCAGCGACTCGATCGTGATCATGGTGCGCGCGGCGCTCACCGTGATCGGCATGGTCGTCGCTCTTTTCTGGTTCAACTGGCGGCTGGCGCTGATCTCGCTCACCGTGGGACCGGTAGCGGCGTGGCTCGTCTCGCTTGCGACTCGGAACTTCCGCCGCTACGGCCGGCGCATCCAGGACTCGATGGGCGATGTCACGCGTATCGCCAAGGAGAGTTTCGAGGCGCCGCGGCTGGTGAAGGTATATGAGGCGCAGCCACACTTGCGGGCGACGTTCGACGCGGTCAACGAGCACAACAGACGCTCCTACATGCGCCTCATCCTCACTCGCGGGCTCGCCAACCCGACCGTGCAGCTCGTGACGGCGCTGGCGGGTGCCTTCGTTCTCGGGCTGGCGATGAGCGACACGGTCTCCGGACGCATGACGCCGGGGTACCTGCTGGGCTTTTTCACTGCGCTCACCAGCATTGCGCAGCCGCTGCGCGAGCTGGTGCAGGTCGCTGACCCGCTGCAGCAGGGCATTGCGGCCGCCGAGAGCCTGTTCGAGCTGATCGACGAGCCGCCCGAGCCTGTCGGCGGCGGCTATGTCGCCGGCCGGGTGCGCGGTGACGTCGAGTTTCGAGATGTCACGTTTTCCTACCCGACGGGAGAGCGGCCGGCGCTCCACGGCGTTTCGCTGCAGGTGACGGCGGGCTCGAGTCTCGCCATCGTGGGACGGTCGGGCAGCGGCAAGTCGACGCTGGTGAGCCTCCTGCCGCGGTTCTACGACGTCGCCTCGGGCTCCATCCTGGTCGATGGTCGCGATATTCTCGAATATGACCTACGGAGCCTGCGAGCACAGATTGCCGTCGTCAGTCAGGACGTCACGCTATTCGACGACACCATCCGAAACAACATCGCCTTTGGCCGCAAGGTGTCGGAAAGCGACCTGCTGCAGGCAGCGGAGGCGGCGCACGTCCTGGAATTCACCGCGAGCCTTCCGGCAGGGCTCGACACCGTGGTGGGCGATCGCGGCGTGTTGCTGTCGGGAGGCCAGCGGCAGCGCATCTCCATTGCGCGCGCACTGCTCAAGAACGCCCCGATCCTGATTCTCGACGAGGCGACTTCGGCGCTCGATACGGAAGCCGAGCGCCACATCCAGGCTGCTCTGGCGCAGCTCGTGCGCAATCGCACGACCTTCGTGATCGCGCACCGGCTCTCGACGGTCGAGCAGGCGGACCGGATCGTGGTGATGGATGCCGGCAAAGTGGTGGAGAGCGGCACTCACGCGGAGCTGCTGGCGCGCGACGGGCGCTACGCGCAGCTCTACCGCTTGCAATTCGCCGACTGAATAGACCCATGCACCAGCAGCTGCTCAAGCTCTGGTACGGGGAATCGCCCGGCGTGTCGGTTCTACAGCCCCTCTCCTGGCTCTATGGCGCAGCCGTCTCGGTGCGCCGAAAAGCGTACGAGCGAGGCTGGGCAAGGTCGCATGATGTCGGCAGGCCTGTGGTCGTCGTCGGCAATCTGACGGTGGGCGGCACGGGCAAGACACCCCTCACGATCTGGCTCGCCAATCACCTTCGGCGCCGCGGCTACGAAGTCGGTCTCGTGTCACGCGGCTACGGACGCGAGCAGGGCGGGTTGCGCTTGGTCACTTCCGACTCCTCCTGGCAGGAGGTCGGCGACGAGCCCCTGATCCTCCGTCGGCGTACCGGATGTATGACCCTCGTCGCGAGCGACCGCGTTGCAGGGGCGAGAGCGTTGGCCGAGCAGGGAGCGAAGGCCATCCTCGCAGACGATGGACTGCAACATCTGCGCATGAGGCGCGATTGCGAGATCGTCGTGGTGGATGGCGTCCGCGGCCTGGGCAATGGCCGTGTGCTGCCGGCGGGACCGCTGCGCGAGAGCGCTTCCCGGGTCCGGGCTGCCGATGCCCTGGTGGTGAATGGCGGGGCAGAGGGCGAGCCTGTTCGGGGTGTCCCGCCGAGGGTTGCTGCGGCAGCCCCGCGAATGCGGCTCCAGGCGGCCCAGGCCCGGCAGGTCGCCGGCTCCGGGCTGGAGCAGCCCCTCGAGGCCTTTCGCGGCAGGCCGGTGCACGCCGTCGCCGGGATCGGCAATCCACGGCGGTTCTTCGCCGATCTGCGCGCCCGCGGCCTCGAGCTCATCGAGCACCCGTTTCCCGACCACCACGCTCTGTCGGCCGCCGACCTCGACTTCGGTGACGGCCTGGCGGTGCTCATGACGGAAAAGGATGCCGTAAAATGCCGGCAGGTTGCGGGCTCGCGGCACTGGTATGTGCCGGTCGAGGCGGACTTCAGCGAAGCCGACACGCGCCGGCTGCTCGGGCTCGTGATGCGCGCGATCGACTCCTACATTCCCGCCGGAGGTTAGATTTCCGATGGACGCTCGCCTGCTCGACATCCTGGCCTGCCCGGTCTGCAAGGGCTCGCTGGTCTACCGGCGCGAGTCGCAGGCGCTCGTCTGCCGCCTCGACCGGCTTGCCTACCCGATCCGCGACGACGTCCCGGTCATGCTGGAGGAGGAGGCGCGGCAGCTCGCCGCCGACGACCCGCTCCTCGACCGCTGACACGGCTCAGCCCGCTCGATCCCGCGTGACCTGCTCTTTCCACGTAGCCATACCCGCGCGCCACGGCTCGACGCGCTTCCCGGGGAAGGCGCTGGCGCCGATTCATGGCAAGCCGATGCTGCAGTGGGTCTACGAGCGCGCCCGTGCCTCGGGTGCCCGCGACGTGTCGATAGCAACGGACGATGCAGCGATCGTGGCCGCCGCGAGTGCCTTTGGCGCAGTGGCGCGCATGACCTCCGCCGCGCATGCATCCGGGACCGATCGCCTCGCCGAGCTCGCCACGATCGAGCGCTGGCCCGAAGCCGACATCGTGGTGAACGTGCAGGGCGATGAGCCGCTCATTCCGCCCGCAATCATCCGGCAGGTTGCCAGCCTGTTGGAATCGGATCCTCAGGCCGCGATCGCGACACTTGCGACGCCGGTGGAGTCCCTCGCTGAGTTTCTCGATCCCAACGCGGTGAAGGTCGTTGCCGATGCGAAGGGCAGGGCGCTCTACTTCAGTCGCGCGCCGATACCGTGGGGCCGCGATGGCGCGCCGGCGGGACTGACGAGCCAGCGCCTGTTTGCGGGAGCGCGCCGCCACATCGGCATCTACGCCTATCGGGTCGGCGCATTGCAGCGCCTCGCCGCGCTCGCTCCCTCGGAGCTGGAGAAGACGGAGAAGCTCGAGCAGTTGCGCGCACTGGACAATGGACTCGTGATCCGCATCGCAGACGCCGCCGAAAAACCGGGGCCTGATGTCAACACGGTGGCGGACCTGGAGCGCGTCGCGAGACAGATGGGGGTATGATCAGGCTTGTTCGGGCTGCTTATGGCAAATGCCGAGGTCAGGTTGTCAACCCGCGAATTGCCCCCACGTTCAGCAAAGGTAGCGGAATCGCGTAACGGAAAGACCATGCGTATCAGATTGTTGCAAGAATCCTCAGCCCTTCGGCGCATCGCCGGAATCGCCGCTCTGTCGACCCTTGCCCTGGGCCTGGCGGGCTGCGAGACGGCCCCCCCGCCGCAGCCCCCGCCACCACCGGTGGCCTACGCCGGCCCGCCGGTGAATACCACCGTTTACGCTTATCCCCAGAACGGTCAGTCGCCCGACCAGCAGAGCCGCGATCGGTATGAGTGCAGCGTCTGGGCGGTTCACCAGACTGGTTTCGATCCGACCGCACCCACGGTGCCTGCGCAGTACCGCGTGGTCGCCAGCGGGCCGCCGCCGGGAACGGGTACCGCCGTGGGGGCGATAGCCGGCGCCGTGATCGGAGCCGCGATTTCGCCTCGCTGGGATAGGGGCGCGGGAGCGGTGTTCGGCGGCCTCACTGGCGCCATGATCGGCAGCGCCAGCGATGCCCAGCGGGCGCAGAACAATCAAATCCGGATGAGCGAGGCGCAGCAGGAGCAAGCCGCCGCGATGGCGCAGAAGGCGTCGGACTACCGCCGCGCGCTCAGCGCCTGCCTGCAAGGCCGGGGCTATAGCGTAAAATAGCCTGCTGCGAGGATCCTCTTCGGTAACCGTCCGGGCAACTCGCCCCCGGCGTCGCCGGGTACCCCGTGACGGCTTCAGCGTGCCGTTCGTAGAGCAGGTTGATTGGAACGACCGTGCACGCGGCACTCCTGCTCCCCATTCCCCTGTAACGTTCGACCATTCATCCTCGAATATGGGCTTGTATGGTGGTCCACCGACCTGACGGTGAGCCGTTGGCCGCTGATGAGCGGACTTATCCCCGCCACGCGGCGACGGTCCAGCCCCATGAGCCGTACGCTTGCCGCACTATCCTGTCGGGCCGGATGAGATGCTTCGTGTGACGATCTACCGGGAGAGCGAGATGAACAAAGTCGCAACGCGCGCCGTATTCGGCGCGGTCCTGCTGGTGTGCGCGTTCGCCGTGCATTCGGATGACATGGCGTCCTTTGCCACCGGTGGCTATGCCACGGCGTTACGAACGATGGCGGTAATGCACAAGATGGACATGAATCACGACCACATGGTGTCACGGAAGGAGTGGATCGCGTTCCAGAACAAGGTGTTCACGATGATAGACAAGGATAAGACCGGAGAGGTCGACGAGTCCGAATACATGCGCGCCTATCCGGATGTGGCTCAGTTCGCGACCGGCGGCTACGCCAGCGGCCTGCTCACGCGCGAGATGTTCAGTAAGATAGACACAGACCGGGACGGCAAGATATCTCGCGGAGAATTTCTCCGCTACCAGCTCAAGATATTCGACATGATGGATACGAGCCGCGTGCACAAGGGGTTGCTCGGCCCCGCGGAATTCTTCGGAAGCGGCGGCACGCCTCCCCCCTGAGCCGGCAAAATCCATGGTCGTTCCAGGCGGCCTCGAGCCCATGAGTCTCGCGATCCTGCTTTCCAACGCTTCGCCGGTCAGATGCTCTGTCTGTCAGAATCCAGTCAGCAGAAAATCCATGGCTCCTAGAATGACGTCGCGGTGCTCCGCAAGAGTGCCGCTGGGGGCTGCAAGCTCTTTGCGCGCCATGCCGGCGAGCTGCGGAGTCACGAGTAGGTATGCCTCATTCTCGAACTTCAGGATCGGAGTAAGCTGGTCTACGGGCTTTCTGGTGAGAGCTGTCGCCTTGGTGAGTGGAATCACGACCCTCGTTTGCAGCTCTTCCAGAAGGTCGGATTGCACGTCGACGAGAAGGGGAAATGTTGCCCTGGTACGCGCGTTCCTGTTCCGGTAAACGGTGAACTGCGCCATCAGAAGCTCCGCACATCGTCGGAGAACGTCCCCTGCTTCTCGACATGCTCGTTGTAGGCTTGGATCGCCTCACGATTCTCCTCGCGCCACTTCTTGCGCTTGCTCGCGGCGAGCTCGTCGGTCAGCGCACGCTCGAGTGTAGCCGAGAGATTGACTCCGGCTTCGCGAGCGGCGGCGAGCAGGTCGCTGCGAATACTGACGTTGGTGGCACGCTTGGGGACCGTGGCTGGGGATGTGCGGCGTGGCATGGCGTCCTCTTTTGTTCCTGCCAATATAGCACATTTAAATGCGCATCAAAAATGCGCATGATTGGTGCACGCTGGGGAAAGACCATCGTTTCGAGGAAGGGTACCCCGGGGTTCGCGGTCTTTGTGGCCATTGCGTGCGCGTATTGCCGATATGCCGGTTCTTCATTCGCCCCGTCATCGCCCGGCTGGTACCGTCCCCGTAGTCCCCGGGACGGCGTACCTGCCGCCGGATATTGCAGATTGACAGGCGATGACAAATGCTATCGGATGCCGAGCGAAACGAAGCCGCCGAAATGCTCCTGCGGGCGGAGCGCGATTGCAGTCCCGTGCGGCAGCTTTCCACTACCTGGCCGGCCATCACCATCGACGATGCTTACGCGATCCAGGCGGTCGTCCAGGGCCGCAAGATTCGCGACGGCCGCAGGCTCATCGGTCACAAGGTGGGACTGACCTCGAAGGCGATGCAGCACTCGTCGCAGATCGACGAGCCGGATTATGGACATCTGCTGGACGACATGATGCTGCGCGACGGCGCCAAGGTGCCACACGGTGACTATTGCGCGCCGCGCGTCGAGATCGAGCTCGCGTTCGTGCTCGGTGAGCCGTTGCGCGGCCCCGCGATCGGCCTGACGGATGTGCTTCGGGCGACCGAGTACGTGATCCCGGCGCTCGAGATCGTCGACGCGCGCGTGCAGAATCCGCGCAAGATCTTCGACACCATCGCGGATAACGGCGCCGCCGCTGGCATCGTGATCGGCGGGCGGCCGGTACGTCCGCTCGACTGCGACTTGCGCTGGGTGGGCGGCATCATGTATGTCAACGGCGAGATTCAGGAGACGGGGCTCGCCGCCGGCGTCCTGGGGCACCCGGCGCTGGGTGTCGCCTGGCTCGCCAACAAGCTCGCCGAGCACGGCGTGGCGCTCGAGGCCCGACACCTGGTGCTCGCGGGCTCGTTCACGCGGGTCGTGTGGGCGAAGAAAGGAGACACCGTGCATGGAGACTTCGGCCCCCTGGGCGCAGTTGCCGTGCAGTTCGTCTGAAGGGCATTCGTGGACTTCGCAACCAACGCATTCAAACGCTCGCTTCGGGACCGCAGGCTGCAGATCGGGCTGTGGAGCACGCTGTGCAGCAGCCTGGTCGCGGAGATTCTTGCCCATTCGGGCTTCGACTGGGTGCTGCTCGATATGGAGCACTCACCCAACGAGCTGCCGGGGCTGGTGACTCAGCTGCAGGCCATGGGGCGGGGAACCGCCGCGCCGGTCGTCCGGGCGCCATGGAACGATGCCGTCCTGATCAAACGCATACTCGACATCGGCGTGCAGTCGATCCTGCTGCCATACGTGCAGACGGCGGATGAGGCGCGAAAGGCGGTGGCGGCCGTCCGCTATCCACCGAGGGGCGTGCGTGGAGTATCGGCGACCAGCCGCGCGAGTCAGTTCGGCCGCATCAAGGACTATTTCGCACGCGCCGACGACGAGATCTGCCTGTTGGTTCAGGTCGAGACTGCTTCGGCGCTCGAACAGCTCGAGCCGATCGCTGCTGTGGACGGGATAGATGGGGTGTTCATTGGACCGGCGGATCTGTCAGCCTCGCTCGGGCACCTCGGCAATGCGCGGCATCCGCAGGTGCAACGCGCGCTCGAGGACGCGGGCCGGCGGCTGCGGCATCTCGGCAAGGCCGCGGGCATCCTCACGGCGGTCGAAGAAGATGCCCGGCGCTACATCGAGTGGGGATACTCCTTCGTCGCGGTCGGCGTCGATACGGCGCTCCTTGCCGGCGCGGCAGACAAGTTGGCGCGTACGTTCAAGCCACAACAGCCGTAGATCGGCACCGGCGGCGCTCAGCCGTCGTAGGGGACGTGCGCGGCCTCCGAGTCTCCCGAGGTCAGCCAGTCCCACATGCGCTCGAATATCCGCCCTTGCATGGTGGCGCGAGCTGCGCATTCCTCCTCATCGAGAGTGAGGCCCGTTTGCCCGGAGGCCAGGACATCCAGCTCGACCCGTGCGGCATCCTCGAGATACCAGGCGAATACACATGCCTGCTGGAGCGAGGCACCGACGGTGACCGCGCCATTGCCGCGCAAGACGATCGCGCGCGCCTTCCCCAGCGTGGCTGCGACGGCCGATGCGCGCTCGTCGTCGCGGATCAGTCGCGGATCGCGCCAGAAGGGCGGCTGCGGCGCGAAATAGCTTCCGAGGCCGTGGCGCACGCCAGGGGTCCTGCCGAGCGCAGAAAGACTCACGATGTTCGGAGACTGGAATCGCACGATCCCACCTACGTCGGCCCGCGTCCTGTAGACCTGCTGATGAATCCGCACCTCACCCAGCACCTCCGGCGGCAATGGGCCGTCGATCGGCACGCGAACGCCGGTGTCGGAGCCGTCCATGAGCCCGAGCGGCTTCGCCGAGCTCGTCAGAAAGGATTGCCCATCGAGGCGCAGGCTGCAGTGGCCGTAGGCATGCGCAAGTCCTGCGCGAGCGATCGCCCGCGACGCGACTCGGATCAGCTCCGCATGGCGGCCCGATCGGGTCATGGATTCCCGACGGGGGGCGTGCGGAATTCCGGGATATCAGGCAGCGCGCCCCAGGCGCAGAAGGAGGATGGCCGCGAGGGAAATTGCCGCGGTTGATACGCCGACTCGTCACGGATCAGCCGCACGCCGGTCGAGTACTCGTACGTCATCCCGTCCGGCCCCTCGAAGTAGAGGAATATGGCACCCGAGGTTGGGTGGCGTCCCGGGCCGAAGCGGATCCGCACCCCCTGCTCGCGCAGGAAGTAGTAGGAGCGCATCACGTCGTCAACGGCTGCCACCTGATGATTGATGTGCTGCACGCCGTGGCGGGAGGCGGGAAAGAGCGCGATCTTGTGATGCACCTCATCGATACGCAGCAGCGGCGCCTCGCCTATCCAGTCACTGACTCGGGCACCGCAGACTCCGGTCCAGAATGACTGATCCCGAGCGGCCGACCTGGTGTAGAGGCCAACATGCGAGAAGCCGGTGATCCCTGCGGCCCGCGACGGAAGGTACGCCCGGCCGCTGTGCCAGGGCCGGGCAACGAGCTCGATCGTGGCGCCACTCGGCTCGCGGAAGCTGACGAACGCCCCGATCCGCCGCTGCTCGCACTCGGTGGCCGTACCGGCGTGAACCGGGAAGCCCGCCGCCTCGAGCTCCGCCGCCGCCTGCTCGAGCTCCGGCGCGGTCCGCAACTCGAATCCGATCGCATGCTCCTCGGGGGGCGCATCGAGATAGACGAGGGTGTGGTCACGATCGTCGGAGCGAAGATAGGCTCCATGACGGTCACGGGAGGCGAGCTCCAGCCCGAGGATCCGGGTCGCGAAACTGACAGCGCCGTCCACGTCCCGGGAACCCAATCTCACGTAACGAATGTCTCGCAGCGCGATCATGTTGCTACTCTCGTGGCCGCCTCACCAGGCAGTGGTGCCGCCGTCGATGGCAAAATCGGCGCCCGTGACCCAGGATGACTCATCGGATGCGAGATA
>Ga0335073_10005653_pt1 | contig 17547 bp, 10 predicted proteins | sample Lox_Sample_22_FD_207093 | JGI IMG/M metagenome (GOLD analysis project Ga0335073, IMG submission 207093) | Soil microbial communities from Loxahatchee National Wildlife Refuge, Florida, United States - Lox_Sample_2.2 | ecosystem: Environmental > Terrestrial > Soil > Wetlands | place: USA...
ACCAACGCGTCGAGCGGCTCGTCGCATGGGCGGAGTTCGACGTCGGGCTCGCGTGGCACCTCGTACGGCGCGTCCACGCCGGTGAAACCGCGCACCTTCCCCTCTCGGGCGCGCGCGTAGAGACCCTTCGGATCGCGCCGCTCACACTCCTCGAGCGGCGTGTCCACGAACACCTCGAGGAACTCGAGCCCGTTGCGATCGTGGACGCCGCGCGCCAGCTGGCGGTCGACGGCGTACGGGCTGATCACGCTGACGATCGCGATCGTCCCGGAATCCGCGAACAGGCTGGCCACGTGGGCCACCCGGCGAATGTTCTCCGCCCGGTCGCCCGGGTCGAAGCCGAGGTCGCTGTTGAGTCCATAGCGGAGGTTGTCACCGTCGAGGCGATAAGAGCGGAAGCCGTCGCGGGCGAGCCGCTCCTCGAGCGCCGCGGCAATCGTCGACTTCCCGGCGGCGGGCAGGCCGGTCAGCCAAACGGTGATGCCGTGCTGGCCGAGCAGCGCCCAGCGCGCGCTTCGGGCCAGGGCGCTCGAGTCCCACCTGATGTCGGCCTGCTTGGCATCGGGCCGATCCAGGTGCGTCTCGATGATCATGCCGGCTCCCACCGTGCCGCTGGTCGCCTCGTCGATCAGGATGAAGCTGCCGGTGGTCCGGTTGCGCCGGTACTCGTCGAAGATCAGCGGCACGCTCGTCCGAAGCCGGAGGCGGCCGATGTCGTTGAGCCCGAGCTGCCCCGCGTTCTCGTCCCGATGCAACGAGTTGATGTCGATCCGGTAGCGGACCTCTTCAACCACGGCCCGCGCCGAACGCGACGTGTGCTTAATCGCGTACACGCCGCCGGCCACCACCGGCTCGTCGGCCATCCAGCACACGATCGCCTCGATGTCCTGCTCCACGGTCGGGCGGTTGTGGGGTCGGCAGATCATGTCCCCGCGCGAGATGTCGAGGTCGTCGACGAGCCGTAGCGCGACCGACATCGGCGCGCACGCCTCGGTCAACGGTCCGTCGAAGGTCTCCACCGACGCGATCCGCGTCTCCTCACCGGACGGCAGCACGACGACGGGATCACCGGGCCGGAACACGCCGGCGGCGATCTGACCGGCATACGCGCGGTACTCGCGGGCGGGGTGGGCGAGCGCCGAATCCTCCACCAGCCCCGCTCCCGGCCACATCGCGGGCTCGGGGGCTGGGGCCGAGCCCGGGCCCGCCCTGATCACCCACTGAACGGGAAGGCGGCAGTCGATCAGGTTGCGATCCGACGCGATGTGGACGTGCTCGAGGTGATAGAGGAGCGCCGGACCCTGGTACCACTCCATCCGCTCGGACCGCTCGACCACGTTCTCGCCGTGCACGGCGGAGATCGGGACGAACGTCACGTCGGTGGTCTCGAGGCGGGCGCAGAACTCGCGGAAGTCGTGCTCGACGTGCTCGAACGCCGCCTGGGAGTACTCGACCAGGTCCATCTTGTTGACGCACACGGCGAGGTGTCTGATCCCGAGCAGCGAGGCGATGAACGCATGGCGCCGCGTCTGCTCGACGACGCCCTGCCGAACGTCGATCAGGATCACGGCCAAGTCGGCCGTCGAGGCGCCCGTGACCATGTTGCGCGTGTAGCGCTCGTGACCCGGGGTGTCGGCGATGATGAACTTGCGCTGAGCGGTCTGGAAGTAGCGATACGCGACATCGATCGTGATCCCCTGCTCGCGCTCGGCCCGCAACCCGTCGGTCAACAGGGACAGGTCGAGCGCGTGCTGGCCGTTGCGGCGCTCGGACGCGGCGCGGAGCGCCTCGAGCTGATCGGTCAGAATCTGCTTTGAGTCGTAGAGCAGGCGGCCGATCAGCGTGCTCTTGCCGTCGTCGACCGAGCCGGTGATGACGAGGCGCAGCATCGACGCCTGCGGTTCGCCCAGGGCCGCTACGACCGTTTGCCCCACGCCGCTGGACGTCATGCCGCCGAGAACCGTAGCGCAGCGCGCGCCGGAACGGGCCGCGCGCATCCGGCCGCCCGCGCCCTGCGCGTCCCCGCGCTCAGCTCCCGCCTGAGCCGGTACAGGTAATCGTCGAAGTCGACTTCCATCGTGTGGCGCTTGGAGGCGACGTAGCGCCTTCGCATCCGCTCGTGCTCGCGCCGCATGTCGGCCTCCATGACCTCGGGCGCCGGCAACCGGTACTCACCGCGCAGGTGCCCCGCGATCCACCGCCCCTGCGCCTCGGCGAGCGGCATCATCGCACCCACGGGCTGGAGCAGCGCCACGAAGAACAGGTTGTCCACACCAGGCTTAAACACGCGGCGGTACAGCAACAGCTCGTTGCCGGGCGCCGAGACGAACTCGGGATCGAAAAACGGGAATGTCACCTTGTATCCCGTGCACCACACGATCACGTCGATCGGCTCGGCGCTCCCGTCGACGAACCTCACCTCGTCCGCGGCGAGCGACGCGATCCCGGGCTTCCAGGTCACCTCGCCCCGTGCGAGGCGGCCGAGGAAGTCGGCCGAGATCGTCGGGTGTGACTCGAGCAGCCGGTGATCGGGGGTGGGCATTCCGTAGTCCTCGACCCGTCCCACCACCACGCGGTAGAGCGCGCTCACAAACGCCCGTCGCACCGGGAACGGCAGGAGCGGCGTCAGCGCCCTGATCTCGAGCTGGTCGATGGGACGCCCGAACGCGTACTTGGGGAGCACGTGCGCCCCGCGGCGCGCGGACAGGAACGTCCGCCGCGCGACGTAGCTCGACTCAACGGCGATGTCCATCGCGCTGTTGCCGATCCCCACCACGAGCACGTTCTTGTCGCGCCAGTCGCTCGCGTCGACGAAGTGGTGAGAGTGGAGCTCGAGGCCCTCGAACCGCCCTGGATACGGCGGCTCCGGCCAGCGCGGGTCCCAGTGGTGACCGCTGGCCACGAGCAGCGCGTCGTAGTGCCGCGTCTCGCCGTTCGAGAGCTCGACCGTCCAAATGCCATCTGAGCCCCTGGCCGCCCGCTCGACCCCGGTCTCGAACGTGATCCTCTCCATCAGCCCGAAGCGTCGGACGTACTCCTCGAAGTACTGCGCCAGCAGCGTGTGGTGAGGGAAGTCCGGATACCACCGGGGCATCGGGAAATCGGAGTACTGCATCCGGTCCCGGGATGTGTTCGAGTGCAGCGAGCGGTAGGCCGACGACGTGCCGTTCTTGTTGGCGAACACCCAGTTGCCCCCGACGCGGTCGGACCTCTCGAAACAGTCGACCGGGATGCCGGCTTCATGCAGCGCCTTGAGCGCCGCGATCCCCGACGAGCCGGCGCCGATCACGCACGCGCTCGGTAGGTCAGCCACCGGCCGACGGTAACACTTCCCCGGCGCTCTGCGCGCGCCGGTCCGCCTTGCTGCGCTCGATCACCTCCCTGAAGCTGCGGAAGCGGAAGATCAGGACCAGCGCGCCGAACCCGCACGCCGTGGTCAGCACCGCGGTGGCGATCTGCTGCCCGACCGAGAACGACGCCACGTAGGAATTGTGGGCGAAGATGGTCAAGAGCAGCGCCTGCTGGACGCCGGCGCCCCCCGGGGTGAACGGGAACACCGACGCCACCACCTGCACGCCGAGCACGAGCAGCACGTTGCGCACGGACCCGCCGATGTGGAACGCGTCGAGCAGCGCCCAGTAGGCGGCGAACCGTGCGACCCAGCTCGCGAACTGCCAGCGAGCCATGTCTCGGCGGTAGCGCCGGCGGTCGCGCAGGATCGCCAGGCCCTGGCGCACGCGCTCCCAGAACGCCTTGACCTTCGCCGAGAGGAGCGCGAACCCCACCAGGAACACCACCCCGAGCACCGTCAGCAAGAACAACGTGAAGCGCATGTGTGAGGCGAAGAAGCTGATGTCGAAGGCCGGCAGCTTGGAGAAGTCGGGGGGCTTGGGAAACACCCCCTGGGTGAACGCGAAGCACATCACCAGCAGACCCATGAACCAGTCGAAGATCACGCCTGTGGACAGCGCCGTGGCGACGGTCGGGTAACTCGAGGCAGGGATCGCGAGCCGGGTCAGGAACAGCTGCGCGACGTTGCCGCCGCCGAGCGGGAACACGTTGTTGATCGCGTAGCCGACCATGTACGCGCCCCACACGTCGCGCCACCGGATCGGCTCCCCCGGGTAGGCGGCGCGCAGCGCCCCCCACAGCGCGCGCGAGCGCAGCAGCAGGTACACGGCGTACAGCGCCAGCCCGAGCAGGAGCGGCCCCCAACGCAGACTCTCGAGCTGCGAGAAGAAAGTGCCGATCGAGTCGATCAGGCTGCTGACCGTCGAACCGATCGATGACCCGTGGTGGGCGCTCGCCGCCGAGTCCACCGCTGCCGCGAGCGCGGACATACCACTCATTAAAAGGCCTGCCCACCGCGTCCCTTAAAAAGCCCGGGGGACCCAGATCCATCTGGGCCCCCCGGAGAGTCAGGGAAGTGGGGGCGCAGTTCCCTGACCGACAGGGGCGAGTTTCCCCGTCCCAAGCTGTCTCTAAACCTAAATTCGCTCCCCGGGCCGCCTCGCCACGCGATTCGCGTTGCTAACCCTACCATTCCCCGCTGTGAGCAGGGCAAACCCGATCCCGATGGCAGAGTTGGTTTGTAACCACACCGAAGTTTCGTCGGATGCGCCGAGATCCCTCCCGAAGTGTCAGTCCCGATTGTCGGCGGCGACTGACGGGGGCCGCCTCAGCGCCCGCGAGCGCCAGGGCCGCTGAAGAACTCCTCTCCAGCCCGAACCGTGCCGGCCGCTTCCGCCTCGTGACGTAGCGTACGATCGGCCTCGCCGCTCCACGCCCCGATTGCCAGCATCTCCCGGTCGGCATCCATCGGGCTGCCCCCGAGATCGTGGTTCACCACCCGGGCGCATTTGCGCCCTTCGGCGATCGCGGTGACCACCAACGACTGCCCGATCCGCGCGTCACCGCACGCGTATACCCCGGGCAGCGAGCTCCGGTAGGTCATCTCGGTACGGATGTTGCCGCGCTTGTCGATCTCGAGCGCTAACTCCTCGAGCATCCCCGTGCGCTCCGGACCGGAGAACCCGATCGCGATCAGCACGAGATCGGCTTCGAGCACGAACTCACTTCCCGGTACCGGCGTCAGGTCGCGCGAGGACGTGCCGGTCACCTGCCGGGCGTACACGTGGCTGACGTGGCCGTTGGTGCCGCCGAACCCGGTCACCTCGGTGCCCCACCGCCGCTTGCCACCTTCCTCGAGGGCATACGTCGACAGCGTGCGCTTGGGGGGCAGCGGCCACGGATGCCGGGGGTCACGGCCGTTCTCGGGCAGCGCGGCGTACACGTCGAGCATGACCACGGTCCGCGCGCCCTCGCGGTGGGAGTTCGAAATGCAGTCCATGCCGGTGTCACCGCCGCCGACCACAATCACCCGCTTGCCCACCGCCGTGATCTCCGTCCCGGGCTCGGGCTCCCGGTAGCGCCGTCCCTCCTCACGAGCCACCCAGCGATTGCGCTGATAGAGGTAGTCCATGGCGAAGTGGATCCCGCACAGCGCACGTCCGGGGGCGTCGAGGTCGCGGTGCACGCGCGAGCCGGTCGCGATCACGAGCGCGTCGTGCCGGTCCCCCAGCTCCTGCGCGCTCACGGTCCGGCCCACGTAGGTGTCGTAGACGAACTCGATCCCTGAGGCCGCGAGCAGATCAACGCGCCGGTCGATGATCCGCTTCTCGAGCTTGGCGTCCGGCACGCCGAAGCGCATCATTCCTCCGGGCCCCTCATCCCGCTCGTATACGGTGACCGAGTGGCCGCAGCGGTTGAGCTCCTCGGCCACAGCGAGCCCAGCCGGCCCGGACCCGACCACCGCCACCTTCTTCCCAGTCCGCCGATCGGGCGGCTCGGGCACCACCCAGCCCTCCTCGAACGCGCGCTCGGCGATCGCCATCTCGATCTGTTCGATCGTAACCGGATCGTCGTTGATGGCGAGCACACACGCGGACTCGCACGGAGCCGGGCAGATCCGGCCCGTGAACTCGGGGAAGTTGTTGGTGGCGTGTAGCTGGTCGATCGCCTCGCGCCACTTGCCCCTGTAGACGAGGTCGTTCCAGTCCGGGATCAGATTGCCGAGCGGGCAGCCCTCGTGACAGAACGGGATGCCGCAGTCCATACAGCGGGCCCCCTGCTGTCGGAGCTCGCCCTCCGGCTGCAGCGCAAAGTACTGCTTGTAGTCGCGCACGCGGTGCCCGGGGTCGCGCTTGTCGAAGCCGACCCGGTGGATCTTCAGGAACGCGCCAAGCTCGCCCATTACGCGGGGGCTGCCTCGCGGGCGGCCGCCTGGGCCAGCGCCCGCTTGTAGTCGCGCGGCATCACCTTCACGAACCGCTCGCGTGCGCGGTCCCACGAGGCCAGCACGTTGCGGGCCACCAGCGATCCCGTCCGGGCCGCGTGCTCGGAGATGAGCTCGCGCACCTCGGCGTCGTCCTCGGCCACGAGATCCTCCAGATCGATCAGCTCGAGGTTGCAGCGACCTTCGAACCGCCGGTCGACGTCGTAAACGTAGGCAACCCCACCGCTCATGCCGGCCGCGAAGTTGCGCCCGGTCCGGCCCAGCACGACCACCCGCCCACCGGTCATGTACTCGCAGCCGTGGTCGCCCACGCCCTCGACGACCGCTCGCGCGCCGGAGTTCCGGACCGCGAAACGCTCGCCCGCCAGGCCCCGGAAAAACGCTCGGCCGGCGGTCGCGCCGTACAGGACGGTGTTGCCGACGATCATGTTCTCCTCGGCCCGGAAACGGTGGCGCTCGGGGGGACGCACGGACACGACACCGCCCGACAGACCCTTGCCGGCGTAGTCGTTGGTCTCGCCCCGCAGCGAGAAGGTCACGCCCGGGGCCAGCCAGGCGGCGAAGCTCTGCCCGGCCGACCCGGTCAAGGCGATCTCGATCGTGCCCTCGCCAAGCCCCGCCGCGCCGTGGCGGCGCGCGATCTCGCCCGACAGGATGCCGCCGACGGTGCGGTTCACGTTGCGGACGGGAATCGGGCCGAGCTTGACCGGCTCGCGGCGGTCGAGCGCGGGCGTGCAACGCCGCACGAGTTCCCAGTCGAGCGCGTCGTCGAGCACCGGCTGCTGCGGCCGCGTGCGGCACCGGGGCGTGCCGGGCGGCAGGTCGACAGCCTCCAGGACCATCGACAGGTCGACGCGGCTGGCCTTCCAGTGCTCGATCGCGGCGTCCATGTCGAGCATCTCGATCCGCCCGATCATGTCCTGGAAGCGGCGCACCCCGAGCGAGGCCATGATCGAGCGCACCTCCTCGGCCACCAGCATCAGGTAGTTGACGACCTGCTCGGGAGTCCCGCGAAAGCGCTTGCGCAACTCCGGGTCCTGGGTGGCGATCCCCACCGGGCAGGTGTTCAGGTGGCAGACGCGCATCATGATGCAGCCCATCGCGATCAGGGGCGCGGTCGAGAAGCCGAACTCGTCGGCGCCGAGCAGCGCCGCCACCACCACGTCGCGCCCGGTTCGCATGCCGCCGTCGACCTCGACCACGATCCGCGACCGCAGGTCGTTCAGCAACAGCGTCTGCTGGGTCTCGGCCAGCCCGATCTCCCACGGCACGCCCGCCCCCTGGACCGAGGACTGCGGCGAGGCGCCCGTCCCGCCGTCGTGTCCGGCGATCGTGACGTGGTCGGCGTTGGCCTTGGCCACGCCCGCCGCGACCGTCCCGACACCCACCTCGGCGACGAGCTTGACCGACACCGACCCCGTCGGGTTGGCGCAGCGCAGGTCATAGATCAGCTGCTTGAGGTCCTCGATCGAGTAGATGTCGTGGTGCGGGGGCGGCGAGATGAGACCGACACCCGGAGTCGAGTTGCGCAGCCACGCGATGTAGTCGTCGACCTTGTGGCCGGGCAGCTGGCCGCCCTCGCCGGGCTTGGCCCCCTGAGCCATCTTGATCTGCAGCTGGTCGGCGTTGACCAGGTAGTGCACGGTGACGCCGAAGCGCCCCGAGGCGACCTGCTTGATCGCCGAGCGTCGCCGGTCCCCGTTGGGGTCAGGCGTGTACCGACTCGCATCCTCGCCGCCCTCACCCGTATTGGATCGAGCGCCGAGGCGGTTCATGGCGATCGCCAGCGTCTCGTGCGCCTCGCGCCCGAGTGCGCCCAGGCTCATCGCCCCCGTCGTGAAGCGCTTGACGATCGAGGCCGCCGATTCGACATCGTCGAGCGGGACTGGCTCAGCCGCGGGGCGGAACGTCATCAGCCCGCGGAGCAGACCGCGTCGTACCGCCTCTTCGTTGGCCTGCCGCGCGTACTGGGCGTAGGTCTCGCGCGGGTCGCCGTTTGGGGCGGTTAGGGGTGGGTGGGTGGGATCCCTGACGGCGTGCTGGAGCGTCGCGATCGTGTCCGGGTTCCAGACGTGCAGCTCTCCGTTCCGGCGCCACTGGAGCACGCCGCCGACCGGGAGCACCTCGCGGTCGGTGCGCGGATAGGCGCGGAAGTGACGCTCGATCGCCTCCTTGGCGAGCTCGGTGATCCCCACGCCGCCGATCCGTGACGCGGTCCCGGTGAAGTGCTTGTCGATCAGCTCGCGCTCGAGGCCCACCGCCTCGAAGATCTGCGCGCCGCAGTAGGACTGGATGGTCGAGATCCCCATCTTCGAGATCGTCTTCATCAGGCCCTTGCCGATCCCCTTGACGATCCGCTTCTCGGCCTCGTCGCGGGTGAGATCGACCGGGAGCAGCGAGCGGTCGGCCAGCTCGTCGAGCGACTCGAACATCACATACGGGTTGATCGCCGCCGCGCCGTAGCCGATCAGCGTCGCCATGTGGTGGATGTCACGAGGCTCGCCGGACTCGATCACCAGCCCCATCCGCAGCCGCGTCCCCCGCCGCACGAGGTGATGGTGGACGGCCGCCACGGCCAACAGCGACGGCATTGCCACGCGCTCGGCCCCGAGGTTGCGGTCGGACAGGATCAGGATGTTCGCTCCGTTGTCGACGTATCGCGCGGCCTCCTCGCACAGCGCCTCCAGGCGCGACTCCATCCCCTCGTGCCCCTGCTCGATCGGCCACGTGATGTCGAGCGTGGCCGCGTCGAAGATCTCGTGCGAGACCTGGCGGAGCTTCTCGAGCTCGTGGTTGCGCAGGATCGGCTGGTCCATGACGAGCTGGTGGGCCTGCTCGGGTGACTCGGTCAACAGGTTGAGCTCGCCGCCCACGCCGGCTTGCAGCGACATGACGACGTTCTCGCGGATCGGGTCGATCGGCGGGTTGGTGACCTGGGCGAACAGCTGCTTGAAGTAGGCGAACAGCGGCGGCTGGCGGTCGGACATCACCGCCAGCGCGGCATCGTTGCCCATGCTCGCCACCGGCTCCTCGGCCTTGGTGGCCATGGGCGCGATGATCATCCGCAGGTCCTCCTGCGAATAGCCGAAGGCGAGCTGCTTGGAGCGCAGCGGCTCGATCCGCGGCGTGCGCGGTTCGCGCTCGGGCAGGTCGTCGATGTGCACGACCGAGCGCTCGTACCACTCGGCGTAGGGCTGACGGCGGGCGACGCGGCGCTTGACGTCCTCGTCCTCGACGATCTTGCCCTCCTCGAGATCGACCAGGAACAGCTTGCCCGGGGCCAGGCGGCCCTTGCGCTGGATGTGCTCGGGCGCCACCGTCATCACGCCGGTCTCGGAGGCGAGCACCACGTAGCCCTCGGTGTCCTGGATCCAGCGGCCCGGGCGCAGCCCGTTGCGGTCGAGGACGGCGCCCGCCACCCGGCCGTCCGTGAACACGACCGCCGCCGGACCGTCCCACGGCTCCATCAGGCAGGAGTGGAAGTCGTAGAAGCCCTTGACGTCCGGATCGAGATCCCTGCGCGTCCGGTACGCCTCGGGGACCATCATCATCACCGCGTGCTGAATCGAGCGCCCGCTCAGCACGAGCAGCTCGAGCACGTTGTCGAAGATCGCGGAGTCCGACCCGCCCTCGCGGACCACCGGGATCACCTTGCGCAGGTCCTCGCCGAACAGGTCCGACGCGAGTTGCGACTCGCGGGCCCGCATCCAGTTGACGTTCCCGCGCAGCGTGTTGACCTCGCCGTTGTGGGCGATCATCCGGTAGGGATGGGCGAGCTCCCAGCTCGGGAAGGTGTTGGTGCTGAAGCGGGAGTGGACGAGGGCGAGGCGGGAGGCGACGCGCGGGTCCCTCAGGTCCGTGAAGTAGCGCGGCAGCTGCGGCGCGGTCAGCATCCCCTTGTAGATCATCGTCCGGCTTGAGAAGCTCGGGAGCGCCAGATCCCGGCCGGCGGCGCGCTCGATCACCCGCCGAATCACGTACAGCTTGCGCTCGAACGCGTCCTGCCCCTCGAGCTCGTCCGCGGCCGCGATCAGCACCTGCCGGATCACCGGCGCTGACAGCCGGGCGGTCTCGCCCACGTGGCGCTCGTCGACGGGCACGTCGCGCCACCAGATCGCGCGCTGGCCCTCGGCCTCGATCGTCTCCTCGATCAGCTGCTCGAGCACCGCGCGGCGGTCCGGATCGGTCGGCAGGTAGCACACCCCGACGCCGTAGCGGCCGGGCGGCGGCAGCTCCACCCCGGCGACCGCTGCCCTCAGGAATCCGTCGGGGATCTGGAGCAGGATGCCGGCGCCGTCACCGGTGTTGGGATCAGCGCCCTCGGCGCCGCGATGCTCGAGGTTCTCGAGCGCGTCGAGCGCCTTCTCAACCACCGCGTGGCTGGCCTCGCCCCACAGCTTCGCGACGAGCGCGATGCCGCAGCCATCGTGCTCGTTGGCGGGGTCGTAGAGGCCAATGGCCCCTGGCGGAGCGGAACGTCGGTACATAGGGAGAGGATGCAGATAGGCACAGCGGACGGCTCTTTAGGAGCGCCCGCGAAGAGTACCAGTGGGGGTTAAGGGCTCGACGAGGTCATGAAACTCAACGGCTCCCGGAGACTGGTACGTACCAGTCTGAGAATGGTACGTACCAGTTTTCGAGCATTTGAGGTCCTGGGGGGCTAGCTCTCGGCCTTCGCGCGGCGCCGAGTGCTCGTCGTCGCGGCGCCGTCTCCGTCTGTGCTCTTGGCTGGGGCGCGCCGGCGCGGCTTGGGCGCCGGCTCGTCCTCGTCGCCGCCCCTGACGGCCGCGAGGCTGGCCTCGAGCGCCGCCATCAGGTCGGGCGCGGCGGCGGGCTCCTCGGCCTGCGGCTGGACCGCGATCTCCTCCCCGGCGGCCTTGCGCTCGATCAGCGACAGCACCTGCTCGCGGTACTCGTCGTGGAACTTCTCGGGCTCGAACTGGGCCGAAAGCGAGGCGATCAGCTGCTCGGCCATCTTGAGCTCGCGCTCGGTGGCCTGGGCCTCCTCGATCTCGCCGATCTCGTCCAGGCGGTCGGGCGAAAGGACCTCATCGCCCCACAGCATCGTGGTCAGCGTCAGCACTTCGCCGGTCGGGCGCAGCGCGCACAGCTGCTGCTTGGAGCGGATCACGACCTTGCCGATCCCGACCTTGCCCGACTCTCGCATCGCGTCGACGAGCAGCCGGTAGGCCTTGGCCCCGCCGGCGGTGGGCGCCAGGTAGTAGTTGTGGTCGTAGTAGATGGGGTCGATCTCAGCCAGGTCGACGAACTCCTCGATGTCGATCGTCTTCGTGGCCTTGGGGTCGAGCGCGTCGAGCTCGTCGTTGGTGATCACGACGTAACGCTCGGGCGTGATCTCGTATCCCTTGACGATGTCCTCGTACGGGACTTCTTCGTCGGTGGTCGGGTCGACCCGCTTCTGCCGGATACGGGCGCCGGTCTTGCTGGACAGCTGGTTGAACCGCACCGTCTTGGGCGAGGTGGCGGTATAGAGCTTGACGGGCACGTTGACCAGACCGAAGCTGATCGCGCCTGACCAGATTGCTCGAGCCATGGGATTCCTTGTATAGCGAACGGGGATCGGTGGCAAGTGATGATCGGCGTCTTGCCGGCGCCGTCTATGCGTAAGACGCCCGACCGCGAGGCAAATCATCGGTGGCGACGACCTGCATAAGTCGTCACGACCGGCGGAACCCGATAGGCGTGACGACTTAGACAGCTGGGGCATGGATAAGTCGTCAACGCTCCGGTGCGGGTGGCTTGCGTGACGTCTTATGCATGGGCGCCCAGCCGGTCGCACGCGTCACCGCCGGTCGCACGCGCCACCATCTCACAGGATGCCCCGCCGGCACGTTTCACCCCCAGTGAACCTTCCGCCCTTCCAGAGCCTCCTCGACGCCCACGGCGCCGCCGTCCACCGGTTCCTGGTGGCGAGCGTGGGCCGCGTCGACGCCGACGACTGCTACCAGGAGACGTGGCTGGCCGCGCTGCGGGCCTATCCGATGCTCCGCGACGCCTCGAACCTGAGGAGCTGGATCTTCACGGTCGCCGCGCGCAAGGCGATCGACCACGTGCGGGCCAGGCGCCGGCAGCCCGTGGCGGTCGGCGATGTGCCCGAGCCGGCCGCCGCCCCGGGCACCGATCCGCCTGACGACGGCCTGTGGGGCCGCGTGCGCGACCTTCCCTCCAAGCAGCGCACCGCGCTGGCGCTCCGCTACGTGGCCGACGCCGGGTACGACGAGATCTCGGCCGTGATGGGCACCAGCGAGGAAGCGGCACGGCGAAACGTCCACGAAGCTCTCAAGAGACTGCGAACGGAGTACGAACGATGACCGACATCGAAACCCGGCTGAGGCAGCTCCTGCCAGAGACGGACGCGCTGCCCGACGTGACCGAGGCGGCCGCCGCTGCCGGTCTGCTCGACGTCGCCTACGCGACGCTCGACTCGCCGCTGGGCACCCTGCTGCTGGCGACCACCCCGAAGGGCCTGGTCCGGATCGCGTACGTCGACTACGACGACGAGGACACCGTGCTCGAGCACCTCGCGGCCAGGGTGTCGCCGCGGATGATGGCCGCCCCGCGCAGGCTGGATGTGCCCCGCCGCGAGCTCGACGAGTACTTCGCCGGCCGGCGCCGGCACTTCGAGACGCCGCAGGACTGGCAGCTGATCCACGGCTTCGCCCGGCGCGTGCTCACGGCGACCGCCCACGTCCCCTACGGCGCCACCGCCACCTACAAGCAGATGGCGCTCGAGGCCGGTAACGAGCGCGCCTTCCGCGCCGCCGGCAACGCGCTGGGCTCCAACCCGATCCCGATCATCGTGCCCTGCCACCGGATCCTGCACGCCGACGGAGGCCTGGGCGGCTATACGGGCGGGCTGGACAAGAAGCGCCTGCTGCTCGCGGTTGAGAGCGGCCAGGAGCTGCTCGGACCCTAAGGCGCCGCCGTCAGGCGCCGCCGACCATTCGACTACAAAGGGTTGAAGCAGCCATAGATCACAAACAGCGGGTTGACCACCTGGTGCCCGCCGGCGGCCTGCATCGTCTGCTGCCCCACGAACGACGGCGGCGACTCCGCCTTGTAGCAGCCGTTCCACTCCAGGCTCACGTCGTAGTTGACCGGGGTCTGCTGGAACGGCTCGGCGCCGAGCTGTGGGATGAACACGTCGAGCGTGCAGATCCAGTCGCCCGGGCCGGAGGGCGTGGCGGCGCGCCGGCTGCAGCTGGTGATGACGTTGAGCTTGGACCCGCGCGGAACGTACCGGCCGAGCTCGCGCTGCTGGAGCAACGTCAGGTTCTCGAAGGCGGGCATGATGCTCGCCTTGAGCCGGGCCGCCGTGTCGCCGGCCGGGCCCCAGTTGCTGGCGATGGCCAGGAACGCGACCACGATCGCCGATCCGAACGCGACCCGCGTCGGCACCACCCAGCCCGGCCGGCGGCTCACCGGCGTCCCCGCGAAGTCGCGCCGGCGCAGAATCAGCCACGCGCCACCCACACAGCCGATGATCCAGATCAGGCTGACGATGCAGGCAACGGCCAGCGGGCCGTAGTAGTGGTGGGTGACGAAGAGCGTGTACCACCCGTCGAAGGCCGAGGCAGCGAGCAGCATGTGGACCCACACCCCGGTGCCCACGAGCAGCAGCAGCTGCATCACGAGCGCGACCAGCGCCGGCCCGATGACGCCCATGATCCCGTTTCGCGTCGCCACCGAAAGGAGCACGGCGATGCTCGTGAAGGCGAGCATCGGGAGGATGTTGAGCAGCCAGCTGGCCACCACTAGCCACAGCGCGTGGCCGTTGGACAGCTCGGTGCCGCCCAGGCTGACGAGCTTGCCGGCGCCGACCAGCAGCAGCCCGGCCGCGAGGCTCGAGACCATCAAGAGCAACAGCAACCCGACCGAGAACGTGAACGCGGCCAGGAGCTTGCCGGCGAATAGGGACCGCCGTGTGGAGGAGCGGGTCAGAACCATCTTCCAGGTGCCGTAGCGATCCTCCGAGGCGAAGATGTCGCCGGCGAGCACGCCGGCGAGCACGGGGAAGCCCCACGAGCCGCAGAATCCGAGCACGACCAGCGACAGCGCGAAGCCCGATTGATGCACCCACACGCCGAACAGCGCGTCGGCCGGACTGCCGCTCTGGATCTTGAGCACACCCGCGAACGCGAACGGGCCGAGCACGCACACCAGCGCCAGCAGGCGCGTGGCCAGCTGTGTGGAAAGCTTGCGCCGCTCGGCGCGGTAGACGTGCCAGACGCCGCCGCCCGACCCGGTGGGCCCGACGGGCAGTGCCTCCCCCGGGCGCAGAGCGTGGGTGGCGCTCATGTCTGGGCGAGGGCCGCTTCGATCAGATCGCCGAGCGCGTCCGGGTCGAGCTCGACGTCGCTGGTCAGCGCGAAGAACATCGACTCGAGCGGGCTCACCACGAGCTCGAGCCGGCGCACCGCGATATCGGCCCGCCCGAGATCGAGCACGTAGTCATCGACGCCATCCGTCACCGCGAGCCGGAGCTCGCCGCTCGGCGCCCTGGAGGCGTGCACGCCCGGATGCTGCTCGGCGATCTCGAGCGCGCGGGCATCGTCGCTGGTGGCCAGGCGATACGCCGAGCCGGGAGCCTGCTCGCGCAGCTGCTGGGCGCTGCCATCCCACACGACCTCGCCACGGCGCAGCACCGTGAACGAGTCGCACACGTTCTCGAGGTCGCCGATGAGATGGCTGGAGAGCAGCACCGCGGTTCCGCCGGCGGCGAGCCGCCGCACCAGCCGAGCCATGTCACGAGCGCCGGCGGGGTCGAGGCCGCTCGTCGGCTCGTCGAGCAACAGCAGTCGAGGCGAGCGCAGCAGCGCCGCCGCGATTCCCAGCCGCTGGCGCATGCCGGTCGAGTAGCCGTTGACGCGGTCTTCACCCCGCCCGGCCAGGCCGACCATCTCAAGCACCTCGCCGACGCGTCCCGCGGTTACGCCACCGTCGAGCTCGGCGAAGAGCTCGAGGTTCACGCGGCCGCTCAGGTACGGGTAGAACGTCGGCTCCTCGACGAATCCGGCCACGCCGTCGAGGTTGACCGCCTCGGCTGTCCCCAGGGGGTGGCCGAACAGCTCGATCTGTCCCTGGTCGGGCGCCACCAGGCCGAACAGCAGCCGGAGCAGCGTCGTCTTGCCGGCGCCGTTGGGCCCGAGCAGGCCCCGCACCTCGCCCTCCTGCACGGTCAGGTCCACGCCGTCGACGGCACACGTCGTCTCGAACCGCTTGACGAGGCCCTTGGCACGCACTGCCGCCACGGGCGTCACTATACGGTGAGGCTTTTCCCCCGAATCCCCCGGCTACCTAACTGATCGATGGATCTGCTCGGTCCTGTCCGCAGGTTCGACCGCTTCCAGCAGAAGCACAAGGGCTGGGCGATTCCGATGGCCGTGATCAGGAAGTTCGGCAACGACCAGGCCGGCAGCCTCGCCGCGCTGATCGCCTACTACGCGTTTTTCTCGATCTTCCCACTGCTGCTGGTGTTCACCACGATCCTCGGGTTCGTGCTCCAAGGAAACATGAAGCTGTACGACGACGTCAGGAACTCGGTGCTCGGTAGGTTCCCGGTCGTCGGCGACCAGCTGCAGGCGCATGCGCTGTCCGGAAAGGTCACGGCGCTGGTCATCGGCCTGATCACGTCGCTGCTCGGCGGCCTGGGCGTGACGATGGCGGCGCAAAACGCATTCGACAGGATCTGGGCCGTCCCGTTCAAGGATCGTCCGGACTTCCTGCGCAAGCGGCTGCGGGGCCTGCTTCTGCTGCTGTGCCTGGGCGTGCTTTTCGTGCTCTCGATCGCGGTCACCGGGCTGGTGACCGCAATCGGAGGCCCGCTGGTCAAGCTCGCGGGATACGCGCTCACGCTGGCGGTGAACTTCGGCCTATACATGGCGGCGTTCCGCTTCCTGACGGCGCCGACGGTCCCGACTCGCTGCCTATGGCTAGGCGCCGCCGTGGGCGCGGTGTTCCTGACGATCCTGTCGCTGGTCGGCGGCATCTACGTCAAGCACGTGATCAGCCACGCCAGCAACACATACGGGACGTTCGCCACCGTGATCGGGCTGCTCGTGTGGTTGCACCTGATCGCGCAGATGACGCTGTACGCGGCCGAGATCAATACGGTCGTCGTGCGCCGCCTGTGGCCGCGGAGCCTGCTCGGGCCGCCGGAGTCCCGCGCCGACCAGGAGACGCTGGCTGCGCTGGCCAAGGTCGAAGAGCGCCACGACGTCGAGCAGGTCGAGGTCCGCTTCCACAAGCCCTAGCGAGATCGACGTGTTCCGGGCGGCCGTCGCGGCCAAGGACCGCCGCGCAGTCACCTGCATAGTCGGCCAATTGGCGCGCCGACGGCTGGCCATGGCATCTGGTGCACGTGGAGAGGTTGTCGCACAGCTCAGTGGAGGGGCCGGTGGTTGTGGACGTGTCACGGCGTGGGAGGGCGGCGCCGAGAGCGCGGGCGCGATCGTGGCCCGGGTTGAGCGAGCGGTGTCGGGGAACTCGTCATTCGTGGACCGGCGCGCGGCCGGTGGCGGGTTGCCGGCGTGGGGGCCGGGGGAATCGCCATTCACCGCGGAGACGGCAGCGAGTGGCGGGTTGTCGGTGTCGTCGGCCGCCGGTGCCGGGTTTGCCGGGGGGGCTCGCCGAGGCCTGGGGCGCCTGGGGCGCCCGGGGCGCCTGGGGCGCCTGGGGCGCCTGGGACTGGGCGCGGCGGGCGCTCGCGCGTGTTCGACCCCAGCGGCGAATGTCCACGGCCGTGCTGGTGAGCGGCCACGACCCGAATGGTTCGTGACACGGCTATTCGGAGCATGCGTCAGAGGCCACGGTCCCGGATCGCGCCACCGAGTGGCAACCTTTGCAGCAGGTCGCAGGCACAGGGGCGGGGGCTGGACGCCCCCCGGGGGTGATCTACGGCGAAGGCGCGCTCGTATCGGCGATTGCCAGCGTCGCAGCCGGCGAGCTTTGCCCATTGACCGTGACCGTGATCGTGGCCTGGCCGGGGGTGAGCGGGTACGGGCCGCTGTCGGGCGGCAGGTCGAAGGTGATCGACGTGTTGCTCCAGCTCGTGATCGTCACCTTCGCCCCGTCGTACGGGGCGCCCCAGCTCGTCCCTCCCTGGGCCAAGGTCAGGTAACTCGACCCCTGACTGGCGCCGAAGTTGTCACCGGTGAGCGTGACGGCGTCGCCCGGAGCGGGGCTCGGCGGGGAAGTCGAGGTGATCGTCGGCGGCGGGAGGGGCGCCGGCA
>Ga0335073_10005654_pt1 | contig 17547 bp, 13 predicted proteins | sample Lox_Sample_22_FD_207093 | JGI IMG/M metagenome (GOLD analysis project Ga0335073, IMG submission 207093) | Soil microbial communities from Loxahatchee National Wildlife Refuge, Florida, United States - Lox_Sample_2.2 | ecosystem: Environmental > Terrestrial > Soil > Wetlands | place: USA...
ATCATGCATCGCCTGGTGGAACGCGGCATCGCGCAAGCCAAATGTTCCACCACCATCGAGCTGGCAACGGCGTGCGCGGCGGGAATCAAAGATGTTCTGCTCGCCTATCCCGTGGTCGGCGCCAACGCCGCGCGGGTGCGCGAAATTGCCGAAGAAAATCCGCAGGTGCGCGTTTCTGTGCTAGCCGAAAATCCCGCGCAGGCCGCCGCATGGGCCCGCAGCCGCGTCGGCGTTTTCGTCGACGTCAATCCCGGAATGGACCGCACCGGCATCCCGCAGGATCGCATCGCGGCCATTCTCGACGCCATCCGCGCCATTGAATCCGGTTTTCGCGGCCTTCATTATTACGATGGCCATATTCACGCGCCGGCGCTCGAAGAACGCGAAAAACTCGCGCATCGCGGCTACGATCATCTGATGGAAATCGCTGCGGCGGTCGAGCGCGCCGGCTTCCCCGTCGAAGAAGTGATCACCTCGGGAACGCCCGCCTTCCCCTGCGCGGCGACCTACCGGCCGTTCCGCGAATCGCGCTTCATTCATCGCGCTTCTCCCGGGACGGTCGTCTACAGCGACGCCACCAGCCTCACCCAGCTCCCCTCCGAATGGGGCTACCAGCCCGCGGCCGTCGTGGTATCGACCGTGGTCAGCCATCCGCGCGAAAATTTTCTCACCTGCGATGCCGGCCACAAAGCCGTCTCGGCCGACGCCGGCGTTCCCACTTGCGTGGTCGCCGGTTATCCCGATTTTGTTCCGCTCAAGCCCAGCGAAGAACACCTGCCCATCGAGTTAAAATCCGGCGCGCGTCCGGAAATTGGCGAGAATCTTTACCTGATTCCACGCCACGTCTGCCCGACCGTCAACAATTTCGACGAAGCCTTAATCGTCCAACACCACCACGTCGTCTCCATCGAAAAAGTCACCGCGAGAGGCCACGAATCCCCTCGGCATCGGCCGCTGGCCACGGGCCGCTGACCACGGTTCACTTCTTATAAATCACCCCGCCCTTCATCACAAACGAAACCTTCTGAAGCGCCGAAATATCCTCCAGCGGATCTCCGGGAACCGCCACGATATCCGCCAGATATCCCGCCTTCAGCGCGCCAATCTGACCCTCCCATCCGAGCAGTTTCGCCGCATTCAACGTCCCCGCGCGCAGCGACTCGATCGGCGTCAGCCCATACTTCACCATCAGCACAAATTCCCGAGCCTGCGTGCCATGCGGAAAAGGACCCACGTCCGATCCCATGGCAAACTGAATTCCTGAGGCGACCTCTTTCTTAAACGCCGCCGTCTTCCAGTCGAACATTTCCCGTTCGTGAGCCCGCGCCGCTTCCGTCGGCGAATGCTCCGCGAAGTACTCGAAAATCGTAAATGTCGGAACCGCGAAAATTCCTTTTTCCTTCATCAGCCGCATGGTTTCGTCGCTCAACTGCGTGGCATGGTCGATCGACGCCACTCCGGCCTGCGCCGCGTACAGCGTTCCCGGTTCGCCCTGCGCGTGCACGGCGACGCGCGTGCCCAACCGCGCGGCTTCCGTCACCGCCGCCCGCAACTGATCGGCCGTGTATTGATAGGGAGTGGAAAAAATCCCGTTGCGAATCTGATCGCGCCCCGTTTGATAAATCTTGACGAAATCTGAGCCTTCCTTATGCTGCTCGCGAATCACCGCCACCAGTTCCGCCGCATTATTCGCGTAATCGGCGTTTGACAGAACATGCTGCGCCGGATTGTAGCCGATCGCGTCCTCATGCCCGCCCAGAATGGAGATCGCGTTCCCGCTGATCCGCATCCGCGGCCCGGGAATTTTTCCTTGATTGATGGCGTTGCGCACTGCGGTGTCGGCCGATCCGGCGCCTTCGGTTCCCATATCGCGCTCCGCCGTGAATCCCGCCATCAAATCGTCGCGCGCGCTGAGTGTGGCCTGGATCGTCCGTTCCGGAACCGATTCCTGCACTGTCTGCAAATCCTCCGCGCCGGGATGCAGGAACAAGTGCACGTGCGCGTCGATCAATCCCGGCGCCAGCGTCCGGTCGCCCAGATCGATCGTCTCCGCCCCGGCCGGATGCCGCACCGAAGTTCCCACTTCGACAATGCGCTGCCCCTCCACCAGCACTTCGCCGGGATGCAAGGTTCTTCCCGCGATCACGTCCACCAGCCCGGCCGCGTGCAGGATAATCGGATGCGGCGTCTGCGCCCAGGCCGCCGTCATCAGGCAAAAAAGGATCCATTGTTTCATTGCAATTTCCCGCTCAGCTCCGCGTAAACCCTGCGCACCGCGATGGGACCCTGAGAACTCTCGAGCGTCCACGACGAATACTCGCCCCAATTGGCCTGTTTCACCGCCTCGTCCACCGGCACGCCCGCTTTGTACAACCGTGTCGCTTCATCGATCACCGCCTGCAACGCCCGATGATAAGCGTGCAGCTCCTCTTTCGAAACCGCCGCCGTCTCGGTGAATCCGTGGCCGGGAATATAAATGTTCACGTCCATTTTTTCCGCCCGGTCCAGCGCCTTCAGCCATTCGCTCGGATATGCCGACCGCATCGCCGGAAACACGCGATTCAAAAACGTCTCGCTGAGGTACAAAATTTTCTGCCGCGGCAGATAAACACTCAGATCGCCGCCGGTATGCGCCCGGCCGAGAAATAAAATCTGAACCGGCTCGCCGCCGAGCTTTAAATCCTTCTCCTCCGGCACCAGCACCGCATCGGCCGGCAGCGTCCACAATGGTTTGCGCTTCGCGTGGGCCGCCTGCCGCTCCAGAATCGCCTTCGAATTGGGATGAATAAAGAACGTAATTCCCGCGGGCAGCGACGAATTTCCGCCGGTATGATCGCCATGATCGGAGCCGATCACCACCCAGCGGATCGGCTGCGGGGTAATTTTCGCGATCGCTTCCACTTCCTTGCGCGTCGCTTCCGGATCGCCCTGCGCATCGCACAGCAGAACGCCCGCGCTGGTCACCACGAACATATTCGTAGTCGTAAATTTTTCCGCCCCGGCGTGAAAATCCTCATAGGTGTAAACATTCTGCGATACCTGCACGGTGCGCGGAAAATCGGTCAGCTTAAATCCGCGTTTGATCGGATCAGCCGTCCGCACCACGTCCTGCGCCATGGCCAGATGGAGAAAACCAAAGTTGAGAAAACAAAACAACCAAATCTTCATCGAAGCCATGGTAACAAGCTTTCCGCAAACAATATTTACAGCCGCTACAATCAGATCCCGCTTCGCTGCGGCTGGCCGCTTCCCATTTCCCGTTACCTTAATGCCAGATGGCTGGCGCGCTCAGCAGCTTCCAGTCAACCGCGCGGTGGCAGTCCTAGGAAACTCCGCTGCAACGTAATGGGGGGCACCCCGATGTTGGGCCTAATGACTGGGGATGGTTAATCTGGTTACGCCCGTCGCTTGGCGGAAACAGGCGATCCCTTACTTTTCTGGGTGATCGAGAAGAAAGGTGGCCACCGAACGAAATACGGCGGGGCTTGGATTCAAGCCCCGCCAGTCATGCCCGGTTTTCTGGTAATGGCGGAGCAGCTCGAGCGGGAGACGTGTGCTCCGCCCTTTGCAGCCGGAACGACGCCCGGGCGTCGCGCGCCGACGCCACGCCCGCATAATGTGTCCCGAATCGCAAACACAACGATCCGGCGAGGCCCAGAATCCCCGTCGCGATCCGCTTCTTGCGCGATTTTCCCGGCAGCACCGATAACAGCAGACTGCCCGCCGTCAGCGCCGTCGCCGTCTTCCACAGGGTTCCGCTCACTCCGCGCTGAAGCGGACGCGCCACCCGCTCCTCGACGCGCCCCGCTTGCCGCTCCATCACGATCGAGGACGCCAGCTCCGCCACTCGTCCGATCGTTCCGAACGTATACGTGATCCGCCGCGCCTGCCGGTCCTCGACGAGGAAATCGAACAGCGACCCCGCGCTGGCCATCGCCGACGCGCCGAACAGGATCGGCAAAACCCTCCGCGATTCCTGCCAGACCGGCACCGCCGTGTTTGAAACAAGAACACCCGTATATGTCGCCAACCCCAAACCCGCCAGACCCGACGCGATCCCGCTGATTTCTCCGAACGCGCCCAGCAGCCCGCGCCGTCCGTGGAACAGCGACGCCATGATCGCCGACGGCGCGACCGCCGACAAAATCCACACCCCCACATTCATCGGCGACGTCGGCCGAAACACGCGCAGCATGTGATGAAATCGCGCCGGCCGGCCCAGATCGTAAATCAACAGCCCGCCGCTGATCATGCTCCCGAGAATTCCGGCGGCGTGGCAGCGCCGCACGAACGTCTTCAGTCCAGGGCTGCCATCGAACTGCGCCGCCGCGCCCATCACCAGCGCCGCCCCCGCCGCGCCGCCGACGAAATAATACGCCGGAACGTGCCACTCCCACACCGGCTCTTTCAGCAGCGGCCGGTCATAATAGGTCGGATCGGCATCATCCGGCGCGAGAATTTTTTTTGAGTCCTCGGAAATTTTCTCGACGTGCTCTTCCTGCGGACCCGTCTCTTGCAGCGCGCCCTCGCCTTCGAGCAGGCCCAATTGCGGGCTGATATCGCGGCCATCCGTCCGCATCCAGTCGACCGGTTTCATTCGCGCCCTCCACGCCGATTGAACCACACCGACCCGAGCGCCGCCAGCGCCATCCCCGCCATCGCCAATCCCATCGACGCCCACGCGTCCTTTCCTTTTTTCGTCGGCGCCACCGGATCCGGCGGCAAATTGTAAACCTCCGGTTTATCGAGCAGCAGAAAGAACGCGCTTAACCCCTCGGTGCCCGGCTGCTGCTCCGCGCTTTCGCCGTAGAGATAGGCCTCATGCACGCCGGCCTGATGCAACTGCTCGACCCGTTTTCGAGCCTTGGCGCGCAACTCTTCGATTTCGCCGAACTGAATCGACTCCGTCGGACACGACTTCGCGCAGGCCGGAATCAGATCCGCGCGCTGCCGGTCATAACACAGCGTGCATTTCCAGGCGCGGCCATCCTCTTCGCGGCGGTCGATCACGCCGAACGGGCAGCACACCACGCAATATCCGCAGCCGTTGCACACATCCGGCTGCACGTAAACCGAACCGAATTCCGTCCGCAGAATCGCGCCGGTAGGGCACGCTTCCAGGCACCCGGCGCGCGCGCAATGTTTGCAAACATCCGAGGAAAACAGCCAGGAAAACTGCCCCGCGTCCTGATACGAAAGCGGCGCCGGCCGTTCGATGAACGCGACGTGCCGCCACGTCGACGCGCCCAGCGCGGCGGTATTGTCGTAGGACATTCCGGTGAAGTGGAAGCCGTCGTCGGGCAACTGGTTCCACTGCTTGCAGGCGACTTCGCAAGCCTTGCAGCCGATGCACAGCGTGGTGTCGGTAAAGAATCCGGTTTTCAGGGGTTGCCCTCCTTGGTTTCGTGCGCTTTTACGCCGTGCGTTTCAGGCTTGCGCCGCGCCGCCGGCAAATCGCGGTCTCCGGCTTTCAGGTCCATCTGCCGCGCCGCGATGAGCGGGCGGCCGCGGCTCTTTCGCCCCGCCACCAACATGCCGGTGAATGCCTTCGATTCCTGAATCGACACGTTGGGATCGCCCACGAATCCGATCAACTCATTCGCGGCATCTCCGCGCACCAGGCCGTTCGTCGACCAGTGATACGGCAGCCCGATCTGGTGCACAAAACGTCCGCGGATGCGCAGCGGCCTCACCCGCCGCGTCACCAATGCCCGTACTTCGATTTCCGCGCGCGCCGTGCGGATGGTCACCCAGTCGCCATTCTGCAACTGATGTTCAGCCGCCAGCTCCGGCGAAATTTCGCAGAACATTTCCGGCTGCAATTCCGATAACCAGGAAAGCCAGCGGCTCATTCCGCCGGCGGTGTGATGCTCGGTCAGGCGGTAGGTGGTAATCACGTACGGAAACCGCGGATCGTCATACGGACGATGATAGGGATTGTCGCCGCGATTCCATTCCATCCGCATCGGGTTGCACTGCTGGCCATAGAGTGGATTTTTCACCACCGACTCCTCCGGCTCGTAGTGAGTCGGCAGCGGACCGTCTTCGAGTCCCGCCGGAACATAGATCCATCCTTTACCATCGGCCTGCATGATGAATGGATCGTCACCGGCAATGGTCTCCTGGCCTCGCGCATCCTTGCCCGGACGATAAGATGGCGGACGCTTAACGATGAAATCCGGGTTATCGTAACCGGCCCATTCCCTTTTCGTTTCGTCCCACCAGACTAACTTCTTTCTTTCCGACCATGGCTGGCCCTCTGGATCGGCGGAGGCTCGATTGTATAAGATGCGCCGGTTATGGGGCCATGCCCAGGCCCATTCCGAAGCCACCCAATTCTGCTCCCAATGCGGTTTCCGGCGCGCCGGCAGATTGATTCCATCGCGATAACATCCGGAGTAAATCCAGCAGCCGCAAGCGGTCGAACCGTCGTCTTTTAAAGCGGTGAATCCCTCCACGGGTCTCTGATCGGCGACCGTATAGCCATTAATTTCCTTGAGTACCGCCTCGGCGTAAACTTCCTCCCGTGGACCGTGAGTCGGATAAGTCCAGGTCAGGTCGCGAATGGGCCAGTTTCGCCGCTGATCGTACTCTCTTTCATAAAGCCTCTTCAGCCGTTTTCCCAAGTGATAAATAAAATCGAGATCGCTCCGGCAATCCTGCGGCGGATCGATGGCTTTATGATGCCATTGCAGAAGTCTCTGAGTATTGGTGAAGGCGCCGTCTTTTTCGGTGTGCGCGGCCGCCGGAAAAAAGAATACTTCCGTCGCGATCTCCTTTGGCTTGACTTCTCCGCGGCGAACCTCCGGGCCTCTGCGCCAGAAATCCGCCGTCTCAATCAGTTCCATATCGCGAACCACCAGCCAATCGAGTTTCCGCAATCCCTTGGCCTGCAAAGCTCCATTCATCGAGCCGACCGTCGGATTTTCTCCCATCACGAAATAGCCCTTTATTCTGCCATCGGCCATGGCCGTGACCGTATTCATGTGAGAGTGATCGCCGGTCAGTTGTGGGAGGTAATCATAACACCAGTCATTCTCTCGTTTAGCCTCATCGCCGAAATAAGCTTTCATCAGAGAGACGAAATACTTCGGAAACTCGCCCCACCATCCCGACGGCGACTCGTTATTTAGCAAATAACACGCAAGATCCCGATCATGCTTCGCCTTCGGCATCGGCAGATACCCGGGAAGCAAATTGTAAAGAGTCGGAATGTCGGTGGAACCTTGAATAGACGCGTGGCCTCGCAAAGCTAAGATCCCTCCGCCCGGCCGTCCCATGTTGCCCAGCAAAAGCTGAATGATGGCCGCGGTGCGAATGTACTGAACCCCAACCGTATGCTGCGTCCAGCCGACCGCGTAGCAGAAAGCGCTGGTGCGTTCCCGCCCGGAATTGCGGCACAGTGTCTCGGCGACTTTCAGAAACAAATCTTTCGGAACCCCGCAAGTCTCTTCGACCATTTCCGGCGTGTATCTCGAATAGTGCCGCTTCAGGATCTGAAAAACGCAGCGTGGATGCTCCAGTGTCTCGTCTTTATGTTTGGCCTGAACCGGCTGCCTTGCCGCGGGTGTGGGATCGACGTCCTTATACATCCAGGTCCGCTTCTGATACTGATCGCCACCAGGCTCCCAGCCGCTGAATAAACCGTCCAGATCCTCCGTATCGCGAAAGTGATCATTAACAATCGCCGGAGCATTGGTATAATTCACCACATACTCTTTAAAGTAAGAACCCGTTTCAAGAATATAGCGGATGATTCCACCCAGGAACACAATATCCGACCCGGCGCGAATAGGCACGTGGATATTGGCGGCCGCGCTGGTTCGCGTGAATCGCGGATCCACGTGAATGATGGTCGCGCCACGCTCTCGAGCCTTCATCACCCAGCGAAATCCCACCGGGTGGCACTCGGCCATATTGGAGCCTTGAATGACGATGCAGTCCGCGTTCTCCAAATCCTGCTGAAACGTGGTCGCGCCGCCTCTGCCGAACGAGGTCCCCAAACTGGGGACGGTGCTGGAGTGTCAAATACGGGCCTGATTTTCGATCTGCACCATTCCCAACGCGGTGAATAACTTTTTAATCAGATAATTTTCTTCATTATCGAGAGTCGCGCCGCCTAAATGGGCCATCGACATGGTGCGATGCGTTTCTTCTTCCCAATTTTCATCGCGAGCTTTCTTAACCCGCTCGGCGAGCATGTCCATCGCGCGATCCAGCGGAAGCGTCTCCCACTCGGTTCCAAACGGACGCCGGTAAAGAACGCGCTGCGGGCGATGGGTCGCCGTAACCAGTTGAAAGCTCGCCGCGCCTTTGGGACACAAACAACCCTGCGAAATCGGCGATGCCGGGTCGCCTTCGATATTGATGATTCTTTCGTCCCTTACATACACCAGCTGGCCGCAGCCGACCGCGCAATAAGGGCAGATGGAGCCAACCACGCGATCCGCACGGGTAGTGCGCGCCTCCAGGCTTTGCGTGCGTGCGGAAGCCGCGGATGTTCCCAGGCCGAAGACATCGCCCGTTTGCACCTGGCGTAGAATCGGCCAGCGCGGAGATGAACCATTCGATGGTGCCACGTGGATATGATAGCTCCGGCGGGGACGGATTTCGTAAAGTCTTCGCGGCCAGGTGAGACTTACGCGCCGTCCAGCCTGCGGTCCAGGTTAAAAGCCGCGCTGATGAGGGAAAGATGAGTCAGTGCCTGTGGGAAATTTCCCAGCGCCTGGCCTTGCAACCCGATCTGCTCCGCGTACAAGCCGAGATGATTGGCGTAAGCCAGCATGTGCTCGAACAGCAGCCGGGCCTCCTCCAGTTTCCCGGCGCGCGTCAGCGCCTCCACCAGCCAGAAGGTGCATAAATTGAAGGTTCCCTCGTGACCTTTGAGCCCATCCGGAGACTCTTTGCGATCGTAGCGAAACACCAGACCGTCGGAAACCAGGCCGTGCTCAACGGGAGGTTTCATTACCGCGTCCAGCGTCGCTAGCATGCGCGGGTCCGTGGGCGCGACAAAGAAAACCAGCGGCATCAATAAAAGCGACGCATCGAGTGAGTCGCTGCCGAAAGACTGGACGAAAGCCTGCCGCCGGCGGCTCCAGCCGCGCTCCATAATCGCTTCATAGACACTGTCACGCGTGCGCATCCAAAGCTTCCAGTCCGCGGGAAAACCACGCTGATCCGCCAGGCGCAGCGCGCGGTCCAGGGCGACCCAGCACATCATCTTGGAGAACACGAATTTGCGCCGTCCGCCGCGGACTTCCCAGATCGCGTCGTCTTCCTGTTCCCAGTTCCTGGCGACCCAATCCGTGAGCCGGCGCAGGTAAGTCCAGAGGTCGTAAGAAATCGGCGAGCCATGCTTATTGAACAGATACACGGAGTCCATCAACTCACCATAAATATCGAGTTGAACCTGTTTATAAGCGGCATTCCCAACTCGCACCGGCGCGGAGCCTTTGTAACCGTCCAGATGAGTTAACGTTTCTTCAGTAAGAAGATGACGGCCATCGATTCCATACATGACTTGCAGCGTACCGTCACGTTTCATTTCGTGACAACGCGCGTCCAGAAAGGCCATGAAGCGACTGGCTTCTTCGGTAAATCCGATACGCAGAAGCGCGTAGATGGTAAAAGATGAGTCACGAATCCAGGTGTAACGATAATCCCAGTTACGCGCGCCGCCAATCACTTCCGGAAGGCTGCAAGTCGGCGCGGCGACGATGGCTCCGGTCGGCTCGAAGGTCAGCAGCTTCAACAACAGGGCGGAACGGTTCACGGTTTCGCGCCAGCGGCCGTGGTAGCGGCTCCGATGCAGCCAGCGGCGCCAATATTTCACCGTGGCGCGAAACAACTCATCACTCTGGGGAGCGGCCATGCCAGGCTGTTCACCCTGCGCCGGACCGTACACTTCAAATGTCTGGCTGGCTCCCGTTTTCAGGTGGAACTCGGAAATCAGAGTGTCCCCCCGTCTCTTCCACTCCACCTGTGAAGCCAGACGAAGCGTAAGTTTCTTAGAATGAAAATTCACTCCGCCTTTCTGAAATTCCAATTCATAAGAATCACGGGCATAGTTAAAGGCCGGCTTACATTCGACGCGAAACGTCATCTCTCCGCGGATCATTTTTAACTGCCGGATGATTCCGTCGTAACCGTGACCTTCATGGGGAACCACGGGCATGTAGTCGATGATTTCGGCGACTCCTTCGGCAGCCATGAAGCGCGTGATCAGGATATTCGTGTCCGGCCAGTAGAGCTGTTTGTGAGTCAGTTCCCGAACCTGCGGAGCAATGCAGAAATGCCCGCCCTTTTCGGCGTCGAGCAGCGCTCCGAACACGCTGGGAGAATCGAAATTCGGATAACAGAACCAATCGAGGGAGCCGGTCCGCGAAACCAGCGCCACCGTGCGCATATTCCCAATGACCCCATAATCTTCGATCGGCTCATAGGTGCGATTCATATCATCTCTGATAAGACGATCGCGGTGGCAGCCGGAGTGCAAGAAAAATTCCAGTGCACAAATTTTTTGCCCTGTTTCTGCACATTGGATTATTTGGGCCGCTGATCCTGGGAGTGCTCGATTCTTCGTTTCTCGTCCTGCCTTTTGGAAACGACATCCTGCTGGTGGTTTTGATCGCGAGAAAACACGAGGGTTTTGCCTGGTATGTCCCCATCGCCGCGCTGGGCTCAACCATCGGAGTGCTCCTGCTCGACCTGGTGGCGCGCAAGGGCGGCGAAGAAGGTTTGCGGAAAATGCTGAAGCCGAAACGTTTCGACTATTTCGAAAAAAAAATGAAGAAAGACGCGGGCATTCCCATCGCGGTGGCCTGTATCGCTCCGCCGCCGTTTCCCTTCACCGCGGTAATTGCCGCGGCCAGCGCCTTTCAATACTCGCGCCAACGTGAATTGACCATTGTGTTTTTCGCCCGGCTGCTGCGTTTTTCCCTGGTGGGCGTCGCGGCCATCCGGCTAGGGCGGCAGATTCTGCGAATCGTCAAGTCCGGCCCGTTTTACTGGACCATGATCGGATTTATCGCGCTGTGCGCCGTGGCCAGCGCTATTTCGGTTTATGGCTGGATCAAGCGAAGTAAGCTCCAGGGCGCGGTGCAGCAGGCGTGACGCCTGCTCATCTGCTACGCTCGCATTTGATCAAGAGAAGCGCGGGATTATTAATGTACCGGCGCCGGGGCGGCGCGCCGGAAGTTTTTCTGGCGCATCCCGGCGGTCCGTTCTGGGCGAAAAAAGATTCCTGGACGATCCCCAAAGGTGAATACGACCAAACCGAAGCTCCGCTCCAGGCGGCGCGGCGCGAGTTTCAGGAAGAGACCGGATTCACGCCGCGGGGCGATTTTCTCGCATTGGGAGAAATTACACAGCCGGGCGGAAAACGCGTGACGGCGTGGGCGTTTGAAGGCGATTGCGACCCGTCGAAGCTGGTGAGCAACACCTGTCTGATCGAATGGCCGCCGCGCTCCGGACGGCGGATGGAAATTCCGGAAGTCGACCGCGGCGCGTGGTTCCCGATCGCGGCGGCGCGAAGCAAAATCTTTCGCGGCCAGGAAAAATTCCTGGACCGGCTGCTCCAGTTACTTCCACCCGCCTAATAACCTTCGCAGCAGCACCAGCTGGCCGAGATGATACGCGTTGTGATCCGCCACCAGCAGCGCCTCGCGCAGCACGGTCTGGCCGTCGCCGTGCGGAATGCGCGCGAATAAGTCCGTCGCAGGATCTTCCACCAGAGCGCACATCGCGGTCAAATCCTGGCGAAACTGCTTTACGCTTTTGGCCCACGCGCCGGCCGTCGGCGGAGCCGGCGTTTTCGGCCAATAACCCTCCGGCCATTTCGGCGACTGATGATTGGCGTCACGGCTGAACTCGAGAATGTCCCATTGCGCGATGCGCAGATGTTCCAGCAGCTGCCACGGCGAATACGGAGATCCCTTGGGACGTTTGCCGCGAAGTTCCACCGGCAGTCCCTTGACCGCCGAATCGAAATCGGCGTGCGCATTTCCGCCTTTGAGCAGATTGAGAAGATGTTCGCGAAGAGGGTCCATGTTCCTAAGGATAATCTCATCGCTTCAGCGCGAAACGGTAACCGACCCACGGTTCGGTCAGCAGATGTTTGGGGTGCGACGGGTCGCGCTCGATTTTTTTGCGCAATTGATTCACGAACACGCGCAGATATTCCACCTGGTCGCCGTAATCGGGACCCCACACCGCTTGCAGCAGCCGGGTGTGCGGGATGGGCACGTTCGGATTGGCCACGAAATATTGCAGCAGCTCGAACTCTTTGGGCGTCAGGCGCACCTCGCGGCCTTGCGCAATCACGCGGCGCGTGGCCAGATTGATTTCGACGTTTTCCAGTCGAATGGTTTCAGCGCCTTCTTCGATCGACGTGGGCGCGCGGCGCAGCGCAGCGCGGATCCGGGCCGATAGCTCCGGCATGCTGAACGGTTTGGTCACGTAATCGTCAGCGCCGGCGTCGAGCGCCGCCACTTTATCTTTTTCGTCGTCGCGAACGGTCAGCATGATGATGCCGACCTCGGAGCTTTCGCGAATCCGCCGGCACGTTTCGAGGCCGCCCATCCCCGGCATGTTGATGTCGAGCAGCACCAGGTCGAAGCGCGAATCGCGCAGGGCCAGCAGGGCGTCTTCTCCGGTACGCGAATCGGTCACTTCGTAACCCTGCGCCGTCAGCGCCGCGCGGACCACGCGGCGAATCTGCGGCTCGTCGTCGACCACCAGAATGCGCCCGCTCAATGGACGCCGTCTTTCCCGGGAAGCAGGATTCCGTTGTCCATGGGAAGGGTGACCCGAAATTCGCTGCCCTGCCCCGGCTCGCTGGATACGGCGATTTCGCCGCCGTGCGCGCGCACGATTTCGCGCGCGATGAACAAGCCCAAACCGGTTCCGGGGACGCCGTTTTTTTCCGCCGCGCGGCGCTGAAATTTCTCGAAAATGCGCTCGCGATCCCGCTCCGGAATCCCGCCGCCGCGATCTTGAACGCGAATCACCACGCGATGATCCTCGCTTCCGGCGGAAACCGCGATGGGCGATCCGGGCGGCGAATATTTGAGCGCGTTATCCACCAACTGCCGCACGGCCAGCCCTAGCAACTCGCGGTCCGCGTGGATCCGCTGCACGCCGTCGCCGACCGTGAGTTTCAACTCGCGGCCGTCCGCGCTGGCTTCAAAACGGCTCATCACGCGGCGCAACAGATCGCCGACGTCCACCGAAGCGCGATCCAGGCGCACGTTTCCGGCGTCGATCTGGGCCATGCGAACCGCTTCCGTCACCAGAATTTTCAGCCGGTCGGCTTCTTCGTCGATGATGGTCGCCAGCTCGCGCGTTTGCGGCGAAAGCGACGGGTCGGATAGCAGCGACGTGGAACCCGCTTTGATGGACGTCAGCGGTGTTTTGAATTCGTGGGCGATGGCATCGAGCAGCGTGGACTTGAATTCCTCGCTCTGCCGCGCGGCCTCGGCGCGGCTCGACGCTTCTTCGGTGCGCACCCGTTCCAGCGCGATGGCCACCAGATTTAACAGCGCTTGCAGAGCGCCGTCGGAAAGCGACAGGTTTTTCAGCGCCAGCCCGCCGACCGGCCGTCCGCCCAAAAAAATCGGCACGATGGTCAAGCCCGCCGCGGCTTCGCTCAGATTGGCTCCGGTGACCGCGGTTTCCTTCAATTGCGCTTCGATCCCGGGCAGGTCCTCCACGCCGCCGCGAAAAATCTCCGCCGATTTGGCGTCATAAATCGCCACCGCGGGACAGTCGAACACCTGGGCGATATGCTGCGCCGCCAGCTGGCCCACCGGCTGCGAATGTTCGGCCAGAAGGATGAAGCGGCTGACCGCGTAGAGCTGCTCGGTTTCCTGCTGGCGCACCTTAGCCTCGCGCGCCTGTCTTCTGCCGCGATCGGAAACCTGGCTGGCGATCAGCGCGGTCGCCAGGAACGCAAACAGCGCGATCCAGTTCTGCGGGTCGGCGATGGTGAAGCGCCCGATCGGCGGCAGAAAATAAAAATTGAAGCACAGCATCGCCACCACCGACGCGAAAATGGCTTCGCTGCGTCCAAAAGCGGTGGCAATGGCCAGAACACCGAGCAGAAAGGCAAATCCCGCCGTGGTGGAATTCACCGGCACAACGCGAAAGCACAGAAATGTTGTGGCCGCGACAATCGCGAGGCTTAGGACCAAATTTTTCAGCAGAATTCTCAAATCCACGGATAAGCCGATTCTACCGAGGTCCGGAATGCTTTGGTAGGTGCATCTTGCTCAGGGCTCATGACGGGCGGGGCTTTCCCGCGCCGCAAAAGCGCAGGCTAATCTTCGCGGCGTGGCAAGCCGTCGCGTTTTGCTCTGCTCAAGACCCGATCATGCGCGTCAGATCGCGCGGCAGACGCTGCTTCAGCTTGAGCACCGGCGCGAACAGATCGCCCGACTTCTGCGCGATTTCGAGCGCCTGTTCCGGCGTGAAATCCAGGCTCCCGCGATCGTGGCGCGACATCGCGCGCTCGAGCGTTTCCCAACGCAGCGGCATCGAAACGTACGGAGCAGCCCGTTTGGCGCGCAGCGAATAGACAGAAACCGTGGTCTTGAAATCGGAGTTCTGGCTCCAGTCGATAAATACCTTCCCGGTGCGCGAAAGTTTGGCCATTTCGGCGACCACCAGCTTGGGATGCTCCCGCGCGAGAAACGCGGCGACGGCTTTGGCGAGTGGGCGCGTCACCTCGTAGGTCACCGTGGTGTTCAGCGGAACGTACACCTGAAGGCCTCGCGACCCGGAAACTTTGGGGAATAATTCCAGTTCCCACTGCGCGAAAAACTTCTTCAGCAGAAACGCGACCTCGCCGCAATCGAGAATATCGGAACCGTCCCCGGGATCGAGATCGAAAACCACCGCCGTCGGCTGCTCGATTTGCGGCGCGCGATGCAGAAACGGGTGAAGCTCCAGATTGGCCAGATTCGCGCACCACACCAGACTCGGTAGATCGTTGATCACGAGGTAGCAGATATCCTTGCCTCCGGTGCGCCGCGGCACCGGAAAAGTCTTCACCCACGCGGGCGTGTAGCGAGGCTTATCCTTCTCGTAAAAATATTTGCCGGCGACACCGTCGGGATAACGTTTCATGGTGACCGGGCGATCTTTCAAATGCGGCAGCAGCAGCGGCGCGATTCGAATATAGAAATCGATCACTTGCCCCTTGGTGAATCCTGTTTCCGGATAAAGAACTTTATCGAGGTTCGAAAGCGGCAGCTTCCGCCCGTCCACTTCCACAGTCTGTTTCACCGGCACGCACCCACTTTAGCGCGATGGGAAACGCGCGCGAGTCTACGCCGTCTCGATTTTTGCCGCTCTTTCGAGATGCCGTTCGCGGATCTCCGTCTGGCGGATCACGTATTTCTGAATTTTCCCGGTCACCGTCATCGGAAAGGTTTCGACGAACCTTATATATTGCGGAATTTTGAAATGCGCGATGCGGCCCCGCGAGAATTCGAGCACCTCGTCCTCGCTCATTTTTTCGCCGCTCTTCAGCTTGATCCACGCGGCCACCGCTTCGCCCAATTTTTCGTCCGGCAGCCCGACCACCTGCACGTCCGCGATTTTCGGATGGGTGTACAAAAATTCCTCCACCTCGCGCGGATAAATATTTTCGCCGCCGCGAATGATCATGTCTTTCAACCGGCCGGTGATGCGGAAATAACCATCGGGACGCATGGCGGCCAGGTCGCCGGTGTGCAGCCAGCCGTCTTGGTCGATGGCGCGCGCGGTTGCTTCCGGCTCCTGATCGTAGCCTTTCATCACCAGGTAGCCGCGCGCGCACAGCTCGCCTGGTTCGCCGATGGGAACGGTCTCGCCGGTGGGCGATACGATTTTCACTTCGGTCGCCGGGCAGACTTTGCCGACGGTGGACGTGCGCCGTTCGAGCGAATCGTCCACCGTGGCCGCGGTGATCACGGGCGAGGATTCGGTCTGGCCGTAAACAATCGTCATCTGCGGGCAGTGCATGTCGCCGACCACGCGTTTCATCACTTCAACGGGGCACGGCGCGCCGGCCATGATGCCGGTGCGAAGGCTGGAAAAATCGAAGCGTGAAAAATCGGGGTGCTGAAGCTGGGCGATAAACATGGTGGGAACGCCGTAGATGGCAGTGGCGCGATCGTCCTGAATCGCCTGCATGGTCGCCAGCGGATCGAACGCCGGCGCGGGTAAAATCATCGCCGCGCCGGTGTTGATGGCGACCATGGTTCCAAGAACGCAGCCGAAGCAGTGATACAGCGGCACGGGAAGGCAGATCCGATCCACTTCGGTGAGCCGGACGCTGTTGGCAGTAATGAGCCCGTTATTAATCAGGTTGTGATGCGTGAGCAGCACGCCTTTGGGCGATCCGGTGGTGCCGGAGGTGTATTGAATGTTGACGACACTGCGGCAGTCCTTCGGTCCGGCGCCGCAATCCGCGCCCTGGCCGATCATGCGCGTCCAGGAATCTTCGTTGAGATAAACGATGTGCTCGAGCGCCAGCTCCTGTTCCGCCGCGATCGCTTGATCGAGAATTTCGCGATAATTCGAGCGCGAATCCTCGCCGCGCAGAAGCAGCGCCTTCATGCCCGATTTTTTAAGAACGTACGCCAATTCGTAGGCGCGATAAGCGGGGTTGACGTTCACCTGCACCAGTCCGGCGCGGGCGCATCCGAGTTGCAGATAGATCCACTCGGCGCAGTTGGTGGCCCAGACACCAACGCGATCGCCGGGTTCGAGGCCGAGTCCGATCAGCCCCCGCGCGGTGCGCTCCACTTCCTTCGCCAATTCACGCCAGGTGAGCCGGAGTTTTTGATGGCGCACGATGAGCGCGTCATGATTGGGGAATTTCGCGGCGGTTTCGAGGAAAACCTGGTGCGTGGTTTGCGTGCGGAGCGCGAACTCGGGACCGCGGGCGTAGCTGGTCATCTCGCTGATTCTATCGAACGATAATAAGAGTTGCGCGTCATCGCCGGCGAATTCCGCAGCCGTCTGCTCAAGAGCCTTCCCGGTCTCGACACGCGGCCCACGCCGGACCGTCTTCGCGAAACTCTGTTCAACGTTCTCGCGCCGCGCATCGAAGGGGTGACGTTCGCCGATCTTTACGCCGGGACGGGCGCGGTGGGCATTGAGGCGCTGAGCCGCGGCGCGGCGCGGGCGATTTTCGTCGAACAGAATCGCGCGGCGGCCGCGGTGATTCGGGAAAATCTCGCGTCGCTGCATCTGGAATCGCGGGCGTTGATTCGGCAGGCGCGCATCCGCGCGGTGCTTGCGGAGATCGCTGCGGATATTTTTTTTCTCGATCCGCCGTACCGGATGGAAAAGGAATATGAATCGTCGCTGGCGATTCTGGGGGAAAAAGCTCCGGCGCTGGTGATCGCGCAGCACCCGTCGCGTTTTACGCCGGGCGAATCGTATGGCCGATTGCAGCGGGTGCGCGTCTTGAAACAGGGCGACAATTCGCTGAGTTTTTACCAGCCGTAAAACGCCGTGGCGCGCCGCCCCCACCGGGGCGCCACGGACGTGGTGGGGGTT
>Ga0335073_10005655_pt1 | contig 17545 bp, 12 predicted proteins | sample Lox_Sample_22_FD_207093 | JGI IMG/M metagenome (GOLD analysis project Ga0335073, IMG submission 207093) | Soil microbial communities from Loxahatchee National Wildlife Refuge, Florida, United States - Lox_Sample_2.2 | ecosystem: Environmental > Terrestrial > Soil > Wetlands | place: USA...
GCATTGTTTGCTGGAACTCCCCTCGCCCCGGTCACTAACCTACGGTTCGCACCACTTCACGTCAAGCTTGCAAGAACGCGACAATGTCCGGGGCCGGACACCCCATTCGCGCCGTGTGCGATAGAATGGTCGCGTACGCTCTGAAACATGCGCTTCCCGAGGCCATCCGCGAAGCTGGCTCTTCTCGCCGCCGCCGCACTTTGTGTGTTTTGCGCCGCTTTTCCGGGCCGCGCCCAGGCACCCGATGATCTCGCCGGCTTCTGGCCCGCACACGCCGATGCCCAGCGCCAACTCGAGCGGAACTTCCGCCTGATTCCCGACGCGTCGCACGCCGAAAGCGATCTGCGCCGCATCACGAGCGAGCCGCACATGGCGGGCACCGAAGCGAGCCACCGCCTCGCCGAATGGCTGCGCGATCAATACCAGAGCTTCGGCTTCGACGCACAGATCGTCAGCTATACCGCCTGGCTCCCTCAGCCGCGCGAGATCGCGCTGGAAATGGTGAAGCCCGCGCACCGCACCCTTGCCACGCAGGAGGTTCCGTACGAAGGCGATCGCGACACCTACGACCAACGCGTCGTCCCGGGTTTCAATATCTACTCGCCCTCCGGTGACGTCAGCGCACCTGTCGTCTACGCCAATTACGGCGCGCCCGACGACTACCGCAAACTCGCGTCGCTTGGTGTCAGCGTCGAAGGAAAGATCGTCCTCGTCCGCTACGGCCAGGGCTATCGCGGCGTAAAGGCAAAAGTGGCTGAAGAGCACAACGCCGCCGGCCTGATTCTCTACTCCGATCCCGAAGATGATGGCTACGCCGCCGGCGACGTCTATCCTGCTGGGCCTTGGCGGCCCATGAGCGGCATTCAGCGCGGCTCGATCGTCTACACCCAGCTCTATCCCGGCGATCCCCTCACTCCCGGCGTCGCCTCCGTACCCGGCGCGCCGCGAATCCCTCCCGCCGATGCCGCCGACCTCCCCCGTATTCCGACGATGCCGATCAACGCACAGGACGCCGCCGTGATTCTCGGCAGCCTTCGCGGCAAGCACGTCCCGCGCGGCTGGCAGGGCGGCCTTCCGTTCACCTACCACGTCGGCGGCGAGCGCGACGCCCAGGTGCACATGAAGCTCGTGATGGACTACACCGAGCGCCCGCTCTACGACGTGATCGCCACCCTCCACGGCGCTTCCGACGATCAGTGGGTCGTCCTCGGCAATCATCATGACGCATGGGTCTTCGGCGCCGCCGATCCCGGCAGCGGCACTGCCGCGATGCTCGAAACCGCGCGCGCCCTTGGCGAGCTCGCGCGCTCCGGCTGGAAACCTCGCCGTACGATCGTGATGTGCCACTGGGATGGCGAAGAGCCCGGCTTGCTCGGCTCGACCGAATGGGTGGAAGCGAACCGCGCTGAATTGCAAGCGAAAGCGGTCGCCTACATCAACACTGATGTAGGAGTGGCCGGCGCCGATTTCACCGCGTCCGCTACTCCGTCGCTTAAAGATCTGATCCGGTCGGCCACGCGCGATGTCGCCGACCCCGATACCGGCGACAGCGTCTACGACGTCTGGAACCAGAGCGCGACCATCGCCAAAGGGAAGCGCTTCTCAGGCGAGCGACAGGCCCAGACCTCCGAAAGCCCCGCCAAGGGCCCCATCGGCAATCTCGGCGCCGGCTCGGATTTTTCGCCCTTTTTCGATTACGCCGGAATTCCCTCGGCCGATATCGGATTCGGCGGCGACTACGGCGTCTACCATTCCGTCTATGATGACTTCTACTGGATGAAGCATTTCGGCGATCCCACCTTCGCCTATCACGTGGCGCTCGCGCGTATTCTCGGCACGGTTGCACTGCGTCTCGACGAGGCGGACATTCTGCCCTTCGATTACGCCGCCTACGCCGCTACGATCGATCGCAGCTTGAATGAACTCTCGGTCCGCGTCTCGCGCGAGCCCGAAGAAATGGCCGGCCTCGTGCCTGTCGAGCAGGCCGCGGCTCAGTTCAAGACTTCCGCCGCGCGCGCTGACGATGCGCTGCGCGCCATCTCGTCCGTGCCGATCGATCCCGCGAACGCCGATAAAATCAATCGCGAGATTCCCGCGGTCGAGCAGGCGTTCCTTGCGCCCGCGGGCCTGGCTGGCCGCCCCTGGTTCAAGCACACGATCTTCGCGCCGGGAATCTACGCGGGGTACGCGGCGGAACTCATGCCGGGCGTCACCGAAGCGCTCGATCGCAACGATCCCGCTCTCCTTCGACAGGAGGCCGATTCCCTTTCGGCCGCTCTGCAACGCGCCTCGGCCCGCCTCGACGAAATCGCCCGCCTCGCCCGCGAAGCCTCCGCCCCCGGCCTCGAAGGCCACTAGGCCGCCAGAGTGCCGTCTCCCGAAGCCTAGCTTCAAACGGCAACCTGTCGTTTCGAGGCCCGAGAGACCTCGGCGCCGCAACGGCGGAAACCAGCTGCGCCCCTAAATCTCCCGCGTCTTCCACTTCCCTCGCCGGAACAACAACACGCTCGCCAGCGCAATCGACGACTCCGCAATCACAATCGACATAAACACTCCGTTCGAATGCAATCCTCGCGAGATCGCCAGCCAATACGCCAGCGGAATCTCGAATAGCCAGAACCCGAAGAAATTCACGATCGTCGGCGTCACCGTATCGCCCGCACCGTTGAACGCCTGCAGCATCACCATGGCGTACGCGTACCCCACGTTCCCGCAGCTCACGATTCGCAGGCACGACGTCGCCAGCGGTGCCACCCCCGGATCGCTCGTAAACAGCCGCACGATCGGCCCGGCAAACACCACCAGCACCACTCCCACCCCGCCCAGAAACATCATGTTGTAGAGCCCCGTGCGCCACACCGATTGTTCGGCGCGCTCCGGCTGCTTCGCCCCGAGGTTCTGCCCCACGAGCGTCGCCGCCGCGTTGCTCAGCCCCCACGACGGCAGGATCACGAAGATCACGATCCGGATCGCGATCGTGTAGCCCGCCAGCGCCGCCGCTCCGAAAATGCTCACGATCCTCACGAGCCCGATCCAGCTTGTGTTCGCGATGGCGAATTGGAACATCCCAGTCAACGACAGCCGCAGCAACCGCCACAGCACCCCGAGATTCACTCGAATCTGCCGCCGCAGCACTCGGATGCGCTCCGTCCCGCGCATCAGCCGATAGAACTGATACAGCACGCCGATGCTCCGCCCCGTGTACGTCGCCAGCGCCGCGCCCGTCACTCCCATCCTCGGAAACGGCCCCAGCCCGAAAATCAGGCAGGGGTCGAGCACCAGATTGATGATGTTCGAGACCCACAGCAGTCGCATCGCGATCGCCGCATCCCCCGCTCCGCGAAAGATCGCGTTGTTCAGGAACAGCACCACCACCGCCCCGCTGCCCCCGCCGAGCGCAATCCTCGCGTACCACGTCCCGGTCGCGACGATCGCCGGCGACGCGCCCATCAGCCGCAGCAGGTCCGGCGCGTAGATGAAACACGGTACTCCGATCACGAACGACACCCCGAGCCCCAGGAAAATCGCCTGCACCGCCGCTACCGCCCCGCCCTCGGGGTCCTTCTCGCCGATGCGCCGCGCCACCATCGCCGTCGTCGATAGGCTGAGCCCCATGCCCACGGCAAACACGAGCATGAGCAGCGATTCCGTCAGGCCCACCGTGGCCACGGCGTCGGGCCCCACGTGCGCCACCCAAAACACATCGACCACCGCGAACAACGATTCGAGCACCATCTCCATCACCATGGGAATGGCCAGCAACAGGATGGCCCGGTTCAAGTTCCCCTTGGTGAAGTCCTGGTGCGATCCCCGAATCGCCTCGAGGATCTCGCTCCATAGGCTCTGTCGTGCCGGCTGAGCTGCCGTTGCACTCATCGCAATCCGCTGCTTTCTGCGCGCTGTTGCACTTACGTTGCTGCAACGCGAACGCTGCTGAAGAACACGTTTGAGAAAAGTTGAAAGAGGGAACGCCGTGGAGAATCCGCGGAGACGTGCCGCGGTTACGGCCTACGCAAGGTCAGCGATGAGGAGCTTCATGGTATCCGACCCCTCCGGTCGGCCCGGGCGGTGGGCGCCCGAACCAGCAACTGCGATGCCAGGCATTCTACCTCGCCTCGCCCCCCGTCGCAAAAGAAAAACGAATCGGGGCGCTCCGCCGGGAGCCTCGGCCCTCGCGCAAAAGAGAAAATCCCTACCCGCGCAGGGTCTTGTGATGTCTTTCTTGATGTTCTCGGTGTTCCCTGTGCCTTCTCGGTACCTTCCGTGTTTCGTCGGGCGATCAAATCCTGCACGCCGCAAACTGAGGCCGCCGCTTCTCGTTCCCCTGCCCACGCGATAGAATGAGTCCATGCGTGTGCGCGTGCTCTTCTTCGGCCAACTCAGGGAAATCACCGGCGTCACCCAGGAAGAGACCGATCTCTCCGACGGCGCCCGCGTCGAAGACCTCTTCGAACGCTACGGCCGCCGCTTCCCCGGGCTCGTCGATTTTCGCGCATCCATCGCCGCTTCCGTCAACCAGGAATACGCCCTGTGGCGCTCGCCACTCGCCAATGGTGACGAAGTCGCTTTCCTCCCGCCCGTCAGCGGCGGCCAGCAAACCGCCGTCGCCGAAGATATTTTTCAGCTCGTCCGCGCGCCCATCCTCCCCGGCCAAATTCTCGACGGGCTCAAGGCGCCCGAAGACGGCGCTCTCGTCGTCTTCGACGGCTTCGTCCGCAACAATTTCAAAGGCCGCCAGACCCTCTACCTCGATTACGAAGCCTACGAGCCCATGGCCTACGCCAAGATGCGCGAAATCGGCGCCCAAATCCGCGAGAAATTCTCGATCCATCGCCTCGCCATCGTCCACCGGCTCGGCCGGCTCGAAATCGGCGAGACGAGCGTGCTCATCGCGGTCAGCGCCGCGCACCGCGGAGCCGCCTTTGACGCCTGCCGCTATGCGATCGACACGCTCAAACGCTCCGTCCCCATCTGGAAGAAGGAATATTTCGCCGGCGGCGCCGTCTGGGCTGAAGGTGAAAGCTCTTCTCAGGAACCCATTTCGGGCCGCGGTGAATCTACCTCTTAGATGGGGGCATACCGAGCTCGCGGCGTTTGGCGCGGCGCTTTGTTCGCGGCAATCATGCTTGCAGGGGCGGTGTACGCGCTTCCCTTGCGCGCCCGGCAGCGGCAGAGCGGTGAAATCCGCGTTCAAACCGACCTGGTCAATATCCTGGCCAGCGTCTCGGATGCCGGCGGCCAGCCGATCCCCGATCTTACGCAAGACGCCTTCTCGCTATCTGAGGAGGGTGTCCCGCAGAAAATCGAGCGCTTCGAAGCGCAGACGAATCGCCCCCTCGATCTTTCGCTGATGGTCGATACGAGCATGAGCGCGTACAAGGATCTGAAGTTTGAGGAGGACGCCGCCGCGCATTTCATCGGCCAGGTGCTGCGCAAAAGCGATTCCCTCGGCGTCTTCGAATTCGATGAAGACGTCACGCAGCTTTCCGATTTCTCCGATGACGTCCCCGAGCTCCAGGGGGACGTCCATCACCTGCGCGAGGGCTCGGGAACCTCGATCTACGACGCCGTCGTTCTCGGCTCGAACGCCCTGCGCCGCCGCCCTCAGGGCCGCAGGCGCGCGATCATCCTGGTGACGGACGCCGGTGAAACCACCAGCGTCTCGAAGTTCGAAGACGCCCGCCGCGCCGCCGTCGATTCCGGAATCCTGCTCTACTCGATCATCATCCGCCCGGTAAAGAATGAAAACGGCCGCAACACCGCCGGCGAGCACGCCCTGATCACCATCACCGACAGCACCGGCGGCGCGATGTTCATCCTCGACGACATGAGCCAGCTCAACGAAATGTTCGATCGCATCGATCGCGAGCTCCGCACGCAGTATCTCCTGGGCTACTACCCGCAGCCCGCTCCGTCCCCCGGCAGCTACCGGCACGTGCATCTCGACGTGAAAGGAAACTACGTGGTGCGCTACCGCAAGGAATACCTCACCCCGGGCGCGCCCCAATGAACGAATTCCTCAAGGTTGCGAGCGACATCGCCCGCGAAGCCGGCGCCATCCTGCGAAAAGAGTTCGATCGCCCCAAAACGATCTCCTACAAGGGCGAAGTCGACATCGTCACCGAATCCGACCGCCGCTCCGAAGCCGTCATCGTCGCACGCCTCCGCGAGCATTTCCCCGGCCACGCCATCGTCGCCGAGGAGGGCGGCGGCGCGGCGGCGGCCGGCGCGAAGTATTGCTGGCACGTCGATCCGCTCGACGGCACCACGAATTTCGCCCACGGCTATCCGTGCTTCGCCGTCTCGATCGGCCTTGCCGAAGACGGCGAGCCGGTTGCCGGCGTCGTCTTCAATCCCGTCACTGAGGAATTTTTCAGCGCCGCCCGCGGCGAAGGCGCGTATCTCAACGAGCGCCCCATCCACGTTTCTTCCATCGAGAAGCTGGCCACGAGCCTCGTCGCCACCGGCTTTCCCACGCACCACCGCAAGCGCAGCGCGAATATCAATTACTACTGGGAATTCACGCTGCGTTCGCATGGCGTGCGTCGCGACGGCTCCGCCGCGCTCGACCTCTGCTCCGTCGCCTGCGGCCGCTTCGACGCGTTCTGGGAATTTCGCCTGAATTCGTGGGACACCGCCGCAGGCGTCCTGCTCGTGCGCGAGGCCGGCGGCATCGTCACGGACATCAAGGGCGGCCCTTACAGCTTGGGCGGCCCCGCGCTGCTCGCCTCGAACGGGCTGATCCACGAGGAAATGAGGGGCGTCGCGGAAATCGCCGAGCGCGCAAACCCGTAGCGCGTAGCGCCGGCTTGCCCTGAGTTCTCCGAAGGGCGTCTCGCCGGCGCGGGTGGTTTGGGCTCGAATACCGCGCCGGGCCGCAAGGAATCATCGCGCCGCGCAGACTCTCATACACCGATGAACGTCGCCGACTTCGATTACGAACTCCCCTCCGATCGCATCGCCCAGCGCCCGCTCGCCCAGCGCGACGCCTCCCGCATGTTGCTGCTCGATCGCAACTCCGGCGAATGGCAGGACCGCTGGTTCCGCGAATTCCCCGATCTTCTCCGCGGCGACGAACTGATCGTCGTCAATAACGCCCGAGTCCTCCCGGCGCGTCTTTTCGGCCACCGCGCCGGAATTCACGCCCAGCCTCTCGGCCGGCACAACCTTGCGCGCGGCGAATTTCTGCAAGCCGCGATCGAAGTCCTCCTCGTCCGCCAGCTCGACGCCGACACGTGGGAAACCCTCGTGCGCCCGGGACGCAAAATCCCGGTCGGCGAAAAAATCTCCTTCGGCGATGGTGACGGCGAGCTCGAAGCCGTTGTCGAAAAGCGCGGCGACTTCGGCCTCCGCGTCCTCCGCTTCACTTCGCGCGAAGGCTTCCGCGCCGCCGTCGATCGGCTCGGCCACACCCCGCTGCCTCCCTATATCAAGCGCGCCGACGATCCCGCCGACCGCGAGCGCTATCAGACCATTTTCGCCCGCGATGGAAACGCCGTCGCGGCGCCCACCGCCGGCCTCCACTTCACGCCCGAAATCATGGACCGCATTCGCGCCCGCGGCGTCGAAATCGCCGAGATCACGCTCGACGTCGGCCTCGGCACGTTCGAGCCGGTCCGCACCGAGCGACTCGAAGACCATCCGATTCACGCCGAGCGCTACGAAATCTCCGAGGCCGCCGCCCGCGCGCTCGCCGCCGCGCAGCGCCAGAATCGCCCCGTGCTCGCCATCGGCACCACCGTCGTTCGCGCGCTCGAAGACGCCGCCGAGAAGAACGAAGGCCGCGCCGGTCCCGTCGCGCCCGGAAGATTCGAAGCGCGAATCTTCCTCTATCCCGGCAAGCCCTTTCGCATCGTGAATCAGCTGCTCACGAATTTTCATCTCCCGCAATCGAGCCTGCTCGCTCTCGTCGCCGCCTTTGCGGGCCGTGAAAATACTCTGCGAGCCTATCGCCATGCCGTCGACTCGGGCTATCGCTTCTACAGCTACGGCGACCCCATGCTGATCCGCTAGCCCGGCCCCGTCGCAAGCCTCTCATTTCGAGCAAGTCCCGCGCGTTCTTGCTTTTCCCGCTTGCGGGCGCACAGCCCGCCGGCGGGCGCGGGCGCCGCGAGAAATCTGCTGTTGCTTTTCCGCGGCCCCGTCGCCCACCCCGTTCTTCGATTCGGCGATCTCGCGGTCATCTGCTATCATTCGCAGGTTGCGATGACGCCGATTCCATGCGCTATCTGATCCTGAGTGACATTCACGCGAACCTCACCGCCCTTGAGACCGCCCTCGACGCCGCCAAGGGCCGATGGGACAAAGCTGTCTGCCTCGGCGATCTCGTTGGCTATGGCCCCGATCCCAATGAGGTGATCGACCGCATTCGCGCGATCTCCTCGGCCACAATCCGCGGCAATCACGACAAAGCGATCGCCGGCATCGTCGAAGCCGAGGAGTTCAATCCCGTCGCGCGCAACGCCGTCCTCTGGACGCGCCAGCAGCTTCGCCCCGAAAATCGCGTGTATCTCGAAAATCTTCCAAAGGGCCCGCTGACGGTCGACGGCTTCTCGCTCGTTCACGGCGCGATCTACGACGAGGACGAATACGTCTTGTCCCCGTCTCTCGCGCTCGACGGCCTGCGCAACTCGCCCTCCGCCGTCACCTTTTTCGGCCACACGCACCTCCAGGGCGGATTCGCTCTTCGCGGCGAAGATGTGGTGCTCCTGCATTTCCGGCCCTCCGGCGGCAACGACTTCTCGACCTTTACCATCGAGCCCGACGTCACCTACCTGCTCAATCCCGGTTCGATCGGCCAGCCGCGCGACGGCGATCCTCGCGCAGGCTTCGCCATCGCCGACCTCGAGAAGCAAACCGTCGAATTCTGGCGGGTCCCCTACAACATCGAGGACGTGCAGGCGCGCATGACCCGCGCCGGCCTGCCCGAGCCTCTGATTTTGCGGCTTTCCTTCGGCAGTTGATCGCAGGGTGACACGATGGATCCCGAACCCAGCGCCGGCCGCAACGAGAGCAGAGAATTCCCCGTGGCCTTCGCGATCGGCCTGCTGATCGTTGCGTTCGTCGTCGGCGCTTTCATTCTGCTCACGCGATCGATCAAGCCGCAGGGGCCCGGCTCGGCCCAGAAACTCTCCTTCGACGCTGCCGACCAGAGCTACGCCCCGAATGTTCACTTCACCGATCTCGATCTCTCGCACTCCTCGAATCTGCTGAATCAGGAGTTCGTCTACGCTACGGGCAAAGTTTCGAATGATGGCAACCGCCCGATTGTCGCTCTAGAAGTCACCCTCGAATTCCACGATCCCTTCAATCAGGTGATCTTGCGCGAGTCGCAGCGCGTAATCGACGCGCCCGCCGCTCCGCTTCCGCCCGGCCAGCAGCGCGATTTTCAAGTCACCATCGAAAGAAAGATTCCCTCCGAATGGAATCAGCAGTATCCTTCCATTCGCGTCACCGGCCTCGTTTTGCAGTAGGACCCAAACGCTGTCTCTAAACGCTGTGTGGTTTGTCTAGGAACGTTGTATGAACGATTGGGCCGAGCTTGATCGGGCTTTGGACGCCATCGCGTCCTCGGGCCGCGCGGAAGTTCGCGAGGACGGCGAATGGCTCGCCGAACTCGCCGATCTCCGCTGTAGGCTTCACATCGAAGGCGATCGCACCCTCGTTCATCTCTGGTCCGACCAGCGCAATCTCACTCGCCGCGTCCTTCGTGTCCGCGAACAATCCCGCGATCGCATCGTGCTCGAAGTCCGGCGATTCGGCCGCGCCAAGCCCGGCCGCCTCGAATTTCTGCGCGCCGATTCGCGCCGTCCCGCGCCCCGCGTCACGCGCGAACAATTTCGCGCGCGCTTCCAGCGTTTCCTCGCCGAGCGCTTCCCCGATGCGGCCGTCGACGCGCTCTCGATTGCTCCCGATCTCGAGCACTCTTTCTCGGGGCTCTACGCGCGCGGCCGGATGCGCGAAGGCCCGCGCCTCTGGGCTCTTCTCGCGGTGTCCCCGGGCGAAAATGCGACCGCTATCGACGGGATGCTCGCCTTCGCCCTTCTCTGGCTCGATTGGACCCGCGACCACTCCGCCCATCACGGCGTCGAGGGCCTGCGACTCTTTCTCCCGATGGGAACGAGCGCGCCGGTGTGCTCGCGAGCCTCGGCGCTTTCCTCCGCGGCCCGCACCGAGATTTACGAATTCGACCAGATCGATGGCCGCGTGGAAAAGATGCAGCCGGGAGAAATCGGGAATCTCGAAACGTCGCTCACGCCTCACCGCGAACTCGAATCGATGCAGCTCGCCACGCGCCAAGCCGCGTCGCGAATTCCCGCGCTCGCTCCGCTGCTGAACGAACCCCGCACACGCGTCGGAATCCGAGTCCTGCCCGGCGCTAGGGAAGCGGCGCTTTCCTTTCACGGCCTCGAATTCGCGCGCTGGTCGGGCGGTGGATTGCGCTTCGGCCTCGGCGACAAGCTCACGCCGCTCACCACCTCGACGGCGCCGGCCCTCGAAAAGCTGGCTCGCCAGCTGCTTCTTCACCGCAGCTCGCTCCCGACGGACGCGCGGCACCCTCTTTATCGCGCCGCCGCCGAGCGTTGGCTCGAAACGCTCGTGCTCGAACAGCCCGACCGCCTCGATGCGCAGCTCGATCCGGCGCATCTGTATTCGCAAACGCCCGCACTCGCCGCAGGCGACCGCGGCGTGATCGACTTGCTCGGGATCACGCGCCGCGGCAGGCTCGTGGTGATCGAGTTGAAGGCCGGTGAGGATATCCAGCTGCCCATCCAGGCGCTCGATTACTGGCTGCGCGTCCGCCGCCATCAACTCGCCGGCGATTTCGAACGCTACGGCTACTTCGCCGGCGTCGCGTTCGATCCCAAGCCGCCGCTCGTCTGGCTGGTCGCCCCGGGCCTGCACTTCCATTCCACCACCGCCGCGCTGGTCCGTTATTTCTCCCCCGAAATTCAGGTCTCGCGCATCGGCCTCAACGAAACCTGGCGCCGCGCCCTGAAAGTCATCTTCCGCCAGTAGCCATGCCATCCGCCTCCATGTAAGGCAGGCGAGCATCTCCAGCCGTACACTGGCGAATCCCTAGAAATTGAACCGGTACCCCAGGATCAGCTTCGCAATCAGATGATCGGTCGCGCGCCGTCTCTGAATTTCACGCGTGTGGATGAGATTTGTCGTAGACGTCCATCAGCTGCCGGATGCTGGCTTGCGTGTAGCGCTGCGTGGTCGAAAGCGACGCGTGCCCCAGCAGCTCCTGGATCACACGCAGATCCGCGCCGTCGGCCAGCAGATGGGTCGCAAACGCGTGCCTCAGCGCATGCGGATGCAAATCCCAGTTGATGTTGGCCAGTCGCGAATATTTGTGCACCACCGCCCGCACGGATGAGGCCGTCATGCGTTTGCCGCGATGGTTCAGGAAGACGGCCTCCGGCTCGAAGTTTCCCCGCGCCTTCGCGAGCAGTTCCTCCCGGACCGGCCCGTAGGCGTCGAGCGCCGCCTGCGCCTTGGCGCCGTACGGCACCACGCGCTCCTTCCTGCCCTTGCCCAGCACGCGCAGCATCTGCCCGGCCCGGTCGATATCGCCGGTGTCCAGGCCTACCAGCTCGCTGACGCGCACTCCCGAAGCGTACAGCAATTCGAAGATCGCGAGGTCGCGTTTCACGATCACCTTTGCCTTCTCGTTCGAGCGCGCCCTCCCTTTCTTTCTCTTCCGCTGCGCCAGTTTCGTTCCGGTTTCGCCGAGATTGTCGAGGAAGTTATTCAACTCTTCGGCGGTCAGTACGCGCGGCACCCGCTTCGGCAGCTTCGGGGTTTTCACCAGCCGCGCCGGGTTCTGCGTCGCCCACCCCTCGCGGATGCAGTATTTGAAAAACGTCCGCAGTGAGGCCAGCCTTCGCGCCACCGAAGCCTTCTCGAGCCCCCGGTCGTACATCATCCCCACGTATTCCCGCACGATCCGGTGATCGATCTGCGCCGGTGCCGGCGTTTCCCCGCCCGGTGGCGTCACGAACGCCGCGAACTGTTCGGTGTCTCGGCTGTATTCCCGGAGCGTGTGCGGCGACACGTTGCGCTCGAAGCGCAGGTACCCGAGGAACATCTCGATCGCGCGCTTCATCACCCCGTATTCCTTGTATTCCAGCTCCGCCATCGCCGTAATTATATGCTCAAGGTTGCGCATCCCACCGTGATTCACTACCTACGAGGTTCTACCCGGTACTAGCTGTCCCATGCGCGGTGTTTTAGCGGATATCTTTCGCCCGGTTCAAAGAGTGTCGGGTACTGTGCCTCGCCCCGAATCTGTGCTCGCGGACACTTGTTCCACCCATTCGAATCTGTAAGCCTTTGCCCATGCCGAAAGGCCTCTGCCCTATCGACGACGACCGAAATGCTTTCCAACAGCTTGGCACAGCATCTCGCCCCAGCGACGGCTTCATGCAGCTCGGGCGCCCCGCTCTTCTGAGCGCCGCGGATCGCAAATCGGTGATTTCTAGTCGAAAATCCATGTTTAGAAAATCGCGAATCCCTTGAAAATGGAGGGGTAGGCATCGCTCTAATCGGTACTACTTCGGGCGGGGAGATTTGCCCGATCCGAACTGATCGATCTTTGAAAAGAGCACTCCGCAGGGCATGATGTCGGGTTGCGAGTCAGGAGGAAGGATGCACCTTGGCAATTGGTTCCGGAATGAATTGCGCGAGAAGCCGCGGGCCCTGCCCTGCGGACCGTGCGGCATGGCTCTCACTGCGTTACGCTCGACCGTTCTCGTCGCGCTCGCCGCGACCGCCGCGTCCGCGCAGCCCGGTGGCTCCAAGATGCTCACCGTGGATCGCATCTACACTGCTCCGGACCTCAACGGCAATCTCACGGAAGGAATCGAATGGGCTCCCGACAGCAAACGGATCTCCTACTTCGGGCGCGACCACCTGGGCGTCGAAATCTGGACTACGGATCACGCAACCGGCCAGAGCAAAGTTCTCGTGAAAGCGAGCGTACTCAAATCGGCCATGCCGCCGGAAAAAGCGGATATCGTTCAGTCGACGGGCCTCGGTCGTGTCGCCGCGCAGAACTACCTTTGGTCACCAAAGGGCGATTCACTGCTCCTGATCGGCGGCAGCAGCCTCGTCCTCCTCGACCTGAATTCGATGGCGCCGAAGACGCTCGTCTCCGGCGCTATTGCAATTGACGATCCGAAGTTCTCTCCCGACGGGAAATGGGTCAGCTTCGTGCGCGAGTCGAATCTGTGGGTCGTCGACCTCGCCACCGGCAACGTAAAGCCGCTCACCACCGGCGGCAGATCGGACCTTCTCAAGGGCGAGCTCGATTGGGTCTACCCCGAAGAGCTCGAAACCCCGACGGCCTATTGGTGGTCGCCCGACTCCTTGAAAATCGCCTATTACGAAATGGACGAGCGCTCCGTCACGCGCTATCCGATCATGGACATGAGTTCGCCGATCGGCGCGATCGAGTATGAGCACTATCCGCAGGCAGGCGAGGCGAATCCGATCGTTCGCGTCGGGGTCGTCTCGGTCGACGGAGGCGAGACCACATGGATGGACTCGGGCAAGGACACCGACGTCTACCTCGCGCGCGTCCAGTGGCTGCCCGATAGCCGCCGTCTCGCGATCGAGCGGCTCAATCGCGCTCAGAATCAGCTCGACTTGCTCTTGTGCGACGCGACGAATGGCGCGTCCTCGACTATTCTCAGCGACACCGACAAATATTGGATCAACATCGCGGACGATCTCTACTTTTTCTCAGATGACAATCGCTTCCTCTGGTCGAGCGAGCGCACCGGCTTCCGCCACTTCTACCTCTATGACATCGCCGGCCACCAGCTCGAGCAGCTGACCAGCGGCAACTGGGGAATCACCGGCAACGGCGGTTTCGGTCCTGGCGCATCGAGCCATCCCGCCGTCGATGAAGCGCACGGATTCCTCTATTTCGTCTCCAACAAGGACGACGTTCGCGACGCGCAGGTTTACCGCCTTTCGCTCGCGGACAAAAGCATCACGCGCGTCACGCAAGATGCCGGCACGCACGAGCCTCTATTCGCGCCGGACGCCTCGGCCTTCGTCGACACCTATTCGACCACCGCCGCGCCGCCGCGGCAGGATCTGTACCGAACGGATGGCTCGCGCATCGCCATCATCAACGAAGATAAAGTTCCTGAGCTTGCCGATTACGATCTCTCCCCCGTCGAATTTGTCACCGTCACGGCAGACGACGGCACCAAGCTCGACGCTAAGATGATCAAACCTCCCGATTTCGATCCCGCGCGGAAATATCCGGTGCTCGTCGATGTCTACGGAGGCCCGCAGGATCAGGAGGTGCAGGACGATTGGGGCGGCGATGATTACTTGTGGTTCGAGATGATGGCCGAGAAGGGCTACATCGTTTTCACGCTGGACAATCGCGGCTCGTATCGCCGCGGCCATACTTTCGAGATCCCGATTTACCATCGCTTCGGGCAAATCGAGCTCGAGGACCAGCTCGCCGGCGTGCGCTACCTCAAGTCCCTGCCGTACGTGGATGGATCGCGGATCGGTATCTGGGGATGGAGTTACGGCGGCACCATGACGCTTACGGCGCTGTTCGACGCTCCGGATGTCTTCAAGGCAGGCATCGCCGTTGCTCCGGTCACCGATTGGCGGCTCTACGACACGATCTATACCGAGCGCTATATGGGCCGCCCGCAGGATAATCCCGAAGGCTATCGCGATTCCTCGCCGATCTATCACGCCGGCCGCCTTCGCGCGAAGCTGATGCTCGCTCACGGCACGGGCGACGACAACGTGCACTTCGCAAACACCACGGAGTTGATCAGCGATCTCATCCTCGCGGGAACATATCCCGATGATTTGATGATTCTCCCCGGACGCGGACACGGCATGACCGATTGGCGCGCCCGCATACAGCTTTATCAGCGGATGACGGACTTTCTGCTGAAGAACCTTTAAGGCCCACTTCACGAGAGCAACCTCCCGGCCCCTCGATCACTCGAATACAATGCACCGGCACCGTTGCAGAGTGCCTGCAATATCGAGTAGTGGACAAGCGAACCGGGTGGAGTAGAATTCCCGCCCTGAGTGGGTTTCTGTAGATTGCAACAGGCGGTACGGCATGCGAAATAGACGAAGAGACATTTCGATCCAGGTCGCGGCGCTCTGTGCAGTGTGCCTGCTGATGACGCTTTCGGCGCGCGCTGCCGATGACACCGCGAAACAAGAGGGCGTGACCATGGAGGCCGATCCGGCCGCGGCCATCCTCGATGCGGGATTTCACCAGCTCTATGAGCTGAATTTTCAGGGAGCGCGCCAGCAGTTTGTTTCGTATCAAAAAATGAAGCCCGACGATCCGCTGGGCAAGGCCGCCGAAGCCGCGAGTTATCTCTACGAGGAATTCAACACCAAGGGCGTTTTCTCTTCCGAATTCTTCCTCAACGATTCGAAACTTCTGAGTGGCGTTGAGGGAAAGCCGTCTGAAAATCGCAACGACGCTTTCGTCGAAACCGACCACCAAGCGCGCGAGATGGCCAAGCGGCGCTTGGCCGCCGCGCCCAACGATCCGCGCGGCCTGCTCGCATTGACGCTGGCCGACGGCATGGAATCCGACTACGACGCGCTCATCGAGAAGAAGCAAATCGCCAGCCTGGGCCTGATGAAACAAGCCGAGAAGGAGGCGAACTCGTTGCTTGCGATTGATCCCGACGCGCAGGACGCCTACGTGGCGCTCGGCGCGAGCAACTACGTGATTGGCTGTATGCCTTCCTTCAAGCGCGCGTTCCTCTGGTTCGGAGGCGTCCACGGCGACCGCATGAAAGGCATGCAGCAGATGGCACTCGCAGCGGAACACGGCCACTACCTGCAGCCGTTCGCGAAGATCCTGCTGGCGCTGGCTTGCGAGCGCGAGCACCAGATGGCCCGCGCCCGCCAGCTGCTTACCGAACTCGCCACCGAATTTCCCGCGAACCCGCTCTACGCGCGGGAAATCGTGCTGCTCGACCACCGCATGGCCGGCTGAGCTCCCGCGCCTCGCCTCGCGTCGCTACCACTTCACTCGCACGCGATAGTCGAGCGTCGACGTCCCGTCCTTGTCGACCGGAATTTCGAATCCGATCGTGGTCGCATCGAGCTTCGTCCACTTGTAGTTTGAATTAAGCACTTCCCAATCGCCGCCGATCGGCTCGCGCACCTCAACCGTCACCGGTCCGTCCTTGTGGTTCCGCAGCGTCACCTGGTATTCCATCTCGAAGAGACCCGGCGCGAGGCTCTTGTAGTCCATCTGCTTGCGCTCGCAGACGACGTCAAACGCGTCGCCGATGTAGATGCGCAGCATCTCGTCCTTGGGCGTGTGATCGATTGCGTCCTCGCCCGCGAACTGCGTTCCGCCCTGTGAGTCCGCCTGGTAGACGCGCATGGATCCAGCAGGAAGCGGCATGCCGAGCCCCGACTTTTCGTCGTTCTTGAAGCGATAAAAAACCTTCACCTGCTGAGGAACGGGATTCCCCATCCCCTGCGAACTCCGGAAGTATCCGGGATCACTTTCGACCGCGAGATATTTCTCCACCGGGATATTCGTGCCGCTGAGCAAGCTGATTTGCTTGGTCTCGCTGTTTTGAATCGATGTGCGCCGCTGCAGCGTGTACAAGTGATATTCGCCAAATCCTTCTTGCTGAAATTGGCTTAGGCCCGCGGCCTTGTCCATCAAGACGACTTGATTGTAATTGCGGCTGCGCAGCGGCAAGGCCTCCGGCGTGCGGTGCACGGCGCCCGCCACAAGCTGCAGGCTCGCATTGTGATACGCGGCGCCGCTGTTGTTGACCAATGTCACCCAGCCATTCAGATCGGCGGTCTTTTCGTCGCGCGCCACGTTGAGGACGTAGTCCACGCTCCAATTCATGTTGTTGGTGAGATAGGAGGCCTCCACGCGCTGTGCATCCGCGCCGCGATTGTCGATGGTCCAGATGAGAGTCGGCCGGCTGTAGAGATCGCCCGGCAGGTCGGGGAAGGTGTAGGGCTGCGCGTTCGTGAGGATTTCGTCGCCGACCTTCCAAACCGCGCTGCCGTTGTTGTCGGCGAGCAGCAGCGCTTTGGTGGTCACCCACTTCGTGCCGGTTTGCGTCGCTTCGGTGTAGCCGATCGTCAGTTCACGGCCGACGTACTTCTGCAGCAGCCGTTGCGCGTCTAGCAAGTCATACTCGTAATTCTGCTCGATCACACTCACCCTGGAGGGATCGGTCAGCGAACGGAAATGAACCGTCTGCGGCATGATGGATGCTGCGACATCCGCGAATTGCAGCTCGAATTCCCCGCGCTCGAGATGAATCTGCCGGACGTCGCGCACCAACGCGAGATTCGAGTTGTAGACGGTGAGCGAAAGATCGGTCCGGTCGTTCTCGGTGGTCGTAGCGGCTTCGGGCTTCGCCGACGGATTGCTCGCCTGCCCGGCGGCATGGCTGATTGCCGATTTCCCGCCGAGCAGCGCCAGCAGCAGGGCCGCGGCGAGGGCGACCTTGCCGAAGACGGTCGATTTGCGTGAGGGCATCGTACG
>Ga0335073_10005656_pt1 | contig 17542 bp, 16 predicted proteins | sample Lox_Sample_22_FD_207093 | JGI IMG/M metagenome (GOLD analysis project Ga0335073, IMG submission 207093) | Soil microbial communities from Loxahatchee National Wildlife Refuge, Florida, United States - Lox_Sample_2.2 | ecosystem: Environmental > Terrestrial > Soil > Wetlands | place: USA...
TTTTTGCAGCGAAGTCTTCTTCAAATTTTCCCATCGCTTCGCGCACATCATCCGTTGCGGTTTGATGTAGTAGGTTTGGGTCACGGAGACGTTCGAGTGACGCAGCATTCGTTGAATCACCCAATCGTCAATGCCCGGGCGATTCAAGTTTGATGCGAGACCGTCTAACGTTAGACGGATTAGATTTTCATGGCGGAGGCTGATATGTTGCTTCCATGCGGACTCAGCGTGTCAACGGGCCACGCCTTCAAGGTTCAGGAAAAACGAGATCACTAAAGGCAGACGGTTTGACTTCGCACTTGCCGTAAGCTGAAGCATTCGTGCCGCACGTCACTGCGCTGCATATGTGAATGCAACAATCGCGGTTTGATCAACCGCTGTTCAGAATAAGATGGTAAGCCTGTGCGCTCACAAGCCGTCGATGTCATAACGATGGCTGTTAAACTGCCGCGGGGGCCTTAGATCGCGGCGGCAATAGTTCCCTTAAGAGCGCGTTGATGTAGGGTAGCAACTTAACGAGTTCATCCTGTTCGGTGCCTCCGTGGGTGGCTGCGCTGCCGCGCTTGTAGGTGACATTGATTACTGCTCCCAACCTCTCTTCAACCGTTGTCATGTACGACTCCGCGGATTCCGTAACTGCAGACCCCTGGGCTCTGCTGCGGAGAATAAACTTGGCGCGCTCTGCTCTCGTAGGAGTCGACTCGGTACGTGTTCCTGATCTCCGAGCTTCGCGGTACCACTCGGTCGCTTCGACCTGCTGATTCGGCGCGAGGGTGTGAAGCACGCCAGTCAATACTTCTCGGAGTTCTGCTGCTGAGCCTCGATAGCTGATCCGCTCAGGATCCTCAATGTCTATAACCGCTTGTTCGTAACTGTCAGCCAGTTGAGAATCCAGTTCTTTGAGCCGCGTCGCGACCTCTTCATCCCGGCCAGCTGGCGATCGCTCGGGAGCTATAGACCAGTAGGCCCTACTGAGTGGCACCAGCAAGTTCTCTCTGAAGTGTCGCCCCGTCGAACTCACAAACCGGGAAATCGTACGGCGAGAACTGTCTCCTGTTGCGAGCGTTAACAGAGTTTGCATTCGCTCGTCCATTGACTGAAGGTTTTCTGCTCCGATGACTCGCACCGCCGACGGCTGGTACTGCTGAAACCATGCCCCAACAACTGAGCGAATATTTGTTCGTTCGGACTGAGAGATTTCCGGTGTGTTCCTCGCCTGCAGGCGCACGTGGAGGCGCTCAAGAACATCGATAAATTCAGACGGATTTATCAATGAGATGACTCGACTATTTCTTGTTCGCGGCTGCCTTGCGACGCTTTCTCTTGAGCTTTAGCCTGTGCTTTTTGTCTTCGCCCGAACGTCCCAGGCCGTGCTCAACTAGGTTGTACCCGACGGCATTCAGGCGAAATTGACCGCCATCTCCTACCGAGTCAAGATAACCAGCATTTCGAGCGTTGATGAGGGTATAGGATGTCCGTGCGGGCAAAGGACGATTGGCCTGTCGAAATGCCTCCTTGAGGTAACTTGCATCTATCGTTTCACGGCGGCTATCTTCTGGGGCTAAGTATTGGGAATAATATGCGGCTGCCGCGGCTGCTTCGATGTCGCTCGACGGCTGCTTTTGTTCAAAAAAAGATCGAATGTCAGCGGGAGCACTTCGAGGCGACGGAAGAGCCGGTGACGTAGATGGCAAAGAGCTCACGGTAGTGCCACCTGAAACTGAGGGCTTTCGAGAACTCCGGAGGACGTCGCTGAGAGCCTCAACGATTTTCACGACACCGCTCTCCGCTCCTTCAACGCTCACTTCGGCATCGCCCATTTTGATTTGAACTTTATAGTCGGTTTGCTTCTTCACAATGCCTCCACCTTGGAATCGGTCGAATTTTAACACTGTCACGACATGTTCCACGCTCTCAAAGCGGAAAAGCTGCGGTTTTCAGGACCGCAGGCTTTTGCTTTTTCTCCCGAGGATTGCGATGATTTACGGTTTATTCATGGACCTTGAGGTTTGCTCGGTACCGTCCCATACGGTGTCCGTTAAGTGAAAATTGAGGCAGCTTTGGGTGCAGTTTGGTGCAGGAGTGCAGACCTAAGTGATTGAGGTTACGTCGCGTGACTTTACTTCGAACATTTGGGAAACCGCTGCTCTATCCATCTGAGCTACGGGGCCGCGTCTTGATTCTACAGCACTTAACATCTACACAAAGTTCCCGAAGATTGCTTCCCGGTGCGGATGTTCGCGGTTTCCCGCTCTTGAGGAAACGGGTTGCGACTCGGCTCTCGGTCTTTGAGGCCAAAATTCGCAAACAGCACAGCAACCTGTGGTATACATTTAACCCGCCTGGGTAAAGGACGGCGGCTGCGAGCACGACAGACGATTTCTTCTTCGTAAGGCAAGCGAAGGACCCTGGTTAGTGGTTCTGTTCTTAGTACTTGGATGCAGAGACAGAACCGCGTTGCCAAGTGATCTGACTTAACGATTGACGAAGTAGAAACTCGGCATTGGGAAGCTTCTCGCTCCAATGCTTCCAAAGCTCAGCACGCTGCGACTCCAGACGCTCTGCTTCCTCTGAGCGTCCAGATCGGCGGAGAAGATTGGCGAGTGCGGTCCAAGTGCGTGAAAGGCAGGTTGCATCGCGGAGATCGTTCTGTGGATCGGCGTGCCACGCCGTCATCTTGTCTAACAGTTGCTGATACTCTTCAACCGCTTTTGCGGTCTCACCAGTTTGGGCGTAATCGTCGGCCCGAGCCCTTAGCACATCGTAGGTCTCGCTCATCGGTTCGACCTTGCCTACCGAGTAGCGGTTGGCCGCTTGCAACAATTCGGCGGCCTTCTCAATGCTTTGTTTGGCTTCTTGCCGACGGCCGGTCCAGCGAAGTGGATAAGACGCCCCCGCTAACAATTCAGCCTCATCCCGTTCTGTCCAGGAATTACCTTTTACCTCACGAATGCGTGCCAGTGCATGGTCATAGACAAGAAGAGCTTTCGACGGATCCGTGTGGCGGAGAATATTACCGATCTCCAACCCAAACTCTGCTCCGCTGTGACGACTAAGGTAATCGAGCGAGTCCTTCTTGGCGAGATCCTCGGAAATATTCACCGCTTTTTGAAAATCCTCCAGCGCTTCCTGACTACGTCCTAGACTTGGTTCGGCGTCCGCCCGGTCCAGAATCTCGCCCTTTAGGTAATACCCGTCGGCGAGATTGACGAGCAGTGATGCGTGGCCATTTGCGGCTTCAGCCTTCTTAAGCTCTATCGAATCAAGAGTGGTCTTCAGGGCGCCATCAAGATCCCCGGAGTCCCAGCGAGCGTATCCCAAAATGGCAAGGGCGTTTCCGCGCAAATCATTCGCCCTCGGGCCCGGTACCGCGATGTCCAGAGCTCGTTGGCAATACCGAATTACCTCATCGAGGTGCCTAGCATTCAAATAAACGTTGGCAACGTTCATATAGAAGTACCTCATGCTATAGAGGTCATGAAACTCGACCGGGCGAGTACTCATGAATCGCTCGATCAATGCTGCGGTCACGGGAGCGTCTTTTAATACGGCTTCTCGATCGCCCAGATTGTCGGCCAAAACCATTCGATCATGAGCAATTGTGGTCGCGATAAAGAGCGCACGCTGATTTGTGGGATCCTTCAACAGCACAGGATCGACAAATGTCGAGGCTTTAGCAAGACTGGCTTCCGCTTCGCTGAATTGACCCAGGTTCGGAGACGTAGGATCGCCTTGCGCGTGCGCCACACGAACGTACGCATAGGCAATATCGAGCGCGAGATCCTTGTCGCCGTGAACGTCGCTGCCCAGGGAAGTCAGGTATTGCTGCGCATCGGATACGAGTTGCATTCGGACTTTTGTCGAACCCGGCAAGCCGCGGATGTCGTTATCGAGCGCAATGAATTTGTTTGCCAGTTGGCGCACCTGGGCGAATCTTCGTTCGGCAATTTTGCGTTCCCTATTCGCGACCAGCAATCCTGTAGTCAAACTTCCGATCACAAGCACGACCGCAGTTGCGCCCAATGCGGCTGACGCGCTATTACGGCGCAGAAATTTTTTGGTACGGTATGCAAAGGTGTCGGGCCGCACGCTAATAGCTTCATGCTTGAGATAGCGCTTAAGGTCGTCCGCGAATGCGGTTACCGATGAGTAGCGCTCCTGCGGATTCTTCTTTAAAGCTTTGCTGAGAATTGTGTCGAGGTCTCCACTTAACTGACGGCGAAGTTTCTCAGCAGTGGTGCTACGGTTCTCGGCAACATTCCCAGGACACGTGATTCCCGATGCTCGCGGGGCTTCGACTTCGACAATCGCTTTTACCAGTTCGGCTGGAGACTGCACGGCCGCACCGGCAGGATGCTGCCCCGTTAACAACAGGTACAGCAACACTCCAAGCGCATAGACGTCGGTAGCGGTCGTCACGTTTCCGTTGGTCACTTGCTCCGGCGCGGCAAATCGCGGTGTCAACGCACCAGCTCCCTCCAGCGTTAGCACGGTTGCCAACGCGGCATCCTCGGCCGCCAGCAGCTTGGCAATACCAAAATCCAGCAGCTTCACTTCTCCATCATTTCGTACTAATACGTTGGAGGGCTTAATGTCGCGGTGGACAATCAGATTGGCATGAGCATCTGCCACTGCGCTCAGGACATCGAGGAAAAGTGCGATGCGCTTCTCCACGTCGAGTTTGTGGCCATCGCAATATTGGTCGATGGCGACGCCGTCGACGTATTCAAGAATGAGATAAGGGTTTCCCTCCGTCGAAATGCCGGCATCCAGAAGTTCAGCGATATGAGGGTGAGCCAGTCGACCGAGAATGCTGCCTTCACGTTTAAAGCGCTCTTCTATCGCGGGACCTGTAAGCGAAAGGCGGACGAATTTCACGGCGGCTTGCCGCTCGAATCGGCCATCGCTGCGCTGTGCCAGCCAGACGCTGCCCATTCCGCCTTCGCCAAGTTGTGAAACCAGCGTGTACGCACCAACCTTCTGGCCTGCAAGTCCGCTACCGGCAGCGAAGACGGATTTCTCCAGGAACCCTTCCCGTGCCGCCTGCGCCTGCTCGTGCAGTAAACCTCTCACCATCGACGCGAGCTGTGCATCTTTTCTTTCTAAACCGGCCAACCATGCTGTGCGTTGTTCCGGAGCGATATCCAACACCTCATCGAGGTACGGGCTAACTTGTTGCCACTGATCTGGCGTGAGGGTTGACATCGATTTCTCACAGCGGACAATCGGTCCGCAAACTGCGATGCAGGTAGATGCGCGCTTTCTCCCATTTCCGCTGCACGGTTCGTTCGGAGACCCCTGCCATGTCGGCTATTTCGCCGAAAGAAAATCCGCAGAAGAATTTCAGATCGACAATCTGGGAGAGCGAGTTATCCACCTGGGCCAACTCGTCGAGAGCCTGGCTCATGCGCGTAAGCTCTTGGTCATTGTTAACAACGTCTCCGATATCGGTAGTGAGCGAAGTCAGTTCGAACCGGCCGCCGCGCTTGATTGCGAGTCGATTTCGCACATGGTCGATGATGAGTCCGCGCATGACTCGCGCCGCATAAGCCATGAACCGGCCGCGATCGGGAAAGGAATGGCCCTGTTGGGCGATCATGTCAAGGTAAGCCTCATGGATCAGCGTGGTCGCGCTGATGCTTACATCACCCTGCCTCGCGAGCTGTCGCTTGGCAAGCCGATGCAGCTCCCCGTAGAGAAGAGTGAAAAGCTTGGCTGCCGATGCTTCGTCACCCTGCTCTGCCAAGCCAATGAGCGTAGAAAGATTAGGGTCGATCGTCCCCATGACACCCTTAACACGGCGGTAGGCTCTCGCATTTCAAGGCAATAGTCAAGATTAAAAGCCCCTTCCTCTGGGAGCGAAATGCCTTTTGGTCCTGGTTGAACTCAGCGTGCATTTCAGGGCCGAACTGCAAAGGAATAGAATTGACCTCTGATGGCGGTGGTTTCCATCACCCGACTTCGCGTTCGCTCCTGGCGTTTCCTGCCGTGGTTCTTCCTGTATGCCCTCCGTTCTGCGCGGCAGGCTGCAAAGGCTGACGGGAACCTCGCCGCCAGGCTGTTGCGGGATCAACGAAATACGTTTTGGACTGGAACCATCTGGACCAGCGATGCCGCAATGAAACATTTCATGCTGAGCGGTGTCCATCGCGGCGCGATGCCCAAACTCCTGAATTGGTGCGATGAGGCTGCCCTGGTGCACTGGACGCAAGAAGGCAACGAACTACCTAGTTGGGCGGAAGCCTGCGCCCGCCTGGAGCGAGAGGGACGTCCATCGAAGATTTACCACCCTTCCCCGGCCCATGCGGCGCATAAATTTCCCGAACCGCGGGTCACGCGCGGGTCGGAATTTCGTCTGAAATAACACTGTCAGTCGTAACGGAATTACACTTCGAACTAAGACATTGAAACAAATGGCGACCGAACTTGTGTTAAAGTTCGCAACTGCAGCTGCGGTGTTGGAGAGGTAATGGAAGCCAGCCCCATTCTTTTTCGCGATTTGACTTATATCTTTCTGGCTGCCGTAATCGGCGGATTGGTCGCTTGGCGCCTTCGCTTGCCCGTCATTCTGGGATTTGTGTTGGGCGGAATCGTGATCAGCCCATTCACTCCAGGACCACAGCTTTCGGACCTGCACAGCTTCGAAGTGTTTGCCGAAGTTGGCGTCGTTCTGTTGATGTTTTCCATTGGCGTTGAGTTCTCGATTCCCGACCTGATGCGAGTGAAATGGGTTGCACTGGTGGGCGCGCCACTGGGCATCCTGGTACTTGTCGGCATTGCAGTTGGCGCGACGACACTTTTGGGTGGCAATGCGACCGAGGGTGCGGTCATTGGAGCCACCATATCGGTCGCGAGCACGATGGTCCTGGCTCGATTGCTCAGCGATGGCGGCAAGCTGAACACCCAGCTCGGCCGCATCATGATTGGAATCACGCTCGTGGAAGATCTGGCCGTGATCTGCATGACGGTGGTTCTCCCGGTATTCAGCGGTTCGGAGGAAGGCAAGTTGCTGAGAGCAGCATGGGCTCTCGCCAAAGCGGTGATCCTGCTGGTTCCTTTGGGCTGGCTCGCGATCAAGGTTATTCCCCGAATTCTTCGACAAGTAAAGATGACCTGCAATCCGGAGTTGTTCCTGCTCGTGGCCATCGCGGTGTGTCTCGGAACGGCTGCGCTGGCGCAGGCGGCCGGATTCTCGGTGGCGCTGGGCGCCTTTGTGGCAGGGCTCTCGATCAGCGGATCGGAAGACCTTCACGACGCACACACGCAACTCGTACCACTGCGGGATGCATTCGTCGCATTGTTCTTTGTCTCGCTGGGAACTTTAATCGACCCGCATGTACTCCTTAGTAGCCTGCCGCTGCTCGGACTGATGCTCTTGCTCATCGTGGTCGGCAAGTTGGTGGTATGGACCGCCATTGTTTGGTTGTTTCGGTACCCGTTTCATACTGCCATTGCTGTGGCTGCGGGACTGACTCAGATTGGCGAACTCTCGTTCGTAGTGGTGCAAGTAGCACGCTCGGCAGGGATGGTGGGAGAAAATGTTTTTAGCACGGCAATTGCGGCGTCCTTGCTTTCAATTTTGATCAATGTGTTTATCGTGAGAGCCGTGTTCGGGTGGGTAGGCAGAAGGTTCCCCGAGGCCGCCTGAACAAATGAATTCATCCCACCAGCGATTTGCGCCTACCAATGCTGCGTGCGAGTGACCAGGCTCCGCCTCCGGAAACGATCAGAAACAACAGACAGCACAGCATGGCAAAGTCGGTTCGCGCATCGCTGACCATGAACCAGAGTCCCTGATTAGGGCGAGAGAGTTCGGGAACCTTCGTCGTTGCGATTGCGGTTGAGATGATGACGAGCAGCGGAACTGACGCTAACCGGGTCCAAACACCAAACAGCACCATAAGGCCGCAAACGATTTCGAATGTTCCAACGAGATGTGCGGTGAACGCAGGATGAGAAAAGCCAATCCGGGTGAAGCGGTTCACTCCCATATTCGGGTCGATGAATTTTAGAATTCCCTGCGTGAAGAAAGTCAGGCCGACAGCTAACCGAATGAAAAGAATGCTTCGAGATTGAGAACTGAGGGTCGGTGACATACTCGCAGGCGATTCGCCTAAGCCGGGGGCAATTTTCGGCAGTATTCCTTGATGACGTCTCGCTGCCGCGGTTCCAAACCAACAAATTCAAAACCGTGGAGAAATCCCATACGATGCCGCACCACGGCGCGTACCACTTGAAGTTCTTCTTTTTCCGGAAGAGAAAACTCCACCGATACCATTTCTCCAGCTCGAAACTCACTACTAATGACCGCACCCAACCCATTCTCCGCAATCTCAAAGCAACGGCCATGAATCCGCAGGTAACCATCCTGGCCGAGTACTTTGACGATCACAGGAATCTCGGTGCGGTAGCGGGCAAAGCGACGCGTCGACGACTTATGCATTAGCCAATCACTCCGGGCAAAATCGTATTGTGTTTCCGGGACAGAATTATGTGCGTGCAACGCGACCCCTGAGAAGCCGCTCCTATGGTCACAAAAATGTGGCTGGATGCGCAAGGACTAACTGGGAACAAAAGGGAGGAAACGCGCCAGCATGTTGCCGGCGCGCCATGAGCGTAACCTTTAATTACAACTGTTGAACCTGAAGGAGGTGATGTGCGTAGTCCAATCGTTGCTCGAGCTACCACCGTTGACTTTGTTGTAATACTCCTGCGCATACCAGAATGTGCAATCATCGGCTGGATCGATGCTCATGCTGCTGTAATCGCCCCAACGATTGCCTCCATTCACCTGCACTGCGTTACCCACCACAACCACCGACGGCGCTTCCATCTTGCCCAAAGGATCATTAGGTGCACGACCGGTGTAAGCAATGCTTGGTTTCACGTTCGTAGGGTTCGTGGCACTCATCCCCATCGCAATATCGCCCTTTTTGTCCATGGCAATACTCGCCATCCATAGGCTGATCGTCGGGTGCTGATAAGTTCCCGATTGATACAGCTTGAAAGCGCTGCCTGGCGGCGTGGCGCGAAGTTCGTACCAGCGATTGGCCGAGGTTGCCGTGGAACCTGCGCCCGGCTGGACCGAATGAGCGACAACCATCGCCTCGTGATCGCCAAAATTACGATAGGCGAGGCGATGCATGAGCAGTCCGCTGAGTGAGTCGACTTTCTCACCGGGTGACGGCTGCGGAATACAAGCGAACACATTGCCGTCATCGCACAGCAGAACGAAGTTGGGTACGCTGATATTGTTAGGGCCGGTAAAGGTGGAGTTCTTGGGGTTCGTGAAGTCCACATGAAAATCGTATTCGGTCAACTCGTTCGTCATGTTACCCAAATCAACATAGTGAGCCGGAGCTCCAACTGGCGGAGCCGTAGTTCCATCGAAATCGGAAGGCAGGAAACCATAGTTCTCTGGATTCGGCGGGAAGCAGATCGCGTTGGCGTTTCCTCCCGAGAGCATAGAAGCGCGGTCCAGGGCGCAGGGCCGTGCTCCAAGAAATGCGTTCGTCGAATAAATATTGGCGGTGGTGTAGTAAGCGTCAGTCCAGACCGAATACTTCGGATAGTCGGTGAGGTTCGGGCCCTCGTTGAAAGCATAACGGTAATAACCGCCGGTAGCATCCGAGGTGGTCGAAACGGCGACGCATTGGAAGTCGTCTGTAAAGCTGAATGCCAGTTCGGTTACCAGCCAGCGCTGGGCTGCCTTGTCCCAAAGAACGACGGGATCGCCGCCCGGGCTGCTCTCGCACGGACCTCCGAATCCCGACCAGATCGCCGTAATCGGCGTGGCACCGAGGACGACGTTGCCGGTCGCCTTGTCGAATACTTCGAAAGCCACGTTAACGATCTCGACAAATTGGGTGCTGCCAACCGATCCATTCGTGTCCGGCGGAATCGCTCCGCCGCTGACTGAGGCTGTCATGGCATCGAAACTGAGCAGGTTGGTTGTGGAGACATCCGGCAGGAACTCGCGCTGTACTCCCGGATCGACGGCGCCAGCGCTTACATAATGTTTGCGTTTGGGCTCGAGCATTTCGGTGCGCTGCTGAGTTGGCACCGCATGTTTTGCCATTTGCCATAACGGCAGTGAGACATCGTGCTTGGCAGCGGGAATCACGAATGAATCTCGCTCAACGCTTTGAGAAAAAGCCGGAATAGCGAATAAGATAAGTGCGGTCAGGATTGACGAGCGCGTTTTCCAGTCGTTCATTTGCTCTCCTTGATTAAGACGTGCAGCCCGTGCGGGTGAACCTGCAGGAATCCCCTACATTCGGTCGAACATCATAGCGCAAAAGGCCGCCGGATGTGTCATTCAGGGGTGAGTCTTTCGCCTCTTGACCTGCTAAGCTGGAGACGTCCGAGCGCGGACCCGTAGCTCAACTGGATAGAGCAATGCGCTTCGAACGCAGAGGTTGGGAGTTCAAGTCTCTCCGGGTCCGCCAAATCCTCATAAAAATGGATTTCTATCGATCATCTTGCAAACTTTTGCTAATTTTGTGTAGTCCTTCGTCTTCGAGGCATAGGTCTGAGTTGCCTTTTCGCTTCGTCCGCACACGAGTTCATATCCGTTGAAACCGACTCAAAAATGTTGGCGTAAATAACTCTACCGTCGTCACTGCATTTCAGCCAATATCTGCAGATAACGGATGATGGCGTGGAATTCTCCCGAGAAACAGGCACGACGGTCACCGCTACGCTGCCACAACCAAAAATAGACTTGGAAGCACCCGGGGTTGCCTAACACGGATACCCTGAAGATCGAAGAACCGACTCTCTCAACTGCTCCACCATGTGCTTGTCATTCTTGGACACGACTATTTTGATGCCCAGCGCTTGCAAGTCTTCCTGGAGGACCTCGCCGTCGTAGGCTGTGAACAAGACGATCTCCGGCCTGGGGCTTAGTGCCACCAATTCACGCGCAGCCTCAAGCCCATTCATCACTGGCATTGAAACATCCAGAATGACGACATCGGGATGCAAACGGTTGGCTACATCCACTGCTGCTCTTCCGTTGGATGCCTCGCCGCAAACTTCAAGCTGCGGGTTTCCGTCAAGGCAGGAGCGAATTGCGCTTCGAACCGCGGTATTGTCATCGACAATGAGGATTTTGATCGCCATCTGGACATTCGCTCGCTCAAGGTGAGTTTCACGCAATCACAACGTCGATAGCAATCGAGTCAAGGTGGTAGAAACAGGCGCGGCTCCATCCGTGACACTGCACGGATGAGCACGGTCTAGCCGTAGTTCTACAGATAACCCCTCGCTTTTTCATAACACGATGACCGAGAAGACCGGTCTCCGAACGGGATTTTGTACGTCCCAGGCCGTATCACAATGGTTGTGACGCAATTGTAAAAATTAAGGGTAAAAGAACCGCCAGGCGCTTACCTGTAGGGTTCGTGGGTCGCCCCGGAATCTTAAGCCTTCGCCCCAGGATTTAAATACCACGCTTTCCTCCTCTACAATCCTAGTGTGAAATCCTGGGACGTCATCGTTGTTGGTGGAGGCATCATTGGGCTGTCACTTTCGATTGCCTTACGCAAGCGCGGAGTGCAGGTGCTCGTGGTGGAGCGCGGCGAACCAGGCCAGGAAGCTTCGCATGCCGCTGCTGGGATGCTAGTCGATTGTCCCGACGAGACCCCTGCGGTGCTGCAGGCCTTGGCGACCGCCAGCGCGCGGATGTATCCAGAGTTCGCGCACGAATTGGAAGATGAATCCGGCATCCATGTTGACTTACGCGATCAAGGAGCGATCGTGTTTTCGCGAGAATCAGTCAACAAGAATGACTCGTTTCTTCCCTGTCCATTGTCTGAACTTGAGCCTGCATTAGCGAGTCCAGACGCGCCTGCAAAATTTCTCGAGGAACGTAGCGTCGACCCCCGCGCCTTGACGGCAGCCGCGCTAAAGGCGGCAAAGCATCGTGCGGTTGATATTTCCTCCGGTTCAACCGTCGCGGCAGTCCTTCTGTCGAATGGTCGAGCATACGGCGTGGCGACGGAGAAAACGCAATATGCAGCCGATGTGGTCGTCAATTGTGCGGGGGCGTGGGCGGGACAGTTGTCCCCGCATCACTTCCCTACCAGGCCGGTCAAAGGTCAAATGCTCGCAGTGGTTGGACCGCGCGTGCTTACGCACGTAGTGCGGACCGCGGAGATTTATCTTGTCCCCCGCAGCGATGGCCGAATTTTGATTGGCGCGACGGTCGAAGAAGCGGGCTATGACAAGCGCACCGATGCCGATACAGTCCAACGCTTACATCAGGCTGCAATTCGATTGCTTCCCGCGCTGCAACAGGCCCGAGTACTGGAGGCATGGGCGGGACTGCGGCCGGGCACGCCCGACGGTTTGCCGATTCTCGGAGAAAGCGAAACCCCTGGATATTTCGTTGCCACCGGTCACTTCCGCGATGGAATTCTGTTGGCACCGGTGACGGCTGAACTGATGGCGCGGGTGATCACGGGTGCAAAACCAGAGCAGGATCTTTCAGCGTTTTCTCCGGCTCGATTCGGTCAGTTGAAAGCTGCCTCTTGAGCAAACACACTTGAACGCGATAGGATTCAAAGCCATGCCCGTGAGTGCGCCATCAAAAACCGAATCTCTGGAACAAGTGTTCGATGAGCTTTACCGGCTTCTATCCCATTACTCGCCTCCGCTGAAGACGAAAAGCGGAACGGTTCGTGGTAAAAAAGATTTTCATCTTGCGATACCGAAAGCGGTCGTGGTTCCGGGAGCATATCAAGGCAAGCCAGTGGAAGTTGACTTGGCTGTAATTATCCTGCAGAGGGGCTATGTGGGCTTTTACTTCATGCCAATTTATATGGAGCCCGCACTAAAGGAGAAACTGTCACCATCATTCACCAAGCTTCTGCAGGGCAAGACCTGCTTCCATATAAAACAGCTCGACGCAGATCTCCTCAAGCAGATTAAAAGTGCACTTGAGGAAGGAATAAGAAACTACAAAACTCGCGGCTGGTTGTAAGACTTCACGATTCCGAGTCAAATCCAGGACAAATGAGAACCGGCAGGCGCGGATATTTCGGGGAAATGCGAGTCCGTTTCAGCCAGAGCGCAGCGATAGAAGACCGATCCACGATCGGACTCCGTGCGCCGCGAATGAAGGCAGCGCAAACAAAGGCCAACTCGATCTGACTCCCATTTTGGCTCTGGACGCTCCATTTCGTCAGGATAAATGAAGTTGGGAAGTCGTTCCGAGGCACTCGCCTAAGTCACTTATCTGCAAATATTTGCATCGCTTCGTGGTAACTACAGTAACTCAGGTCACGGCTAACGTAATCAATCCACAAGAGTTAGTGGCACTTCAGGGCCATTCCGCCCGGCTGCCTGGATGCTTTAGTACTAGTACGAGTGGCCGATACCGGCCCTTCACTAAAGTCATGAAAAACAATAGGCTCCGCTCGAAGCTAAAATCCGGATCGGCCATTTTGGTGCTTTTGCTTTTCAGCGGTGGATCGGCCTTTGCGCAGCAGTTTACGCTCGCCGCATACCACACCGAAAACATTGAGCCGGCCCCGCCGGCCCCGGCCATTCAGCCGGCGCAGTTCCCCGGAGCTACGGAGGGTCACAAGTTTTTTGACCGAGAAAACAAATTGTTATTCGCCGCCACCACTGCAGCCGCGGCTGCCGATTTTGCAGTGACTTACCAGAATTTGCAAAGCGGCGGCAAGGAACTGAATCCTGTCACCCGCCTGTTCAGTGGCAGCACGGCTGGACTGGCCGTCAATTTCGCAGGCGAAACTGCGGGCGTGGTCGGTTTGAGCTACTTCTTTCACAAGACAGGACATCACAGACTGGAACGTCTGACGCCTATGGTAAATGTAGGCGCCTCGGCGGTAGCCGTGGCTTACGGTTTGTCGCATAGATAAGCGTTTGGATCCTTCTTTCGCCCGGCTTTTTCTCTCACTGGGCGCTTTTCACCATGGTTTTTCCGGAAAACCGAGCTTCCCTTTCGTCGGGTATCGAACTATAATCTCCCAAATTCTGGCAACCGGTTACTAACGTTCAATAAGCGTTGTGAAATGGGCCATGGTATTTGGCTCTCTCGACCAGGGTCGGTTCCCAACCGATAATCGCTTTCGTGGATGGGGTATTCAGATTTCGGATGACGTGTGCCGAGGCGCTCCTTGCGGGCCTATGCCTGTTAGTGCTAACTGGCTGCTCCGGCGTTTCGTCGGGCGGCGGCCAGCAAGGTCCGCCGAACAATCCCTCGGCCGGAACATTGGCGGTTTCGCCGACTTCTCTAAATTTCGGAAATGTGGCCGTGGGCAACACTTCATCGCTTACCGGCACCTTGACGGCGAGCTCGGCGGATGTGACGGTATCGTCGGCAGACTGGACGGGTTCGGGTTATTCTGTGAGCGGAATTACATTTCCGGTTACGATTCCAGCCGGTCAAAGCGCCAAATATACTGTGAGCTTTACTCCGGGCGCATCAGGCTCATCTCCCGGCAGCGTAAAATTTCTCAGTAATGCTTCCGATTCGACGCTGAGCCAGAGTTTCTCCGGTGATGGCGCGCAGGGACAACCCGGAGTCCACAGCGTGGCGCTTTCGTGGAACGCTAGCACTTCAACTGTGATCGGTTACAACGTTTATCGCGGAACTCAGAACGGCGGGCCCTACTCTAAGCTAAATTCAACGCTGGAACCCGCAACTGCCTATACGGACACCACCGTGCTCAGCGGCACAACCTATTATTACGTGGCGACGTCGGTCGACTCGAATAACGTTGAGAGCGTTTTTTCGAATCAGGCCGTCGCGCAAGTGCCCCAATAATTCAGCCGCCATCAGACTGATTCGCGGAAGAGATCGCCGGACGTAAATTTCCTTCTGACTGAGCGCTTTTTGGGTCCCGCAAAGCCCAAAGCAACAGAAAGATCACCGCTAGCGCGAGGCTTAGGAAGATCACGCCGCCATTATGGTGAAGCTTGCCCGTGAGGAACGCAGGGTCAACGCGAGTTCCCAGCATTGCAATGGTGAAAATGCGCAGACCATTTTTCGCCACAGATAAAGGAATCGCAATCCCGATGACGAAAGTCTTTCTCCAAGGTGAACGCAAAAATAACTGGGCCAGAACCATGGTCGTGACCAGCAAAATCATCGAGGATCGAATACTGCTGCACTCCTGAGCGACTTCAACGGTTAGACCGGGAATCGTCACCCGCACTCCGTCTTGGGTAACCGGAACACCGACAACGGTAAACAATATTTGTGCCGCATAGGCAGAGCCCTGCTGCAACCAAGCGATGATTGTGTCAAGGACTGAGGTGGGGAGCGGTACCATCCAAAATAAAAAGCATAGGGGAAAGAGAAAAGACTTCGCTAGCCGCGTTCCAAAGGATGCGATGAAGCTGCCGAGCCACCACAGCACGAGGGCTAGTGTGCTTATAGAGAGTTGTTCGTCCGTCCCAAGCGCAGTGGATTCCCATTTCAGGAAGGCCGCAAGCAACAGGGCGACGACTAAAAGGATCGACCCTGCCCGCCAGCTGGGTTCTACTTGCAGTCCCTTGCTCGGCCATTCGAGACAAATCACCGCTGCAGAGATCGGAAGAATCAGCAGTATGTGAGTGTACGCATCGGTGGTCCATGCGAGAGAACACAAAGTCAACAATGTGCGTGCACCGAGGACAAGTGAGATCGCGAGAAGGAAGAGGAACCACCAAAGACATCGCGGGTTTGTGAATTCTTCCTTGCGCACTGAAAACATATGTGACAAAAATCACAGACGATACGGTCGTCGAAGCGGATATTGGTCTGGAGGTGGCAATCGTGCTCCAACTCCCCCATCTGGTCGAGGCCTTGTTAGGTTTCTATGCCGTCCTCTCGGTTCTGTTCGTTTATTGTTCCTGCAAGCCCAGCTGCCGAATTTGCCTTTATCGCGGCGTTTGTCCGATGCGGCGACGCGGATTGCCTCAACTTCTGCTGAAACCCATTTGTATCACGGCAAAAAGGCGCTGGACAGTAAGTAGTCCGGCGCTCTACTTTCCAGATTTGCCACGATTGGGTTGACGAAGCAAGCTTGCAACAAGTTCACTCAGCCTACCAACGGCAGTTGCAGGATGGCTTCGCAGCCCTTTTGTTGCTCACGGTTTCTCAGCGAAAGCGTGCCGCCATGGGCTTCTGCGATCTGGCGGCTTAACGCCAAGCCGATCCCCGATCCTCCGGGCTTGGTGGTAAAGAAAGGAACAAAGAGATTCGCCGGATTGGCGATTCCCGGGCCTTCATCCTGCACGAAAAGATTGATCCAATTTCCATTCTTCACCCAGCCCACTGTCACGACACCCCCTTTATCGAGCGAGGCATCGACCGCATTGCGGATCAGATTAATCAGTGCTTGCTGCAATTGATCGGGGTCGACGCTGACGATGATCTCAGGACCAGGTTCAATCTCGATGAATGCGCGTGTCTCGAGTCCAGCAGCCGTTCTGACAAGCGTTCCCAAGTCAACGGGGCGAAGCTGAGGCTTGGGAAGGCGAGTAAGGCGAGAATAATCCCGCATGAATCGGCTCAAGGCGTCGGAACGCTCGGCGATCACTCGCAGACCGCGGCGCATATCGTCCTCCCAATCGGGAGCACGAACTTCGCGCTTCATGGCATCTTCCAAGCTAGCGGCAATCGAGCAAATGGGAGCGAGGGAATTGTTTAACTCGTGACCGAGAACTCGCACCAGGCGTTGCCAAGCCTGCCGCTCCTCCTCGCGCAATGCTCGACTGAGATCGGCGAGAACGACCAGGTAATGAGGTCTACCTTCCTGCCGGAATACCGAACGTCGGAACCCCCAGCGACCGGATTGTCCCGGGAAACTTTTTTCCAGCGTACGAGCGGATTCGCCCTCAAGGCACTCGAACAGATCTAGTTCCTCCGCAGTTTTTCCGAGAAGGCGCTCGGAATTTTGCGCCATTAAACGCTCGCCCGCACGATTGACCAGACGCACACGGCGATCACCATCGAATGCAAAGACGGCAACGTCGATCTCGTTCATCACAACAGTTAGAAGAGCACTGGCTTCCATCGCGCCCAAACGCTGCGCCCGTAGCATCTCTGATAGCGTGTTGACTTCGAGCATCAACTCGCCCAAAGCGTCGCCGGCGTCTGCGCCGCGCACACGAAATGAAAAATCACCCTCGCGCAGCGCGGATTGCATATTGGAAAGCGTTTGCAGAGGGTGAACGACTGACGACCGTACGGCAAAGGCGAATCCCAGCCAGGCCACGACCATCAGGAAAACCAGGCTCCAACGAGTGCTCGATTCGTGATCTCCTGCCCAGAGCAGGATAGTAGCAATCAGAATGGCCAGCGCGCCCGATCCAAGCGCCAGTAGCAGGATTCGATTTTCGTGATTGAGATGGCGATGCTTATGTTTCGGCCGCGAGTGAGTTCGTGGCGCAGAAGTAACCGCGCTTACGGCTTGAGTACGAGACTCGTTAGCTGCTCCCGATTCCATATTTCTGCAGCCGGCGGTAGAGTGCGCTCCGGCTCAAGCCCAGCGCTTCGGCGGCCTGGCTGATGTTTCCGCTGTAA
>Ga0335073_10005657_pt1 | contig 17542 bp, 16 predicted proteins | sample Lox_Sample_22_FD_207093 | JGI IMG/M metagenome (GOLD analysis project Ga0335073, IMG submission 207093) | Soil microbial communities from Loxahatchee National Wildlife Refuge, Florida, United States - Lox_Sample_2.2 | ecosystem: Environmental > Terrestrial > Soil > Wetlands | place: USA...
CTGGCGGATGGGCGCACCGCACTGAACTTCCTGCCGGAGGAGCCGGTGCTGCTGATGAATGTCGGGTACCTGCATTTGCGGCGCAGCGAGTACAAGGAGTCGCTGGATTTTCTGGAACGGGCCCGGCGGGTGGCGCCCAACAATCCGGATGTGCCAAAGCTGGCGGGTTGGGCGTACTACGGCTTGAACAAATTGCCCGAAGCGGTGGCGGAGTGGAAGCGATCGCTGGCGTTGCGTGCCGATCCCGAAGTGCAGGCGGCGCTGGACAAAGCACAACGCGATAAGCAGGAAGAAGAAGGTTACAAGGAGAACGAGAGCGCGCATTTCACACTGCACTACAGCGGGGCGGCAGAGCCGGCTTTGGCGCGAGACGTACTGCGGACCCTGGAAGGGCATTTTTCGGCGATTGAATCAGAGCTGAACTTTACGCCGGCGGACTCGATCGGCGTGGTCCTCTACACGCAGCAGGCTTTTTCCGACATTACACGGGCGCCGGGTTGGGTGGGCGCGTTGAACGATGGACGCATACGCGTGCCGGTGCAGGGATTGAGCGGGGTAACGCCGGAATTGTCACGCGTGTTGAAACACGAGCTGACGCACAGCTTCGTGAATCAGAAAACACGCGGGCACGTGCCGACATGGATTCAGGAAGGACTGGCGCAATGGATGGAAGGGAAGCGCAGCGGAGATAACGCCGAGGCGCTGGCGCAGATTTTTCAGCAGGGACATGGTGCGTCTTTGGGACAACTCGAAGGTTCATGGATGGGTTTGCCGGGAGATACGGCGGCGTACGCCTATGCCTGGGCGCTGGCAAATGTCGAGTACATCGTGCAAAACGGCGGCATGGGGGATGTGGAACGGATTCTGGATCGGCTGGCCGGAGGCGAGTCCGCGGAAGCGGCGCTGCGGGATGTGCTGCACAGCGATTACAACGACTTGATGCAATCGACGGCGGAATACCTGCGGAAGACCTACGGTCACTAACCAGCAGGCTTTCTTTTCTTGGAAAGAATCCGATAGCAGCGCTTGGAAAGCCTAAGCGAGAGCCAGTAGACAAGTAATAGAAAGTAGCGTGTGCGGTAGAGAGTCCACTCCAGCACAAGCCAGGGAATTTGCGGCACCGGCGGAAGGTGTTTGCGCTCCTTGTGAGCAAAAAAATGCGCCTTTTGGCCATCCCACCCGGCGGAAATGAAAGGTTTGTATCTGAGCGTATCGAGCCGCGGGTACCGCATACCGAGGTGGGGTGCCGTTGGCTCGAGAAGGAAGTGTTTACCTTCCTTTTCGAACGTAACCCAAGCGTGACCCTGATTCCAAGGACCCGCCGAGCCGACCACGAAGCGCGTTTTGTAGCCCATTTCCAACAGCTGGCGCCACGCGTACATCGCGAAATCATCGCAGTCACCTTTTCGCGATCGCTCGAATTCCTCCGGAGGCATCCAATAGTCCGGTTTGCCAAATTGTTTTTCATCCGAGACGCCGCCGCACGTTTTTAAGAAATCTCGGAGTTGTTCGAGCGACGTGCACCGCAGACTTAGAGGTTGCGAAACGTATCTTCCTATGGGAAACGTCGAAGCAAATCGACGGTGGCGTCTGTCGCGGGGCCGAAATGTGGGCCGCCCAGCAATGTCGTAGGCCTGCGGAAACAGTTCTGCAATCACAACGAGCTGACCCTAACTGGCCACCAAAAGTGATGCGAGGAGCGCCGCGCGGGCGGGCATGGTTTTTGTGAAGATGTGCTCGTGGGCGGAGTGCGCGCCGTCGCCGACAGCGCCAAGGCCGTCCAACGTGGGCGCACCCGCTGCGGCCGTCAGATTGCCGTCCGAGCCGCCGCCCGCGGTTGCTTCCCCGACGGAAAGTCCCATTTGCGACGCGAGCTCTTTGGCTTTGCGAAAAAGGGCTTCGCTGCGCCGGCGTTCGAGAGGCGCGCGGTTGAAGCCACCGCGCACTTCCAGGCGCGCCCCGCGTAGAGTGGGCCGCAGCGCGCGAAGCTGCTTTTCGATGCGGTTCATGTCGGAGACGCGGAGCGCACGCAAATCGAGCACGGCGCGCGCTCTTTCCGCGATGACGTTCACGCGCGTGCCGCCTTCGACGATGTCGGCATTTACGGAGACGCCGCCGCGCGGATCATTCCACTCGCGAATGCGGAGAAGTTGCGCAGCTAATTCGTAGACAGCGTTGATTCCTTCCTCGGGCGCCAGCCCAGCATGAGAAGCGCGGCCGTGGACGATGAGTTCCGCTTCGCCCACGCCTTTGCGAGCGGTTTTCAGCAAGCCCTTCGGCCCGAGGGACGGCTCCAGCACAAACACCGCGTCGCTGCGGCGGGCTTCGCCCTCGATCAATTTGCGGGAGGAGTCGCTGCCAATTTCCTCGTCAGAGTTCCACAGAAAGACGATGCGATGCGTCAGCTCCGCCTTGGTTTCCAAGACAGCATCAAAGGCAAAGAGTGCCTGTACCAGCCCGGCTTTCATGTCGAAAATGCCGGGTCCGTAGGCTTTCGAATCGGTCAGGCGGAAGGGCATTTTCTTGAGCGTGCCGGAGGCGTAGACCGTGTCGTAATGACCGAGCACCAGGTATTGGCCCCTGGGGCGCGCCTTGCCCGACCACCAGGTGATGCGCAGATGATCGCCGCGATGCTGTTGCGGGATTTGCTCGACGTGGGCGCCGCGCCGCCGCCATTCTGCCGCAAGGACTTTACAGCATCGGTCGGCGGCCGATTTTTCGAGGCTGGGAGACTCGATGCGCACCAGGCGTTCGAGCGTGGCGAGCATCTCCGGCAAGCGCGGTTTGAGCGTTTGCAGCAGTTTCTTCGGGTAGTTGGCGTCCGGCATGGAGGCGACATGCTATCCAAACGGAGCATCCAGAGCAAACCAACCGGGTCGCCAGAAAGCTCGGCGGCAAGTCGCGGAGAACTCGTAGGTACAGAGTTGCCAAGCTGGCCGAAAGACCGACGACGCCCGCTGCAAAGACAATTATCAGTGCGGCAAGGGTTCGCATATAATAGGAGGTTTGCCGGACAACTCGGGACGCCGCAGGGGTGTCAGCGGCGTGATGGGGAGAAGGAATGATTTTCGACGTGGTCGAGATTCAGAAGATACTGCCGCACCGCTATCCCTTTCTGATGGTGGACGCCATTCTGGAAATGGAGCGGCTGAAGTACATCGTGGGCGTGAAGAACGTCACCATCAATGAATCGCATTTTCAGGGACACTTTCCGGGCAAGCCGATCATGCCGGGAGTGTTGATCATCGAAGCGATGGCGCAGGCCGGCGGGTTCTTGTTGCTGCTGGAAGTGCCGGACCGCGAAAACAAACTGCTGTATTTTGTGGCGGTGGATGGCGCGCGGTTCCGGCGCCCGGTAGTGCCGGGCGATCAGCTGCGGTTGGAAGTGAAAGTGATTTCGTGGCGTGGTGATTTTTGCAAGCTCGAAGGCAAAGCCACCGTGAACGGCCAACTAGCCGCGGAAGCTACGCTGATGTGCAAAATGGTGGACCGCGCGCTCGGCGCCAAGGCGGAAGAGCCCGCCAAATGAGCGTGCCGGAGATTCATCCGCAAGCCGTGGTGGCGAGGAGCGCCCGGCTGGCACCCGGAGTAAAAGTCGGCGCGTACGCCATTGTCGGCGAGGACGTGGAACTGGGCGAGGGCTGCGTACTGCAGCCGCATGCGCTTGTCTGCGGACCTGCGAAATACGGCCGGAACAATACGTTTTATTCGTTTTGCGCCATTGGCGGCGATCCGCAGGACTACACGTTTCGCGGCGAACGCACGGAATTGCACGTCGGCGATGGAAACATTTTTCGCGAGTATGTGACGGTCAACCGCGGTACGAGCAAGGGCGGCGGCGTGACGCGCATCGGCAATGAGAATTTCTTTCTGGCCTATGCGCACGTGGGCCATGACGACCAGGTCGGCGATCAGACGCTGTTCGTTAATGGCGCCACCCTGGCGGGGCACGTGGCGGTTGAAGATTTCGCCACGATCGGCTCTTTCTCGGTCGTACACCAATTTTGCCGCGTGGGCCGCTACTCCTATGTCGGTGCCTGCACGGTGATCGTGCAGGATGTTTTGCCCTTTTCCAAAGTCGTCACCGAACGAGAAACCAAGAGCTTCGGCGCGAACACCATCGGCCTTGAACGCAAAGGCTTCTCGAAAGAGCGCTTGCAAACGCTGAGCCGTGCTTTTCGCCTGCTCTCCCGCTCTAAGTTGAATACGACGCAGGCGCTTGCGGAAATGAAGAAGCAGTTGGGCGACTCCGCGGACGTACAGGAACTGATCCGCTTCATAGAAACCGCCGAGCGCGGCATCGTGAAATAGCGCCGAAAAGCGGCTATCGTAAGTAGGAACCCGCAAACACTGTCATGTCACAAGCCGTAGCAAACACCGGATGGGGCCTGATCGCCGGCAACGGACGATTTCCCTTTCTCGTGCTCGAAGGCGCGCGGAGCCAGGGCATCGACATGGCGGTGATTGCCATTAAGGAAGAAGCCTCCACCGAACTTGCGCAAACTGCGAAGCGCGTCCACTGGGTGAGCCTCGGCGAATTGAGCAAAGCTATCGACCTGCTGCACAAAGAAGGGGTCACTCAGGCGGTGATGGCCGGACAAGTGAAGCACAATAAGATTTTCAGCGCGATTCGCCCCGATTGGAAACTCGCGAAGCTGCTGTTTTCCCTTCCGCGCAAAAATACTGACGCACTGATCGGTGGCGTCGCTCGCGTCTTGCAAGATGAGGGCATTCACCTCGTCGACTCGACACTGTTCCTCAAGCCGCTTCTCCCGGAACCCGGCGTACTGACTCGCCGCGCACCGAACGATCAGGAAACTGCCGACATCGCATACGGCCACACCGTCGCGCGCAGAATCGCTGCGATGGATATTGGGCAGACCGTGGTGATTTCCGATCAAGCCTGTGTCGCTGTGGAAGCGATGGAAGGCACTGACGAAGCCATCTCCCGCGCGGCCCGCTTGGTCGATGGCAAGCCGCTGGTGGTCGTGAAGGTCAGCAAGCCGGGTCAGGACATGCGCTTCGATGTACCCGTGATTGGCTTGCCGACCGTCGCACAGATGAGAAGCTCCCACGCCACAGCTTTGGCTGTAGACGCGGGACGCACCCTGCTGTTCGACCGCCAAAACCTGATTGCTGAAGCTGATGCGGCGGGGATCGCCATCCAGGCTTTCGTGCCGGAGGCTGCCCCCGCGGAACCCAGCGGCGTGGCGGGGGGAAGTAGCAGGAAATGAGCGGAGCGGTGCCAGAAACCAGAAAAATCCGCGCCGCCGTGGTCGGGGCAGGGGAGTTCGGGCGCAACCACGCCCGCGTTTACCGCAACTTACCAGGGACGGAACTTGTTGGCGTCTACGATCAGGATCCCGAACATGCTCGTGCGGTTGCTGCCGAATTCGAAACGCGCGCATTGCGCAGCTTCGAAGAGGTCTGCGAACGGGCGGAAGCCACCAGCGTGGCGGTGCCTACGGTGGCGCACGCGGAAGTCGGCTGCCGGTTGCTGGCAGGCGGCCTCGATGTGCTCGTCGAGAAACCCATGGCGGCCACCCTCGCGGAGGCCGATGCATTGCTGGATGCCGCGCGGCGCGGGCGGCGGATTCTGCAGGTTGGCCACGTGGAGCGCTTCAATCCGGCGGTTATTGCGGTGGAGCCGATTCTCCATCGTCCGCTGTTTTTCGAGGTGCACCGGCTGGGAGTTTTCACGCCGCGTAGCCTGGATGTGGAAGTGATTTTCGACCTGATGATTCACGACTTGGACATTTTGCTGGCGCTGGTCAAAGAGCCGGTCACGGAGTTGAAAGCCGTCGGCATTCCCGTGCTCACCGACAAAGTGGACATCGCGCACGCGCGACTTGAGTTTGCCGGCGGCGCTGTAGCGAATGTTACCGCCAGCCGCGTCTCGACCGAGCGCGTGCGCAAGATGCGTTTCTTCCAACAGCACGAATATATTTCGCTCGATTATGCCCGCCGTGATGCTTTGCGCGTCGGCGTCAAAACGCCGGGGCCGCAGCCTGAGTTTTCCTACGAAAAACTGCCCGCGCCGAATGTCGAGCCGTTACAAGCCGAGCTGTTGGCGTTCACCGATGCGGTGCGCACGCGCCGCGAACCACGCACCAATGGCGCCGCCGGCCGCGCCGCGCTGGAACTGGCCACACGGGTCATGGCGAGCATCCAGGAGCATGGCGAGCGCGTCCAATTAGCAGCCTTCGCCTCTCCAGAGAAAGCAGGAAGATGATTCCCCGGACCCTGGTTCCGATCGGTTCGCGGCTGCCGCCCACGGATGCGCCTTCGCAGCGGCGCCGCCCCACGACGTTGGACGAGCGGACGCTGGTTCCCGCGATGCTGCCGATCGTGCAGCTGGACGGGAATTCGACCATTCCTAAATCGTTGCCGCTCGAATCGATTGCGGCACGCGTGGTCGTTCCGCGTGACGTCAACGCGGAAGCCTATCGCGCCGTCGAGGACACGTCGACGCCGCTGCAGCCGACCGACCTTGACGAACGCACGGTGATCCCTGTTGGCGTAGCCGCTCCGGAAACGATCGAAGCGCCGGTCACGCCGCCCCCCACTGACTTGGTGGACCTCGACGTGTTCATGACCGGCGAAGTCAACCTGCTCACCAAGCCGGAAGCACCCGATAAAGACCGAAAGCGGCTTTTTACGCGGGTCGGCTCGTTTGTTTTTCACTTTGCCCTGCTGATCTTTATCCTGTCGTTGCCCAAACTGTTTCCGCCGCGTCCGCTCACGCAGCGCGAAATTGATCTGGCCAACCGCCAGCTCACGTGGATTCCGCCGGAAAGCTCTTACGCGCCGAAGCCGAAGGCAGCGCCCGCGCCGCGGCCGCAGCCGCCTGCGGTTCACGTCGATCCCAAAGTGCTGAACAAAGTGGCGCCCCCGGTTCCCACGCCGAAGCCCGAACCGGTTAAGCCCAAAACCGAATTGCCGGATGCACCGGTAGCCAAGCCGAATGTGGCTCAAGCCGACCCGCCGCCCGTGCAGCCAAAGCCAGATGTGCCCAAGCCCGCTCTAAAGCTGGACATTCCGGAAATGCCCAAGCCGTCCAGTAATTTGAAGCTGCCACCGAATAGTTCGAGCGTACAGCAGGCGATGCGCGGCCTGGCTGACTCGCCGACACCGAGTGGTCCCGCTATTGGCGGTGGCGGACGCATATCCGGGCGAGGCGCCGGCCAATCGGGCAGCGGCGGCACGGCCTACGGCGGCCTCGAGATGCTCACGCCCACCCAGGGCCTGGATTGGAGCAGTTATCTCCAACGCGTGTACGTCAAGGTGAAACAGAACTGGTTTGCCGTGATGCCGGAATCGGTCGAACTCGGTGAACGCGGCATTGTGGTGCTGACCTTCAAGATCATGCGCGATGGAAGCGTACCCAGTGCGGAGCCGGTCATTGGCCGCAATTCGGGCAAGGAGCCGCTGGACCGCGCCGCTTACTCTTCCGTGCGTGCTTCGAATCCGTTCGAGCCGTTACCGTCCGCTTTTAGCGGGCCGTACATCGAGCTGCGTTACACGTACCTGTACAACATTCCGATCGATCAGTACAACCGCGGACAGTGAAACTCGCGCGCCAGCAGGTGCTGGGCAGTCTGCTGCTCGCACTACTTGTTCTCCTGGTGCTGTTGTTCCGCGCTTGGCATATTCTGTTCCGATGAAGCGCAATGCGCGCTCTTTCGCGATGAGTCCAACAGCTCCGCCGCTTAAACGTTCATGACTGGGCACGAATCCGCTGGGCCATTGCCTGCTCCGCTGGTTGCAATCGTGGGGCCTACAGCGTCCGGCAAATCCGCGCTCGGGGTTTCTCTGGCGGAGCAGTTTAGCGGCGAAATCCTGGCCTGTGATTCCACGCAGCTATACCGCGGTTTTGACATTGGCACAGCGAAGCCCACACTCGCCGAGCGCCGCGGTATTCCCCATCATCTGATCGACGTTCTGGAACCTGCGGAAACAGCCACTGCCGGTGGCTACCGCGAAATGGCTCTGCAAACGCTGGCCGATTTGCGGGCGCGCAACAAGCTCCCCATCCTCACCGTTGGCACCGGGTTGTATCTGCGAGCCTTGCTGGAAGGTCTAGCGGAGTTACCGCAACGCTCCGAAGCATTGCGGCAACGCCTGCGCGCCAGCGCGGCCGAACATGCACCGGGCCACCTGCACAAAATCCTGCAGCGTCTTGATCGTGCCACGGCGCAAAAAATCGCGCCAGCCGATGAGCAAAAATTGATTCGCGCCGTGGAAGTTTGCCTGCTCGCGAAACAGCCGGTTTCGCAAGTCCATCGCGCCGGACGGATGCCGCTGGAAGGCTGGCATCCGATCAGGGTGGGCCTCGTGCCGCCCCGCGAGGCGCTCTACGCGCGTATCCAGTCCCGGACCGAATCCATGCTCGCCAACGGCTGGCTGGAGGAAGTCCGCCGGTTGCTGGAGCACGGTCTCCCGGAAACCGCCAAGCCTTTCGATTTCATCGGGTATGGCGAACTCTGCTCCGTCTTGCGCAACGAAATGAAGCTCGACGCCGCTCGCGCCGCCATTCAGCAAGCCACGCGCCGTTATGCCAAGCGCCAGCTCACATGGTTTCGCAGAGAGCCCGCCGTGCAATGGCTCCCCGGATTTGGCGACGATCCCGAAATCCAGCAGCAAGCGCAAACCTTCATTGTTTCCCGCATGACACTCGGTGCGCCATGACTTCCGCCGTCTGCTTTCTGCGGTTGAAGTCCCAGAAGGTCGTTGCTTTTCCGTGCAGCACTTCGGCGTCGGAGGTCTTCAGGCTGAGGACCACTCCGCTGAAGCCTGTCGTGAAGGTGATCTCGAGTCCTTTGGTCCCCTTCGGCATCCAGTAGGTGCTGCTATGCACGCTCGGCGGCACGCCTGGCGCGGGCCGCACCAGATACCCATTGCTCTCCGGGCCGTCCGTGCCTTTCTCCGCGAACAGCTGGATCCGCGGCGGCGGCGTAATGAATTGTTCGTCCTCGCCCAACTTCATGTCCGGAAACCACGGCGACAGCGTCAACTCGTAGCAGCCCTGTAGCGCTTCCGGGCTGACCGGTTTTTCGGCCGGTTTCGCGCCAGGGTCCTGCGGCGCGCCGTACGCCGCCCCCAGCGCCAAACCCATCGAGCAGAGGAAACCGCCGATCCATATCCATCGCATGGGCCGCGATTTCAGCACAACCTTTCGCAGCTGGCAAGTTGACGGGCCGAGTTTGCAACCATCCCGGGTGACCGCCGGTTCGCTGCGCGATGCTGGGGGCGATCCAGCCGCCCGGTTTCTGGTGCGTTCCCGTCAGTCGCAACTCGGTCCTCAGCGGCGTATACTCAGCGTGGTGAGACACTTCCTCCCGACCATGATCGTCCCCGCCTCGCTGCTTCAGGAATGATTGTGTGACCAAAGCGCCGCAACTGGTTGCCTCGGCTGACCGCGTTCTTCTGGTCGGCCTCGGCTGGAAGCGCGCCCCGCGCTTTCCCGGCATGCCCGCAGGCGAAGCGGGCCGGGAATCGCTTGCCGAGTTGGTGGAGCTCGCTCGCAGCGCTGGCGCCGAAATTGCGGGAACAGTCTTTCAGCTCCGCGACTCCGCCGATCCCGCCACGCTGGTCGGTCGGGGCAAACTCGATGAAATTCGCGCCGAAGCGACCGCTTATCAAGCGCCGCTGATTATCTTCGATTCGAATCTTTCGCCCGTGCAGCAACGAAACATCGAAGCCGCGACCGAGCGCCGGGTCATTGACCGTACTCAGCTTATTCTCGATATCTTTGCCCGCCATGCCCGTAGCCGCGAAGGCCAGCTCCAAGTCGAACTGGCGCAACTCAACTATCTTCTTCCGCGCCTCACTGGCAAAGGCACCGCGATGTCCCGCCTCGGTGGAAAGAGCGGCGGCGGTGGTGCTGGAGGATCGGGAGGGGCAGGCCGCATCGGTGTCCGCGGCCCCGGCGAAAAGAAACTCGAGACCGATCGCCGCCGCATTCGCGAACGTGTCGGCAAGATTCAGAACAGCATCGAGCAGATCCGCAAGCAGCGCGCGCTGCGTCGCGAAGCGCGCAACGCCGTCCCGCTCGGCACGATTGCTCTCGTGGGATATACCAACGCCGGGAAATCCACACTCTTCAACGCGCTCAGCCGCGCCGAGGTACTGGTTTCCTCGCGCATGTTCGCCACTCTGGATCCCACCGTTCGAGCCGTTCGACTGCCTTCGAGTCGCCGCGTCCTGGTTTCCGACACCGTCGGCTTTATCCGGGATTTGCCCAAAGGTCTAATGACCGCTTTCCGCGCAACTCTGGAAGAAGTGCAGGAAGCGGCGCTCATTCTCCACGTGAGCGACGTTTCGAATCCGCACCACGCCGAACTGGACTCCGAAGTGGACAAAATCCTGAACGAACTTGGTGTCTCGGATCGCCCCCGCCTGCGCGTTTTCAACAAGATCGATCGTCTCGCACAGGAACAACGTGCCGCGCTCATCCAAATGCGCGGCAATGGCTCGGAAGACGGCGCCTCCACTGCGTTCGTCTCTGCTCTTACCGGTGAAGGCATCGACGACTTGCTCCGTCGCGTAGATGCCGCGCTGCCCGTCGATCCCGTCGTCACCCTTTCTCTTCGCCTTCCCCTGGCCGAAGGGCGTACACTGTCGCTGGTTCACGCGCTCGGCCGCGTCCTGCATTCCGAGGTCGAAGACTCGCACATGCTGCTGGACGCGGAAGTTCCCGCCTCCATCGCGCGCCGCCTGAAGCTGAACGCCTTCGTTGCGGACGGAACTTCTCGCGGCGCTCGTGCGTAGTAATCAGTGAAGGAGTGGTGGCCATGCTCGGATTTCTGCTGTGGTGCCTGCTGTTCTTCCTGTGTTGGCCGTTGGCGCTGCTCGCGCTGGTGCTTTACCCGTTCATTTGGTTGCTGCTTCTGCCTTTTCGCGTCGTCGGCATTGCTGTAGAGGGCGTGCTGGCGCTGGTCAAGGCGATCTTCTTTCTACCGGTGCGGCTGCTGCGCGGGCCGCGCACGATCTAGGCTGGCGTCTGCCGGGGTTCTCTTGACCTGCCGCGAGGGAATGCCGGCAAACCACTGGTGGGTTCGTCTTCGATAACCCTGATTCCGCTGAACTTGTTCGCCTTTCTTGATTTTCCGATTTACGACAGCCTGTGGAAAGCTTGTGGAAACCGTTTCGGCACCCTACCGTGAATCTTCGCTCTCGTCGGGCGCGAATTTCTTAGGCGCTCTGTTTTTCTTCTATAAACTATTTGTATTCAGCAGCTTAGCTCCTTGCATTTCATTTTGCTAATGGACCGCATAAGGAGACGCCGCAGGGGAGGCCGTTCGCACATTTGCACAGCTATGCAGCAGTTTGCCTTCCCAGCCCATGCGCCTCGTGCACAGCCGCAAACCTTTTCTCTTCTTCATTTTGCGACTCGCCTCGCATGGTTTTTCCTTGCTCCGCAGCCGTTGACGCTGCCGTGGGAGCGGTCTATAGTCCTTAGTTGCGGCGGACGAAGCCTCAGGGGCGGCTACTCCCTCGCGGTGTATCAATGAACCTCCCCAACTCGCTCACGGTTCTGCGCATCTTCTTTGTCCCCCTGCTGATTGCCGTCCTGCTGACCAAAAGCCCCAACGTCGATTTTCGCGGCTTCCCGATGCACTTCGACTTCTGGGGGGTGCTGATTCTCCTTTTGGCGGCCGCCACGGATTGGGCAGATGGCTATTTTGCGCGGCGCCGTCTGCAAGTCACCACGCTGGGCATTCTGCTCGACCCCATTGCCGACAAACTGCTGATTTCTTCAGCCTTTATTTCTTTGGTGGATATGCACCTCGTTCCCGCCTGGATGGTGGTGATCATCATCGGCCGGGAGTTTACGGTTCTCGGGCTGCGCAACATCGCGTCTGCTGAAGGTTTCACCATCGCAGCGTCCATACTGGGCAAAACAAAAATGGTTTTGCAGGTTTGTGCGGTAGCCGTGCTCATCATTGCCGCAGGCCACCCGTCTCTCAAGCCGCTGGCTTTGCTATTGCTGTGGCTGGTCGTTATCAGCGCGCTAGTTTCCGCGGCGCAGTATTTCCTACGTTTCTGGGGCCAGCTCGACGACCGTGTCAAGCAGCGCCGTAAGTTGCGCATGCTTGAAGCCGCCGCTGCTCACAAAAAGTCCGAGGATGCCGTTCCTCTCTGAAGCGGATCGCGCCGGTTTGCTGGACTTGGCGCGCCGCGCCATCACGGAAGGTGTACTCCTGCAGCGGCCTCTCGACCCGATCCCTGCTTCCGGCATCTTTGTGGAGCGCCGCGGCGCCTTTGTCACGGCGCACGTGCGCGGACGTCTGCGAGGCTGCATCGGCATCGTGGAGCCGGCCGATCCATTGGGCGAGATCATTGCCCATTGCGCCGCGGGAGCTGCCTTGCACGATCCCCGCTTTCCGCCGGTACGAGCCGAGGAACTCGATGATCTGGAGATTGAGATCTCGCTTCTTTCGCGTCCGGAGCTTGTTTCCGCGGATCGGATCGAGGTTGGCCGTCATGGTCTGTTGATCGTTCGCGAAGGCCGGCGCGGCCTGCTGCTGCCCCAGGTTGCTGTCGAACACAAGCTGACACGCGAACAATTCCTAGAGGAAACCTGCCGGAAGGCGGGCGTGCCGCCAAAATCCTGGCAAGATCCCGGCACGGAGATTTACGGCTTCACTTGTGAAGTCTTCGCGGAAGCTCGCTCTGGAACCTCTCTCGAGTGAGTAGCAGGCCTTGGTCCGCACCGATTGAAAAAGCTAGACCTATTTCAGCGGCAAGGTCAAGTCGGGGTCGACGTTGACGATTTAGGGCCGCAGGCACCGTCCCGGGGAACCTTGAGCATCCTTGCAGCCGGTGACCGGTACATCCGCGAAATACGCCCGGCTCGAACGCGTCACGGCCAGAAACAAAATGACCCGCGCAGACTGAATCGCGCGGGCCATCGAGTGAAAAGCTGTCGTGGCTTGGACTGTGGAAGTGACTACTCCACTTCGACGTAGTCGCCAGCGTAAATATCCGACCGGCTATAGGTCAGCAGCACGGTCGAGGAGTTCTTGCTGACGTTGAGCACAATGCCTTCGCCGAGCACTTCGCGCGGCAGATCGTTCCAGTTGTAGCGCTCCGGCGCGCTGCCAAACCCATAAATCTTGTACTGGTAGTCTTTGGTTTGCGGTGCCAGCTCCGCCATCGAACCCTGGTAGCGGAACACGCGATAGTAGTCGCCCACCTTCACACCCTTTTCCGTTCCCAGGTTCACATAAATAACGTTGCCCCGCCCAACGGTCTGGTGATAGTCCTTGGAGTTCACTACCATGGCCACCGGCTTGCCGCTCACTGGCGCGAATTGGTCGAATCCGGACGCGTCTTTGAAAGTGGGTTCCGGGCGCTCCTGGAAGGGCAGCACGATGTCGCCGCGCTGCATGTAGTCACAGGAAAAGCTCACAATGGCGATGGAGGTTTTGGGCTGCACGTTCACTACGCGCAACTGCCCCGCATCGAGATAATGCGTGCCCATGGCCTTGGTGAGCTTGTCCTGCCATTTAAACCATTGGACGTCCGCGGGATCCCCTTCCGGCCGGATCACGGAATAGCGATCACCCACGCGAACACCTTTGTCCGTGCCCCGATTGAGATAAACGTAGTCACCGCGCTCGAACGTGACCTTGACTGCCGACTGCTCGCCGGAGATCAGGCGGATGCCGTCCGGCATTTTTTGGTCGGACACAAAGCCGGAGCAGTAGACCGACGAATAGTCGGCCTGCAACGGATTGGCGGGCGTTTGCGCCGCGCAGATGCCGGCGCCCGTGAGAGCGAAAACACAGAGTGCAGCGAATTTAGCGCGCATTCATAACTCCTTGAGAGACCCGCCTGCCCGCGCCAGGACCTACGCTCAGCTTCGGCAGCGACACGCCCAACTGGCTGTTGCGGGGACGGTTCTCTGCGAAGTTAGCAGGGCCGCTGGAACGCGTCAACAAATTGGCCGGGGCTGCTTTACACTCTTGATACGGGCGTGTTACAAGGCTTGTTTTCAATAACATGCGCAGAAAGACCCATCGCCGCGAGCTGTTCGGTCCAGGTGTCCGCCGCATCTGCGCGGTAGCCGCTGCTGGGACCGCGCGCGAAATGATCAGCCAGATTCGCGCCGGCTTGCGCGAGACGCCTACGCTTGAGCTACGGCTGGATTGGCTGCGAAGCGACGCCGAACGCAGAGCACTTCTCTCCTGGCTGCAAGCGAAACTGCGGGCTTCGCGCGGTGCCGATAAATCGTTCCGAGGCGCCACGTTTTTGGCCACTTGCCGACGCCGCGAAGGAGGCGGGAGGCTCCGTGGCGGCGTGCGACAGGAGTTGGCCTGGCTGGTCCGCGCACGCGAGGCTGGCTGTGCGTGGTGCGACTTGGAAGTGGAGACGCTGCGGCGTTTGAAAGAACAGTCGCTGGACGAACTGCATCTGCCGCCCAGCATTTTGCTTTCTCTGCATGATTTCCAGCGCATGCCCAAATTGAACAGCGTCTTGCGCCGCGCGGGGCATCGCGATGCCGCGGCCATCAAGATTGCCGCGCAGGCCGAGACCATTGCTGAGAGCGTGCAGTTGCTCCGCTTGGCGCGGTCTGCGCCCCAACATAACCTGGTCACCGTGCCAATGGGAGAAGTTGGGCTGCCTGCGCGCATCCTCGCGCTGCGCGAAGGCAGTACGCTCGCGTACGCACCCATTGGTCCGGCTACGGCACCAGGGCAAGTTTCGCTCCAAGCACTGATCCATGAGTATCGAGCTCACTTGCTGAGCCAACGCACCGCAATCTACGGCGTGATTGCCAATCCTGTCGGCCATTCGCTTTCACCGCTGTTTCACAACACCGGATTCGTGGCCGCGAAAATGGATGCCGTTTACCTGCCTTTTCTAGTTCGCGACCTGCGGGATTTTCTGCGCACGCTGCCCGAACTCGGCGTGCGTGGCTTCAGCATCACCATCCCCCACAAACAGTCCATTCTGCGCCACCTGGATCGCTGCGAGTCCTTGGCCGCCAAAATTGGCGCCGTGAACACAGTAGTTGTTGAGCGCGACGGGTCGCTATCGGGCAGCAATACCGACTACCTCGCCGTTTTGCGTGCGCTCGAAACAAAAATGCGCATCACGCGGAGTCGTGTGCTGCTCTATGGCGCTGGCGGGGCGGCGCGAGGCGCCGCGTTTGCGCTGGCCGACCGCGGAGCGGACGTGTTCGTCTGTGCCCGGCGGGAAAACGCAGCGCGAGATCTGGCTCGCGCAGTTGGCGGCGAGCCCCTTGCGCGGCGCCTCCTCCGCAGCGCCAACTTCGATGCGATCATCAACACCACCCCCGTGGGCATGCACCCGCACAAAAGCGTGTCGCCGCTTTCCGCCGACGAATTGAACTGCCGCGTCGTGCTGGACATGATCAATCGCCCGCAAAAAACCGCGCTTCTCCAACTCGCCGCGCGCAAAGGAATTGCCACCATTCCCGGCATCACGATGTTCGTCGCCCAAGGCATCGCGCAATGGGAACTGTGGACTGGCCGCCGCGCGCCAGAACCGGCCATGCGCGGCGCGGTGCTTCGTTTTCTTCGCGCCGAAGAAAATTCCGTTAACAAACGTTAATCGCCTGCGCTGCCGCGCCGAAAGTGCGATAATGCCAAATTCATCTTGCAAATTTTGGGCCCACTGACCGACCGATGATTCAGCCGGACTTTCGCGAATTTCAGCGCCTCGCCAAGCAGGGAAATCTCGTCCCGGTGTACGACGTTTTTCCGGCAGACTTGCTCACGCCGGTCAGCGCGTATTTGCGCATCGCGCAGGGGGCTCGTTACTCCTTTTTGCTCGAGAGCGTCGAAGGCGGCGAACGCATTGCGCGCTACACGTTCGCCGGAGCGCATCCCGAGGAAATCTTCCGTTATGCAAACGGCGCCTGCGTTCTGGAGAGCCACGACCGCATTGTGTGGGAAGAGCGCGACCCGGTCACCTTTCTTCGCGCGCGTATGGAACGCTTTCGCCCAGTCCGTTTGCCGGGCCTTCCGCCGCTCGTCGCTGGTGCCATCGGCTATTTTTCCTACGACATGGTGCGCCTCATCGAGCGTTTGCCGAAACGCTTGCGCGATGAGATCGGCCTGTACGACGCGCAGCTCATGCTCTATCACGGGATCATTGCCTTCGATCACGTGCAGCACCGCTTGTGGGTCGTGCGCAACGTGCATACCGAAGGCGGCGGCAGCTTGCGCGCCAAGTACAATGAAGCGGTGCGGCGTATTCGTGAAACGCGTGCACTGCTTGAAAAGCCTGCGCCTGCTGAACAGCCCGCAAAACCGGCGCAAAAACGGCCCGCGCCGCTGCGCGTGGCTTCCAATTTTCGCCGCGACGAATATCTTGGCGCGGTTCGCAAAGCGAAAAACTACATCCGCGCTGGCGACATCTTCCAGGTGGTCATCAGCCAGCGCTTCTCTGCGAAAACGCACGCTGAACCATTCCAGATCTATCGCGAGTTACGCGCCTTAAATCCCTCTCCTTATCTCTTCTTTCTGCAGATGAATGACCTTGCGGTTGTCGGCAGTTCGCCCGAAATGCTGGTGAAGGTGCAAGGCCGGGATGTGTTCTATCGTCCGATTGCCGGCACACGTTGGCGTGGAAGAGACGAAGCCGAAGATCAGCGCCTGGAAAAAGAAATGCTGGCCAGCGAAAAAGAGCGCGCCGAACACATTATGTTGGTTGACCTCGGTCGCAACGACCTGGGTCGTGTGTGCGAATACGGCTCAGTGCGTCCGGAAAAGCTCATGACCGTCGAGCGCTATTCGCACGTCATGCATTTGGTTTCTAGCCTCCGCGGACGCTTGCGCGAGGACGTGGACTGCTTCGATGCGTTGATGGCCTGCTTTCCCGCCGGCACGGTTTCCGGCGCGCCGAAAGTCCGCGCCATGGAAATCATTGAAGAGCTAGAGCGCACCCGCCGTGGCATCTACGCTGGCGGCGTGTTGTATCTGGACTTCGCGGGCAATCTCGATTCTTGTATCGCGCTGCGCACCATGGTGGTGAAGAATGGTGTCGCCTACGTGCAAGCCGGCGGGGGTATCGTCGCGGATTCGACCCCGCAGGGTGAATACGACGAGAGCGTGAACAAGTCCAAAGCCCTGCTGCGGGCTCTGGAAGCGGCGCACAAAGCATCAAGTGGCGCGGCTGCGAGTAAAACCAACGCGAAGGAAGTTGCTTCTAATAAGAAGCCTCGCGACAAAGCTCTGCGCAGGACGCGGCTGAATAAGAAACGGCGATGATTCTGCTTCTCGACAACTACGATTCCTTTACTTTCAACCTCGCCCAGTATCTCGGCGAACTGGGCTGCCAGGTCGAAGTCCATCGCAACGACAAAATTTCCGTAGAAGAAATCGCCCGCCGCAAGCCGGAAAGGATTGTTATCTCGCCTGGTCCTTGCTTCCCACAGGAGGCCGGCATTTCCGTGGAGTTGATCGAGCGCCTCGCCGGAAAATTTCCGATTCTTGGCGTTTGCCTGGGCCATCAGGCCATCGGCGCTGCCTTTGGCGGCAAGATTGTCGGCGCACCCAAGCTATTCCAC